>Ga0247813_10000064_pt1 | contig 157536 bp, 126 predicted proteins | sample UWRJL169409C1_FD_180719 | JGI IMG/M metagenome (GOLD analysis project Ga0247813, IMG submission 180719) | Plant litter microbial communities from Arlington Agricultural Research Station in Wisconsin, United States - UWRJ-L169-409C-1 | ecosystem: Environmental > Terrestrial > Plant litter >...
CCCACCAGAGCCGATGGTACTGCGGTAACACGTGGGAGAGTAGGTCGGTGCCAAATCTTAAACTGCTAAAAGCAGATTAATAAAAGAACCCTTGTAGTAACAACTGCAGGGGTTTCTTGGTTTACAGGGTTTTTTTATGATGCTTAAAGCGGAAAGACCCAAGGTGGTTAGGGGTAACAGTATATTAATTTCACCATCTAAGATTTTAAGGGAATCTAAGGTTTCCAGTTTCATACGAAGGATTATTAGGCATTTTTTATATGTTTGGCCAGGATAAATGGTTCCAAAACGTATTTTTAAACGTACTTTAAACCAGATGTAGCGAAAATCCTATTAGAGTTCTAGGCTTTTACACTATCGACTTATTACAGTGGTCAAAAAGATTGTAGCAAATAGCAGGACTGCATTGGCCCATAAGCACCGAAATTGTATTACTGGAAATTTAATCAATAAAAGCTTTTTCTGTTTTATCAAATAGGCTATAATCCATTACGGTTTTTCCTTGCTCATTGTGTGAATGCATAATTTTAAACTTAGCATTCCATTCAATATCTTCGTCTTGATAGCTTGTTCTGCTGTGGATAGTTTGCGCAAAAGTATCATCAAAAGCCCTTAAAATTACAAATATCTCTACCTCTGCAACCATCAGTTCATCTAATGTTTTCTCAAACAATGGGCTGTCTTCTGTGATTGGGTGAACGATTGTCCAGTTAAGGGATAGGACACTGATTTTGCTACGCTCCAATTCGAGCGGATAAAAACTACGTTTAAGTTTACCTTCAATGGTTTCGTTAAAGGTCATGAACATCTGTACTTCAACATCAATTAGTGAATTTTTTCTCAAATTGACCAACCGACACATTAAACCAGTTTTATTTTGATAGGGTGCGACGACCATTTTTTTACTAAAAGAAACTTTAGAGGTAGGGCGGCTGAAGCGACCGTAAAGTAGTCCTGTAGCTAATGCAAAAGCTAATAGACCTAGCATACTTTCGAAAGCAGCAAGTATACTTGTGATAAAACCTTGCGGTGAAATATGACCGTAACCTACTGTAGAAATGGTTTGGGCAGAGAAGAAAAAGGCATCAAAGAATTGATCACGTAGGGTTGTACCTTTAGCGCCATTTAGGTTTTCGATACCAATAACATTATAAGCAACTGCAAAAATTGTATTTACGATGAGGTAAACAATTAAAATAACAAAAAAGAAACGAGGCCAACTCATAGTCACTAAACGAGTATAAGTATCGTCGAATTTAAACCATGGTAAACCAATACGTTCGATATTTGGTGTACCGTCGGTGTTTAAAACGCGTTGATTTTTGATTACGGGAACAGAACCGAAACCTAAATCATCATTAAATTGTACTTTTCTTTTGAAGAAAGCCATATATTTTTAGAAAGATTTTGGAATTATAAAAAACAATGATAATATTTGTTTTATACAAACATGATAATTAAAAACTTAAATAACAATTGGTGGTGGCATAACGAAATTCGTTAGGCAAATTCTGTTGTTATATATTTTAAAATATTTAAATACAATTGAAAGGATTGCCCAAAAAGCAATCCTTTTTTTATTGAACTATATCCTCGTTTCGTGTCGTCACGAAACAAAAGAAATTGGCGTTAAAAGTGATTAACCGCAGATAGAAAAGATGGACATAGATAAAAGATACACACAAAGAAAAATTTGTGTGTATCTGTGTTCATCGGTGGTTAAAATAAAAGAAAACATGAAAAAGATATTAAACCATTTATTTGAAAATAAGAGTTTCAGTAGGGAAGAGGCAAAAAACATCCTGATTTCTATTACGCAGGGCGAATTCAATTCTTCTCAAATTGCGGCTTTTATTACTGCTTATGCCATGCGGAACATCACGGTCGATGAATTGCAGGGTTTTCGCGATGCGATGCTGGATTTAGGGATTAAAGCAGATTTTTCAAACTACGAATTAATCGACCTTTGTGGAACTGGTGGCGATGGTAAGGATACTTTTAATATTTCTACACTTTCATCGTTTGTAGTAGCGGGAGCTGGTTATCAGGTGGCAAAACATGGTAATTACGGGGTTTCGTCGGGTTGTGGTTCTTCAAATGTAATGGAGTATTTGGGTTATAGCTTCACTAATGATCAGGATATTTTGAAACGGAATTTAGATCGTGCTGGAATTTGCTTTTTACATGCTCCACTATTTAATCCAGCTATGAAAATTGTTGCGCCTATTCGTAAAGAATTGGGTGTGAAAACTTTTTTCAATATGTTAGGGCCAATGGTTAATCCATCACAACCAAAATATCAAATGGTTGGCGTTTTTAGTTTGGAACTGGCTCGTTTGTACAATTATTTATACCAGGATACTACAAAGAATTATACCATTGTACACGCATTAGAGGGTTACGATGAAATATCATTAACCTGCGATGTGAAAACTTTTAACAACAAAGGAGAAAGTATTTTGACTCTGAACGATATGGGTTTTGAAAAGGTTGCTGTAAATGATATCAAAGGTGGCGATACGGTAGAATCATCGGCGAAAATATTTATGGATGTGCTAAATGGTGAGGCAACTGACGTTCAGAATAATGTGGTGCTATGTAATTCTGCACTGGCCATTAAAACCATAAAACCATCGGCAAGTTTTGCAGATTGTTTCTATGAAGCTGAGGAATCGCTGACGAGCAAAAAAGCATTAGATAGCTTTAAAAAATTAGTAGCCTAATGAGGGATTTGAAACTTAAGATTTGTGGAATGAAATTCGCAGCGAACATTGCTGCTGTTGCAGGCTTGAAGCCTGATTATTTGGGCTTTATTTTTTATGATAAATCGCCAAGGTATATTAGTGATGTTTCGGCAGAGTTAATTAAATACGTTCCGTCAGAAGTTAAAACTGTTGGTGTTTTTGTGGATGAGGATTTGGAAATTGTGAAGAAAAAAATAAATCTTTATCAGTTAAAGGCTGTTCAATTACATGGAAGTGAGGCGCCCGAATACTGTGCCGAATTGAAAACTAATTTTAATAATTTGGAAGTGATTAAAGCCTTTGGTTTAGATGAAGATTTTGATTTTTCTATTTTAGATCCATACGAGAATGAGGTTGATTTTTTTCTGTTCGACACCAAAACAAAAGCACATGGTGGTTCAGGAAAAACATTCGATTGGGAGATATTGAATAATTACACCCTTGATGAGCCTTACTTTTTAAGTGGAGGGATTGATTTGGAGCATGTTGATGCGGTTCTGGGAATAAATGATGAAAGGCTATATGCGTTGGATATCAATAGTAGATTTGAGATTGAACCTGGGGTTAAAGATGTAGAGAAGATTAAAGAGTTGGTAGCTAATTTAGGTAATTAGTTGTGCGTCATCCTATCCCCCTTTGGAGGGGGCAGCGGGAGGAAATTAGGTGTTTGTACTGGCCAGACAGGCTTTTTTCTTTTGACAACAAAAGACCAGAGAAGATAGCTTGACCACAAATGAAAAATAGAAGTCAGTGAAAAAACAAAATTGCCAGCTGAAAATTTTTCTCTTCAAGTTAGTGGTTTGGCTTGGATAATGCATTCCGAAAAATTTGTTATGCTGGATAGAGTTAAACGAAGATGTAGTGGTAAGGCTTAGCAGGACGGAATCGTAGCCAATGAAAAATAAACAGTTTGTCATCCTGAGCTTGTCGAAGAACTTTAGTGCATTTCGACAAGCTCAATGTGACAGAGATTAATAAGGATTTGAAAATTCATTGCCGTCGGTTTCAACTGATGGAATATTGATTAAGATATATGAAATACAAAGTTAACGAAAAAGGATATTACGGAGATTTCGGTGGAGCATACATCCCAGAGATGCTTTATCCAAACGTAGAGGAATTGCGTCAAAACTATTTAAAGATTATTGATGATGCCGATTTTCAGAAAGAATTTCATCAATTATTAAAAGATTACGTTGGCCGCCCTTCGCCATTATATTTGGCGAATCGGTTATCAGAAAGATATGGTGCAAATATTTTCTTGAAGAGAGAAGATTTAAACCATACTGGCGCACATAAAATTAATAATACCATCGGTCAGATCTTACTAGCTGAAAAGTTAGGCAAGAAAAGAATTATTGCCGAAACTGGTGCTGGTCAGCATGGTGTTGCAACTGCTACCGTTTGTGCTTTGCGTAATCTGGAGTGCGTGATTTATATGGGCGAGGTTGATATCGAGCGTCAGGCGCCAAATGTTGCACGTATGAAAATGTTGGGCGCAAAGGTTGTTCCAGCAAGTTCAGGAAGTAAAACACTTAAAGATGCAACCAATGAGGCTATGCGTGATTGGATTAATAACCCAGTTGATACACATTACATTATTGGCTCTGTAGTTGGTCCACACCCTTATCCTGATATGGTGGCGATTTTCCAATCCATCATTTCTGAGGAGACTAAAAAACAGTTAATTGAGCAAACTGGAAATGATCAGCCTGATTATGTTTTGGCTTGCGTAGGTGGTGGTAGTAATGCCATGGGTATGTTTTATCACTTTATGGATGATGAAAATGTGAAATTAATCGCTGTTGAAGCTGCTGGTAAAGGTGTTTCTAGTGGATTTTCTGCCGCGACAACCTATCTTGGTAAAGAGGGGGTTTTACATGGAAGCAGAAGTATTTTGATGCAAACCGAAGACGGACAAGTGGTAGAACCGCATTCGGTTTCAGCGGGTTTGGATTATCCTGGAATCGGCCCACAGCATGCACATTTGTTCAAAACTGGGCGAGGAAAATATGTTTCCATTACTGATGAAGAAAGCTTGGATGCTGGTTTATTGCTCACTCAATTAGAGGGGATTATTCCAGCAATAGAAAGTGCTCATGCGTTGGCTTACCTGGAAAAGATGGAATTTAAAGGTGGCGAAAATGTGGTGGTTTGCTTGTCGGGCAGAGGCGATAAGGATTTAGATACTTACATTAAATATTTTAATTTATAAAGATAGAGAATTGAAAACAGAGAATTGGAAATGGTTCTGTTGCAACTTGTTCTCTATTACCCATTACCATTTCCAAATTAAATTATGAACAGAATCAAACAACTCTTCGAAACGAAGAAAAATATATTATCAATTTACTATACCGCAGGTTATCCAAATATCGGCGATACAATACAAATTGCCGAGGCTTTAGAAAAGTCTGGTGCAGATATGCTGGAGATTGGTTTCCCATATTCCGATCCAGTTGCTGATGGGCCAGTAATTCAGGCAAGTAGCAAAAAATCTTTAGATCAGGGCATGACGCTGAAAGTACTTTTCGAGCAATTAAAAGACCTGCGTAAAAACGTAACCATTCCTGTTTTATTGATGGGTTATGTAAATCCTGTTTTGCAGTTTGGTGTAGAGAACTTTTGTAAGGCTTGTGCCGAAGTTGGCGTGGATGGCTGTATCGTTCCCGATTTACCAATGGTGGAATATGAAGAGTTTTACCAGGGTTGCTTTGAAGAGCACAATTTAAGTAACGTGTTTTTGATTACACCTCAAACCGCCGAAGAACGTATACAAAAAATCGATGGGCTAACAAATGGGTTTATCTACCTGCTTTCTTCTTCAGCAACGACAGGTAAAAACCTGGAAGTAGGGGATACTACAGAGACATACTTTGGTAGAATTAAGAATATGAATCTAAACAATCCAACCATGATTGGTTTTGGGATTAGCGATAAACAAACTTTCGATAAAGCATGTTCTTATGCAAATGGAGCGATTATCGGAACGGCATTCGTTAAAGCTATTCAGGATGGGAATATTGAAGATAGCGTGCGGGGGTTTATGAAGAAGTTTAAAGGTTAAGGATTTTCAAGCATGTATGACAGTGAGTGGTTGGTGTCTCACTAATTACAGTATTGGAAATCTAGCTTACCTTTTATGTAATGACTGTTTCGGTTGGTGTCACACCAACCGAAAGGTGAATTTTCCGCTGTATCATGCTATCGCCCATTGGATGGGGCCGGGGGAGGATCTAATATGATTATCTACATTTATTTACCCAATCCTCATAATTCATTTCGAACTTTACTTCTCCTTTGTTTACCCTGCCGACATTTTTCCAGCCTTGTAATTCATAAAATTTTTCAGCCTTTGTATTGGGGGCAGTTCCTAACCAAGCTTTTTCTTTTGTTTGATCGAAGTACCAATCCATCATTAAGCGATGCAACTCTTTGCCAATGCCTTTACCTTCAAATTCGGGTCGAAGGAAAAGTGCCCAAATGTTGTGTTCTTTCAAATCAACAATAGAGAAGCCAACTATTTCTTCTTCAATTTCACAAACCCAACCTTTGCCACGTAGAGTGACGAATTCTTCGCAATCGGCGTCGGTTACAAGTGCAGGGTCGGATAGTGTATTTTCTTTGACGGTATGTCGAACAATTTGAATTTGAGGAATGTCGGATGTTGTGGCTTCTCGGTAAATCATTGGACTAAAATATTAAATTTTATTTTAGTATGTCGTCTTTGACGATTTTTCATCGGCAGGCTGGGGTGGTTATTTTTTCCTTTCAATAGCCTGAACTTCAAACTCAGACTCATCTGCAGGTAAGGGAAACGACTACCTTCATTACAGCATAGCGGAATCTAAAACAGATTGTAATAAGGGGTTAAACTTCCGTTCCAAAAAGTCTACAGTTATGGCTTTCCAAAAAAAAAATGTCTACTTGTCATGAACTTTAAGAAGCTAAAAAAAAAATGAGATAAACATTTACTACACAAATACTCTTTTAAATACTTCAAACGTGTTTTTTTGAAGAGAAAGTTCTATTTGACAATAGAATGATTGTTGATTTGTTAAATGGTTCTACATTTGCTTAACGGTGTTAGATTATTTACACTTAATAATTCCAGTCATGGGAAGTAAAGAAAGAATTCTACGTTTAAAAGAAGAAACCAGAACCAGTATTCTGGATGCGGCCTTGAACATTGTTCAAACGGAAGGCTGGCAGGCTTTGAGTATGCGTAAAATCGCCGACCAGATTGAATATACTGCACCAATTATTTATGAATATTTTCCTAATAAGGAAGGTATTTTATTAGAGCTAACCAGAAGAGGTTATCAGATCTTAGGCAAAGATATTCGCGAAGCTCGTGATAAACACGAAAACGCTGCCGACCAAATGGAAGCCATGTGGGTTGCTTATTGGAACTTCGCTTTTTCTCATAAAGAATTTTACCAGTTGATGTATGGTGTTGATATGGTTTGCTGCACGGTCAAAAATTCTATGCAGGAGGCTGAACAAGTTTCGAACATGTTAGGTGATGTAATTGAATCTTTATTCGAAAAGAAACCAGTATCTGAAGACGACATCTGCATGAAGTATTACACATATTGGTCGATTATTCATGGTTTGATTTCGATTAACCTGGTTAGGCCAAATGGTAGAACAACTGACGAACTTAACCAACAAATTTTGAAAGACGCTATTAAGGGAATTACGCTATCTATTAACAGCTAAACTTTTTTTTAATCTACCATTTAACACTGTTAGATTATTTATACACTTTAAATCCACAATAAATTATAATCATATGAATGCTATCCATCGCTTGTTTATCTTACTTAACACTGTTAAACAGTTTAATAATGTTAAGTCCATGTTAATTATTCTATCATTCTCTATAATCTTGGTAAGCTGTAAAGCATCTCCAGATCAATCTGCTGCTGCACCGCCGCCACCAGTTTTACCTGTAAGTTTGATTAGCGAAAGCTCGCAAACAACTTATATTGATTATCCGGCAGCTATTCAAGGTGCTGTAGATATCGATATTCGCCCTCAGGTTAGCGGTTATTTACAAAGTGTGTTGGTTAACGAAGGCGCTTATGTAACCGCTGGACAAACACTTTTTAAAATTAACGAAAACCCTTACCGTGAAGCTTTAAATAATGCTAAAGCTAGCCTACATGCTGCTGAAGCTGCTATTTTAAATGCTCAGTTAGAAGTAGATAAATTGACACCTCTAGTACAAAATAAGGTTGTATCTGAATTCCAGTTAAAAACCGCCAAAACAGCTTATAAAATTGCTCAAGCTAATGCAGAGCAAGCAAAAGCGAGTGTTGCTTCGGCCCAAATTAATTTAGGTTACACCAATGTTAAAGCTACTGTGAGTGGTTACATCGGTCGTATCCCAAAGAAACAAGGAAGTTTGGTTTCGCCAACTGATCAGGCTGCTTTAACGCAATTATCAGATATTCATGAAGTACATGTTTACTTCTCTTTGGCTGAAAATGATTTCAACAATTTCAACGCCAACTATCCTGGTAAATCGCCAGCCGATAGGATTAAACACTTACCAGCTGTTGAGTTGCTTTTATCAGATAACACTACTTATCCAATTAAAGGGAAGATCGATATGATTGACGGGCAGTTTGATAAAAATACAGGTGCCATCACTTTAAGAGCAAGTTTCCCAAATGCAAACGGAACATTACGTTCTGGAAATACGGGTAAAGTTCGTTTAGGTTTATTGCACGATGATGCCATATTGATTCCGCAAGCTGCTACTGTAGAAATGCAGGATAAAGTTTTCGTTTTTGCAGTAAGCAAAGACAATAAAGTGAGCAAAATGCCCATTACAGTTATCGGTAAAAGTGGCAATAATTATTTAGTAAAAGATGGCGTAAAATCTGGCGACCAAATTGTATTGAGCGGTTTAGATCGTTTGCAAGAAGGACAGGTAATTACGCCTGAAAAAGGAACTGATAAGGCTGCAAAGTTGTAGCCGAAAGCTAAATAGTTGAAAGTTAAAAGCTTAAATACTTAAGCTTAAAGCATATTACAAGAACAAAAAATAAATAAAACAAAATGTTCAAGATATTTATACAAAGACCAGTATTGGCAACTGTTATCTCCATATTATTGGTGATATTGGGGGTACTTGGTTTAACGAAACTGCCTTTACAACAGTTTCCTGATATTGCGCCACCATCGGTTTTGGTAACGGCGGTTTATCCTGGTGCAAATGCCGAAACGGTTTTGCGTTCGGTCGCGCCTTCGCTTGAAGAATCTATTAACGGGGTAGAAAACATGACTTACATGAGTTCTACAGCTAGTAATGATGGTTCATTAGCCATTACAGTGTTCTTTAAATTGGGCACTAATGCCGATCAAGCAGCGGTTAATGTTCAGAATCGGGTAGCACAGGCGACGAGTCAACTACCTGCAGAAGTTGTTCAGCAGGGTGTAACTACAGCGAAACAACAGAATAGTTTTATTATGGCGATTGGTTTGTACACGGAAGATGAATCGAAATATGATCAGACTTTTGTAGCAAATTATGCTCAAATCAATATTATTCCAGAGATTAAACGTATTCCAGGTGTAGGTTCTGCTGCGATTTTTGGTGGTGTTAAAGATTATTCGATGCGTGTTTGGTTAAACCCAACACAAATGACCACTTATAAGGTTACCCCAAATGAGGTAATGAAAGCCATTCAAGATAAAAGTTTAGAGGCTGCGCCAGGTAAATTTGGTGAGAAAAGTAAGGAAGTTTTCGAATATGTAATTAAATACAAAGGTAAATTAACCAAACCAGAAGAATATGAAAATATAGCTATACGTGCCAATGCAGATGGTTCTATTTTACATCTGAAAGATGTAGCAAGAGTAGAATTAGGTGCATATTCTTACAACAGTATTACCCGTATCAATGGTAAAAAAGCAATTGTAATTGGTATTATTCAATTGGCTGGTTCTAACTCGAATGATATCCAGGTGGCGATTAATAAGCTGATGGAGAAATCAGAAAAAAGTTTTCCAGCGGGAATAAAAAAGAATATTTTTTATAGTACAAAAGTAGCGTTAGACCAATCTATAGAGCAGGTAGAACATACATTGGTTGAAGCCTTTATTCTGGTTTTCATCGTAGTGTTCTTATTCCTGCAAGATTTCAGATCAACATTGATTCCTGCTATTGCTGTTCCAGTAGCTATTCTGGGCACGTTTTTCTTTATGCAGTTATTCGGTTTCTCGATTAACTTACTGACTTTGTTCGCCTTGATTTTGGCCATTGGTATCGTGGTCGATGACGCGATTGTGGTCGTCGAGGCGGTACACGCCAAGATGGAACATAAAGGTTTGGCACCAAAAGCAGCGACGCACGAAGCCATGCATGAGATAACAGGTGCAATTATTTCGATTACTTTAGTAATGGCCGCAGTGTTTTTACCAGTAGGTTTTATGGAAGGTTCTACAGGTGTTTTCTATCGCCAGTTTGCCTTTACCATGGCTATTGCTATTGTGATTTCAGCGGTTAATGCGTTAACTTTAAGTCCAGCTTTGGCTGCTTTATTTCTTAAAGATAACCATTCATCACATAGTGAAAAACCTGAGGAGAAACCAAACTTTAAGCAAAGATTCTTCAACGGATTTAATCACAGTTTTAATTCTCTTACCAATCGTTATGTTGGCGGTTTGAAGTTTTTGGTTCGTCATAAATGGCTGAGCATGGGTGGTTTGGTATTGATTACATTAGCTACCGTTTTCATGGTAAAGACCACACCTGCAGGATTTATTCCAACGGAAGACCAAGGCTTTATTGCGATTGCAGTAAATACCCCATCAGGAACATCATTAGAGGGTACACAAAAAGTGATGACAGAAGCGGAAACTTTGCTAAGCAAGTTAGATGCTTCAAGAGATGTAACGGCTATTTCTGGTTTCAACTTATTAACGAATTCTACTAGTCCGTCGTCTGCTGTGGTTTTCGTCTTATTAAAACCAAATGAAGATCGTGGCGCAGTTAAAAATATAGAAGAAATCATGAACCAGGTTCGTGGTAAGCTGGGCGGTATCACTGGCGGTAGTTTCTTCGTATTCAGTTTCCCAACCGTACCTGGTTTTAGTAATGTGGAAGCTTTAGATATGGTTCTCCAAGATAAAACTGGCGGTAAGCTGGATAAATTTAGTGGGATCTCTCAGCAATTTATTGGAGAATTAATGAAGCGCCCAGAAATTGCAGTAGCCTTTACCAGTTTTAAAGCCGATTATCCTCAATTGCAATTGGATATCAACGACGAAAAAGCCGACCAACTGGGTGTGAATGTGAAAGACATTTTGCAAACCATGCAAACTTATTTCGGTAGTGCACAGGCATCAGATTTTAACCGCTTCGGTAAATATTACCGTGTTGTTGTTCAGGCTGATGTGCAAGATCGGGCAGACCCATCATCAATCGATCGTGTTTTTGTGAAAAGTAACCGTGGCGAAATGGTGCCTATCAATACGCTGGTAAAATTGAGTCGTATTTATGGTTCAGAAACGGCTTCGAGATACAATCTGTTTAATTCGATTTCGATTAACGCGATTCCCAAACCAGGTTTTAGTTCTGGTCAAGCGATTAAGGCTATTGAAGAGGTGGCTGAGAAACATTTGCCATCAGGTTACAGTTATGAATTCTCTGGTCAAACCCGTGAGGAAATTTCTTCTGGTGGCCAATCGACCGTGATATTTTTATTGTGTTTGGTATTTATTTACTTCCTGCTTTCGGCACAATATGAGAGTTATATTTTGCCTCTTTCGGTAATCTTGTCGATTCCAGCAGGTATATTCGGTGTATTTGTTGCCATAGGTTTAACAGGTATTCAAAATAATATTTATGTACAAGTTGCGCTGATTATGCTTATCGGATTGCTAGCTAAGAACGCGATTCTGATTGTAGAATTTGCGGTTCAACGAAGAAGAAGCGGACAGCCTTTGGTTGCATCTGCGTTGGAAGCAGCAAAATCTAGGTTGCGTCCTATTATTATGACCTCGCTGGCTTTTATCGTTGGTTTAATTCCGATGATGGGCGCTACAGGTCCATCGGCACAAGGTAACCACTCGATCAGTATTGGTGCAGCGGGAGGAATGGTTTCGGGCGTAGTTTTAGGTCTGTTTATTATCCCCGTACTCTTTGTCATATTCCAGGCTTTACAAGAAAAAATATCAAAAAAATCAGATGAGGTTGTTCCTCATCATGAAGAAGAACTTATAATTAAAGAAGTTTATGAAACGGTTTAATATTTTAAGCATCCTGCTTTTTGCTTTGATCTGGAGCGGATGTTCAGTATCTAAAGATTTAGCTTTACCACAGAGTTTGGCGCCAAAAATGTTTAGAAATTCAATGCCAAAAGATTCTTCAAGTGTGGGCGATTTGCCTTTGAAGAGTTTTATCAACGACCTTACCGTACAGAATTTAATCGATACGGCTTTGGTTAAGAATTACGATATGCAAATTGCATTGAAAAATATCGATGCGGCTGAAGTATTGTTTAAGCAATCGAAATTAGGTTATTTACCTGAGTTAAAGTTACAGGTGGCGGCAAGTTCAAGTCGTCCGTCTGACAACAGTTTGAACGGACTTAGCTTAAATCAATTTACAGGTTCAACGCATATCGAAGATTATAATGCCAACCTTGGTGTATTTTGGGAAGCCGATATCTGGGGAAAAATCCGTAATCAAAAAGCTGGCGCTTTAGCCAGTTTTTTGCAAACCGAAGAAGCACGTAAAGCGGTTCAAACTCGGTTGGTTTCTAATGTTGCGCAAGGATATTATAACCTATTGATGCTTGATGCTCAATTAGAAATTGCTAAGAAGAATTTAAAACTGAACGATAGTACTTTAAGGATTATCAATTTACAGTTTGATGCTGGTCAGGTTACTTCATTAGCGATCCAACAAGCAGAGGCGCAGCAGTTAAATGCTGCACAATTAATTCCTCGCTTGGAGCAAAATGTTGCCTTACAAGAAAATGCCTTGAGTGTATTGATTGGTACGATGCCAAAATCTATAAACAGGACAAATCGTTTAGATAAAATGGCGATTCCACAAGACCTAAATGCTGGGTTCCCATCATCGTTGCTAAGTCGCAGGCCAGATATTAAATCTGCTGAGTTGGCTTTAAACGTTGCAAATGCCAAAGTTGGTGTGGCGAAAGCGAGTTTGTATCCATCTTTAGTTATTACAGCAAGTGGTGGTATCAATTCATTCAAAGCTAGTAATTGGTTTAATGTGCCTGCTTCATTATTTGGCCTGGTTTCTGGTGGAATTACACAACCCATTTTTCAAAGAGGTCAATTGAAGTCTACTTTAGAATTAGCAAAAATTGATAGAGAGAAAACAGTCATTCAATTCCGTCAGTCCGTTATTAATGCAGTAGGAGAGGTTTCTGATGAGTTAACAAAAGTAGAGAAGTTGAAAATGCAGTATGGCATTGCTGAAAAAAGAGCTTTGACTTTACAACAGGCATCGAGAAACGCCAGCTTGTTGTTTAAAAGTGGTATGGCGAATTATTTAGAAGTGATTACCGCTCAGGGTAATTTATTGCAAAGCGAATTAGAGTTAACAACCATTAAAACTGAACAGTTAAATGCAGTTGTTGGTTTGTACCGATCGTTAGGTGGTGGCTGGAATTAAGTTTTTGCCTTAAGAAAATATTTTAACTACGTAAGGAATATAAAGCATTTAAGTCGATAAACTTATTTGAAATTTATATTTCTTATGTGGTTATTTTTTTTGAAATTATTTTGGCCACATAGACATTCAAGAGCCTATAAGTTGTTTGGTTTATTATTTCTTAGTGGTTTTTTCTAAAATATTTTAGCCATATATACATTGAAGAACATATAGGTTGTTTGGCTTATTATTGCTTGGTTAATTTTTGAAAAGCAAAATTCGTGCTCATCGGTTGAGGCAGTCCCGATTTTTACTGCAAGCTTTTAAGATAGTGGCTTTTCCGTATAAACCTGATTTCGAGAAAGAGGGAAGCTACCACTTGGCAAAAGGATGGTAATTGAATTTTAAAAGGCTTTCCATTTTAATCGGGTTTAATTAACTAAGCTTAGTTCTCTTTCCAATTTACTGTTATTTTATCCTTTTCAAAAATACAAACCCCACTAAGCCCGATATAATTGATGCCGTTAATATTGCAAACTTCGCTTCCGAAATATGCAATTCATCACTAAACGAAAGCAGGGAAATAAAAATCGACATCGTGAAGCCAATTCCTGCTAACATACCTAAACCCAAAATGTGTTTCCAGCCTGCGCCAGATGGCAGTTCAGCCCATTTCAGTTTAACAGCTAGCCAACTGAAGAATGTTACCCCAATGGTTTTTCCTGCAAATAAGCCTAAAATAATACCTAAACCCAAAGGTGACACCAAGCCAGAAATCATTTCTTTTTCGAAAGTGATATTAGTATTTGCCAAGGCAAAAATCGGCATGATCAGATAATTAACTGGAGTAGTTAAAAGGTGTTCCAGTTTTTCTAAAGGTGACAAAACATCAGTTTGGTTGGTTGGGATAGTAAAAGCCAGCAATACACCAGCAATAGTTGCATGTATGCCCGAATGGTGAATAAAATACCAAAGAAAAACACCTGGGATTAAATAAAACACGAGATTCTTTACACCAAAGTACTTCAGTAGCGCTAATAGGGCCAAAATTCCTGCTGCCATGGCTAAATATTCGAAATGAATTTGGCTAGTATAAAATATGGCGATAACCAAAATGGCCCCTAAATCATCAACGATAGCAAGAGCAGCCAAAAATATCTTTAAACTTGTGGGTACGTTTTTACCAAGCATTGCAATGATGGCCAATGCGAAAGCGATATCAGTAGCCATTGGGATTCCCCAACCTGCAACGGTTTCTGTTCCAACATTAAACAGGAAATAAATTAAAGCAGGAACGAGCATACCACCCAATGCCGAAATCACCGGAAGTGCTGCGCTTTTAACAGAAGATAGTTCGCCTTCTACCAATTCGCGTTTAATTTCTAAACCAACAAGCAGAAAGAATATGGCCATAAGGGCATCGTTAATCCAAGCTATAATACTATAATTAATGGCTCCATATCCAAGATTGATTTGCAAAAATGCTTCGAAACTGTCTTTTGAGGCCGTATTTGCTATTAATAGAGAAATGGCAACGCAAAGCAATAATAAAAAACCACCAACTTGGCCAGATTTGAAGAAACGTTGAAATACTTCGAGATTAATAAGTTTTGCCATAATGGTAAAAATACCAAAAATAGAGGTGTTAGATGAAGAAAAAAGGTTTAACTAGCTGAATGTCTTTAATTAGGATAATATTATAAGAAATCTTCGATATCGCCCTTACCTTCACGAATAATCTCGAATTCTCCATTAGTGCAATCTATAACAGTAGATGCTTCGTTATCTCCAAAACCACCGTCGATTACCAAATCAACCAGGTCTTCGTATTTTTCGTGTATTAATTCAGGATCAGTTGAATATTCAATAAGTTCATCATCATCTTTTATGGAAGCTGAGATAATTGGATTCCCTAATTCTTTTACAATACACCTGGCAATGTTGTTATCTGGAACACGAATACCGACTGTTTTTTTATTGGAGCTTAACAATTTTGGTACATTATTATTCGCATTGAAAATGAAAGTGAATGGACCAGGTAGTGCTTTTTTTAAAACCCTGAATGTTGTATTATCGATGGGCTTTATATAATCTGAGATATGACTTAAATCATGACAAACGAATGAAAAATTTGCTTTTTCAGGTTTTATTCCACGAATTCTAGCAATTTTTTCTATTGCTTTTGGGTTGGTGATATCGCAACCCAAACCATAAACTGTATCGGTTGGGTAAATAATTAAACCACCTTTTTTTAACACTTCTACCACCTGCTCTATGGCCTTTTCATTTGGGTTCTCTGGATAAATCTTAATAAGCATAGCGTAAAAATAACAATTTAATGGTGTCAGTTGTTTAATAATACTAATCTTTGTAGAAACAAAACATACGCTAATCTAATTTTATGAGAAAAGCTTTCGTCGCAATTGCCGCATTTTTAGTTGCCCTAACCATTATGTTGGGCGTTTACCAGCCATTTTTATGGTGGACTTTCCTTTTTACTGGCCCATTTGTAATACTAGGCATTTACGATTTATATCAACCTAAACATAGTATTGTACGTAATTATCCAGTTTTTGGTCGTTTGAGATATTTTATGGAAGAATTGCGTCCGAAGGTTTATCAATACTTTGTAGAGAGTGATACAAATGGTACGCCATATAACCGCTTAAATCGCTCTTTAATTTATCAACGAGCAAAAAAGGATAATGATACGATTCCTTTTGGAACCCAGTTAAATGTTTACGATAACGGATACGAATGGCTAAGCCACAGCATTGCGGCAATTTCTCATCACGAATTGAATTTAGATCCTCGTGTTTTAGTTGGCGGACCCGAATGCACCAAGCCTTATGCAGCGAGTATTTATAACATATCGGCTATGAGTTTTGGCTCGTTGAGTCAGAATGCTATTTTGGCTTTAAACGGTGGTGCAAAATTGGGCAATTTCGCTCATAACACCGGTGAGGGTGGGATAAGTGACTATCATCGTAAGCCTGGAGGTGATTTAATCTGGCAAATTGGAACAGGTTATTTTGGTTGTCGAAATAATGATGGAACTTTTAATTTTGAAGCTTACGCAGATAGAGCAAAAACTGATCAGGTTAAGATGATTGAAATTAAGTTATCTCAGGGAGCGAAACCAGGTCATGGAGGGATGTTGCCGGCGAAAAAAGTTACATCAGAAGTTGCCAGAATTCGTTTGGTACCAGAAGGTAAAGATGTTTTATCGCCACCTGCACATTCAGCATTTAATACACCAATTGGTTTACTTCATTTTGTGAAAAAGCTCAGAGATTTATCGGGTGGAAAACCTGTTGGTTTCAAACTCTGTATAGGTCGCAAGAGTGAATTTTATGCTATTTGTAAAGCCATGGTATCAACTGGAATTCACCCCGACTTTATTACCGTAGATGGGGGAGAAGGTGGAACAGGCGCTGCGCCACAAGAATTTTCTAATTCGGTTGGTATGCCTTTGCGTGAAGGTGTTGCATTTGTTTATGATGTTTTAACAGGTTTTGATCTAAAGAAAAACATTAAAATTATTGCTTCGGGAAAAGTTGCTACAGGTTTCGATTTAGTTAAAAATATAGCTTTAGGTGCAGATATGTGTAATGCCGCACGTGGAATGATGTTCGCGCTAGGCTGTATTCAGGCATTAGAGTGTAACAGTAATACTTGCCCTACAGGCGTAGCCACGCAAGATCAGAGCTTAATGAAAGGGTTAGTTGTAGAAGATAAAACCGTACGTGTTAAAAATTTCCACAACTTAACGGTTGCAAGTGCTGTAGAATTACTTGGCGCTGCTGGATTAAGGGAGCCCCAACAGTTAAGTCGTGCTTATATTAATAGAAGGGTTAGTCCGAGTTTAATGCAGTCTTACCTCGAAAGTTTTCCATACATTCCTGCAGGTAGCTTACTCAAGACGCCTTATCCATCACGTTTTGAATTAGGTATGGCATTAAGTAATGCCGAAAGTTTTGCACCTACAGATTATAAAGTTTCGGCTGTTGATTATGCTCATGCAAACCCATACGGCGATACCATGCATGATGATGGGCATTAAGTTTAATCTACAAGAAATCTTCAAATAGAAGTTTTGAATTAAAAGATTACTCAGTTTAATCTTTCCTTTCTGGACTGCCCAAATATAAAAAGCCAGTTGAATTACTTCAACTGGCTTTTTTGTATTGTTAGACTTTCGCTCTCGTCTTTACGCTTTAACTTAATTCTTAAATTAAAACTCTGCATTTTTAGGAAAACGAGGGAAAGCAATTACATCACGAATGTTAGTCATGCCTGTAACGAATAATACCAAACGTTCGAATCCTAATCCAAAGCCTGAATGTGGAGCAGAGCCGAAGCGACGTGTATCCAAATACCAATTTAATTCATCAGTAGATATATCTAATTGATTCATTCTATCAACCAATTTATCTAAACGCTCTTCACGTTGTGAACCACCAATCATTTCACCGATACCAGGGAATAAAATATCCATCGCTGCAACCGTTTTTCTCCCTTCGGCATCTGGTTCATTCTGACGCATATAGAAAGATTTAATATCTGCAGGATAATCGGTTAAGATCACTGGTTTTTTAAAGTGTTTTTCAACTAAATAACGCTCGTGTTCACTTTGCAAATCAGCACCCCACTCATCAATTAAATATTTAAATTGTTTTTTCTGATTTGGCTTAGAAGATTTTAAAATTTTGATGGCCTCTGTATAAGTTAAGCGCTCAAAATCATTTGTTAAACAGAAGTCTAATTTCTCTAATAAAGAAAACTCACTGCGTTCGTTTTGTGGTTTTTGTTTATCTTCTTCTGCTAAACGCGTATTTAAAAATTCTAATTCATCCTTACAGTTATCTAAAGCATATTTAATTACATACTTCATCATATCTTCTGCAAGCTGCATGTTATCTTCTAAGTCTGCAAAGGCAACTTCAGGTTCAATCATCCAAAACTCGGCTAAGTGACGCGTAGTATTTGAGTTCTCAGCTCTAAAGGTTGGTCCGAAAGTATAAATCTGACCAAAAGCCATTGCCGCTAATTCACCTTCCAACTGACCAGAAACCGTTAAGTTGGTAGCGCGGGCGAAGAAATCCTGAGAGAAATCAACTTTTCCATCATCTGTACGAGGGGTGTTGTCGAAATCTAAAGTAGTTACTTTAAACATCTCACCAGCACCTTCGGCATCACTTGCGGTAATTACTGGAGTATGCATATATACAAAGCCACGTTCGTTGTAAAATTGATGAATGGCAAATGCTAATGCATGACGAACTTTAAAAACTGCATTAAATGTATTGGTACGGAAACGCAGGTGTGCAATTTCACGCAGAAACTCTAAACTGTGTTTTTTAGGTTGCAAAGGAAACTTTTCAGGATCGCTATCGCCTAAAATTGCTACTGAGGTGGCTTTAATTTCTACGGTTTGGCCTTTTCCTAAAGATTCGATTAGGTTTCCTGTAGCAGAAACAGCAGCACCAGTAGTAATTCTTTTTAACAGCTCATCGGGTAAATTATTAAAATCGATAACTACCTGGATATTGCTCATGCAACTTCCATCATTTAAAGCGATAAACTGATTATTTCGGAAAGTTCTAACCCATCCCATAACCGTTACTTCTGTGCCAAATGCAGTCGATTTTAATAAATCTTTAATTTGCTGTCTCTTAATCATATTGTTATTTGTAAAAGCCGCAAATTTAGGAAAAAAAATGTATCGGTTAACAGTTTCCTGTTATCAGTTTCCAGTTTTTTGCTTGGGCCACTTTCATTGCAAATGTTAAAAAATTATTTCTCCATCGATTTATCTCCTGCAGCCTTAAATTCGGAGCCATTTTTCCATCCTGGAAAGGTAGTTTGCTAACTTAATTTAAACCTTGCCGAAAATAAAATATTAGCAATTTGGATAAAACCACCTATATTAATTTGTTCGGAGTAATTATCGGATGGTTGAGATATTGGCTCTCATTATAGCTAAGCCTTTGTAATTGTGGCTCTTTACTATCAAATCCATTTACCGAATCGATTGCTGGAACGCCAACTTTAGCGAAATTAAAATGATCTGATCGGTAGTAACTTTCAGCGCTAGGATGCGTATCGCCAACAGGTACTAGATCATTTTTCGTAAGTATGTTAACAATATAGTCTTCAACTTCATTTTGCCCTTTTCCTTTAATCGATATATCTTTCGTTTCGCCATAACAACCATAGCATCCATATCTAAACTGCCTACCGCTTTATTTAAAGGATAAATTGGGTTAGAATAAAGCAATCTACTGTTGTTGTTGTTGTTGCTGAATTGCCTCCATATATTCCTGGTAACTATTCTGTTTTCTAGTAGATGTTATATTTGCAGAAGGTTTTGGGTAATTAACTTCCTTAGGCTGAAAGTAATTTTCGTTATCATTAAAATCTTCATCGTTATAACCTACCGAGACATTAACCTCCATGATGTGTTCATAACCACCTTTGTAAACGCCCTTAACAGGAGAGCAATCGGCAAAATTTCTTCCAACGGCTAAACGAACATGGTTTTCATTGGCGATGCAATTATTTGTCGGATCTAATCCTAACCACCCATATTCTGGTAAATATGCTTCGGCCCAGGCGTGTGTTGCCCCTTCGCCACGCATACCATCTCTATTCGGGCAAATGTAGCCACTTACATATCTTGCTGGGATTCCTGTTAATCGCAGCATGGCTGTAAGTACATGAGCAAAATCCTGGCAAACACCAGCTTTTAGCTTCATGATTTCTTCGATTGTGGTATCTACAGCCGTTATCCCTTTTATATATTCGAAAGAGCTGAAAACGTGTGCACAGTATTTAATAGCCGTTTGATATGGTGTGTCGTCATCGCTTTTTATGCTTAATGCCGTTTCTTTAAGCTGTGCCATACCTTCGAAAGCCTCTTGCCGCAGGTAATCGATATAGGAAACTTCGTATTTAAGTGCATCTAAACTATGCCATTGTTCGCTGCTAAACATATCATCTTGTGGCAATAATTTAGGGAAAGTTTCTACGCTTACTTTCGAAAATATCTTTAATTGATTATGGGGCTCATTTTGCGTAAAAGTACCAACCTCATTCCCATAATAATCTATAAAAATTTCAATTTCTGGGCTTCCAGAGATATTTAAATCATGTTGCACTACTTTTTGAAAATCGTCTTTTATCGGGAATAAGATAATTTGATTTGCGCTATCTCTAACAGGCAATTCGTATTTGTAGTTGGTAATGTGTTTAATTTTGAAAATTGGCATAGATGCTTTCGTTTATTCGATTTGTATTTGGACTAATCGGGATGATTTATTTACTATGAATTTGCAAAGTAATATTCGTTTAAGGAGTTTCCAATGCCGAAAAGCTCGGCTCTAATCTGGGTTAAATAATCATGCAATTGCGATTCGCCCATTGTATTTACCGAACTGTAGGTAATCATACTTCGCAAGCGGCCAATTTTAAACGATAGATTATTATAATGTTCGATGTTGTTTTCGCTCTTCAATCGCCCAAAATAACGTTCTATATTATTCATGGAGTAAAGAGCCGAACGAGGGAAATCGTTATTAAGCATAACTAATTCGATGATGTTTTTTGCATCAAAACCCTGGCGATAAGTTTTTAAATATAATTCGTAGCCACCTAAAGAGAGGAGTAAATGTTTCCAATAGGCAATGTCTGTTAACAAATCGGGATTGGTGCTAATCGAACTAAACTTAATATCCAATATATCTACCGATTGAATGCTTCGCTCCAGGTGTTTTCCTATTTTCATAAAGCTGCGGCTTTCACCACGTTCCATTGCACTATCTGCTGTGCCATGATAAAGCATAACTTGTTTAATTAAAATATCTAACGCCGTAATTGGATCGTCTTTTTGTACATACCACAATAGTTTTTCGTCTTTAACGGTATGGTAATATTCGTTTAAACATTGCCATAAATCTTTCGGAATGTGTTCTTGTACACTTCTAGCATTTTCGCGGGCAAGGGTTATAATGTTTAAAATTGAATTCGGATTATCTCTGTTTAATAAAAGATATTCGATAACGGCGCGACTATCATGCTGAATGTTCAGCAATTCATTTTCATCATCAGAAGAAAAAATCCGTATTACGGGTTTCCAGGTAAATTCCTGAATGGTATCTTGAGATGAGGCATAATTTATTTTTAACATGCGCAACATACCATCGCTACGCTCTACATATCTGCTTAACCAATATAAGCTCGATGCTACTCTACTTAACATATTCGTATTCTAAGAAGTTAAAACCCATGTATCTTTACTGCCGCCGCCTTGCGAGCTGTTTACCACAAGCGAACCTTCCTTTAAGGCGACTCGGGTTAATCCTCCAGGAACGATCGATATCCCATCAGGGCCATTTAAAGCAAAAGGGCGGAGGTCGATTCTTCTTGGTGAAAGCTTTCCGTTTATAAAACATGGGGCAGAAGAAAGGCTGATGGTTGGTTGAGCTATAAAATTTCTTGGATCTTTTAATATCTCTATTTTATATTCTTCTGTTTCTTTTTCATCTGCAGCGTGTCCCATCAGCATTCCATAACCACCACTGCCATTGGTTTTTTTGATAACCATTTTGTTAATGTTTTCAAAAACGTATTCAAGTTCATCGCGATTGCTCAATTGATAAGTAGGTACGTTTTTTAATATTGGTTCCTCGTTTAGATAATATTTAATCATATCTGGAACATAAGTGTAAACGGCCTTATCATCAGCAACTCCATTTCCAACCGCGTTTACAATAGCTACATTTCCTTTTCTATAAGCGCCCATTAATCCTGCAACACCTAAGACGCTATTTGGGTTAAAAACTAATGGATCCAAGTAGTCATCATCAACACGGCGATAAATTACATCGATTTGTTGTAATCCAGTAGTTGTTTTCATAAACACTTTTAGATTTTTAACTACTAAATCTCTTCCTTCAACTAGTTCTACACCCATTAATCTGGCTAGGGTAGTATGTTCGTAATAAGCAGAGTTGTACATCCCAGGGCTTAACATTACAATAGTTGGGTTGGAAACAGCTCTTGGTGACAAGGCTACTAGGTTTCTATATAAAATTGAAGGGTACTCGGTAACACTTCTTACGCCACATTGCGGGATAAGGTCGGGAAAAAGCCGCTTGGTAATCTCGCGGTTTTCAAGCATGTAACTTACGCCCGATGGGGTGCGCAGGTTATCTTCCAAAACATAAAAGGTTCCATCATGGTCGCGAATTAGGTCTATCCCTGCAATATGGATGTATATATCATGTAATACGTTTACATTATGCATCTCCCTTAAAAAATGCGGACACGAATAAATTACATTTATCGGAACAATTTTATCTTTTAGAATAAATTGATTGCTGTAAACATCTTTAAGGAAAAGATTTAAAGCTTTTAAGCGCTGTTTAATTCCTTTTTCTATAAAAGACCATTCGCTTGAAGTAATAATGCGTGGGATAATATCAAAAGGGAAAATTTTCTCTATTCCTTCTCCACTATCATACACGGTAAAGGTAATGCCCTGGCTCATAAACAGTTTTTTAGCCAGTTCTTCTTTTTTGTTCAGATTGTCGAGCGATTCTTTTGAGAAATTATTAATGAAATTTGAATAGTGATTTCTATAATTATCACCATTTAAAAACATTTCATCGTAAGTATTTGGATGATTTAAGTAGTTTTTTATAAAATCTTCTATCATTTTATCTAATTATTTCTTTAAAGTAGGATTTTGAAAAGAAAATATATAGTTTTTTTAATAAAAAAATAAAATATATAAGCTTTTATTTATTTTTCTGTAGTTTTTTAAGCTGATAATTAGATAATTATAGTTTTTATATCAAAATAAATTAAATATTTATATTTTTTTCTTGGTAATATCGCAAATGTTCGTACATTTGTAATGCTCGTTAATTATTATTATATATTTGGTTTAAAAAAAGCGCTGGTAACGGCGCTTTTTTTACAAAATTTAAAGACTTATTCATAATCAACATAAACCAAACAACCTAAACTAAACCAAAAAGCTTCTCCACAACAGAGAAGCTTTTTTTTATACTGTTGGCTGAAAATCTTTAAGCAAAAAAAAGCTACCTCAATTTGCATCGAGATAGCTTTACAATTTATGTTTTGTTAGTTATTGTTCTGAGTAAGTGATTTTATTAACGTGTTTGTCAATTTCCCATCTTCCTGTACCTTCTTCTCCGATAACATCAAATAATTCTAGCGCACGACGAGCTTTGTATTCTTCTTCACGTTGCTCTTTTAAGAACCAGTTTAAGAATTCCATAGTAACGAAATCTTGTTCTTTGTGGCACCTAGCAGCTAAGTTTTTAAAACTTTGAGTAATCGCAATTTCTGCTTCCAATGCATCTTCAAAAACTTCTCTAAATCCTGCGAAGTCTGTCTTAATGCCCGTTACTTCTGGAGAAATAGCATTACCACCCATGTCTAACACATATTTAAACAATTTTAACTGGTGCATTCTTTCTTCCTCAGACTGCTTTGCAAAATAATCTGCTGAAAAATCGAATCCGTTTTGGTCACACCAAGATGACATTGATAAATATAGTGATGAAGAGTGAGCTTCTTTTTTAATTTGCTGATTTAAAAGTGTTTCGATATCCTGAGATATTAAACATTTAATACGCATTAAATCTTTCATAGTTTCTGTGCTTTAATAACAATACAAATGTATCATGTATTTGTTTAGATCTATAAATTATCTGCAATATGAAATTAGTCTAAATTGCTGATGGTTAGCTATTTGTAATGAGTTTAAATAATGACAAGAAGATGAGGTTGGTGAAATCTAAGATGGCGAATAGACGACTGATTATCTACACAGTAACACAAGAGGGATACTCGTTGTAAGTTAGGAAGATAGGGGCCGATTTTGGAGAAAAGAGAAAAGCTTTTTGCTTTAATTAATTAACAAATTAAAGAACAAACCTTAAAAAAACTAACTAATAAACCAGTCTGTAAAGGCAATCGTTAATCAAATGATTTAGTTTGAACATGGTAAAGGTGCCCTGTAATAAATCTTTTAAAGCAACAATTTCTAATGCACTTAGTAAATATATGTGCTCGCAGCCATTAAATGTAACCAATTCGAAATCGGCTTTGTGGGTATTTAAAAGCAGAGATTCAATGTCTATTTGCTCTACAACCTTTTTTAATTTTTGAAGGGATAAGCAATTGTAGCGTGCAAATTTGCCGCCGAAATCAACATAAAAGCAGTTTAATTTATCCGATTGATAAATAGAGCCTTGAGCATTTGAGAATACACTAATGAGTTCGTTAATATCTATACACGCTTTTTCCATCGGACACAAAAATTGGTATTATTTAGATTAAATACAAATAAAAGTGTAAATAAATTCCTGATATGACATTCTAAAGATTTACGCCAAGATTTGATAAACCATATGATGATAACTTCCTCCGATAAATTTTTTTTCGTCTTTAATCTGGAAACCTTTGTTTTGATAAAGTTTTAAAGCTTTATAATTATCAACTTCAACCAGTAAACCCACTTGAGTGTGACCTAATTCTTCTGCTAATATAATTCCTGCATCAATTAATTGTTTACCGATGCCTTTGCCTTGAGCGGCTGGGCTAACGCTAATTGTATCGAGATAAAATTCACCTGCTTGCGTTTCTGGTTCTGGATTAAAGTTTTTTAACCCATGATGAGTGGAGAGGTAATCTAAAAAATTCGTCCGGAGTTCCACCAGCTTTGCCCCATCATAAGCATTTAAAGAACCTAATAATTCACTGTTTTCATTAACGTAAACTAAGGTGTTTTCAAAACTATACTGATTATTGGTTTCTTTAAAGAAATGTTCAAAAAGTTTTATTGTAGCATTATGATCACTGGTATTGCTGAATTTGTAAGCCAGTGCCCCCATCGCCTGAATAATTAAAGGGGCGACAGTTTCTGCATCACTAATTTTTGCTTCGCGAATCATTATTAAATATCACTTAGATTAAAAGTATCTAACACGCGTATGCCTTTTTCTGTTCTTTGTAAAGTGCAGCACTCGTTAACGGGATCGTGTTCCAGATATAAAACATAGCCATTATCTACAGCTTCTTCTAAAAATGCCTGTTTTTCGGTAAGCGTTTTTAATGGAAACATATCATAAGCCATAACATAAGGCAGGGGTAGGTGCCCAACTGATGGAAGTAAATCGGCCATGTAAACAATGGTTTTACCTTTGTAATTAATTTTTGGAAGCATCATCGCATCGGTATGCCCGTAAGCAAAACTAATTTTGATGTCTTTTTTCCATTCTACATTTTCTTTTTCTTCAATAAATTTTAGTTGTCCCCTTTCTTGAATTGGTAAAATATTTTCTTTCAAGAATGAGGCTTTTTCTCTGGCGTTTGGTTCAATAGCCCATTGCCAATGTTTTTCATTACTCCAATAGGTTGCGTTTTTAAATGCAGGAATAAGTTTTTCGCCTTCATTAATGATCGCACCGCCTACATGATCGAAATGCAAGTGGGTTAGAAACACATCCGTAATATCAGCTGTAGTGAAACCCAATGCGGATAAAGATTGGGCTAAAGTGTCATCGCCATGTAGGTAATAATGACTGAAAAATTTTTCATTCTGTTTATTGCCAATTCCAGTATCAATTAAGGTGAGTTGATTACCGTCTTCAATTAAAAGACAACGCATCGCCCAGGTACAAAGGTTGTTTGCATCGGCAGGGTTTGTTTTTTGCCAAATTGCTTTTGGTACCACACCAAACATTGCGCCGCCATCTAATTTAAAAAGTCCAGTATTTATGGTATGTAGTTTCATCTTATTCGTGTTAAGTATATTGATTCCTAAAATAAGAAAACCCTTTAGAACTAACTAAAGGGTTTTCTTATTTTGTTTTTAATTCGCTTTTAGGTTTACCTTTAAGGTTAAACCGATCGCCTTTCAGTTTATAAGTGAATCACTTCTCCGTAAGCATCAGCTGCAGCTTCCATAATGGCTTCGCTCATGGTAGGGTGTGGGTGTACTGATTTAATCATCTCATGGCCAGTAGTTTCCAATTTACGGGCAACCACAATCTCTGCAATCATTTCTGTAACATTCGCACCAATCATGTGAGCACCTAACAATTCTCCATATTTAGCGTCGAAAATTAATTTAACGAAACCATCTTTTGCTCCAGCCGCACTGGCTTTACCCGATGCAGAGAAAGGAAATTTACCAATCTTTAATTCATAACCAGCTGCTTTAGCTGCTTTTTCGGTGTAACCTACAGAGGCAATTTCAGGTGTGCAATAAGTACAGCCTGGGATGTTGTTGTAATCTAATGCCTCAACATGCTGACCTGCAATTTTTTCAACGCAGATAATGCCTTCTGCTGATGCAACGTGAGCCAAAGCTTGTCCGCCTACAACATCACCAATTGCATAATAACCTTTAACTGAAGTGTTATAGAATTCGTCTGTAACGATTTTGCCTTTTTCAGTTTTGATGCCTGTTTCTTCTAAGCCTATGTTTTCGATGTTCGCAACAATACCAGCTGCAGATAATACGATATCTGCTTCGATCGTTTGCATTCCAGATGCTGTCTTAACAGAAACTTTGCAGCCAGCGCCACTTGTATCAACCGCTTCAACAGAAGCTGAAGTCATTACATCGATGCCAACTTTTTTCAAGCTACGTAGTAATTGTTTAGAAACGTCTTCATCCTCTATAGGAACAACGTTCTCCATAAATTCAACAATTGTAACTTTAGTTCCCATGGTTGCATAGAAATATGCAAACTCAACGCCAATGGCCCCAGAGCCTACAACTACCATACTTTTTGGCAATTCTGGTAAAACCATTGCCTGGCGGTAGCCAATAATTTTTTTACCGTCTTGTATTAAGTTTGGTAATTCTCTAGAGCGGGCTCCAGTAGCGATGATAATATTTTTTGCAGTTAATTCTTTTTGAGAACCATCAGCACCTTTAACTTCTAATTTGTTTCCTGGTTTAACCTTACCAGTACCCATAATTACGTCAATTTTATTTTTTTTCATTAAAAACTGAACGCCTTTACTCATACCATCGGCAACACCACGGCTACGTTTAACAACCGCTGGAAAATCTGCAGTCGCTTCAGCAGTTGTAATTCCGTAATCAGCAGCGTGATTAATGTATTCGAAAACCTGAGCACTTTTCAAAAGTGCCTTGGTTGGGATACAACCCCAGTTTAAACAAATGCCTCCAAGAGATTCACGCTCTACAATTGCAACTTTTAGTCCTAATTGAGAAGCTCTGATTGCAGCTACATAACCACCTGGGCCGCTGCCTAAAACAATAACGTCGTAATTCATCTGTTTTTTTTAATTTATATTTTACCTGTCAGATGGAGCATACCATAATTAAAAACCATCATTAAAATGAATGGATAATTATAGTCGGTTCGTATCTATTTAAAATAGGTTTGCTTTTTAATTGTTTTTGTAAGCTCCGAATAGGAGAAGGCTCTTATGAGAAGATTTCCCTCGCTTTGCAACATTTCTGCCTTAGCCTTACAATTCAGAGAATGTTACTTCTCTTTCAATGCCAAAACTAAAAAAATGTTTGTTAATAAACGATAAATGAAAAATTCCTTACAATAACTTTATAATGACTAAAAATTTCGGTGTTTGGAGGGGTAATTATTATGTTATTTTTATAATCAGAATCAAGTTGTTGATAAACTGAAAGTTAAAGGGTTATGAGTAGTGTTAATTGTTGAAAAGTTTTGTGATAATTAATAATAATTTAACATTGGATGTTAAAATGTGTTAAAAATTAATAATTACATTTGCACCGTTAAAATCATTCCCGATTTATTATTCAACAAAAAACAAATTAAAAAATCAAAGTATGAAGAAATCTTTACTTTTAAGATTAGTACTTGTTATCGTGGCGTTTGTAGGTATTAACTTAAGTGTTAATGCACAGGTTACAACGTCGTCTATGACAGGAACCATTAAAGATGCCTCTGGCTCTTTACCTGGTGCAAGCGTTAAGGCCGTCCACACTCCAACAGGTACGGTTTATGCTGTTCAAACGAACAATGATGGTCGCTTTACCATTGGTGCTATGCGTGTTGGTGGTCCTTACACAATTGAAGTGAGCTTTGTTGGTTACAAGCCAACTAAATTATCTGAAGTTTACTTGAAAATAGGTGAGCCTTTCGTAGCAAACTTAACTTTAGTGGATAACAGTTCAACATTGTCTGAAGTAAAAGTTGTTGGACAAAGTGCTAACAGCATTTTAAATTCAAATAAAAACGGAACTTCTACGGTAATTGCGAGACAGCAAATTCAATCTTTACCTACTATTACTCGTAGTGTAAACGACTTAACTCGTTTAACACCACAAGCAAATGGTACTTCAATTGGTGGTGGTAACTATCGTTCCAACAACTTTACAGTAGATGGAGCGAACTTCAACAATCAATTTGGTATCGGCCAGAATATCCCTGCGGGTGGTTCTCCAATTTCGATCGATGCATTAGAGCAGATTTCAATTAATGTTACCCCTTATGATGTTCGTCAAACAGGTTTTACTGGTGGTTCTGTTAGTGCCGTAACTCGTTCAGGTACAAATACCTTCCAAGGTAATGCATTCTATACAATGCGTGGCGAAGAAAATCAAGGTAAAAGAATTGGTGAAACTTATAGAATCCCTGATGCAGCTATCCAAAAATTAGATGAGAAAAATTATGGCTTTAGTTTAGGTGGTCCAATTATCAAGGATAAATTATTCTTCTTTGTTAACTACGAGAAAAAACATACGATTCAGCCTGGAACGACCAGGATTGCTTCAACTCCAGGTTTAGCTTATGGTGCTCCTGGTTCTCCTAACACTGTTGTTCAAGCTTCAGCATCTTTTTTAAATGAAGTTTCTTCTTATTTATTAAACACCTATGGTTATGCTACTGGTCCTTACCAAGGCTATTCAAATGTGAGTGATAATGAAAAAATGTTTGCTCGTTTAGATTGGAACATTTCTAAAAATCACCGTTTCAGTGTACGTTATAACCAGGTAGAAAGTCAAAGTCCATCACCTGCCAGTACATCTGTAACCAACTCTGCTGTTACTGGTGTTTTAGCTTATAACAATCAAAGATCTGGTTCTGCTAATAATGCAGGCTTACCTTTTTTTAACTCAAACTATTATCAGGCAGCTAATTTATACTCTGCAGTAGCTGAGTTGACTTCAAACTTTGGTAGTAAGCTTACTAACGTAGCTCGTGTTACTTATTCACACCAAAATGACCCACGTAATTCTGATAGTTCTCCTTTTCCTTTGGTAGATATATTAGATGGTACTCAAACAGCAACTTCTGCAAATGCGGGTAACGTATTAACAACTTTTGGTTATGAGCCATTTACTTATGGTAACTTAAGAGATGTTAAAGGTTATACCTATAGCGATGATTTAAGTTTAGCATTGGGTAAACATAACATTACTTTAGGTTTACAAGCTGAATTAAGTACTACAACAAACGGTTTCCAACGTTTTGGAACGGGTTTCTACACTTTCAAATCATGGGATGATTTCAAAAATGGTGCAAGACCATTACAATATTCAGTAACCTATCCTTTAACTGCTGATGGTTCTCAGGCTTTCCCAAGCTTTAAGTTCGCTCAATATTCAGCTTATTTACAAGATGAGTTTACCGTAACTGATCGTTTAAAATTAACTGCAGGTATTCGTTTCGAACAAGCAACTTATCCTAATTCTCCAGGCATTTTAACACACCCGTTAGTTGCTGCACAAACTTTCGCAGATGGTAGAAAAGTTGATACAGGCGTATTGCCAGAAAACAGAATTTCTTACTCTCCAAGATTTGGCTTTAACTGGGATGTAAATGGTGACCGTTCATTACAAGTACGTGGTGGTTCAGGTATCTTCACAGGTCGTGTTCCTTTCGTATGGATTGTATCTCAATCTAGTGATGCTGGTTTATTACAATACTTACAAACTTATTCTAGCACTAACGGTGGAACCGTTCCTTTCTTTAGCCCAAGTATTGCACCGCAATTACTTACTGCTACTAAGCCAGCTGCTGGTACTAGTATCCCAGGAACAATTAGTGTGATGTCTCCAGATTTAAAATTCCCTCAAACATGGAAATCGAGTTTAGCATTTGATGTTAAATTACCATTCGGTATTGTTGGAACTTTAGAAGGTATTTATGGTAAGGACTTAAATGTTGCTGTTGCAAGAAACATCAACTTAGTTGACCCAACAACAACTAATATTACAGGTTTCCCAGATAACAGACCATTATATCCAAACTCAGTTGCAGGTAGACAAGTTGTTGACATTAATTCTGCTGGTATCCCAACATTAAACGGAACTACTGCTTTAAACGTTACAGAAATGACTAACGCTAAAGGTGGTTACAACTGGCAAGTTACTGGTCAATTGACTAAACAGTTCTCTAACGGTGTTTCTGCAATGGTTGCTTACACTCGTTCAGATCAACGTAATTACGGTGATGGGGCAGGTGATCAGTTAGGTAACTTATGGTCTATTCCAGCTACTTCAACAAATCCAAATACACCTACTTTAAGTTATTCTCAAAACTTAAACCCAGATCGTATTATCGCTAATATTTCTTATAGAAAAGAATATTTGAAAAACCTTTCAACGTCAATCTCATTATTTTATGAGGGTTCTCAACAAGGAAGATATTCATATGTTTATGGTGCCGATTACAACAGAGATGGTGTTAACGGAAATGACTTGATTTATATTCCAAAAGACGTATCAGAAATGAACTTTGTTGCTGTTCCTGCTAACTTAGTAAGTACTGCTACTGTTACTAGAGCATATCCAAGATCATATACTGCTGCTGAACAAGCTGCGATCTTTGATGCTTACATTTCTCAGGATCCTTATTTAAGCAAGCACAGAGGTGAGTATGCAGAACGTAATGCTGCTAAATCTCCTTGGAGAAATCAATTCGATTTAAGAATTACTCAACAAGTATTCAAAAACTTTGGTAAGTCTAAAAATAGCTTTGAATTCACTGCAGATATCTTTAACGTAGGTAACTTATTAAACCGTAAATGGGGTAATGTAAATTTTGTAAATAATGCTAATATTTTGGTTCCTCAAAATGCCGGATTAATCACAGCAACTACAAAACCAACATTTATCTTAGGTGCAGCACAAGGTGATATCGTAAGAGATACCTTTGGTACTTCACAAACGATTTCTTCTACTTATTACATGCAGTTTGGAGTTCGTTATAACTTTAACTAATACTTAACTTAGGATAACAAAAAAGTCCCGATGACAATCGGGACTTTTTTTGTTTAATAGAATTAGGTAATTGCTTTTTATAAAAATGTATCTACTTGGTTATAGCTGCATCAGTTAAGTCTTTATACATTATAAAAGCATCAACAAAGCCTAGTGTTTTGTGTCTGAACGCCTTCGGTGTTTTGCCGATAATATCAAAACCAAATTTCTCCCACAGTTTTACAGCACCTTGATTCGTGCTAACCACTATGTTAAACTGTATAGCTAAAAAACCATTGTCTTTGGCGAATTGTATGGAATGTTTGCAAAGTAGTTTTCCTGTTCCACGACCGTGATGCTTTGGATTTACCATATAACTACAATTGGCAATATGGTTGCCTAAGTCGATTTGGTTTGGCTTGATAATATAAGTTCCTAAAATTTCTCCGTTATCTACCGCAACAAATGTGTTCATGTAATCGGCGAACCAATGTTTATGTAACCTGTTTTTTGGTGTGTTTGGGTCGAAAACATAGGTGTCGCCTGTAGAAATCACATTTTCAAAAATTTCCCAAATCTTGTCAAAGTCTGCTTGTTTGTCTGCTGGTCTTATCTCCATTTAAACTTATAGATTTATTCTTGAATTAATCTTCCAAACGAATATAGCATAATGTAAAAAGTTTTGAGGTTGCAATTGCACTTTTAAGCCAGAACCTTATAGTTGTTTGTTTTAATGCTTTTATGTCGATGTATTAAATCTTTTCCAAACGAGTAAATAAATTTTGTTGTTACGCTGAATTCAAAAGATTAGGTGTTTAGGCTTCGACAACAACTTGTTTCAGATTATTTTAAACTTATTTCGGTAATATTACCAATCAAATTAAAATTTTATGAAAAAATCGCTGATTTACTTATCTGCATTGGCTTTCAGTATCTCTTCCTGTAAACAATCGGCAGAACATGCGGCTGAAGCACCCGATTCTACAGCTATAAAGGCAATTAACGGCAGTAGCCTTAGTAAATATTTATCGGTTATTGCCGCTGATAGTTTAGAAGGACGGAAACCCTTTACTAATGGAGAAACCAAAACGATTAATTATTTAAAAAGAGAATTCGAAAAGTTAGGCTTAAAACCTGGGAATGGCGATAGTTATTTTCAGGAAGTTCCAATGGTGGAAATCAAATCGACCCCAGATGAGAAAATGTTTGTTAAATCGGGTTCGAAAGAAATAGCGCTAAATTATCTGACAGAGTTTGTTGCAGGTTCCAGGCGTGTTCAAAACGAGGTAAGTGTTAAAAATTCGCCTCTGGTTTTTGCAGGTTATGGCATTGTGGCACCCGAATATGGTTGGAACGATTATAAAAATTTGGATGTAAAAGGAAAAACGGTTGTGGTTATGATTAACGATCCTGGTTTTGCTGATTCAACCTTGTTTAAAGGCAAAAACATGACATATTACGGTCGCTGGACTTATAAATTTGAAGAAGCTTCGAGACAAGGTGCTGCTGGCGTTTTAATTATTCACGATACGGCACCTGCGGCATATCCATGGACCGTTGTTCGCAGTGGCTGGTCTAAATCAAAGCTGCAATTGCAATCGGCAGACAACGGCATGAACAGAACTGTGGTTGAAGGCTGGATCGGTTTAGATGTAGCTAAGAAATTGTTTGCTTTGAGCGGTCAGTCTTTTGATGCATTAGTTGCGAATGCCCGCAAAAAGGATTTTAAAGCAGTTGATCTGAATTTGACGACTTCGTTAACAGTTAAAAATAAGATTAAAAAATCAGTTACTTATAATGTTTTGGCTTCAATTCCTGGCGATAAGCTTAAAAATGAAGCGATTATTTATTCTGCACATTGGGATCATTTAGGTATTGGTGAAAAAGTTTTAGGCGATTCTATTTACAATGGGGCAGTAGATAATGCAACAGGAGTAGCTTCATTATTTGAACTTGCTTCGGCATTTAAAAAGTTACCGAAAAATCCAGAGAGAACCATTCTGTTTATTTCTTATACTGCTGAAGAGCAGGGTTTGTTAGGATCAGAATATTATGCCAAACATCCTGCGTTTCCATTAGCAAAAACGGTTGCCAACATTAATATGGATATGATGGGAATTGCGGGCAAAACTAAAGATATTGTGGTTTATGGCTTCGGTCAGTCTGACCTGGAAGATTATGCTGCGGTTTCAGCTAAAAAGCAAGGTCGTGTTTTAGTACCTGATCCAGTTCCATCTTCGGGTTTATATTATCGTTCTGATCACTTTAACCTGGCTAAAGTTGGTGTGCCTTCGTTGTTTACAGGTTCTGGTGTCGATAATATTAAAAACGGTAGAGATTGGGGTTTGAAACAGGTTGCTGATTTTACTAAAAATCGTTACCACTCACCTCAAGATAATTTCGATGCTAAAACCTGGGATTTATCAGGCATTATTGAAGATGTGAGATTGTTATTTGATATGGGTTATAGGCTAAGTAATGAAAGTACTTATCCAAAATGGAAAGCGGGTTCGGAGTTTAAAGCGATAAGAGATAAGAAATAAAAAAGGGCAAATAGAAGTTATAGGATAAAACTTAATCTAAAAAAAAATCCCAGCCTAGGCTGGGATTTTTTTGTTGAATTTATCCTTTAGTTCTAGAAGTGGAACATTACACCTAATTTTGGAGCAAATGTATCAGCTTCTAAACCGAATGAGTTTGAAGTTACTTTAGCGCCACTTGCTTCGTTTTTAACTTGGAAGTTTTGGTAACCTAAACCATTAACCGAAACTTCGATACCGATTCTTTTAGTAGGGAAGAATGCAAAACCTGGAGCTACATTTACACCGATTGAAGTAGTAGTACCAACTTTAGCACCTGCATCACCATTTGGAGCAACAACTTTATTTGAACCGAACGCCATTGGTACAGATAACTGACCAAAGAATTTAAACTGATCTGATAAACCAACATAGTAACGACCAAATGGTGCAACTACAAAAGCTTCGTTTTGAGTTAAACGACTAACTTGTTTATCAAATGTATAACCTACGCCTGTACCAATAGCAAAATTGTTAGCTACAAAATAACCTGCACTTGGAATGATGTTAAAGCTAACATCTGATTTTGCAGCACCTTCTACTTTAGTTGAATTAAAACCAACGCTACCACCTAAAATTACTTTTCCTTTTTCTGTTTGTGCATTCGCACCATAAACCAAACCTGCAACTGCTACTAACGATAATAATAGTTTTTTCATCTTTTTTATTATTTATTTGTTTAAAAATTATAGTCAATTTTACTTTTTTAATTTCTGACTATATTTGGCTAAAAGTCAATACCTGTGCCAAAAAACATTAATAAAGTCACTAAAAAATCAGTTTTTGGATAACTATCTTATTAGTAATTAGATATAAATTTGGTGTTAATTCAATATTATTTTACTGTGACTTAAACTTAATCGATTGATTAATTTTTGCGACTGTCAAAAATTGATAAGCTGACTTTTTTTGTATAAATGTCAGATTTTTAAATGGTAGATTTGGCAGGAAAGCTGCCGCAATTAAATTAAACGCGGCAGGCAGAAATTAGATTTTCTAGCTTTTTTTTGATAATGCTCAAGGTTTTATCGTCCGTTAAATTTCCATTTTCATCAAATTTATTCTGAGCTTGTGCGATTAAAACTTCAGGCTGTAAAACAGGATTCATATTTAAGAAAGTAAAAACTGGCATAAATGCGGTTTGCATTCTAACAGTTCCCCACATTCCTTGGGTTGCTCCAATTAACGCCACAGGTTTGTGCATTAAAGGAGAATCCTTTCCACGGCTTGCCCAATCTATAGCATTCTTTAGGCCGCCAGGAATAGAGTAATTATATTCAGGAGATGCAATTATGAAGGCATCGGCAGTGGCAAGCGTATCTCTAAATTTGTTAACCGATTCAGGCCGCTCGCTTACCTCTGGTATGTCATGATCGGCATTGTAAATAGGAATATCATCGAAAGAAACAATTTCGAAGTTTATTCCATCTGGCAATAAACTCCCTGCCACTTTTAATAGCATTGCATTGTACGAATTTTTTCTAATGCTTCCACAAAGGCCAATAATTTTACCATTTTTTTCCATAAATAAATAAACCAATAATGGCGTTTAAAGTTTTTATTGATTAGTGTGGTCATAAAAATATCAAATGTTAACTTTGGCTTATATCTAATAATTTATGAACGATAACTCTAATTCTCAGGCTTTAATTGAAAAAACTGTTTTCCCAATACTTTTTGCATTAAGTTTTTCGCATTTACTTAACGATACAATTCAATCATTAATTCCAGCTATTTATCCCATTATAAAAACTAGTTATCATTTAAGCTTTTCTCAGATTGGTTTGATTACCCTTACCTTCCAGCTCGCAGCTTCTTTGTTACAGCCTTTTGTAGGGCTTTATACCGATAAAAAACCTCAGCCATATTCATTGGCAATTGGAATGGGCTTCACGCTCATCGGCTTGATTACACTTTCTCAGTCTGCACATTTTTACACTATGTTAATTTCTGTTGCTTTGATCGGGGTAGGGTCATCAATCTTCCATCCAGAGGCATCAAGAATGGCCCATGCCGCATCGGGCGGTAAACGTGGCTTGGCTCAATCTTTATTTCAGTTGGGTGGCAATGCGGGGAGTTCTTTAGGACCGTTACTAGCTGCCTGGATTATTGTTCCTTATGGACAATTTAGCGTTATTTGGTTTTCTGCGATCGCTCTTTTAGCAATAGTTGTTTTAAGTTATGTTGGGAATTGGTATAAAGGTTTTGTACTGGCCAAAAGCAAAAAAGTTAACATTCAATCTGTAGTAAATCAGTTTTCGAGGAGTAAAGTTATCTTCTCTGTTGGTATCTTGTTATTGCTTATTTTTTCAAAATACTTCTACATGGCTAGCTTAACTAATTATTTTACGTTTTATTTAATTGACAAGTTTCATGTATCTGTACAAACCTCACAAATTTATCTGTTTGTTTTCTTGTTCTCGGTTGCTGCTGGTACTTTGTTGGGTGGGCCAATTGGCGATAAGATAGGGCGTAAGTATGTAATTTGGGCCTCGATATTAGGGACAGCGCCATTTGCACTTTTACTTCCTCATGCAAATTTATTTTGGATTGGCGTTTTAATCGTTCCTATCGGGATGATTTTAGCCTCGGCTTTTTCTGCAATTTTGGTTTATGCACAAGAACTGATACCTGGAAAAGTTGGGCTTGTAGCGGGTTTATTTTTTGGTTTTGCCTTTGGGATGGGGGGTATAGGCTCGGCGCTTTTAGGTAAGCTTGCCGATTCTAAAGGAATAGAATATGTATTTTATATTTGTGCATTTTTGCCCCTTATCGGTTTGTTAACGGGTTTTCTACCAAACATAGAAACTAAGAAAAAATAAAAGATGGTCAGGTTATCTGACCATCTTTTGTTTAATTGAATAAATTTTTCTGATTGGAGTTTAACCTGATAATTAAGAAGTAGGTATCTATTAGCTCGGTATCATCTGTGCCTGCTGTGTTTTTAATAGATTTAATTTTACCGTTTTCTTCTTTAAAAGCGCTTAGGTTATACTCTATTTCGGTATTTCCGATAGATTTTAATTTACCATTATATTCGGAAAATGCACTTAAATAGTATTCAACTGGTTTACCACCAATAGATTTAATTTTTCCGTTAAATTCGGAAATGGCACTCATATAGTATTCCACGTCCATATTTCCGATGGATTTTACTTTTCCATTGAATTCTGAAATTGCACTTAAGTAGTATTCAATATTTATACCATCAATTGACTTTATCTTGCCATCGTATTCTGATATTGCGCTGTTATAATATTCTATTTTAGAAATTTGTGCATTTGCTGTAAATGCAGAAATTAAAATGAATATAAATACCAGCCTTTTTAAGGCTGATGGCATTTTTGATTTTGAGTCTTTCATCTGATTCCTTTTTTAAGATTCATTAATAAATACAAAGCCATTAAGACTGTTCTGAAATAAGAAAATGCTCTAAAACAGAAAACCAACACCTAAATTCGGATTAAAAGAGCTAAAGCCTAAATTAAAAGATTCGTACGAGTTTGGATAAACATTTGCTGGAATCTGGTCTTTGAATTTTTGTTTATTATACGAAACAAGGGGGAAATAAAAACCAATTTCCCACCTTTTAGAAGGAAAGAAAGCAAGGCCAGGATTGATCGATGCTGAAAAACTAGTGTATTTATAACTTCTGTTAGGACTACTATCTGCTATATTTGAATACAGCTGTTCAGTCTTACCAAAGCCCACAGCGGCATTAAATTGCCCAAAAAGCTTAAATTTTTCGACTATGTCTACGTAATACCTTGCAAATGGCCCAGCATTAAAAGAGTTATTTTTATCAGCTGATGATTGATTAGTATAGTATTTATACTCAGATTTCGACTGTCCATAACCGATATTTAAGCCAACAACGAAATTTCTAGCAATGAAATGTCCAAATTGAGGTTGGATATTAAAAGATTTTAAATCTGTAGAATTTGCTAGTCCGTTATAGTCACTTTTATTAGAACTAAATCCAACCGAACCGCTTAATAAATTTTTCCCTTTTTCTGTTTGGGCGTTTGACGTAAATGCAATCGCGCATAGCGCTGCCATGGTTAATAATTGTTTTTTCATTTGTGTGTTTTTATGTGTGTAATCAATATTAAACAAAAAACACTTAAAACAACTATCGATTTAGTTTGAATAATTGTAACGTTTTGATTAACAGTCGTTTTTTTTATTTATTCTCTAGTTTCACGGTTTTGAATACAAAATTTCCATTCATATCCGAACCTTCAATCCATACCGTGTAAAAACCTTTTTTATCAGCAGAAAAGAATGAAAAATTTGTAATGCCTAATAAAAAAATAGTAAAATAAAAAATGGAATGGGATTAGAGCGAAGATTTATCATAGGGAGAATGCTGTTATCTAAAATACAACTCTCTTTCGATAAAAACGATGTAAATGCCTGGTTAAACAGATCACAGTGGTACAGGGCAATGTTTTCGTATTTACTAGTTTATAAAGTAGGATAGCATAAGTTAGGCGCCTCACTTTTGCATAAAAAATCCTTCAGAAATTAATCTGAAGGATCTTTTAGAAGTTTATTTATTTAACTTTATTTTTGGTTGAGAAACACAAAATTATGGTCAAACATATCTAACTTAATTTTGCTCTCCTTATCAATTCTGCCTGCTAAGATCTCTTTCGATAACTCATTTAAAATTCGTTTTTGTATTACACGTTTTAATGGTCTTGCACCAAACTGAGGATCATAGCCAAGTTGCGCTAGCCAATCTAAAGCTTCTGGCGACGCGTCCATCTCTATACCCATTTCTGCCAGCGTTTGCTGTACATGCTTAAACTGCAAACTCACAATATCTCTTATTTCCCTACGATTTAGAGGCGTAAACATAATCAGCTCATCAATTCGGTTTAAAAACTCTGGACGAATGGTTTGTTTCAAAACTTCGAATAATTCGTTTTTAGTTTTTGCAATAACTTCATCACGGTTTTCATCATTTAAATCTTTAAAATTATCCTGAATTAAATGTGCACCTATGTTGGATGTCATGATGATGATCGTGTTCTTAAAGTTAACCGTTCTGCCTTTATTATCAGTTAAACGGCCATCATCTAAAACCTGCAGCAAAATGTTAAACACATCTGGGTGGGCTTTTTCAATTTCATCGAGCAATACAACCGAATAAGGTTTACGTCTTACTGCTTCGGTTAATTGTCCGCCCTCATCGTAACCCACGTATCCTGGAGGCGCTCCAATTAAGCGTGATACCGCATGGCGTTCTTGATATTCACTCATATCAATACGAGTTAGCGCATTCTCATCATTAAATAAAAACTCAGCCAATGCTTTAGCTAATTCGGTTTTTCCAACTCCTGTTGTTCCTAAAAATATAAACGAGCCAATTGGTTTGCGCTTATCTTGTAAACCTGCACGAGAACGACGAATGGCATCAGAAATGGCTTCAATTGCCTCATCTTGCCCAGCAACACGTTGGTGTAGTTCTGCTTCCAGATTTAAAAGCTTTTCGCGTTCGCTCGCTATCAGTTTTGTAACGGGAATACCTGTCCAACGGCCAACCACACCAGCAATATCGTCAGCAGTTACTTCTTCTTTAAGCATTCTGCTATCGCTTTGCTGATTTTCTAAATTAGTTTTAAGCTTTTCGAAAGTATCTTGTGCTTCCTTAATCTTTCCGTAACGGATTTCGGCAACTTTACCATAATCTCCAGCACGTTCAGCTTGCTCAGCTTCCAATTTATATTGCTCAATTAATTCCATTTGGTTGTTTAAGTTATCAACCAAATCTTTTTCACCTTGCCATTTTGCCTTTAATTCATCACGCTCTGCTGATAAGTTCGCGATTTCTTCTGAAAGCTCTTTAACTTTTTTATCGTCTTTTTCGCGTTTAATTGCTTCGCGTTCAATTTCTAAACGCATAATTTCTCGGTCTAGCGCATCCACGTTTTCTGGTACGCTATCCATTTCCATACGCAGTTTCGAAGCAGCTTCGTCCATTAAATCGATAGCTTTATCTGGTAAAAAACGATCAGAAATATAACGCTGACTCATTTCTACAGCAGCGATAATGGCTTCGTCTTTAATTCGAACTTTGTGGTGGGTTTCGTAGCGCTCTTTCAATCCACGAAGAATTGAAATTGCATCTTGCGTATCTGGTTCTTCGACCATTACTTTCTGGAAACGACGTTCTAAAGCTTTATCCTTTTCCAAATATTTTTGATATTCATCTAAAGTTGTTGCTCCAATTGCACGCAATTCGCCACGAGCTAAAGCTGGCTTTAAAATATTTGCAGCATCCATCGCACCTTCTCCACCGCCTGCACCAACCAAAGTATGAATCTCATCGATAAACAAAATGATATCCCCATCGCTCTGCGTAACCTCTTTAACTACCGCTTTTAAACGCTCTTCAAATTCGCCTTTATATTTTGCGCCTGCAATTAACGAGCCCATATCCAAAGAGTAAACAACTTTGCTTTTCAGGTTTTCAGGTACATCGCCTTTTATAATTCTAAAGGCAATTCCTTCTGCAATTGCCGTTTTACCCACACCAGGCTCGCCAATTAAAATCGGATTATTTTTTGTTCTACGAGATAAAATTTGAATCACCCGACGAATTTCTTCATCTCGACCAATAACAGGGTCAAGCTTTCCGCTTTCGGCATACTCATTTAAATTACGAGCATATTTCCCCAAAGCCTGATAGGTTGCTTCTGCATTTTGATCGGTTACACGGTTGTCGCCACGTAACTCGACAATTGCTTTTTTAAGATCTTTCTCGTTAGCGCCTTGTTCTTTTAATAGGTTCGAAGTGCTATCGTTAACGGCTAAAATTCCAAGTAGTAGGTGTTCGACAGAAACGAATTCATCTTTAAATTCTTTTAAAAATGATTGTGCCTTTTGTAAAACATTATTGGTGTTCGATGACAAATAGACATTACTTCCGCTAACTTTCGGAAATTTTGCAATATCTGCATCTAATTTTTGATTAAGTAAGTTAAGATTAACGTTTAATTTCTTTAAAACATAAGAAACTACGTTTTCATCAACAGTAAGCAGACCTTTTAACAGGTGTGCCGTCTCAATAGCCTGCTGCTGATTGCCCTGAGCTATCTCGGAAGCCTGTTGAATTGCTTCCTGGGCTTTTATTGTAAAATTGTTGAAGTTCATATTCCCTTTAAATCAAAACAAATGCCACATCAACTTTGATTTTATAATCGGAAATTTTGTCTGTAAGATTGGTTCATTTATGACTAATTTGCTGATTAATAGTGTTTTGTGCTGAAAATTTGTCTTATTTTTGAATTGGAAAGCATTTGCACTGCGCTTTTGATTCTGCAGCCCCGCTCCGCTTTATTTTTTGTTGTCCTTCCACTACGCTCAGGATTACAACAAAAATATGCCGCTCCAATCGGGTTTATGCGGGCTGGCTCGTGCATCTATTCACGATAAACCATAACGCATAAAAAAAGCATCTGCGTTTTATTTGCAGATGCTCTTTGATATTTTTGTTGATTGTTAAACAATTTAACAATCAAATAATTAACAATATTCTATGCCAAAATTTCTTTTAACTTTTCCGTCTGGTGATCAGCCAATTTTTGAAGCGGACCAGAAGCCAACATTTTCATCATCATATTCAAATCTGCTGATATTATATGCTTAGCAGTTGTAGTACCGTTTCCGTTGTCTTTAACAGTCCATTTCAACTCTAAATCGAATGGTGCTTTTTCTGTAGGGATAGCAGTAAGTTCTTGGTTTTCTACACGATTAGAAATCTTAATTGCAAGTTTAGCCATATTCTGAATGGTAAAACGTGCTTCATCTTCGGTCGAATCCCAATTGTAAATATTCTCAGGCATTAATTCCTGATGATTGTTCATATTTGCAAGGAATGTATAAACCTCAGCAACTGGTTTGTTAACTTCTACGGCACTTTCAATAATTGTCATTGGTTAAATATATTTGGGTTAGGGAATTTTACCTTACGATTCTGAATTTAAAACCTGATCTTGGCCCCATTCTGCTGGGTTTAAACGCCATTTACTTAATAATTCCATGTCGCTTTTAGCAATAATACTGTGCTCTGCAGCATAATCAATTAAAGCAGCATAATTAGATAAGGTTATGTATCGGCATTTTGCTTCAGCAAAATTTTCATCAGCTTTTTCAAAGCCATAAGTAAAAATTGCAGCTAAACCAGCAACTGATAAGCCTGCATTTCTTAAAGCTTCAACAGCCTGCAGACTACTTTTACCTGTAGAAATTAAATCTTCAATTACCATTACACGTTGGCCCTCTACGACTTCTCCTTCAATTAAACTTCCTGTTCCGTGTTCTTTAGCTTTCGCTCTCACATAGATAAATGGCAAGCCTAATTCTTGTGCAACCAAAACACCTTGCGGAATTCCAGCAGTTGCAACTCCAGCAATAACATCTACCGAACCAAATTCTTCCTGAATTGCTTGCGCAAGTTTTTGACGAATGTAAGTTCTAACCTGAGGATGGGAAAGGGTAATTCGGTTATCACAATAGATTGGCGATTTCCAACCAGAAGCCCAAGTAAAAGGATTATTAGGTTGTAATTTAATTGCTTTTATTTGTAATAAAAATTCCGCTACCTTTAATTCAATATCACTTTTATTATACATGGCCCAAAATTACAGAATTTATATCAACGATAACACTTTGTTTATCTCAGATGTTTTACCAGAACAAAAAGAAAAAATTCAACAGCTTGAAATTCAGGATTTTGATTTGCAAACTTTTTACAAAAAATTGAAAAATGGGTCTAAAAAAAGCTACATTTTCCTAACTAAAAACCCAAAGGAAACGTTTAGGAAGCTTAAAAAGAACTGCGAAATCATTAAAGCTGCTGGCGGCTTGGTGGAAAGTGCCAACGGAAATTATCTTTTTATTTTTAGAAATAAGAAATGGGATTTACCAAAAGGTAAGCTGGAATATGGCGAAAACATGAAAGAAACTGCCGTAAGAGAGGTTGAAGAGGAATGTGGAATCAAAGTTTTTAAGCGTGAGGAAAAGCTTTGCAAAACTTATCACGTTTATCCAATGGGATCGAGAATGGTAATTAAAAAAACCAATTGGTACAAAATGAAGGTTAAAGGTGAACCAAAATTAGTCCCTCAAAAAGAAGAAGGAATTGACGAAGCAGTTTGGTTAGATAAAAATCACATCTCACCTGTAATTAAAAATACATTTCCATCTATAATGGATGTATTGAGGACAGGCGGAATTATATAAATTTTAAGCTTATCGTTATTTCGAGTATGGAAGAAATCTTTGAAGTATTTTAAAGGAATTTTCCACTTTTTGCTTCTCCAGTCGAAATGGCGAGATAATATTTAATTCTCAAAATCCATTTCATCAACTACTTTTTGAACACGTTTAAGGTATTTTCCATAATAATACCAGGCCCATAATTCGGTTATTACACCAATAATCAATATAGAAATAAAGCAGTTTAATAAAATGTAAACTGGTGGAAGTTTGCCTACTATTCTAGCAAATAGGGACGCTTTTTCTACGAATAAATAAATAGCGATAAAGGCAAAGCCTATAAAAGCGACAATGTAGGTTAGCGCCTTATAAAGCTCAATATTTAGCTTCATCTCGTAATAAAACCATAGAATGCTTTTTCTACTATCTAAACTCATATCGTAGGAATTTCTATAGAAACGGTAGAATTTGAAAAAATAATAGGCTGTAAAACCACAAGTTATGGCATAGAAAGCTAAGTATATGTGCTTCATGTTTTCCGAGAAATTGAAACAGTATGGTAATAAAGCCATTATAACCAACGCCACAATCTGGTAATTAAACTCATGCTTCATTTTTCTTCGAATAATATCAATTGGAGTTCGAGCTTCTTTAACTTTAAGCATAGCCTCGGAAACATTATTTGCTTCTGTATCGTCGGCATTCCATTCGTTTTTTAAATCGTCAAAATTCATAACCATTTTTTTTTATAATGAATTGTAATTTCTCTTTAGTTCTGTTCAGTTTTACACGGGCATTTACTTCACTTATACCTAAATTTTCGGCAATTTCTTTATGCGATTGATTTTCCAGAAAAAGAAATATCAATGCTTTTTCTATCGAATTTAATTCTTGAACCGCTTTATATAGGTAAGCAAGCTTCTCTTCTTTTAACTCGCTTTCATTTACGTCTATGATATCGATGTGCTCATCAAGCGGAGTTTTATCCACTTTTCGTTTGTCTTTTTTGAAATAGACCAAAGCGGTGTTCAAGGCTACCCGATACATCCAGGTAGAGAATTTGCTGTTGCCCTTAAATGTTGGATAAGCCTTCCAAAGTTGCATTACGATTTCCTGAAACAAGTCCTGTTGTTCTTCCACATGGTTCATATACATTTTAGAAACTTTATGTATGATGGCCTTGTGTTGATTAATCAGGGTGAGAAATATTGTTTCAGTTTCTTTCATTCAAAGCATTTTAGGTATGCTAAACAAATACTAATCATTAAAACTAAAGATGTGTGCGGCTGTATTAAAAATTTCTACCCTTCGAGTTTTCATAAAATCATTTTATATACTCCATTGGTAACCGATTTTTTAAAACGTTACAATTTTACCCGAGAAATATTTTTGTCTTCTGGTAAGGGAAAAATCTATAGAAAGCTCAAAGCCTCTTTCGGTACAAAAGGGCTAACATCGCCATGGTTCCTTAAAATATCACGAACAATCGTAGAGCTGATCGCCGAATATTCTGGTTTACTTAAAAGTAGAATTGTTTCCACCTCAGGCATCATAGTTTGATTAATTTGTGCAATGGCTCTTTCATATTCAAAATCTGATGCTGAGCGTATACCCCGAACCATATAGGTTGCGTTAATCTTTCTACAAAAATCGACGGTTAGACCTTCGTAAGTTTTAATTTCGATGTTTTCATAGCCATTAAAAACGGTTTCTAAAATTTGTAAACGCTGTTCGGCTGTAAGAAAATTTTGTTTAGAACTATTTAATCCAATGCCAATAACAATCTTATCAAAAAGGGGAGTGGCACGTTGTAGGATGTTAACGTGTGCAATCGTTATTGGGTCGAATGAACCTGGAAATAGCGCTATTTTCATCAGTTTTGAATTGTTTTGCATCGGTGATGAAGCTATCATGATTTTTGTTTTGAAGTTATGATGTAGGCAAAAAGCATGATGGTTTCATAATTCAAATATAGATTTTTAAGCGGAAAGGAGAAAGATTAAACCGCAAAGCTTTCCTATTTCGTCACGGCGAGTGGCGAAGCAATGCTAATCCGTTCGCTAAACTTATAATGGAAAGCTTGTTAATTTTGTTGTTTTTTCAATTGCCTCAGCTATAAGTTCCTTGCAAAAAGGTTTAGCTTCGCTCAGCACTTCGTGGTACTCCACTTCGGTCGAAATGACCACAATAATATTGATGTTCTGGCTTTACGTTCTTTGTGAAAATTTAATGTTTTTACATTAACTAAACTCGAAGAAACTAAACGACGAGTTGCCGTACTTACGAGTCTCGGTATAACCAGGCTGGCTGTTTAATTTCATATTACTTTGGTGCTCTACAACCAATAAACCATTGGTTTTAAGCAATTTCTGCGCCGCGATCATTACTGGGATTTGAGGAATGTTAGGCATATTGTATGGTGGGTCGGCGAAAATTAAATCGTAAGCGCCTGTCATTTGTTTTAGCAGTTTAAAAACATCACCCTTACGTACTTCAACCTGATTAAATTCAAACTTTTTAGCCGTTGTTTTGACCCAGTTTACACAGCCGTAATCCATATCTACGGCTAAAATACTTTCAGCATCTCGAGAAGCAAATTCAAAGGTTAAATTTCCTGTTCCACAGAATAAATCGAGAACAGAACAACTATCGAAATCAAATTTGTTGTTTAATATGTTGAATAAGGCCTCTTTCGCCATATCTGTTGTTGGGCGAACAGGTAAGTTTGCTGGCGGTTGCAAACGGATTCCTTTTAGCCTTCCACCAATTATTCGCATAAATCTAAAGCAAGTAATCCGCTGAAATAGTGTTGAGGCATATCGGCCAATAACTCACTTTTTTGTTTTCCGGCAGGAAGAAAGAAATAAAGATTGTTGAAATATTTTAAAAGGGTATTGTAGTAGTCATCATCCTCATTAATAATGCCTTGCAAATAAACTGGGATAGTATCATTTAAGCCTAGTTGTTCTATTATTAATAGCAAAAAGTAATTAAATTCATCTACCGTTTCGGCCTGATAATGATTTTGGAAGTTAATTTTCTTATCCTTTATGCATAGTAAGTTAAATGATGATGCTGTAAAATCAATTAATAAAGCATCGGTATTGATTTGGCCAAACAACGCCAACAAGGGCGAAGATTGAGGATAAACAACCACATCCATAGGCAACTCTTCTTCTACATTTTTATTTACTGAGAATACCGTGTTAAAACCTAAATCATTATGGCTTTTGGTATGAATTTTACCTTCAGAAATTAAGAAATTTGAATAAACCGATAAATTATCCGCATCAAACCACTCGTTAGGAACAAAAATAAAATTTGAAGTATGAACGGCAGCTTTTATTGCACCATATTTTTGTGATAAGTAAGTATCTGTTTCGAAAGCGTTTTTTAAATCTTGCTGCACATCCTCGCAACCCTGCTTATCAAAAATTACATTAATCTCATCCGAATCTTTATTTATTACAGCATACGAAAAGCTATCATTTGTTATTTTTAACAATAAATGGCAGTTAGCAGATGCATCAGCTTTAAAATTTGGATTAACTAATAAAAGGCTGTTGTTACTCATTGAAACAAAAATAGAGTTTTTTAAGGATTAACTGCAAGCTAAAACATACAAAAGAAATAATCCACAGATAATAAGGAATAACACAGATCAGTTTTAATATTTTCGGTGACAAATTGTTAAATGACAAACTATTGCTTGAGAATCCAAATGAAAATCTGTGTTTATCTATGTAAATCTGTGGCTAAAACTCCAATAAATCTTTTTACCAAAATCAAACCTTTCGTCTATCAAAAAATCAAAATATTCAGCTTAAATTCGAAACATGAGTTACAAGCCTACTTATAAAGCTGCAAACACCATTGCCGCAACAATTGAACAGCATTTTGTTAGACTGCATAAAAATGCAATAGAACAAGGCGAGATAGATTTGGCTACTCAACCTAATAAAAATATAATTGAAGCTATAATTGATGTGGCCTTTTGGAGCAGCTTGCGTAAGGAGGAAGGTCATTCTCCACGCATTTCAATTGCCTTTTTACCTCCATCGCAAACTTCTAAACCGCTTCATTTTGCAAAGCGATTGGCTTTAAATGCGAACACTTTAACAAAAATTGCCCCTGGAATAGAGCGTTCTGGTATTCACTTAGGGGTCTGGGAAGAGGATGGTGAGCTTTATATCTGGGGTACAACCTTAAATATCCCAAATTTTTGTTTCGTGGTAGATGTTTCTGAGCCTGGGTTAATTGTCATTAAACACCGCAGGATTTATGGTATTGGCAAATTTACTAATGTGGCTGTTTTAAAAGGAGAGCAAATTAGAATTGTTGATGATAACAGCTGTACAAACCGCGATTGTCCGCCGATTTTGAAAGCTTTACTAGATTTAACGGTATTAGCCAGCTGGAACGATCCAATAAATATCCTTATACAGTTTGCCGTTTCTATGCGGGCTCATGGTAGGGGTGGCGCTTTGTTAATTGTGCCTAAGGGCGATGAGAAATGGGCCGAATCGATTATTCATCCAATACAGTATTTGGTAGAACCACCATTCTGTGGCCTATCTAATTTGGCCAAACAAAGTGGAAACCAGAGTGAGATTTTCTCGCAGGGAGCTGTTCGTAGAGAGGTTGACCATTTAGCTGGCTTAACTGCTGTAGATGGGGCGACGATAATTAACGAGGAGTTTGACTTAATCGCTTTTGGTGCTAAAATTGGTCGTGCTAAAGGTAAACCCACTGTTGAGCAAATTGCTTTTTCAGAGCCAATTGTTGGTGGCGAGGATAAAATTTTATATCCAGGACAATTGGGCGGAACAAGACATTTTTCCGTCGCACAGTTTGTTAACGATCAACCGCAAGCTATTGGTTTAGTTGCATCACAGGATGGTCATTTTACGATTTTTAGCTGGAGCACCAAGCAGGATATGGTAATGGCACATAGAATTGAAACGCTGTTATTGTAATTAGTTCAGTGCATTACATTCTCTCTTATGTTTTCATGGGTTTTCACAGACTAGAGAGCAGTTTTTTGTGTCCGTATTTTCCTAGGATTTTATTGGCCTTGTTGATAGGGCTATTTTATTCATTTTGCTGGAGGTCGCTTTTAAAAGAGGTATTATCTTTGCCAACTAAACCGTATTGAGGTGGCATATATTTAAATTGCAGTCACTTCGTTTTTCAACATGGCAGGCATTTTTAAAAGATAAAGCGGAAAGACTGACTGATGAAACCTATTAGCATGGTAAATTGCTTTTCAAATAATTTAAAACAGTTGCTACTTAAAACAATTTAATAATAAAATCATTCAATAATACATGTACATCGATAAAAGTCAACTAATTGCCCATGCTTATGCACACACGCCAACAAAAGAGCAGTTGCTTTTTTGCGAGCGGATGTCGAGGTTTTTGCAGGAGGATGATGAGTATAAGTGTTTTGTATTGAAAGGATATGCTGGTACAGGTAAAACAACTTCGGTTGCCGCTTTGGTAAAAGTGTTGACTAAATTTAATTTACGAAGTGAATTATTGGCGCCAACCGGGCGTGCGGCAAAAGTAATGAGCCAGTATTCTTACAGAAAAGCATTAACCATTCATAAAAGAATTTATAGAAAGCGTTCTGCGGCATCGCCAGAAATGCAATTTCAAATTGCTCCAAATTTATCGGAAAATACACTTTTTATTATTGACGAGGCTTCGATGATTGCCGATGAATTTAATGAAACTGGTTCTTCGATTTTACGAGATTTACTCGAATTTGTTTACAATACGAAAAACTGTTTTTTGCTTTTTGTGGGCGATACGGCACAATTACCGCCTGTTGGTAGCTTGGATAGTCCAGCTTTAAACGAACAATATTTAAAAGATAAATTTGCTTTGCATATTACTTCGGTGGAGCTTAAGGAAGTTGTTCGACAGGAAAAGAAGTCGGGAATTTTAGCAAATGCAACCATGCTAAGAAATCAGATTTCGAAGAATCCAGAGAAACCTTTGCCTAAATTCTTGACTAAAAACTACAAAGACATTTATAATATGGCGGGCGCTCGTTTGGTAGAAGGCTTGGAATATGCTTACCGAAAATTTGGGATTGAAAATACTTTGGTGGTTTGTCGGTCAAATAAATCGGCCAATGTTTACAACCAACAAATCAGGGCCAGGTTATTGTATCGGGAGGAAGAATTAACCGGCGGAGACCAGATTATGGTGGTTCGGAATAATTATTTCTGGCTGCCAGAAAATGAAGAAACTGCCTTTATCGCGAATGGCGATATGGCAAAGGTTATTAGGGTGCGCGGCGAAGAGGAACGTTACGGTTTCCGCTTTGCAGATGCTACATTAGAGTTTTTGGATTTTCCAGCCGCTGGACAAATTAGCTGTAAAGTAATGTTAGATACTTTGAATCTAGAATCTGCTAATTTACCTTACGAACAAAATAAAAAGCTTTTTGATGGCTTAAACGAGGATTATGAACATATAGTTAATAAAAGACAAAGAATGCTGGCGATTAAAGCCGATCCGTTTTATAATGCTTTGCAAATTAAGTTTGCTTATGCGGTAACTTGCCACAAAGCGCAAGGTGGGCAATGGGATGCAGTTTTTGCCGATCAGGGTTATTTAACTGAAGAAATGATCGATTTAGATTTTCTTCGCTGGTTATACACTGCAGTAACCCGAGCAAAAAAAGAGCTATATTTAGTGAATTTTGCGCCACAGCTGTTTGCTAAGACGGCTCAGGAAGATTACTTTTAGAGTTAAAAAAAATATTCTTTTTTGCCGCAAATTTGCAGGGATAAATACCGAAATAGTTCATTTTTATTCTATTTATATGTGGTTAATTTAAATACAATCATTTTACCATAACCAAATTTATGCTTATGAAATTCGCTTTTAGTCTTAAGAACAAGTTAAAAATAGCTTTTCTGCTTTTTTGCATAATGTGTTGCACTTTACTTATTCGTTTTTTAGAGGATAAAAGTGTTAAGAAGATAAACGAGTCGTTTATTTCGATGTATAACGACAGGTTAGTGCCAGCTACAGATTTGTATTTAATTGCCGAAAACCTGTATCATAAAAACACCATTCTTCAAGATGCATTGGCCGAAAATGCGGTGCATGCATCTAACAGTATTTCAAAAATTAATAAACATAACCGCTCTATAGATTCGATAATTAATAAATATGAATTAACGTTTTTGGTTAAGCAGGAGCAAAGCTTTTTAAAGGATTTGAAGAATGCACTCCTTGCTCAGCAAGAAATTGAAAACAGAATTCTTAAGCTGGCCATTGCCGATGGCAGTAAAGTTTATGAAGCAATTGGTAGAAATGCAGCTGGCAAAACTTTAAATAAGCTTTCTGCACTTATAAAGATTCAATCGAAAGTAGGTGATGAGTTAATTAAAGATTCTAAAATCTTTGTTTCGGGAACTAAAATCTATTCTATTTTTCAAGGTATTTTGGCAATCGTTATCGGTATTATGATTGTATCTATAGTTTCGGCCTCAAATGCGGTCAAAATTCACAGCGATAAATTCAATTTGAATTAAAATTAACCACAGATTTTCATAGATAAACACGGATAATTCTATATACCCGTGTTCATCATTTTTATCTGTGGCTAGAATATTCTATTACTCCGCGTCTTCGTCGGTAATTAAACGAATAGAGTCATCCGAGAGCATAATTAAACGCTCTTTGTATAACGAACCGATTGTTTTTTTAAATGCGCTTTTACTAATCTGGAAACGGTGATAAATTTCTTCAGGAGAGCTTTTGTCGCCTAGTTCAATTACACCGCCGCTCTTTTTCAACTCCGCCAACATCATTTCTTTTGAATCTAAAATGTGTCCGTAACCACTTGGTTGTAAAGTCAAATCTATTTTGCCCTCTACACGGATTTTTTTAATCCAACCTTTACGTTGGTCGCCAATTTGAATGTTATCAAAAACCTCGTTGTGGTACAGTAAACCAATATAAGTATTGTTAATAATCGCATTGAAACCTAAATCGGTTTCTTCGGTTATCAATAAACTCACTTCATCGCCTTCTTCAAAATCGAAATCTTCCTCCTCAACAAAATCGTACAATTTCGATGATGCTAACAATCGATCGCTATTTTCATCTAAATACACATAAACCACATACTTGTAGCCTTTTTGCATCGGTCTTTTTTGTTCTTTTGTAGGTACATAAACATCTTTATCGATCCCTAAATCCATAAAGATACCATCGTCACCATCCGAAACAACTTTTAAGAAAGCAAAATCGCCAACTTCTGCATAAGCTTTTTGGGTTGTACCCGTTAATCGGCCATCTTTTTGAATGTAAACAAAAACATTAACGTTATCGCCAATTTCAGCATTTTTGGGTACGTACTGGTAGGGTAAAACTACCAATTTATCGCCATCCGTTAAATTTAAGCCAGCTTCTGTTTTACTTAAAATCCTTAATTCGTTGTATTTTCCTATTTCAATCATAATGTGGGTCAACCATTTTCTTCAATGGTTCTTTACAAAGGTAGCAATGTTTAATTGCAATTGGTTTTTAAATCACTTTAAAAGGTCCTGCAGTATTTAATCGCGGTTTGTAGTCATGCTTGTTCGCTTTATCTGTTTAGGTATCGTTACGGGGTAAAAAATTAGCAAGTGAAACAAAAGGTATATCGCTACCATCCTGTTTATAATCGAAAGGATTGTATGCAATGTTAAAAAGGATCTACCTTAAAAAGTAGGTAGCTTTAGCCAAACACAATACCGTTCGTTTTGCTTTTATAAAAAATTACACCCGCATATCATACTATTCAAAATAAATCGGTTAAATTTGATATTCACAACAGCGTACATTTATTTTTATGGCAAAACCCAAAGAAGCTAAAAAACCAAGTGTTTTTAGCTTGCTTTCATCATACAGAGGCTTAATTTTTCTATTGATTTTATTTGCATTGCTTAGCAACGGTATTAATTTATTACTACCAAAAATTATTGCAAACGGAATCGATTCTTACACCAACAAAACTTTTAATCTCCATTCAATTTTAGTACAGTTTTCTGTAGCAATCATACTGGTTTTTATTTTCACTTACTTACAAAGCATTGTTCAAACTTATGCCTCCGAACGTGTAGCAAGAGATTTAAGGACTAAACTTTCCGATCAGATTTCTCGTCAAAGCCATGCCTATGTAATTCAATCGAACCCAGCAAAACTGCTAACCAATCTTACTTCCGATGTCGATTCAATTAAAATGTTTGTTTCGCAAGCTATTGTTTCACTTGCATCATCCATTTTTTTAATTGTTGGCGCAAGTATTTTGCTCTTAATTATTAATTGGAAACTTGCGCTTTGTGTTATTGCCATTGTACCTATAATAGGCGGTGCTTTTTTTCTGGTATTGAAAAAAGTCAGGGTTCTTTTTATCAAAAGTCGCGAAGTTATTGATTGGTTAAATAAGGTAATTAGCGAGAGTATATTAGGCTCGGCTTTAATTCGAGTAATCAATTCTCAACAATTAGAATATAACAAGTTCTTAGATGCAAATGCGAAGGCAAGAGATTTAGGACTATCAATTTTAAGACTTTTTGCAGGTTTAATCCCGATTATTGTCTTCGTTGCAAACCTTTCTGGCTTATGTATTTTGGTTTTAGGCGGTCATTTTGTAATTACCAACTCAATGTCTTTAGGAGAGTTTACAGCTTTTAGCAGTTACTTAACCATGATTATTTTCCCGATTTTAGTAATCGGTTTTATGAGTAATGTAATTGCTCAGGCTACTGCATCTTTTCAAAGAATAGAAAGCGTACTAAATGCACCCGAAATTAAACACCCAGGAACATCTGCTAATGAATTGATTGGTAACGTAGAGGCTAAAAATATTTCGTTAAACTTCGGACAAAAACCAGTTTTAAAATCGGTTAATTTTTCCGCAAAAGCAGGCTCTAAAACAGCTATTATTGGCCCAACTGCTGCGGGAAAAACACAGCTTCTATATGTATTAACAGGTTTAATTGCACCAAATAGTGGAGAGGTGCTTTTTGATGGACAGGAAATAAACAGCTACAATCAGGAGAATTTTCATAAGCAAGTTGGCTTTGTTTTTCAGGATAGTATAATGTTTAACATGAGCATTCGTGAAAATATTGCTTTTAGCGATACCGTTACAGATGAATCTTTAGAAAAAGCCATTCAAACTGCCGAGTTGAAGGATTTTGTAGATTCTTTACCCGATAAATTAAATACAATAGTTTCTGAGAGAGGAAATAGTCTTTCTGGCGGACAAAAGCAAAGAATTATGCTAGCTCGGGCATTAGCCGTTAATCCGAAAATTTTATTATTAGATGATTTTACAGCCCGTGTAGATACCAATACCGAAAAGCGTATTCTGGAAAATATTCAAAAAAATTATCCCAACCTTACTTTACTTTCTGTAACTCAAAAAATAGCATCTGTAGAAAATTATGATAAGGTAATCTTGCTCATGCAAGGCGAAATCATTGCAGAGGGAACGCATCAGGAGTTGATCAAAACCAGCCCAGAATACGTTCAGATTTACAATTCACAACAGAGCACCAGCAATTATGAACTACAATCTTAACCAGCTTAGCGAAAAGCAGGAAAAGCAATCTACTTACCAGGCGCTTAAAAGATTGCTTAATCTTATATCCGCTGAGCGGAGAAACCTTTGGCTGGCTTTAATTGCAATTTTAGTCAATTCTGGCTTACTATTATTAGGCCCTTTATTAATTGGACATACAGTTGATACCTACATTAGAACTAAACAATTTCATGGCGTTTTAATTTTTGGTGCTATCCTGTTAGGCATGTATATGATTGCAATGGTTACAGGTTATCTGCAAACCAAATTAATGGGCGGCATTGGTCAAAGAATGCTTTACACCTTACGTAATGCAGTTTTTAACAAGCTTCAGGAGTTACCAGTTTCTTTTTTCAATCAAAATAAGGCAGGCGACCTGATTTCTAGGGTAAATAATGATACCGATAAGCTTAACCAGTTTTTCTCGCAATCGTTAATGCAGTTTATCGGGAGTATAGTCACGATGGTTGGAGCAGGTTTTTTTCTGTTATCAATTAATTTTAAACTGGGTGCTGCAACACTTAGTCCTGCTGTAGTAATTGTGCTTTTTACTTTGATTTTATCACCTTGGGTGAAAAGAAGAAATGCAAAGAACTTAAAAAGTGTTGGCGGAATGAGTGCTGAGATTCAGGAAAGTCTGAATAATTTTAAGGTAATTATTGCTTTTAACCGTCGTGATTATTTTAGAAAACGTTTCGATGAGGCCAATAGAGAAAATTATAAAACAGCTATTGGCGCAGGTCTAGCAAATAATATTTTTGTACCTGTTTATGGTTTTTTAACCAGTGTAGCACAATTAATTGTATTGCTTTATGGTATTCATTTAATTTCGATTGGTGAATTTACTATCGGGTTATTAGTGAGTTACGTAGCCTATTGTACCAGTTTTTATAATCCTTTAAGGCAGTTGGCTGCATTATGGACAAGTTTCCAGGTTGCAATGGCGGGCTGGGATAGAATTTCTCAAATTTTACTGCTCGATACAAACTTAACCCAGATTGAAGATCAGCAAACCGAAAGATCTGATGCTTTGCTGGAATTCAGAAATGTTCACTTCTCTTACGATGATTCGAAAGAAATTCTGCACAACATTAACCTGCGATTTGAGAAAGGGAAAACCTATGCTTTAATTGGGCCAACAGGCGGCGGAAAAACCACAACTGCATCTTTAATATCTCGGCTATATGATGCTACAAAGGGAACTGTTCTGTTAAATGGGAAAGATATCAGATCTTTTTCTGCAGAAGAGCGCACCCAGAAAATTGGATTCATTTTGCAAGAGCCATTTTTATTTACTGGAACGGTTAAAGACAATATTCTTTACGGCAACAGCCGATATAGAGATGCAAGCAATGATGAATTGAAAAAGATTATTCAGGATGCTAACCTCGATGCGCTATTAGCCATTTTTGATGAAGGCTTGGATACTCAAATTACCTCTGGTTCTGATAATATTAGCTTGGGGCAGAAACAGTTAATTGCCTTTATGCGTGCGGTGCTTCGAAATCCTGAATTATTGATTTTGGATGAGGCAACTGCAAATATTGATACCATAACCGAGCAGTTACTAAGCAGTATTTTAAACAAGTTATCAAAAGAAACTACTTTGGTAATTATTGCTCATCGTTTAAATACCATCGAAAATGCAGATGAGATTTACTTTGTAAACGAAGGTGAGGTACAAAAAGCTGGAACACTTAACGATGCGCTAAGTATGCTCTTAAAAGGAAAGCGGGTAAGTTAGAAGTTTATCATTATTTTTCCTTCTTGTCCTTTCTACTTGAGCGCAGCGTAATGGAGAAATCATTGTAATTAGTACATAGGTTCAAAGATTTCTTCAATACATCGAAGGGCAGGCTCCTTGAATTATCTAATTAAGTCTTAAGTAAACTTAATTCAGTATTTCATAGTTTGCGGACTCTTGATTGCATTCAGAATGATAACGCAATAGAATGGATGGATGTTCAATGCAATCTTCTCACAACATTTTTACTTGCAAGGCAAAAGATTAATCTGCACTTTGCGAATCCAATAAAAATTATCGATGAAAAAATATTTTTCCATTATGCTATTTTTAGCTTTCTCTATTTCATCTTACGCACAATCTAATTATCCAATTTTTGTTCAGGATAGTTTGAAGTTAATTTCTGCTCAGTTCGAATTTACAGAAGGCGCATCTGTTGATAAAGAAGGAAATGTTTTCTTTACCGATCAACCGAACGATAAAATATGGAAATGCGATATTAATGGCAAACTGAGTTTATTCATGGATAAATCAGGAAGAGCTAATGGAACTTATTTTGATAAAAAAGGCAACTTAATTGTTTGTGCTGATGAAAATAATCAGATTTGGTCTATCGATCAAAACAAAAAAGTAAAAGTTCTTTTTTCTGATTATGAGGGGAAAAAGGTAAACGGGCCAAATGATATCTGGTTAGATGTAAAAGGCGGGATTTATTTTACCGACCCATATTATCAACGCGATTACTGGACGAGAAAAACATCCGAAATGGATGGGGAAAAGGTTTATTATCTTCCAAAGAACAAGAAAAATGCCATGCTAGTTGCTGATGGACTTGTTAGGCCAAATGGCATTGTTGGTACGCCTGATGGTAAGTTTCTATATGTTGCAGATCGGGTTGCCGATGTTACTTACAAGTATCAAATTAACAGTAATGGCACATTGAGTAACCGTCAGCTTATTTTAAAACAAGGCTCGGATGGAATGACGTTAGACAGTAATGGAAATATCTATATAACGGGCAAAGGGGTAGATATTTACAAGCCAAATGGCGAAAAGATTGGACATATCAACGTACCCGAAAACTGGTGTGGTAATATCTGCTTTGGAGGCAAGAATAAAGATGTTTTGTTTATAACGGCCTCAAAGTCACTTTATACTATAAAAACCAACGCAAAAGGAGTTGAGTAGTTGCTCAGGCCGAGTAAATCTGGAATATAATTCGGCAAACCCCGCCTGAGCAATTAATATATTTAACTGATTATATTGCTTTTATAGATGATTACTTCATCAATTATTGCTTTTGATTCCGTTTGAAAAGCCTTTAGATAAGGTTGATTGTTATGCAAATCTAATCCCTCCTGATTCGCCCATATTTCGTTGAAGATAAATATGTTTTTATCTTCTAATGATTGATGTAAATCGTATTGCAGGCAAGCTTCTTCTTTCCTTGAATTGATTACCATTTCTTGAAGGACATTTTTAAGCATATCTACCTGATCAGGTTTGGCTTTAATTATGGCTGTTAAGTACACTTTCATTTTCAATTTGATTTTGGATAAATATTCTGTTTAAATGTTGATTGTAATTTTCTAAATCCTGAAGAATAAATTCATTCTTCATTACATCATGAAAATGGATACTTTCCAAAGGTTTCATTCCTGTAAAGGCATTCATTTTATGAAAACCAAACATTGGGCCTTCATCTACCGAATGCTCATTGAAAAATTCTCCAGGTAGGGTAAAAGCTTCTTTCGGTGCATTCCATGAAGTGGTTAACATATAATGTTTTCCATGCAACATACCCCCAGTACCATAATTAATTGCTGGGTTTGCAGCTGTACGACCATCACTGTGGTAAATGCCTGTTTTATGTCCCTGGGTAAAAACAGTATCTATGTATTGTTTAAAACCATGTGGCACCTGAAACCACCAAACAGGAGTATGGTAAATTACCACATCAGCCCATTTATATTTTTCGACCTCTTCTTCCAAATTATAAGGTTGGTTAATATCCGTTGATTTAACTTCAAATTCTGCGTTATTCTCAAAAAAAGCTATCGTAGCCTCTAGTAATGATTTATTAAACTGACCGCCAGAGTGCCCAAAAACCTGCCCTCCGTTTATTACAAATATATTTTTCATTTTATCTTCTTTTTAACTGCCCAAAAATACCTGCTACATATCTACTATTAAAATAATATAAATTATACATTTGTATCATAATTATGATGTGTTGGTTATGGTAAATTTAGAATGGTTCAGAACTTTTAAAGCAATTTATGAAACGGGTTCTTTAACAGCGGCAGCAGAAAGCCTTTTTATATCTCAACCTGGGGTGAGTTTGCATTTGAGTTCGCTGGAAAGCTATGTCGGCTATAAATTGTTCGATCGGGCATCCAGGAAAATGGTTTCTACTGAAAGAGGGAAGATTCTTTATAACTACGTTCAGGAAGCGATTTGTAAATTGGAAGATGCTGAAAAGCACTTTCATAAAACAACAGAAAAGGATGTTCCGACCATAAGCATTGGTATGTGTTTCGAAACTTTTCAGTTTACGCTCGAATCGTATTTACCTACACTGCCTTTTAATGTAATAATCAAATTTGGCGAATACCCACAAATGTTAGCAGATTTAGATAGTGGCATTTTAGATTTAATTATCACCCCACAAAAAGGCGATTATAAAAATTTGCTTTATAAACCCTTTTTTAAGGAGAAAATTGTAGTTGTTGCTGGTTCGCAAACAGAAACTAAAGAATTTCAAAAGTTAATTAAAGCTAAAAATCTTCCAGATATTCAAACCTGGTTAAAAAGGCAAACCTGGTATGGTACAGCGGGAGATATGGAGCATCTACGCAGATTCTGGCATATTAACTTTGACATAAGACCAGATTTCAAACCCAATTACATTGTGCCAAATATGAGTTCTATTTTGCGTTGCTTAAGCGGAGGAAAAGGTATTGCGGTAATTCCTGATTTTTTATCTAAAAAAGAATTAGATTCTGGGCACGTTAGTATATTGTGGGATGGGTTCAACAAAATCGAAAATACATTGTATTTTGGAACACGAAAGAAATCAATTTATGAAGAGCAGATAAAAATTGTACAGGAAATTTTTGAGAAAGAGATGGTTTAAACTTCTTGTCGGTATAAATGTAGCCGAAAACTTTCGAGTCAATGTTTATTAAAGCCCGTTCTGTGCCTCACATGTCTGAACGGAGTCGAAGAACATTCTAAATTTAGAAAAAATAAACATGCATCCCTCGACTACGCTTAAGGATTACATGCTTATTTTTTAATTAACCTAATCTTCTTCCTGTATTGATTACGTTTACGCCATTAAAGCGTGTAGTTGGACTACCATGAGAAACTGCACTAGCTTGACCTGGCTGGCCTTTTCCATCAGAAAAAGTTCCACCTAGTCTATAATCGTTTTTATCGCAACGCTGAACGCACGAATTCCAGAACTCCTGGGTGTTAGCCTGGTAGGCTGCATCTTTTAGCATGCCCACAATTTTGCCCTCTTTAATTTCGTAAGCCAATTGCGCACTGAACTGGAAATTGTAACGCTGTTGATCAATAGAGTAGGAGTTCCTGCCAAACATATAAATACCTTTCTCTACATTTTTAACCATATCTGCAGCGCTTAAGGCCGCATTTCCTGGTGCTAGAGAAACATTTGGCATTCTTTGAAACTGTATACTATCCCAGCTATCCGCATAACAGCAACCTTGAGATTCTTTTAGACCTAAAATATGAGCCTGATCGCGGATGGTTTGATAATTAACTAAAATTCCATCTTTTATAATATCCCAGTTACCGCATTTTACCCCTTCATCATCGTAACCTACAGCACCTAAAGAACCAGCTTCGGTTTTATCGGCCAGGATGTTAACCTCTTTACTGCCAAAATTGAATTTTTTAGATTCCCATTTATCAAGCGTTAAGAAACTTGTGCCTGCATAATTTGCTTCGTATCCCAAAACACGATCTAATTCTGTAGGATGGCCAACAGATTCGTGAATGGTTAAGAATAGGTGAGAAGGATCTAAGACTAAATCATACTTACCCGGGGCAATTGGCTTAGCTTTCAGTTTTTCATCAACATGAACGGCAGCTTCGCGTACATCTTCCAAAATATCGTAGCGCTTTTTGTACATCGTTACTGGGCCGCCCTTTATTTTCTCTTCATCTTTGGGTTTTAAGTATTCAAAACCCATTCCCATGGGTGCACTTAACGCATTTCTGGTTTCAAATTTTCCACTTGCAGCATCTGTTTTAGTTAAGGTGAATGTAGGCCAGATTCTGTGAATATCCTGATCGATGTATGAACCATCAGTCGAAGCAAAATACTTCTGCTCATTGATCATAAACAAATTCGAGCTGATAAACTTTGCGCCACCTTTCAGCGCTTCGCTATTCACATTTAAAAGCAAATCAACCTTGTCTTTAATGGGCACTTCAAAGGCATTGATTTCTACTGGTGTTTTCCAGCTTACCTCACCAAAACCTTTTTGTGCCGCTAATTGAACAGGTTCTTCCATTAATTTAGAATTTCCTTTTGCAATGGCAACGGCAGCTTCGGCAGCTTTTGCAATGCTGGCGTTGTCCATATTGTTTGTGGCCGCAAAACCCCAGGCTCCATTTGCAATAACACGAACACCTAATCCATAAGATTCAGCATTAGAAATGTTTTCAACCCTTGTTTCTCTGGTGGCTACCACTTGATTTAAATACCTTCCAATGCGAACATCTGCATAAGTTGCACCCTTACTTTTTGCCGCATTTAATGCAACATCAGCCATCTTTTTCTTTAAGGCAACATCTACAGGTGTTAAAGATTCTTCAACTGAAATAATTTTGCCAAAAGCAGATAGGTTTGGAAGCATGGTTGTACCCACTCCAACACCAGTCATGTATAAAAAATCTCGTCTTCTCAATTTGTGTAATTAATTATCAATGTTACTCCTTAATCTATGTTTCCACAGATCATTGTATTAATATAGTTCCAGTTTTTTGGACACCAATCTCATTAACTTAAGCAGAAAACGAAAAAATACGGTCATCTTGAGTGTAGTCAGAGGACATGTATTTTTTCGTTTTCGATCAAAAAAGTCTTCGACTCTGCTCAGACTGACATCAAATTTTCCTTTAGTTTATTCAACTATTAGATCGCTCCATTTCATTGCATTTTAGTCGATATGAATTAAATGGCATCTGATAATGATGTGAAAGTAAAGTCACGGATTTTCATTGGAGGAATCATACCTGTGCCTGTTCTAACCGGCTTTCCGAGTGCTTCAACGTTGTTAAGCATAATCACTGGACTTTCGTTAAACCTGAAGTTTTTAAGCGGGAATTTGATCTCACCGTTTTCAATGTAGAAAGTACCATCACGGGTGAGTCCAGTTAGTAATAACGTTTGTGGATCTACCGAACGGATATACCAGAAACGGGTTACTAAAATTCCTTTTTCGGTACTCTTAATTAAGTCTTCTAAAGATTGATTTCCACCTTCCATTACAATACTGCGGCTAAATGGAATTGGTTCAACATTCTTTTGAGCAGCCCAATATCTGGAGTAAGAAAGGTTTTTAACCACACCTTTTTCTACCCATTGCGTTCTTTTTACTGGTAAGCCATCGCCTGTCCAGGTAGCAGAAGGTAATTCAGGGTTCATCGGGTCTGAGTAAATGTTTACGTTTTCAGAGAATAATTGTTCGCCTAAACGTGTTCCACCACCTTTTTTGCTCATAAAACTACGGCCTTCATCTGCGCTTCTTGCATCAAAACCTCTAAACATATTTCCAAGCATATCGCTTGCAGCTAAAGGCTCTAAAATAACCGTGTATTTTCCTGGTTCGATGGCTTTTGCACCTGCAGAACCATTTGCTTTACTCGCTGCAATCTTGCTTAATGCAAGCGTGTCCATTTTAGCAAGGTCATTAAAATCTTGTTCTACATAACCAGAACCTGTTCCTTGCTTATTTCTAACCGTTACAGAAAAAGAAACATTGGTGCCTTTATTATATGCAAATAAACCTTTGGAGTTCATTATTGCATTGAAATTTGTGGAGTTTTCTAAGAAACCCGCTGCATCTAAACCTGCGGCTTTAGAAACGCCTAAACTTTTTCCGACCATTTCCGCTCTGGTATCAGGGGTAATGGCTGCGGTTGCTGCATTAAATGTTTTGGATTCTGCAAAAGTTTGTGGCCCTAAAAGTGGCATAAACTCCGGGTTTTCAGGAGCAAGCATGGCTAATTCTTCAGCTCTTTTTACAACTTTTTGTAATGATGCATCATCAAACTCATTTATTGTTGCCGAACCTGTTTTTTTACCGAATGTAGAGCTTACCCCTAAACTCATTACACTAATCTGTCCTGCAGTAGAAACCGCATTACGAGCATAACGAATGTTACCTCCATCAGATCCTCTTAAACTTACCTCGCAAGAATCAGCTTTTGAAAAACCGATTACCTTCTTTAATATCGCCTGGGCTTCTTCTTTACTTAATATGGCCATAATTATATTTTTCTAGCTGTATTTATAACATTAACTCCATTAAACCTTGTAGTAGCACTACCATGAGAAACGGCACTACTTTGACTTGGTTGACCTTTTCCATCATTAAACGAACCACCTAAACGGTAATCGCTTTCATCGCAAATTGCGTTACAAGAATTCCAGAATTCCTGAGTATTTGCCTGATAAGCCACGTCGTTTAACATGCCAACAATTTTTCCTTCTTTAATTTCGTAGAAAATTTGTCCGCCGAATTGAAAGTTGTAACGCTGCTGATCGATAGAGAAACTTCCATCACCGATGATATAAATGCCCTTTTCAACATTTTTAATCATATCATCAACGCTCAGTTTTTCTTTTCCTGCCTGCAGTGAAACATTCGGCATACGCTGGAACTGAACATCATCCCATCCTTGAGCGTAGCAACATCCGTTTGATTCGGTTAAACCAATAATGTGCGCCTGATCACGAATGGCCTGATAACTTACCAAGGTACCATCTTTAATCAAATCCCATTTTTTACATTTAACACCTTCATCATCATAACCTACTGCACCTAAAGAGCCAACCTGAGTTTTATCGGCAACAATGTTTACCTTATCACTTCCGAATTTGAATTTTTTCGATTCCCATTTATCCAGCGTTAAGAAACTTGTACCCGCATAATTGGCTTCGTAACCTAATACACGGTCTAGTTCTGTCGGGTGACCAACAGATTCGTGGATGGTTAACCATAGGTGAGAAGGATCTAATACTAAATCATATTTCCCTGGCTCAACAGATTTTGCTTTTATTTTTTCAGTTGCTACACGAGCTGCTTCTTTAACATCTTCAAGCATATCGTAACGGCCTTTATAGCGGGTTACGATACCCGAAACTTTGTCTTCCGGACGGGCATGCATATACTCGTAACCTTTACCCGTTGGAGAACTAAGGGAGTTACGGGTTTTAAATTTACCCGATTCTCTATCGATTCTAGTTACGTTGAAGTTTGGATAAATACGGTGCACATCCTGATCGATATAAGAACCATCTGTTGAGGCAAAGTATTTTTGTTCGTTAACGGCAAAAATTACCGAGTTAACAAAGTTGGCGCCATTTTGCATGGCAACATCGTTAACATTAAGCAGTAAATCTACTTTTTCTTTCACTGGAACTTCAAAGGCATTAATTTCAATTGGAGTTTTCCAGCTTACCTCACCATAGCCTTTTTGCGGTGCAAGTTGTACGGGTTCACCGCCAATTTTAGCATTTGCTTTTGCCACAGCAACCGCTTGTTCTGCTGCTTTCGCAATTGCATCTTTAGTTACGTTGTTTGTTGCTGCAAAACCCCAGCATCCGTTAACTAAAACACGAATTCCTACACCGAATGATTCGGTATTAGCTACGCCTTGAACACGTTTTTCGCGGGTTGCCACAAATTGGTTTAGATAACGACCAATACGGATATCTGCATAGGTTGCACCTTTGGATTTTGCCGCATTAAGCGCCACATCTGCAAGTTCTTTTTTAATTTTCACATCAACTCCATCCAACGCCTGTAAGGGGTCTATGGGAGTTCCGAATGCGGAGAGGTTGGGTAGCATTAAAGCGCCCATACCCATTCCAGACAAATAGAGGAAATCTTTTCTTTTCAATTGGTTCAGTTTAGGTGGTTTACGATTACAAGATAGCCAATTGTGTACTTAATTGGTAAATTTGATTATAACATTTTAGTTTCAATCCGTTATTTGCCTTTTACAATACGCGATTCGTGCCATAAAAAACTTGCAGCTAATAAAAAACCAGCAAAAAACCACCACTTAGATATTTCATTTTGAATAATTTGGTCTGTTATTGCAATTTTATTATTCCTGCGACTGGTGTTTTCTATAAACTGCTGCATTAAATCTGTTTTAGCTTGATTTTTGAGCAATTGCCAATCTTCTTTTTTATAAACATAGAATGATTGATTAACTTGATTGATGTAAAGATTATTCCAGCCTTCATTTTGCGGCCACGAAACGGCATCCCATTGAAACGGTAATTCTATATTTTGCCTAGGGCTCAGTTTTATATCATTAATCATAATCGAAGGTGTTTTTCCTCCCTCCTTAAAATCTGCTATAAATCTTATTTTTTGATTGAGAACAGGAAATTGAGGTATGATTTCTACCGTTTGAATCTCTGCTCTTTTACGTGCTGTTTTCGATATAAGGGAAGCCCAATAACTGGCATAATCTGCTTTGTTGCCTGATAAAAGCCAGTTGTAAGTTGCAGATAGTGATGAAATTATAATTTTGCCTGAACCATTAATTCTGCTACTTACCAAAATTTTATTGGTGTTGTCGGTTATCAATGGTTGATCGGTAGTGCTTGCTTTTAAAAATAATGTTTGCTCAAAAGGTAATTTAGTGAGTTTAAAATCTTCATTTTTAATATTCAAGCTAAGCGTTTTTTCTTTGGGAGCGGGCGTTTCGTAGCGACTAATTCTTCCGCTTAATGCGGTTGCAGATTTTGAATTTGAAATTCTGATGAGTAAACCCATTCCATTATTAACCGCCTGATCGATAGATGCACGTTCTTCTGCGCTAATGGATGCTAATTCTTCTTCATCGATTATTAAAACATCAAATCTTTTTAAAGCAGCGCTGTTAACTCTGTTTAGGCTTAAGCTATCCATATTCAGAAAATCAGAACTATATTTATTTTTGCTAATCTGGCTACGGAAGGCTAAAGGATATTGATTATCGAAAAGCCATTTTTTTAAAAATTTATATTCAAAATCGGGGAATGAAGCCAGGATTAACACTTTCATTGGTGTTTGTTCTTCAACCAAAAACGGAACAGGTTCCTTAGAAATTGTATCGTTTCCCTGTAAAGTAATTAATTGATAAACCGCTTTTCCATTTTGTTTTGGCTTGTTTTTAAACGAAAATGGGACAGTTGATTGTGGCTTTATGGTAAGAGAATCAATTGAAAAACCTAATCCCTTAAGCAAAAGTTTAACTGATTTATTGCCTGCGTTTTGGTAGGTTCCCTGAACCAGCAAATCGTTTGTTGCCTTTAGTTTTGGTTGCCAGTTAACCGAAATTATGCCTGTTGATTTTGCCGATGGATGAAAGGAAATTTCGTGCCCAGCAGCATCTTTTAAGTCAGATTCAGTTAAACCATAGCCATAAATATTAAGTTTTTGAAAGGTTGGATTGGCCTTTAAAAAATAGGAAAGGTCTGCAACTGGTACGTCCTTGATATTTTTTAATTCAGCTGTATTTGCTGAACCTAAAATGTACTTCTTTCCCTTGATTTTTGAAATTGAATCTGGGTTTGTTCCATTAGTTAATAATACGATTTCATTTGCATTTTGCTGAAAATGAGTTTCGTATTTAATGGGTACGATTAATAATGTAAGACAGGCAATTGCAATTACAGATGCTAAAATTCTCCAGAATAATCGAGATTTGTCGGCTCTGGTAATTTCTTTAAACAAGCAAAATGCAAGTAAAATTAAGCAAACAAGAATAGCGATGTATTTAAATTCCATATCTATTTTCCTGTTTTATTTAAGTTGTTAAAATAATTTTGATATAAAGAGGCAGCTGGTTTCGAACTTTGCGACAGCGGTTTTTGAAATTCTAATTTTAGCATTTTTTGTATTGCTAATTGTGCTACATCAATATCTTTAACTACGAGTTTATTGCTAATCGATAATTTTCTTAAACTGGTTAGTGCCGATAAATAAGTTGCTGGATGATCGGCTGCCGAACCAATCATGTATTTTTCAGTTTCACTCAATAAAAATTTATCTTCAGTGGTAAATTTCTTGCCTTCTTTTCTACTTTCTAAAAGTGCGAGGGTGTTTTTTAAATGGGCATTTCTTAATTCTTTCTGCTCGAAATTCATCTTTTGAACAGGCTGTGTAATTTTATCCAGCTCACCACTCAAACGTTTCTCAGGTTTTAACGCAGCCGTTTTTACCGTTGTTTTGGCTACATAAGCTCTTGATTTTTGTTGCAAATCTTTAAGCAAACGCAATGCTTTATATTCGTAGGGCAAAGCTTCCTGCGGTTTATAGGTCCTTAAGCGTAATTCAGAATTCCACATTTCTGTTAAAACTGCTTTTAACTGGGCTTTCATTTCTGGCTCAAAGAAAGTTGCATCTTCAGCAATGTCGTGCTTATGCGCATATTTATCCATGATGGCCGTTACATCGCCAAATTTCTCTTCGGTTTGCTTATGGTCGCCATGTTCATCGTGATCATCATGATCGCCACCAATCTCTGTTTCATTTTCTTCGCCTAAAAACTGCCCATACCTTAATCTCAACAGTTTCTGGTCAATTCCAAGATTATTGCTGCGGTTTTTGAAGGCATCGGCTGGAATGGTACTTTGTTCTTTCAGTAATTTTTCGGTATCGATAATAATCTGTCTTTGACTCCTGAAGTATTCTGGAACCAGATTTACGCCATTTGTCATGCCCACTAAACTCATCAATTCAGTTGTATCTACAATCGAAACAAAATAAACATCAGAGCGGCTCGATTGACCATGATTATCCATCGCCTTGATGAAAAAATACAACTCATCACCAGGTTTCATGCCCAGGCTTTTCAAATCGATTTGTTTGGTTAAGGATATGCTTTTACGATTTCCAAAATTGGTGTCGAAAGTTAATTTTTTCTCCGTAAAACTTACGCCTTCACCTTTTCCGCTTGCCATCGTTGCAGATATAAAAGCATCATTTATGCCGTAATCATCATTTAATGATGCATTTAAAGTAAATTTTTGTGGCTGACCAATGTCTATTGTTGTACGCTGTTTGGGCTGCGTAATTTTGATATTGACAGGCAAGTCGGGGATAACCTCTATTTGATATAAATCTGATTTTTTGCCATCTAATTCCAGTTGGTAAAAACCAGCTTTATCAATTGTTTTAGTATAAGAAAAGCTAGTTGAAGCCGAACTATTAGGTTTTAACGTATTTATTTCTTTATCGTTAAATATGATTTTAAGTTTTTTTATGGCAACATTGGTTTCTATTTTCCAGTTAATTTTTGCGCCAGTTTCTGCCTTAATCGAAAATTGTTTTTGTTCGCGGGTGCTTTTTCCAGTATAAGCAGGTGGAATAACTGTTGCGCTGAAATCCGAAATCTTTGGTAAAATATTTTCTTTAATTACTGGATTTAAGCGCTGCTGTTGCGTAACAGCACTAGCTTCTTTTTTTAAAACGGGAACTTTCGTAATCCCAAAACTTAATAACACTCCAGCAGCAAGAATTGCTAAACCAAAATATAGTTTTTTTACAGGTTCTTTGGGCTGCGGCAAGGATGGTAAAAGCGTTTCAATTTTACTTCTTTGCAATTGTTGAAGCATCGAAAGCTCCGTTGGGTTCTTTAATAATAAATCGGCACTTTCTTCCAACTCCGGATATTGGTTATTGATATATCTTGAGATATCTGAATCGGTGGTTTTCCAAATGGGATTAATAAATAAACTGATAACTAAAATTAATGGAAAAACAACGGCAAAAAGCCAGGCCGAAAGCTGGAAAATATAAATACCAAGTGCAGCTATTACAATTGTAATTGCGAGGCTTATGGCAATAGTTCTAATTAAATAAAGTGTAATCCACTTTATTCTTAAATTATGAATCCAATTTTGTCCTTCAGCTTTTAACATAATCTGGTTTTTTTCTGAATGATAAAATACGTTCGGTAGCAAAAATTAGTAAGGCTGCAAACCAGAAAATTGTACTCAAAGGTTCATCTGTTGAAACTTTTAGCTCTTTTTCTATTTTGTTGGTTTGGATATTTTCCTTCTGATTTAAGGGCATTTTTCTTTGGTCGCTTAAGTTATTTTCGAAACCAAACTCACTAAATTTATCGTCTTTAATTATTATTGGCATTAATGCTTTAACAAAGGTTTCATTCCAAACCAATTCATTCCATTGCGGATTTAATCTGCTGTAAAAGTGAAGAATACTTAAACCATTTGTATTTTCTGCTGATAGAATGGCATTACCAAAACCATCGCTCCATATTTTATTAAATGAATGATTAGGGACGATTCGCCTGGTTAAATCAACTATTCCACTATTGGTATTGATAACAGATTTTTCTGAAACAATTTTTCCTGATGCATACTTAAAGATACTTCCGTTTTCTTTTATAGAAGCTTTAAAGTTTTGCGAGATTGATTTTTCTGAGAGCCAGAAACCGACATCAAATGATGCATTTGGCTGATTGATTTGAATTTTTCTTTTGCTAAAACTGGCAATTGCATGTATTGCCGCTTTAATATATTTACTATCGTTGCTGCCAGCTTCTTCAAAAATGGCTATAGATATTACAGGTGCATCATCGCTATTTAATGCTTTATATTCAACAACTGAAGGATTAGAGTTTGCTTCGTATTTTTTGCCAGCAAATTGGGTAATCCAACTGCTTAAAGTATCGGCCTGGTTTACAGGTTTCCAAATTAATTTATAATTGGTTAATGGTAATACATCGTCAAATTGATTGAGCTGCTGGCTTGCAAACAAGTAAACCGATGTACCCGCAGGAACCAAATTGTTTAGTTCTTTAAGTAAAGCAGTATTTTTTAGGGCGTTTACAGTCTGTTCTCGTTCAGAAGCTATTGTATCTTTTAAGCTCAGTAAATTAAAACCCAGATTAAAATCGTGTATTTCGTAATTGCGTTTTGTTAATGAATCGATTGTTTTACGATTATCTTTAAAAACCTGCGGAAATTTAGATTTTTCGACTAATATCCAGCCGCCTTTGTTTTTTGCATTCAGCGTTTTTTTAATGTACGGTTGCGCTAAGAGAAAAGCAATTAAAATAATTAAGAGGCAGCGTAAAATAAAGAGTAACCAATCGGTTATGCGAAAGCTTTTCGAGCTTACACGAGCACTTGCGCCTAAAAGCGAAATGCTGCCAATTTTTAGTGTTTTGCTTTCTTTAAAGTTCCACAAATGAATTATTAGTGGAATAATTAATGCTGCTAAAGCCAGTAAACCGATGGGATATAAAAACTGCACAGGCTAAATTCTTAGTTTACTTCTTTGTTTTAAAAAATCTCTCAAAGCCTGATCTAAAGGTTCATCCGTAGAAATTGTACGATAAAAAATCCTTCTGTCGAGCATTTGTACCCTTGTTTTTTCGAGGTAGGCGTTAAGGTTAGTTTTATATTCTGTTCTGGCTTTTGCCTGGTCAATTTGAATGGTTTCGCCCGTTTCCAAATCCTCAAAAGTAGAGTAGCCTTTAAAATCTAAATCAAGCTCATTTCTGGAAAGTAAATGAAAAACCACAATTTCATGGCGAAGGGTATTTAACGTATCTAAAAGATGAATTATTTCATCATCAGCTTGATATAAATCGGTAACGAAAATTAAAAGTTCACGCTTTTGGGCACCTGCAAAAAGTTCTTTATAATGTATCGGCTTAGTAAACTCACCATCTGGATTTATATTTTCCAACTGATAAAATAACCTTGCCAAATGTTGATAATCCTGTTTGGGCGTCATCGAAAAAATGCCCGAATTTTTGAGCACATACAAGCCAATGGCATCACCTTGTAAATTTGCCAGATAAGCCAGCGATGCGCCTAAATACCTGGCATATTCAATTTTAGTAAAATCGCCATCGCTGTGGTTCATAGATGCGCTGGCATCCATTAAAATCCGAACGGAGATATTGGTTTCTACTTCCGATTCGCGAATGTAGTACCGATCGGAACGGGCAAACATCTTCCAGTCTAAAGAGCGCAAGTCATCGCCAGGCTGGTAGCTTCTATATTGACTAAACTCTAAGCCAGCGCCCTTAACCGTACTTTTATTAATGCCGCTCATAAAGCCATCTATCGTCATTTTAGCCGATAAATTCAGTTCTTTAATTGCCATCAATACTTTCGGATCGAGCAGTTTACTCATTAAATGTTAGCTTTTGGTTTTGATATTGCCTTAATCAATTCATCTGTTACTTTATCTGAAGAAACATCTTCCGCTTCGGCTTTAAAATTCATTAAAACCCTGTGGCGAAGTACTGGATAAGCCATTGTCTGTAAATCTTCTAAAATAACGGCATACCTGCCTTTAAATAATGCTCTGGCTTTTGCAGTAAGAATTAACGCTTGTCCTGCCCGTGGGCCAGCACCCCAGCGCACCCATTCTTTAACAAATGGTACTGTTGTGGTATCTGGTCTGGTTGCACGAATCATTTCACTCACGTAAGTAATTAAATCATCGCTAATGCTTACTTCGCGGGTTATCGATTGTAGTTCCTTAATTTCTTCAGCTCCAATAATGGGGTTAATGGTTGCCTTTGTAGCTCCAGTTGTACTGCTTAAAATTCTTGATTCTTCGGCAGCTGTTGGGTAACCGATTTTAATGTATAATAAGAAGCGATCGAGTTGTGCTTCGGGCAGGGGGTAAGTTCCAGCTTGTTCTATTGGATTTTGCGTAGCCAGAATAAAAAATGGTCTGTCTAAAGGATAAGTTTGTCCGCCATAAGTAACTTCAAACTCCTGCATGGCTTCTAAAAGTGCCGATTGTGTTTTCGGAGGTGTTCGGTTTACTTCATCAGCCAAAACGATATTAGCAAATAACGGGCCTTTGTTAAACTTAAAGAAACGTTTGCCTGTTACATGGTCTTCTTCCAGAATTTCTGTTCCAACAATATCAGTAGGCATTAAATCGGGTGTAAACTGAATTCTTCTAAAAGATAAATCTAATGCTTGCGACATGGTTTTAACCATTAAGGTTTTAGCTAAACCAGGTACGCCTTCTAATAGACAGTGTCCGCCAGCCATCAAAGCAATTAACATTTCCTCGATTATAACATCCTGCCCAACAATTACTTTTTGTATTTCGGTTTTTAATTGGGAAATCTTGCTGATCAATATTTTTAAGTTAGTTTCTGAACGCTCCAAAACGATTTTTTTTAGTTTGAATGAATATTGTGCCTCAATATAGTGCATTAAGGCATATATCTTTAGGCTAATTGGAAAGAATATCAAAAAATTTACAAGATTATCTTATTAAAAACCCGAATTAATAAAAATAGGCGTTAATTTAGAGCCATGCATAGATCGAAGTTTACATTTGCTAGGCTAAAATATAATTCGGGCGATTGGGATACAGATCAGCGTATGCCATCGAACGTACTAAATTCTTTGTTGGAATACACCACCATTCCGCTTGATGAAGAAGAAAAGATAGTAGAGTTAAGTAGCCACGATTTGTTCAAATACCCATTCTGTTATTTAAGTGGGCACAAACTGGTTCAGTTTAACCAGCAGGAAGCCGCTAATTTTAAAATGTACGTACAGAATGGTGGTTTTGTTTTTGTAGACGACTGCAACCATGATATAGATGGTTTATTTGCACGCTCTTTTGAAACGCAGATGAGCAATTTGTTTGGCGCAAGCGCTCTAAAGAAAATTCCAAATAATCACGCCATTTACAATTCATTCTTTTCTTTTGAGAAAGGCCCACCTACCACCTCTTTCGAGTTAAATGGTTGGGGAGATGACTTAGTACACGATTACCTGAAAGCGATAACCATAAATAATAGAATTGGGGTGTTGTACAGCAATAAAGATTATGGATGCGAGTGGGATTACGATTTTAGAAATAAACGTTTTCTTGCAGAAGATAATACTAAATTTGCAATCAACATTATTTTGTATGCCATGGGCGTAAATAGTTAACATTCCTAAAACCAAATATTTTGAAACCTATCCTAAGCCGACTATTTTTTTTAACTGTCTTATTTTTAGCAAGTACAAATGCATTTGCAGCAAAAAGCCAGTACTATTATCAATTAAAAGTTTACCATTTAAAAACACCGGTTCAAGAAGCTTTAGTTGATGCTTATTTGAAAGATGCATATTTGCCAGCGCTTCATCGTGCTGGAATTAATAGCATCGGAGTTTTTAAGCCAATAGCAAAAGATACGCTAGAGCAATTAGTTTATGTTTTTATTCCGTTTAAAAAGATGGACGATTTCCTGAAGCTGAATGAAACATTATCAAACGATAAACAATATCTAGCAGCTGGGCAGGCTTACTTAAAAGCCGAATATAGCGCAACACCTTATACAAGAATTGAATCTACCTTATTAAAAGCCTTTTCTGCTATGCCTGAATTTGCTATCCCTAATTTAAATTCACCAAAAAGCGAACGGGTTTACGAACTTAGAAGTTATGAATCGGCTACCGAAGCGTTGGCTTTAAACAAGATTGGTATGTTTAACGACTATGAAGTAGATATCTTTTCGAAGTTAAACTTTAATGCCGTTTTTTACGGTCAGGTTATTTCAGGAAGCAAAATGCCAAACTTGATGTATTTGACTACTTTTAAAAATAAAGCGGACCGTGACCAGCATTGGGCAGATTTTGGTGGTGAGTATAAAAAAATCAGTGGTTTGCCTCAGTATCAGCATAATGTTTCCAAAAATGTAACCTTATTTCTTTATCCTACCGATTATTCGGATTTGTAATTACCATTTGTAAGCTTCGGTTTTTTTATTTCATACTAACCCTATTGTTATTCGGGTGTTCCTCAAGCCTTGTTCGGGGATTACTTAGTATGAGTCCAAATAGAGACTAGGTTTAGCGCACCTAAATGTGGGTTTTGTTTTATGTATTTCTGTTTTATTTTGGATAGGGGGGATATGGATGCACCAAGGTAGGGCTAAAGATAAAAGGAAAACTAGGGTAGCACCTAGCTGATGAACTTCAAGGAGATGTTAAAAGATGTGTTTAAAATAATCCGATGGAAGAAGGTGTAGTGATGAACTCACAAAATCTTTATTAATAACCAATATTGGTTTCCAATGGATTAAATTTTGTGCTTAAAGCCATTCGGCTTTTAAATAACCATAAAGACTAAGAGCCCAATAATTAAAGCAAGGGCAAAAGCACCTGCCATTATTAACATTACAAATTTTTCGAAAGAGTCTAGCGGTTCCATAAATCTTCAACCTAAAAAATCAATTAATGTTTTGTAAAATATAGGTTATGAAATATTGTACATAATGCTTAGTCATTCGTTATTGTGATGGGAGTACGGGATGCGATGCTAACCAGCCATAATAAATTTAATACGGCTGGCTGCACCATGAGTTACATTCGGCTGTTGGGGCGGCATAAAAGCGCTAATATTCCAATACTCATTATCAAAGTAATTATTCCCGCAATCAAATTAAATTTCTCCGCCATAGTTTGTTTGGTTTGTAAAACTAAAATATAACATTGTTATTACAGTATCAATAGTGTTGAAAAAAAATAATGTGATTTTATTTGGTTTTAGTTATTAATAGCATCAAAATTGTTCTTAAGCAAAAATAACCCTCATGTTATGATATCATGATTCCTAACAGGGAGCCGAAGATACCGGAACAAGTTTTATTAAAATAAATTTCTGACTAACAATTACTCGTGAAAAAACCGTTTCGACTCACTAACCGTCAAAATGACCATATTTGGGCTTAAATGCTACTTTTAGAAAGTAAGAAATGACTTCAATAATGCAAAAGCAACTCGTTATTAATTTGTACACTTAATTAAGTTATAGTTGAAAAACTAGCCTCAAAAAAGGAAAGTGCGAAGCATTATTAAAAGGGTTCGAGCCCCATCAGCCACCCGTAGCTGGGGAAAAGAGTCTTTTAAAGATACTTTTCCCCTTTTTTATGCCCTTGTAACTCCTTGTTTTTCAGATAGGTTATCTCTGCAATCGGGTTGAGGTTTGTGGTTCGATACCCATCTTTGTCATAAATTAACATCCCATTAAAAATTGTCTCTACTAGGTATCTTTTGTCTTCAATCGTGGCTTTTTGATAAAGTTGAGGAAGATTGCAAAGTGTTTTTATTGCATTGATTACAATAGGCTGAATATTGATTTTTTCCTTAAATCGCTCCTTAAGTGCTGTTAGCCGAAGATTTATTGCATTTAATTTATTATCGTAATCCATTTTCAAGATTTTAAAATCGGATGGTTCGATCTTTCCAGCGAGCAAAAGTTCTCTAGCATTAATAATCTGATCATCTAGTATATGCAATTCATCTATACAGCTCTGTCTCATGGAAGAAGCCGTTTTTCTCACTTCGTTATAAGTGCTTATAATTTCTTGTAAGAATTTAGGCTGATCCCTTTTTGCAATTCTGAAGAGTTTTAGTTCTTCTATAAAATCCTGATTAACCTGATTAGCATTGAACCTAGCTTTGCATGGCGATTTACAATGGTAGTAAGCAACATAAGTTTTACGGCCCTTAGATGCGCTTCCCGTAAGCATTCTATGGCAGCTAGGGCATTTCAGAAAACCTCGCAGCGGTAAATCTTCTGGTGTAGCAATTGCAGATCTTTTAGGTTTAATCTCTCCTTTTAATACATTTTGAACTTTCTCAAATAGCCTTTCGGTTATCAATGGTTCATGCAGTCCTTTTATGATGTGCTCTTCTTCTCCATCTATTTCGCGAACCCTGATTTTTCCACAATAGATCCGATTTCGTACAAGCGAATGAAAGTTATTGATGCTACACGTAAGGCCAAGTTTAAACGCCTTTCTATGAACTTCCGCCATTGAAGACATACCTAAAGAAAGCTCTTGAAATGCCCACTTGATTGCATAAGCGTAAGGTTCTTCTGGTGCAATATATTTCTTCCCATCTTCGTAGGTCTTGTTTTTATAACCTAATGGTGCCCTGCCAGACCAATTTCCCTCCTTTTTGGCCCTCCTCATGCCCATTTGAGTATTAAGGCTTCGTCGATCATTTTCGATTTCCGGTATAGCCAAGTACAATGCAAGCATTAATTTTTTCTCAGGGACATTTAAATCCAATGGCTGCTCTACTGCCTGTGGGTTAGTTCCCATTCTTTTTAGGTTTGCCAACACTTGATAAGCATCACAGGTATTGCGGCTAAATCTATCCCATTTTGTAAAGAGGAGGAAATCCGATCGGTGTTTACGCAAATAGGTAGTGAGCTTCATCCATTCTGGTCGTTTGAAAGATTTTGCAGAATGGTCTTCTGTGAAAATCTTTAAAATGCTAATGCCCTGCAGCTTGCAGTAGTTAGTTAGCATCTCCTGTTGAGCTCTTAATGAATAACCCCTCAATGCCTGTTCATCTGTACTTACACGGAGGTATAAAATTGCTGTTTTCATAATTTAATTTTTTGCAATGATTATACAGCGATAGGTATTTGCCAAATCTTGGCAAGGTTACGACATAGTGTGTTGGGAAATACTCTAGTAGAGATAAATATAAAAACCTATGCTAAAAGAGATGAGTGTTCGCACAAGTTCAAAATGCGACAAGGGTGTTTTTTAGTATCTAATGGTATTGCGGTTTCCGATGATGTGCTCTGCAGGTGCTCGCCCAAAATTCGGGACCGTGGCCCTTGGCGGGGTAAAAGTATTTTGTAACGTTACAAAATTGTTCTTTGAATTGTTAGAGATAGAATCTTTTCTTGTAGAAGATCGACTAATTCTTCAGTTGTTGCCAAATCTTGTATATCTTCCCTTTTAAGAAGTAGTACAGATATTTTGTCTCTAGTCAGCGCATTTATGACTTCGCTATGTGCATTACTTAAGCCATCAGCCTCGCCTGTGATGCCACTAAGAGAAATTAATATTCCCGCTGTCATTCCACGATCTTGAAGTTTACTAATGAACCACCGGACATCCACGCTCCCTAGTCGGTTGGCTGTATTCTTACATTCAGTGATAATTGCAAAGTCTAAAAAATACAATGGTGAACGGCGTTTGTCATTTGTGAAAACAACATCAAGTTCATGCGCCCGTACACCATCCAAGACATTTGCTTTATAAAAACTTACACCTGGTATTCTATCAAACAGATATCTGACCAATTCCTCTAATTTAGCGCCTTTTACCGCATTGGTAGGAGCAGTGTCAGATTCTGCTAAAAGTCGTTTTATATTTGGATTTGAGTACCTCGCCATTATTTGGAAGTTTGATTATGAACGGCAAAATTTCTTCTTGAAAGAATTATACTTTCAAATGTGTCATCGATAAGAGCATCTAGAAAATCTTCCAAATCAAAAACTAAGGATAAATGTTTTGATGATAGAACTGTCTCAAAACGGTTACCTTGCTTATCTATATACAATAATATCCCAACAGATGAACCGGAATTTTCAGAGTAAAGAAAAAGTTGTTCTAGTGCAGCATTTAGTCTTGATTGATTTAGGGTTCCGTATTTACATTCTACAATAATTGGATTGCCAATTATTCTTCCTAAGCGATCGTTCCAAACGGCAAAATCAACCCCTTTGTCATGGTTCGGCGCTCCTTGAATATATTTCATACGCAATGTCTTAAATATCTCTTCGACAATGTATTCCATTTCCACCGCATTTCCCTTGTTCCTCAAGTTTCGTGTTTGCACCAATAGTGACCGAAAAATTTCTTTAATATTTTCGTCATATTGCTCGGAGGCCATTCTTTCTGTTTTGGCTTTCTCTGGCTTTTTCTTCGTGGTTGGGAATTCCTTAACAAATGCGCTAATGGCGAGATCAATGGCTTTGCTGTCAGCAAGATTTACATTGAGGAGTAACTTATTTTCGAGATAAAAGGGTACTTCACCATATTCTTTATCTACAAGTATAAGTGATTGCTTACCTAAACCTTCACAAACACCTATTTCATAAATTACATTCTTATTGTTTTTTGAAAGGATAAATATTGCAAAGTCAACTTGGCGAAGTTTCCGTTTTAATATATCTTGAAAAGTTAATCCAATAGATCCGTCGTAAAAATTGTAAGTTTCAATTTTTAAGTTTTGAAGAATATTTTCAAGTTGTTGGATATCAACGTCAAATGAGGCTGAAACATAACATTTTAGGTGATTAAGCATCTCTAAAGTTTAATTTTGTAAATGGTGTGGCAGAGAACAATTTAGTTGTTTATCATAACTGTTTTTCAAAAGCAAAGGTATTTTTCAAATGGCTTGGCTAATTCTGAATCCGGCACCCATAAGAATTGTCTGTCGTGGCTTTTACCTTCGTAGGTTTTTAGATGGTCTGCAATATCCTTTCCAAATAAAAAATACGCTTCTTGTGCCCAGGGGGCAATATCATCCCATTCAAGATACATTCGAGTAGCGCCCTCACTTTCAAGACCTGTAGTTTTCCATAGTTTTTCAAAATCTTTTAAAAACTTATATCTCCTGTCAAACAATTCATCTTTACGTTTCCTAAGTGCCAGCTGATAGTTTTTTATGCCAACAATTATTCCAATTATCGCAATAGTCGGGGTTAATAATGCTGCAAGAATAGTGATTAAGGTTTTTATTGGTTCCATTTGCAAGAAAGTAATTGTTGAGTTGTCGCTGATCGAAGTCAAATTACTAAATTTTTTTATAAATAGGTGTTACCTTATAGTCAGGATTGTGCGGGAAGTTTAAAGATTACGTGCGGAGATTTGTTAATAGGGCTAAATTTTTAAAGCTGTATGTAATTTATAATTACGTTACATTGTGGTTCCTTTAACTAATAATAATTAATATTGTATAAACCTTCTCTTGAGTGCTTAAAAAATTACAATTAGATTTAACCAAATCATATGAAATCTGTGTTGCTACGGAAAAAATAGCTGAAATGCTCATTGCTTTTGTCCAAGGTAGATCTCACGCACTAACGATAGGATGCGAACAAGGTGATATACCCAAATGGGATGACCTCATTGTTGAGATGTCTGACCGAACACTTGAACACATTCAAATCAAGCGAAATTTTACCGATTTTGATAATCATGCTTGTGATCGCAATAGCGACCCCATAACTCGTAGAAAAACAAACCTGGTTGAATTACGTGGGCTATCTCCACTTGATGAATCAATACAAGCTCTTGCAAGTTGGGCACTAGCGAACGATCCGAGATTATCTAATCCACCTAGGAAATTTACTGTTGCAGTCCCATCAATGGATACACTGGTAAAAAAAGATCTGCAAATAAGACACGTTTATGATTTTTGTAGATCCATAACACAGTCGACTACCGCCGCCTCGTTAGCCTTGATTGCTGCAACACATGCACCAACAGCAAATATCTTTTTGTGGTTGACAACATGGTGTGATTTCCAAGACTGGAGCCATATAATTAAGGCTTTTAAGGCCTTAGATTTTGTTCATGTTGGAACAGAAACTGAAATTGAGAGCAACACAGAGTCACAATTAGCGCATTGTTTCAGTAATTGTGAAACAGTAAGAAAACAGATACATACTTTCATCAATGATAACTCCACTTACACAAGTGCAATTACTCCCAGACCGTTATTCGGACAACTTAAACCATATTGGCTTACAAACATTTCATCCTGGACGCAGTATATTGATGGCGGCACTCAATGGGAAATAACTGGTACAACAGACCACGACTTCGATTCTGTCGAAAAGGCTGAACAAATAATAAATGAATTTTGGACATCCGAGGCAGCGAAGTCCATTCGGGTTCATGGACAATCTCCTTCAGATGAGCCCATGCCTACCGCTCTAATGCGTTTAATATTACATCTTCCAAGTCCTTCTGTCGCCCATATCCAAAACTCTGCAGTTTGGCAGGAAAGGACGAAAAATTTTATGGGTGGAACTTTCGGTACTGGCGAAGAGGACTGCCAAGGTTTGGCCATAATTGAATGCGCCGATACCTACAAATCCGCAGATGCGCGTCATTTGCGTAATCTAACCGACAAAGATTTAGAAGCAGCCAAGCTTACCGATCAGATGAATAAAGTTAATTGGGTTGCAATTGTTAATAAGGTAAACGAAAAAATTTCCCAGCTACCTCCGTCAGACTTAAGGCGGGCTATTGAAGGTAGATGGAATGACTGGAAACCAAAGCTTGATATTGATATTCAGGAACAGGTTGCACTATGCAAAGGGATGCTTCATCCAGAAGCAGAAGGTGAAGAAATTCTTTCTGTGTTAAGACTCGGGCCTAAAACAGTACTTTTAATAGCAAAAGGCCTAATTTTATTATTATCGGTAGCCGTTGCTATGTCGGATTTTGATGAAGGTTGGAGAAACGTCGGAAACGGTCTTTCCATTACAAACAGAGCATTGGTCTACTGGAGTGGGCCGGCTGGAAAAAAGAAAAAAATTAGATTATTAACCGAAGAAGGTATTAGCTCCTTAATAGGCAAAGAACCTAATAAAATTCTTGTCCTCTCAGGAGTTTTTTCTACAACCTCTGAAATCAAGGAATCGTCGCTAGCCGAATCAAATACAAATCCTTATAATTTGGCTAGTCCCCATCAACCATCACTACTAGTCACCCAATCAATGAAACTTAGTCAAATAATAAAAAATGGTGATTTAAGTGGTTTGAAAGTATATTTAAATTCAGAATTAGCTAAGTCATCAGCAGCAAAAGATGATCAACTTAATACATTGTCTATATGAGCGAGGTCTTGAATATTGCAAACCTTCGAAGCGCGTTTGTACAAAGCGCTTCAAATAAATATGAAGTTGAAGAACTAGATTCGAACATTTCAAATCTAATGGGGCTTGCACCAGTGCAACTTGCTGAAATAGGTATTTTGAGATTGAAAAGAAAAACCAATTTAACAGGTTACTGGAAGACGTTAATTTTTGTTATTCTCGAATCAGTTGATGAGTTTCCTTTGGCCTTTAATTGGATAGCATCGATAAAAGAAGATCTACTTGATCCGGAATCATCTGATCTATATTTTATTGGTGGTGTTAAAGACAGCTCAATTTCTCAAGAATTGTGTACGAATATAGAATCAGGAGATCAATTTTGTAGAAAGTATATTCTCCGACCAGGAGAAACGATTTCAAGTTTAATTGATAGAACTTTTCTAGCCAATTTGACAGAAAGTTCTGTTGAACAAGAAATAGTTGATCCGTTATACATGGCAATTCAACAGACGGCTAAAAGACTTCCTTCTTTTTCCGACAAACAACAGGAATATTGGCGAGACAAACTTCTTTCTGGCAATTCAGGAGCTGAACTTATCGATCAATTATTTAAACAATCACCGATTTCTACAAAACCTGACATCAATGAAACACCTTGAAAAAATCACAATAAGTAACATTAGACGGTTTGGAGAGAACGTTGAAATAAATATTGGTAAAGGAGCCACAATATTTTTAGCCCCAAATGGGACGGGTAAAACTGCCATATTCGAGGCTATAGAATTAGCTTTAACAGGAAAAGTTAAGCGGCTTTTATTTCCACCAGAACCGTTAATAAGAGATCTACAGCTTGAAGCTTCAATTAAACTAGATTTTGAAGACGGGAAATTTTGCCAAGCAATTTTCAAAAAAGGTAGTGACCCAGAACTTGATGGCGATCACGCTGAACTCTTTGGAAAGGTAGAGGAGCAGGATTTGCCCTTTTTGCTTCAACTTACACATTTTTTGAATCAACAGGGCAATAACTGGTTCGTTAATTCACATGGGACTGACGCTGGGAGCCAATTAGATCACTTATCAATTGGACGTGAAGCTACTGAAGTAAACCAACTTATTCCAAGTGCAAAAAGGGCTGCGGGAAATGAGCTATCGATAGCACAACGAGCATTTGAAGAAGCGGAAGAAAAATGGAAACAATGGTTGATACTTATTGATAGACGAAAACATGCGAATATCGGGCTTTTAACCGAACTTACGCCCCGTGAGGAGCTATTGAACCAGATGAATACCATAGCGGTTCAATTTAGAAATGTTCCTATTGGTAGCGATTCAAAACTGATAGAGTTAAAAGTACTTAATGCGGAACTGGTATCGGTATGTAATACTAGGTTAGAGACACTAAGTAAACAGTTTGTCGAATTGCGATCTTATGTTTCGCTAGTGCCTGAATATCAATCGTTAAGTGCAAGTTTACAAGCGTCTAAAACTTTAGCCTCTTCAAAAAAAGAAAAATTAAAAACGAAGGAGGATGAACTCCATATATCTTCAAAATTAATTGAGGAGACAGAAAAAGAATATTCTGATTTACAAAAGAAGGTTGTAAATAATCAGCATCGGATAAATCTATTCAATCAGCAACAGCTGTTGACTACACAGATTAAGTCTCTTGAATTGAAGGCAAAAACCCTCAATGACGAGGTGTCCCAGGTATCAACCCAACAGCAAACCGCAAAATCTAATTTAATAACTGCACAGAACGTAAAAAATGTTCATCAACTTTTTAGGAAAAGGCTAGACAACATCAACAATGAAAGCAGGAGATTAGAAAGACTTAGAAGTGAATTAAGTCTATGGGTTGAAAGTGACAAGATTTTACAGGATCTGATTACGATTAAAATTCCACAAGCACGAAATGAATTGAATTTGCTGGAAAGATCACGCGAAGAGGCTAATAAAGAACAGCTAGAAACTACCGATCAGTTTGAGAAATCACAACTCGGTTTTCAAGCACTAAGTCAGACAGTAGACATTATTAACAATGCAGTAGGTACCATTATAGCTGAATATCCCAAAGATAGAGGCGATTGTCCAGTATGTGGTGCTGATTATCAAGCTGATGAACTTCAACTAAAGATGGCTGAAAGTGCTACCAAAATTCATCCTGGATTAAAAGCTTTGTCGGATCTTATAGAAATTAATAGAAATAATGTTCAAAAATCTTACACGAAAACAAAAGATATTGAAACTAAACTGACTTCTAAAAAGCAAGAATTGTCAAAGCTCGAAGGACAACGTACTTCCGTTTCGTCTAACATTGACGAAATAAGGAATTTAAGCTTCAATAGCAGTGAAAACATAGCAGACGCACAATTATGGTTGAATAAGATACTAGAAGATAATAATACAAATCTGTCAAAATTAAACTTAGAAAAAGACCAGGCTGCACCTGAAATTTCTGATGAACAGATTATACTTTTAACAGAAAATTCACTGAAATTAGATGAGCTTGTATTAAAATATTTAGATGATTTAAATAAAATAAGCATTGATCTTACAAATTTAAGATCATCGGTACAAGCTAACTCAGATAGTCTTATCACACATCAAACAATTGATCAATTAAATACAGACCTTAAAAAGTCAGAAGATGGTTTGAATGCATTAAATGGTAAAATAATTGAGCAAAAAAATTCTCTTGATTCTCTACGCTCTAGCATTGTAATGCTAAAAGACGAAATTGTTCGTGAAGAGATTAATCTATCACAAATCACCACAAGATTAAGTGAATATCGTAGTAAATGGATTGATGCAAAGTTATCGGGTGAACCAAAAATTGACGTCTTGAGTCAAGCTATTCTAAGTATCGAAGAACGAATAAAGGTTGGTCAAGAGTTTATTACTAAACTTGAAGAAATAAGCCGGGAATTAAGTCGTTGGCAAGTTGTCGAAAATGATCAGAAAGTTGAGTTAGAAATACGCGCAATTAGAGGCGAATATGCTGAAGGAGTATATCAGGAAATACTTGAAGCTGAACTTCAACGTTTGAAAGACTCTCTCAAAGCTGTTTCGCAAAATATGGAAATACTCTCTGTATTTTCCGAATGTCTATCACGCGAGCTAGACGTAGTTCACGAAAGAATTGTTTCAATCAACCCGCTTTGGAAAAAACTCTTGAAACGAATTATCATTGATCCCCGGTTTTCACAGACTCAATTAGACAGCTTTAGTTATTATAAGAAACAACACGCTAACGTAAACGTTAAATTGCATAATAACGATGTATTGGTTTCTCAGGTTGCTAGCGAAGCACAAATAACAGATCTTCAACTGACGTTCATGCTTGCAATGGCCCAGAAATATCAATGGACTTCATGGAGATCACTATTATTAGACGACCCAACACAGCATCACGATTTAGTTCACGCCTCAGCAGTATTTGACCTTCTCCGGGATTATATTGCAGACTTCGACTTTCAGATTTTAATGGCTACACATGATCCAATTCAAGCAAGATTTTTTAAAAGAAAGTTGGAAAATGATGGAATACCAGTAAATATTTGTACCCTATTCGCAACAGAAGATGGTGTCGAAGCGAAGATGAGTGTATAATTTCATGTTTGATGTCTAGAGATGCTCTACTAGAGTAAAAAGATAAAAAAAAACACCTAGTAGGGAACTTTAAAGTACTCTACTAGGTATAAAATTGATTGAAGTTATGCGCATGCGACTAAAACACACTATGATTGCAGAAGCCGCTCTGAAAGTTGCGGATCAATCTCCATCATTTTCCCCTTTAGGTTCGCTAGACGCGTTAAATCGTACATAAAATCCGTCGACAAAAGCAAAGACGCCCACCCGTTATGGGACAAAGACTTTTTATTAAGTTTTTGTCCCTTTTTTTTGCCTAGTAATTCTTTGTTTTTCACATATATAATCTCGCCTTGTTCGTTCATCTTGAGAGTTCGACATCCCCCCTCAGAATAGGTCAATTTTTCAGTGTACAATTGGAATTCTTTAGTTTTGAACGTAGCTAGTTAGGGGAAGATTACACAACTTCCTATCAGGTATCGAAGCGGCTGCCGACAAATTTTACAACAAAAGTAACGGTGCTGTTGGTGCCAGGATCAGAAGAAATGCAGGATTTAAAGGTACCGGCTTCTTAAATTCGAAAGAAGGTTGCCGAAATTAGGAACAAAGTCAGTGAATAAATAACACGATGCTTTAGATTAGAGGCCACTCTTGAGTGGCCTCTAATCTTTTTTTGTTTATTGTTTATATTGGAACGAATAATCTAACTAGATAATTAACTTTTTAATCTACGTCTTCTTCACCCTCAAAAGTTACCCAGCGATTGGTTATGTCACTAAATTCATTAGCATCCTGCGCGATTTTTTCCCATTCCAAAACTTCCTGGGGAGGGTTTGATGGATCAATTTTGTAAATGGTATTAGCGAGTTTCATTGCTCTTTGACGGATCAGTAGTGCTTCGGCAGGAGTGACTTCGTTTCTGAATTTATCTTTACCAATGTCCGTGAATTCGACTAAATACTTTAAAGAGCCAAGGAGAACTGCTTTAACATTTGGATAGAATTGAGGCTTGTGCTTTAATAAATTATTAATAATGGATAAACTAACTTCCATGAGATCAACTTTACGCCATTTTAGTGGCTGAACAATTATATCAAGTATTTTTGATGATAATTCTGCGTTTGAACTTGCGTCAAAATGCGAGATGTACATCGACGCAGCATGAAATGCATCGGTGATTTTATCCTTTACGCCACAAATCATGTTGTTTTCCAATTCTGCGATAAAATCAGAAGGAGTGTATTTTAATGATTCTGCAAATGCAATTTTCGATTTTAGTATTGGAACATCATAATATTCCATGACCTTAATGATGTTAGTTATTTTCAATAACGTTGGCTGATCAAACGCAGATTTTTGATAGCCAAAAACCCGACAAATGATATCGTTAAGTAATTTGAACCGACCTAAAAATTCTCTGTAAATTGAGCCACCGAATCCTTCGCTTTTGTACTGTTCCCCAATAAGATAATGTCTATCGCTTTCCCACCATATTACGCATTTATCTACGATGCTTGATAGTTCTTGTGTTGTCCAGCTATGCATATCCGGGTTATTAATACTAGCAGAACCATACAACAATTCTTCAGCATATCTATCTTTTCCTCCGCCCATGCCTATACCTAATTTTGATGACCCCTGAATACTGAATGTATTATTCATAATATAGGTTTTGAACAATTGATCGGCATTTTCATTTTTAGAGTGTCGCCACCTTCTGTAAGCAAACTTATAATATGGCGTATCTGCAGGAAATCCATCTTTGTCAACATGTGTCCAAAAAGCTGTAAAGAGCTTGTTTATATAACTTGAATTTAATAAGTCTTTATGATATAAGAACATTAACCTTGTTAAAGCTCTATAGCGTAAATTATTAAGATCTAGAGCTTTTTTCAGCAGATCATTGATGATATGGCTAGGGATACTAGGCTTGTTGGTCAGATTTACATTTAAGTTTTCGAATGGTTCTTTAAAGTCTATTTGAGCAACTGAAGACCTGCTACCTATTACGGGTAGAGTAAATAATAAAGGAATAATTTGAGTTTTGATTTCATCGTTACTGGAGTCTATTAGGATATTCCACAATTTACCCATGTTTTTAAGTATAGTTCCTGAATTCAGAACCTGCACAAGAAATTCAAAAATCTTAAGCTTAACTTCCGCACTGCACTTAACACATAGGCGGGAAAGAACTTTTGGAACTTTTTTAACGAAGTTATTTGCAACTGTATTTGTTGAATGCTCAGGTAGCATTGAATAATATTTATCCAGATAGTTCAGTACCATGCGGTCGACAGCAGGCTCACTTAGGTTGATAAGACTCGGTCGGTCAAATATGATCTCCGCGGTATCCGAAGTTCTACTTCTATTGGCTACTGCGTAGGCCCAATGTGGCGAATTTGGATAGATCCGCTCAAGTGTACCTTTGAGCGTTTTATCGTCAACATTAACCCTTTGAATTCCTAAAGGGATACCCACCTCCTCGATAAAGCGTAAAAAATTGTAAGCGATAACCAGACCGGAATCTTGCCCGCCAATATGGTAAGAGATAGTACTCATGCCTATTTCAAAGTTCTCCTTAGTGCTTTTGTCTTTTTTCGGAGTATATTTATGCTGAAGTAAGGTGTCGAAATATTTTTTTTCTTGCCAGGGTGAACACTTGAATTGTAATAATGAATTCCACCTCTCATTAAAATCTTCCAAAACGCCGTCTTTAACAGTTATGTCTTTATAGATGTGAAGATTACTCCTAACTAATTGAAATAAGAACATAATGTAGGCTTCCTGAGAAACCCATTTGTAATCGATTCCGACGGGGGATAGATTCAATCGTTTCCTAACAGTCGTTAAGCATGCCTCCAGAATTGTGTTTGCCTCTTCTAATAACCCGAATTCAGCTAAAAGCATCGCACGTTTCGCATCCCAAAACGGATCATATTCATTGGCAGTCCACTCTAATAAATTCTTCCTGGCCGCATCAATGTCAGATTCGGAAATCCCCATTAAAACCTTCTCATAGTGATACCACGCGTTCTGTTCAGCGGAAAGGTGACTTTTGACTGTTTCCAGCACAGTAGAAGTCAATTTCCATTTTTCGTGGAATCCTTCTTCACGATAAAATCTAAGTGTAGATAAGGTTAAGTGTAACCACCATTGTTTGATGGTAAACCAATCCAGATTGACCGATTCATCTGCAAAGCAATATGGAGCAGTTGAATTAATCTCCCCGATAGGAAAAGGATTGTATTGACCTAATATTTTCTCAAAATGTTGGATATGGTGATTATAAATAGGGAATAAGCATTTTTCCAGCCGCCAACTCAATTCATAGAGAAATTCTATGTCATAGGGATACGATAGATTATTCCAGATTTTATCATTTGCAATTAATTCATTAGTTACATCCCATAAAGCTTCCCGGTTTTCCTGAGGACAAATAATCCAATTTGGATAAGTCAATCTTCTTGCCTTCCATTTTCTAATCACTTCTTTAACATCCAGATTCTCAGTGAGTATATAGTCCCTGTCCATTGCCCATTCCAGGTTTTTTCTAGACTTCCTTTGACTTTGTAAAAAATCCAGGAAAAAAAGTATGCCTTTTTTATGGTCACCATTGACGTTTAAAAAAGTACTCAGGTCAACAGTCACTATATTTTTGCTTGCCAACAGCTTTTTCTGAGCCTCTGATAAACTTAGAATACCGATTAGATAGATTTTTGGTGAATTGTCCTTGCCAATATTGTCATTGATCCAGCCTATCCATTGAAGAAAATTTGGATCATCTCCAGAAAAACCTACTAGACACAAAGTGTTTTCAAGTAGCGATTGTTGAACAGTATTTACGAATGGGGCAAACTGTTTAGGGTAGACCCGATAGTCTTCTTCTGTAATTATTAATGGCCTTTCTGACGGAAAACTTCCATGAAGTTTAATAATCCGCGGTCGATTGGAATAAACAATGTCTTTTTGATTGATGACCACATCATATCGACGGGATATTACATTTTCGCAACTTCTTTCTAGCAGGGTATCATAATTAGTCGTGAAAACATCAGACCAAGGCAGCTCTAATAGCTTAGTATGAGCATCAGACGGATCAAAATCTTTATCCGGTATATGTTGCTTTAAAATTTGCTCGAGTACAGAACGTCCAAACGCAGCTTGCACTTCATCCGCTAATTTTAATGGGTTCAAATATTTTAACCGGTGGTTAGGCGCTTCACCATGAATCTTTTCATAGAAAATATCACCAAGTTCATTCCAATTTGGCATGCCCTTGTTTTGATCTGCCTTATTTATTGAATTTTTACTAAAACCTGCTCCGACCATAACAGAAGCATGTCCAGTCCAAAGACGTTCAGCAATTTCGATGAAATAAGGGCGGATTGCCAAAGGAATTGAGTCGCTGTTCATTTTAGATTGTTTGGTACTTGTAAAAATAGCAAAGTCTTGACAAAAAAACATCCCTAGTAGTGAACTTTCAAACTTCTCTACTAGGGATAAATATCACTAAATGGTTGATGGTACGAAAATGTGCTCTAAAAGGGTCTGTTTATGAGTTTTCCGAGTTCCTTAAACTCCTTCATTCTATGTGGCATTTCGGCCAACCGCTTCAAATCAGCCACAAACTTGGAAGTAATTGGTACCATCAGCCACCCGTAACGGGGCAAGAGATTATTAATAATCTTTTGCCCCTTTTTTTGCCTTCTAATTTTATGTTTATCAGGAAGATATGCTCGGCGATTTCGTTGACTAAAAGTGTTCTATATTGGTCTCCATTGTATTCCATTTTTTCAGGAAAAAGGCAAAAGTGGTGTAAACTAATTCCAGTATTACCGCTCAGAAGATGTAAACTAATTCTAGTATTATAACTCAAAAACGACAAGTAAATTCACGACGAGTCAGCTGATGTGTATTTGATCCGGTAAGCGCTCTGAGCATGTCGCCTAGGTAGTGTGCCGATACGTTGAGCTGTTCGGCCAACCCCTTCTACGGTTGGAAGGCCTGTTAATAGTGTGCCTTTAATAAACAAACTAGCCATATTACTATTGATTAAGAATTCTATTAAGCCAGGCCTTGGCTCATATTTAAGCTGTCATGCTGTAAGGTGTCACTCCATCGCTGCGTAAAATCTTACATCATGCTTTTGCTTGATGGTCGTCATGGTATCTCTTTTGGGGTTTAACAAACTTTGCCCTAAATAAATGGAAAGATGAAAACAATCCTTATAGCAACCGACTTCTCTGAAAATGCAAACCAGGCAGCAGATTATGCATGCAAATTTGCCGGGCAGCTTGGTTCCAACGTTCAGCTAATTCATGCGGCTTCTTTAAATGCTGAATCTCCCTTACAGGTAATCTGGCCAATAGAAGACCACCAGACAATGATCAATCGCAATGATGAGTTATTAGAAAAGTTTTCCGAAAAACTACATAATGAATTTGTTGTGTCATGCAACGGTGAGGGGCATATCCCTAAAATTAATTTTAGCTCCTCACTTGGACTTATAAATGATCTCCTCAGGGAAACTGTTCAGATGAAGGATATCGGAATGGTTATCCTTGGCCTTTCCGGTAATGGCGACATGAAACGCTTAATTCAAGGTAGCTGTAGTTGAGACAGCATTGATTTTTCCGAATACCCATTAATGCTTATTCCAAAGGGTACGCATTTTATGCCAGTTAAAAAGATAGCCTTTGCAACAGATTTGAATATCAGCGATATGGAAACTATCCAGCTATTGGCTCTGCTTGCTGGTAAACTAAATGCAGAACTGCTGATTGTCCATGTGATTACCAATCGTGAAGACAGGTTGTTGCCCCATCGAATAGAAACTTTTATGAAGGAACTTAAATCCAAAGTTACCTATAACAAAATCTATTACGAAAATGTATACCAATCTAAAATAGAGAACGGGTTAAACTGGTTGAGCAGTCATGGAGGTTCAAATATCCTGGCTGTTGTCCATAGAAGGCATAATTTGAAGTCGGATGTTTTACATAATAGCCACTCCCAAAAAATGGCAAGACATACCAATATTCCCTTGATGGTTATCCCAGAAGGTTATAAAGGAATGCTTTTTTAGTGGCAGATTACAATTAGTCAGGAGTAGAACCATACAGTACTTTGGTAGAATATTTATGATGCTAGCTTTAAAAGATTTTAATTTTTCATGTTAGAAAGTCCTTCATGATTAAGGACCGTAATCTTGGTGCCATTTCTATCAATGAGCAGCTCATCCTTGAAATCAGACAAGGTACGGCTCACCGTTTCGGTAGCCATGCAGGCCATAGCGGCAAGGTCTTCCCGGGTTATGTTGATTAAATCGTCATTTAAGTTTTTCTGTTTATAAAGTCGGAGCAGTGTACCGGCCATTTTTTTTCTCACAGAATGGTAAGCTAATTCCAACAACTGTTCTTCCTTTGCCCTATTGTCTCTGGAAAGCAAATGGATAAATTTTCTTGCTACCTCAGGGTATAAATTAAAAATAGTTTCCATTTGTTCTGAGGGAATTAAGCAAACACTACTATCCTCGAGGGCTGTAGCGGTATCTGCGTAAGCGCTATCATTTAATACGGCATTAATCCCCAAATAATCCCCCTGGGCATAAATCCCGGTCATCAGCTCTCTGCCATCTTTTGCCAATTTTATAGTTTTAACCCTGCCATGCGTTACCAGATAGAGCCCCTTGCCATGATCATCCGCATAATAGATCACCTGGTTCTTTTTAAAATCCCTGCTTTTTTTTTCTCCAATAATCTTCTTGAATTCAGCAAGACCATCCGTTTTCTCAACCAGAACTTTGAATTCCTCAGTTTTATTTTTGTGGGACAGATCATTGGCGGCTTTCTTTTTTAAACGGATATCAATTGCATTTAGCAACTCCATATCATCGAAAGGCTTTACCAAATAATCATCTGCGCCCAATTCCATACCTTTCCTAAGATCTGCATGCTCAGCCTTTGCAGTTAGAAAAATAAATGGAATGGCTGTCGTCTGCTCATGTCTGTTGAGCATATAAAGTACGCCATATCCATCAAGTTCCGGCATCATGATATCACAAAGGATAATATCCGGAATATGCCTGATGGCCAGATCAACGCCCAACTTGCCATTTTCAGCCTGATACACAGTATACCGGGCCATTTCTAGAATTTCAACCAGATTTGCGCGGATCTCATCATGATCTTCAATTATCAATACTTTTTTGCTCATGATTTTTCTTTTGTGGGAAAGTCAGTGTAAATAACGTTCCCCTGTTAACTCTGCTTTTAAAACTGACCTGTCCATCCATCAATCCTGTGTATCTTGATAGTATGCTTAATCCCAGTCCATTACCTGATATGATTCCGGTATTGTGTGCCCGGAAAAAGGCTTCGAAAAGATGCTTATGATCACTTTCAGGGATACCAATCCCGTCGTCGCAGATCCTGATAGTACAATTATGGTCATTTATTTTAGTATAAAACTGAATCTGACTGTCGTCTCCCGAATATTTAATGGCATTGTCTATTAAAATGATGATACAGTTTTTCAAAAGATTTTGATCGAGGGTAATTTTTTGCCCCGCGCCCCTGTGTTTAAAGATGATTTTTTGCTTTCCCCGCAAAACTACCTGCATTTCCCTACTAATTTCTTCTGCCATCTCTGATAAATTAAAGTGACTCAGTGATGGCTTGATCATTCCGCTATCTAATTTTTCCAGGGATAAAAAGTCATTAAGAATCGCTGTGATATTAAGTACCGCATCTTTAATTTTACCCACATGTTTTCCGATGTTCTTTTTATCCAGTGATTCTGCATACCGGTCGATCAGGGATGCGGATAGTTGAACAAGACTTAATGGGGTCCGAAATTCATGCGAAGCAATGGACACAAACCTGCTTTTTAGCTGGCCAAGCTCTTTCTCCTTATCAAGTGAATGGTTTAGTTCTACCTGCGTGCGCTTCAATGCATCTACGCTCATTCTCAACGAATGTGTTCGCTCCTCTACCTGAACCTCAAGTTGTGCTGCATAATCCTGTAACTTTCCTTCTGCCTCTTTTTCTCTGGTCAGATCGTGAATGAAGCCAGCATAAACTATCCTGCCTGAGTACTTAACCTCGCTAACGCCAAGACGAAATGGAAAATAACTTCCATTTTTCTTCATGCCGATCAGCTCTCTGCCAATGCCGATGATATTTGCATTACCCGTTTGTTTATAGTTGAAAAGATAACGGTCATGGTAAGATCTATCTGGCTGGGGCATCAGTATTGATATATTTTGTCCAATTACTTCTTCTGGAGCATAATCAAAAAGCCTGCATGCAGAGGGGTTTATGGATTCTACAATGCCCCGGTCATCAATAGTGATCAATCCGTCAATTGCATTGTCAATAATTGCTTTTAACAATACGGAATTTTCCATAATTTATTGATTAACAGCTAAATATTTTAGCTGCATTAGTAGAACGATCACCAAAGGAGATTGTTTTGTTTTTATTCTTTCAGAGAACATCAACTCCTGTAAGGTAGTCATTCAAAAATGAAAAATGGTCAACCGCTCGTGATAAACATCATCAATCAAGGTGGGGAGTATCATTTCTAACCACGATAGGTTAGGGTACTTTTGCTAAATGTGGTATCGTATGCAATACAGTTAGTGTCTACAAAAAATAAACAAGTACGGAATGAATAAAATACCTGCTATTAAAAATATACTATTGTTAATGGATTTCTCCGCTAATGCAAACCATGTTGCAGGCTATGCCTATGATTTTGCCAAAAAGATCCAAGCCAATATTACCCTTTGTAATGTGGTGACTATTCCGTCAGAACTTCCAAATGCGGGCCTGATTTTGTGGCCAGTCGAATCCCCGGAGACCATTCAGAACCTGAGCAAAGTAAATCTCCATAAACTGAGGGTGCACTTGCAGGAACGGGACCAATCCCATAAGAAAAAGCCGCAACTGACAATTATAAATCAGTCTGGAAGCCTCCAGGATGTTGTTTCCGAAATTATTTCAGATAGACCGATAGATTTACTTGCTATGGGGATTCATGATAATAACAGCATGGATAGCTTTTTAAAGATAGACCAGGCAAGGAAGATGATTGACTCCCTGCAAGCGCCAGCTTTAATAATTCCTTTGAAATCAAAATTTAGACCTATCCGTAGCATTTATTTTGCATCAGACCTCAGTGACCTTCCAGGGGACAACGTTTTCCTCAGTCAGCTTTTTAAGCTATCCAGATCGTTTATGGCCGAAATATTTATAGTTCATATTTCTAACAGGAAAACAGATGCAACATTAAAAGAAAAAATCTATGATATGATAGATGATCTCAGGCGTGAACTGGGCTATTCCGGTATACATTTTTGGGAAATAAACGGAGATAATGAGGTCTCCACTTTTGAAAAAATGATGATCGAAAAACGCATGGATCTATTGGTAGTGGTTCATCGTGAGCATGGCTTCTTTAGCAGGTTATTAAAGGGGAGCGTGACCAAAAAACTTGCCGGGCACCTGAGCGTTCCAATGCTCATTTATAATCAGGACAAGTAAATAGTACTACTTGTCAGATCTGATTTTCTATATCCAGGTTAACATCTCTTTTACACATGACCCTTATCATTTCCTAGCTCAGAATGGTTGAGGATATTTGATTCACATACCGTACATCTATTTAACAATGGTGTGAAAGGTGATTTTTATCAGATAAGGTTATGCTTTTTATTTCCGGACCTATTTAATCATATGGTGCAACCTAATAGAATTATTATACGTAAAGATTATTTCAGTACATCTGTTCCAAGCCTTAAATCCAAAATATCATGCAAGAAATTTCAGAAGCAGAAATCAATAAAATACACCAATATTGGCAAGCGATAAATTACTTATCTGCCGGTCAGATTTATTTACAGGCTAATCCCTTATTGCGTAGCCGGCTCACTCCCGATGACATTAAACCCAGATTGCTCGGCCACTGGGGTACCTCTCCAGGATTAAATCTTATCTATGTCCATCTGAACAGATTGATAAAATATACAAATGCGGATATTCTGTATGTGTGCGGACCTGGTCATGGGGCACCTGCCATAGTAGCCCATACTTACCTGGAAGGTACGTACACCGAACTTTTTCCTGAGGTAATAATGGATGAGAAAGGCATGCTTAAGCTTTTTAGGCAGTTTTCTACTCCTGGAGGAATTCCCAGTCACGTAAGTGCACATACGCCGGGATCAATCAATGAAGGCGGTGAATTGGGCTATTCCCTGATGCATGCTTTCGGCGCTGTATTTGATAACCCAAACCTGATTGCCGCCTGCGTAATCGGCGACGGAGAGGCAGAAACAGGACCTCTGGCAGCAAGCTGGAATTCAGTTGCTTTCTTAAATCCTGCCAGAGATGGCGCCGTACTACCTATACTTCATCTAAACGGATACAAAATAGCAAGCCCTACAATATTTTCCCGCATGGATGATACAGCATTAAGTGAATTATTCAAAGGCTATGGATATGAGGTGTTTTTCGTTGAGGGGGAACATCCACACAATGTTCACCACCAGCTGTCTTCTACTTTGGATATCGTTTATGATAGGATCAGAAAAATCCAGTATAATGCCAGGGCTGAGGGTATGATACACCAGAGAAAGTGGCCTATGATTATTTTAAGAACCCCCAAGGGATGGACCGGACCCAAATCTTGGAATAATCTGCCTATCGAGGGATCGTTCCGTTCGCACCAGGTTCCATTGGCAGGAGTTAAGGAGAATCCTGAGAAATTGCAAGCACTTGAGGCATGGATGCGCAGCTATGAGCCGGAAAAACTTTTTGATGAGAATGGAACACTAAACGCTGAGCTCAGGAGCCTCTCACCCGTTGGGGATAAAAGAATGAGCGCATTACCTTATGCGAACGGAGGAATATTGTTAAAGGAACTTATTCTGCCAGATTTCAAACATTACGGTATCAAAGTGCTACATCCGGGAACAGTAGAAGCAGAAAGTACCCGTAATCTAGGTAAGTTTTTGCGTGAAATATTTACCATGAATGCAGCTAACAAAAACTTTAGGCTGTTCTGTCCCGATGAAACGAACTCTAATAGATTAGAGGCTGTTTTTCAGGTGACTGATCGCTGCTTCACGGAGAAAATTATCGATACAGATGAGAAATTATCTCCGGATGGCAGAGTGATGGAGGTATTGAGCGAACACCTTTGCGAGGGCTGGTTGGAAGGTTATCTGTTAACGGGCAGGCATGGCCTGTTTCCGTGTTATGAAGCTTTCGTAACCATTGTCGATTCTATGGTCAGCCAGCATGCAAAATGGCTGAAGACCACTCAGGAAATCCCCTGGCGTAAGCCAATCGCTTCGTTAAATTACCTTTTAACATCTCATGTATGGAGGCAGGATAATAATGGGTACAGTCATCAGGGGCCGGGTTTTATCGATACGGTGGTCAATAAAAAAAGTAGCGTAATCAGGATCTACTTACCGCCCGATGCCAATACGTTGCTATCTGTAATGGATCATTGCCTGAGGAGTAAGAACTATATTAATGTTGTGATTGCCGGAAAACAGCCAGAGCTGCAGTGGTTAGGGATGGAAGAAGCTGTAGCGCATTTTGAAAGAGGTGCGTCCGTTTGGGAATGGGCTGGAAATGATCTTGATGACCCTGAGGTGATCCTGGCATGCGCTGGAGACGTACCCACTCAGGAAACTATCGCAGCGTCAGAAATTCTTCGTACATACCTACCTAAGCTTCGGGTAAGAGTTGTCAATGTGGTTGATTTAATGGCCCTTTCTCCAAGGGCATATCATGCGCATGGATTAAGCGATGAATATTTTAGAGACCTGTTTACCGATACAGCCCCGGTGATTTTTGCATTTCATGGTTACGTTCGTATTATTCATGATCTGGTTCATGGACGTCCGGATCCCGCACGGTTTCATGTCAGGGGATTTATGGAGGAAGGAACAACCACCACACCATTTGATATGGTGGTATTAAATCAGATGAGCCGGTATCATTTAGCTATGGAAGCGGTTAAACGCGTTCCCCGGTTCCAGCAACAGGCCGATGAGTTCATCCGTTTGTGCGAGGATATATTAGCCAGCCATAAAGAATATATAGGTGTACATCTTGATGATATGCCAGAAATAAAAAACTGGAAATTAAAGACCACCCGAAAATAAACAAAATATTATGATGAGAAGGAGCAAATTTGGCCCATTGATAATAGAAATTATAATGAAAAAAAAGAATAAAAAACTAGCGGAGGAGGTTAGACTGGCTATCACGACCGATTCTTTTATAGCTGCAGAGAAAATAGAGATTTCGGTGAAGGATGGCCTTGTGACCCTTAAAGGAGCTGTGGACAGCTACGCCAAAAAACTTGCTGCAGAACATGCCGCAAAATCTGTAAAAGGGGTAAAAAATGTTATTCAGAAAATAGAAGTCAGGTTTTTATTTAAAAGCAACCTAATTGTTTACATGGGTGCAAGCCTGGTCTTGGATAGTAAGCATTCTTATAAAAATGACAACGATCAACCTATAAATCTTGTAGGCCCCCTGCATCCGGATTTGCATTTTGAAAGGAGTAATAATGAAATCTGGTAAAAATGAAAATGATGAGAAGGAAAATGGAATCGGTTTGCCCCGTCGATATTTACTTTTAAGGCTGGGCGTATTGAACTGGATATCCAGCCGGTATTTATTTAATGAACTCTCCAAAAATATGATGCGCTGGCCATATCTGCCTTTAGGGAGGTTTATCAAAAAAATCTTTAAAAAATGGGGGACACTTTAGTGCGGACAGGTTCATTGGTTTGGTTTTTGTATAAACTTTTAAGGAACTTATTATTTGATCCTGAATATTTAAAAAGGTTTCTTTTAACAATTTCTTAATTCTCCAATCAATAATCCACAAACAAAACGTTGTCTATGACCAGAACCGAGCTCTTTGGGTACAACCCTGATGCAGAATATCAAACGAGTGTAGCCTATTTTTCAATGGAGTTTGCCATTGATCAATCCCTTAAAATTTATAGCGGAGGCCTTGGTTTTCTCTCTGGATCCCATCTTCGGAGTGCATTCGAAAAGAAACAAAATTTGTTGGGCATAGGCATGCTGTGGAAGTACGGTTATTACGATCAGGTAAGGGATAAGGATAACAATATGGTTCCCACTTTCGTTCAGAAAGATTATTCGTTTCTGGAAGATACAGGAATTGTTATTTCTGTTCCAGTACATAGTGCTACCGTTAAAGTCAAAGCATTTTTATTGCGGCCGGCCACATTTGGCACCGCACCTTTATTTTTGCTGAGCACTGATCTTGCTGAAAATGATGAAGTAAGTAGAAGCATTACTCACCGTTTATATGACCCAAATGAGGCCACCCGAATTGCGCAGTCAATCATTCTTGGGATCGGTGGGGGAATGCTGTTGGATCGGCTCAACCTGCAGCCTGATTATTATCATATGAACGAAGGGCATGCGGTGCCACTTAATTTTTATCTGTATTCAAAGTATCAAAATCTCGAAGAGATTAAAAAAAGAATGGTATTTACGACCCATACCCCTGAGCTTGCGGGTAATGAAGAACATGATTTTTCGCTGTTAAAAGAAATGTCGTTCTTTTACCATATGCAGGAGCATGAAGTTAAATTTGTGCTGGGCCTGGAAGGTGAAAAATTCAATTATACATTGGCAGCACTTAAGTTTTCAGGCAAAGCGAACGCTGTTTCCAAACTTCATGGAGAAGTTGCCCGTGAAATGTGGGGAGGCTATGATGGCATTTGCGAGATTGTTTCTATTACGAATGCACAGAATCAGAAGTATTGGCAGGATAAGGGAATTGCCCAAACCGTGACCTGGCATAAGGAACAAGAGTTTTTAGAGCGGAAAAAGGAATTAAAATCACTCCTATTTCAGCAAGTTGCCGATCAGACAGGAAAACTATTCGATGAAGATGTGCTGACCCTCGTATGGGCAAGGCGTTTCGCCGGATACAAACGGGCAGATCTTCTGATGTATGACTGGAAGCGTTTCGAAATTTTATTAGCGCATTCAAAACATCCTATCCAGATCATTTGGGCAGGAAAACCCTATCCAGAAGATACAGGCGCGAACCAGATCTTCAATAAGATCATTGATAAAATAAAGGCATTCCCTAATTGTGCCGTTTTGGTAGGGTATGAACTCGGTTTATCCTCATTACTAAAAAAAGGGGCTGATGTGTGGCTTAATAATCCAAAAATGTATCGGGAAGCTTCAGGAACCAGCGGCATGACCGCGGCGATGAACGGCGCAATTAACCTTTCTATTCCTGATGGATGGATTCCTGAGTTTGCTATAGATGGCGAAAACTGTTTCCTTATCGAACCTGCTGAAGCTTCGTTATCCCAGGAGGAGAAAGATAAAAAAGAGAATGCCAACTTAATGGATGTTTTGGAAAAAACAGTTTTGCCTACCTACTACGATCACCCATCAAAGTGGTTTGATATTGTTGAAAACGGTATAAAAGGCGTAATCCCTGAATTTGAGTCAGCGAGAATGGCAGATGCCTATTATAAGCAAATGTATCGCCAGGCTGATTAGAAAACTTTAACATTACTTTCGATATCCTTCCTTACTAAACTGCCCTGGCATGACCACCCGCAACCAATAAGGTGACTAACATCATTTCATTTGCTTTAAGCTATACCGACCTTTGTTGTCAGCGTATAGCTTAAACAAATAACAAAATGAAATCTATTATCATCATTAACGATCATAGTCCGGAATCTGAGCATGCCGCAATATTTGCTCTCGTGCTGGCACAACGTCTTGGGGTAAATATGATTCTGGCTAATTTACCGGTTCTAAAATTAACCATGGATGAATATGGATGGACAGAAATGCTTCCAGAGATCAGCAATGCTGTAGCGGTTGATTCCAAGCTGATGAAAAACCTTTTGGAAAGAAAAATGCTACATCAGGGATTTAAACCGGTAATTCAGGAGCTGAGTTTTTCTTGTGAAACCGGTGATTTATACAGGCTGGCCAGCGAAAACGAAATCTTAATGGTTATAAAGGGGTTGGATGAATTTCTGCCCCAGGCTTTGCTGAATGTAAATCTTGCCATTAATAATCTATTACATAAGATTCAGGTGCCGCTCCTTATCATTCCTTCTTCGTGGTCTGAGAATGAACTCAAACGGATGGTATATTTAACTGATGTGCGTTTCTGTGGCATTGGGACAGTAAAGTTTCTGGCAAATCTTGCCAGCTGTTGGGATGCCAATCTGGTTATCGCACACTCTGCGGCCAGTGGCCTGCCATTGATGGAGAACAGTCAGGCAGAAGAAGTATTCAATGAAGAAGTCAGTCGGCGGATATGCTATAAGAAACTCTTCCTGAACATGCTGGATCAAGACGGGGCTACGGATACGCTGGAAGTTGTGGTGAGTGAAATGAAGGCCGACCTTTTGGTTCTTGTTAATCAGCATTTTCATTTTAATTTCCTCACTCAGCAATATTTCAAAGATAAGTGCTCACTGTATAATCCAGCTCCCATCCTGATCTTTCCATCTTAAACCTGTTAATTAAAATATTCTACTTATGAATGGCATAAACAGCACCTCCGCAAAATATCGTCAATATCACGCTATAGCCAAGCATTGGGCATCCGATGTAGATTTTTTTAAGATCGAAACCGTTTTCCTTCACCACCTTTTAGATGACTATTTTATCCGCCTTTCGGGTCCTGAATATCTTGAAGCACTAAAAAGTGTGGGTGCTAAACTGCTGCAGCTTGAAAAGGATAAGTATAGTGCAGATATCCATCTGATTGCGCACCTTAAGAATCTGGAGGGGCAGACTGAGGATCTGGTATTTGACCGTGGAGAATTCCTGGTAGACAAACACGAGCAGATGGAACATGCAATGACACATCTAACAATAACGTATAGGACCCTGAAAAAAGAACTTTTTTTACTGATACAGGAGGTTATAAAAGCTCAACGAGAAACATCATAAATTCATTAACGGCCTACGTCTTCTATCCAGAGTATGGTAATGTGCAAGGTCAGTCGAAAGGCTGACCTTAATCATTTCAGGAGAAATGGATTAAGTTGAAGTTTGTTGCTCAAAGATTATGATAAAATTCACCATCCCTTCAATAACTAAACAGATGAAAAATATCTTCAAAACAGTAAACACTTCGAAAAGCTATAAAACGTTGTTCATCATATGGATGATCTGCCTGCTTGCACACATATCCTTTAACGTACTGGCGCAGAATCCTGCAATTATTTTCACCAAAGAGGGAGAAAAACGGAATGCGTTTATATCTGAGCTGACCAAGGCGCAGCTTTTAGCCTGCCAGGGCACGCTTAACTATCCCAAATCTGTGGAACGTTTTTACAAAGAAAAAGGTTACAAACTCGTCTGGGTGGAAAAGCAAAATCACAATAGACAACTCGCTCCGGCGATGATGATCCTGGACTGTGTTTCCCAGTTTGGTCTTAACCGCCAAGATTTTCATGTTGGTGAGCTAATTTATCAGCAGGTTAATATTTTATCTAAGGAGCCCGACATATTAGGGGGTGGCCAACGGGCAATATTCGATGTGCTGATGACTGATGCAATGATTACTTTCATGAACCACCTACACTACGGAAAATTTAATAATAAGATGACCCCTTTCAGGATTGATGAAAGAGGTTATGGGGATTTTAGTGCGGAGCTCAGATTGCTGGCTTTAATGGAAAGCAAAGATTTCTATAATGAGATTGCCACGGTACAGCCCAGCTCAAAAGAGTATGATGACCTGCAAAAATATATGCACCTTGTACGCGGCCAGTATCTTGAGGACAGCTATGAATTCCCAGAGGAAAGCGTGAAGAAAATGACGATAAATATGGAACGTTTAAGATGGCTTTCAGCCAGCCAAACCCCGAATCTGGTCCTCAACATTCCTGCCTTAACAGCCAAAATGAAGCTAAACGACACTGCATATGCTTTTAAAATTATTGTAGGGAAACCATCATCGCCAACGCCGGTAATTGAAAGTATGCTGACCGGGATGACCACCATGCCAGACCGCAGGGTGAATGATAAAACCTTTATAAGGGAAGTTTTGCCCGGAGCGATAAAAAATCCAGGCTATCTGGACAATAACCGTTATGCCATTTATGATGCAAAGGGTAGGTTCGTCGAAATCACGGCGAAAAAACTCCTGGAAATAAAAACGCTTCCAAAAGGCTTTTATGCAAGGCAGTCCGCGGCTTGCAGCAATGCAATGGGCAAAATTCTATTCCGTTTTACAGGTAACGCAGGGATCTATCTTCACGACATGCCTTTACCTAAATTAGCCCGCTTACCACAAAGGACCCTGAGTAATGGCTGTATCCAGATTGACCAGGCCGAAAAACTGGCTGGATTATTATTGATTCAGGATGGTTCACCGAAAGTGAGATCTTTATTACATACCGCCATTGCAAGTGATGAAACAACTGATTTTACGCTTAACAGACCCGTTCCGATAAAAATAACCTACCTGACCTGCGAAATGATCGACAGCCAGCTTGTTATTTACAAGGATATCTATGCCCAGGATAGGGCCCTGGAAATGGCCATGTACGGTTATGAGCGCTTGATAGCTTCGGATAAGAAAATCAAGGCCATAAGTTTTAAGGGGATCCATTAAAGGGATCCCTCCTCAGCAGTCCATTCCGCACTAAAGCTTCCCAGCCGCTGGTGATACATTTCATCGCCGCTATGCTGGGTAAATTCAATATTAAGCTGACCGGTTTCCAGTCCCAGCACCTCATTGCACATATCAATAAGCTCCCTGGAAAGTTCCGTTCTGATCAGTGCATCCCTTCCTTTTCTGATATCGCACATCATAATTGCTGCGGGCATGGGCTCTCCATCTCCACAGCGCCAAAGGGACCCCTCGCCAAGCTCGCGAATACTTACCGTTATGCGGTTCTGATCTGCTTTCATTATTTTAGAATATACTTCGCCAATTCTTTTCGCCAACAATTTTTTAGTAGCGTAAGGGTAGCTTCTGATGACTTCCAACTGAAGATAGGGCATAATTTGGTTGTATGATATTGATAGACCTGAATTGGTTTATCCCTCCCACAAGATAGGCTTAATTGTAGTTGCTCGATGCTGATTCACATCACCTCATCTCTTGATAGCGGTCATGGCTCAGGAAGCCACCTTTAAGCACCTTTACAGCACATCCTAAATAAATCAATATGGCTATCTTAAAAGAAATAAATCACACTGGTCTTTCTGCAACAAGATCCGAACACGACAGTATGGGCGAAGTTCAGGTGTCTAAAAACCGTTATTGGGGTGCACAGACCGAACGTTCCAGAAATAATTTTGAGATCGGACCAAAGGCGTCCATGCCAGAAGAGATTATTGAGGCTTTTGGTTTTCTGAAGAAAGCAGCTGCTTTTGCTAATAAAGACCTCAATGTTCTGCCCGAAGATAAAAGGGATCTGATCGCAAAGGTATGCGATGAAATCATCGAAGGAAAGCTGTTCGGGGAATTCCCGCTGGTGATCTGGCAGACCGGATCCGGAACCCAGTCGAACATGAATGCAAACGAAGTCATCTCTAACCGGATCCATGTGCTTCAGGGCAATGAAATGGGGGAGGGTAAACTTTATGTTCACCCAAATGATGATGTAAATAAATCGCAATCCTCAAATGATACTTTTCCAACGGCCATGCACATTGCAGCCTACAAGATATTGATTGATGTCACCATCCCAGGTATTGAAAAACTCAGGGATACCTTGAGGATAAAATCAGAAAAATTCAAAAATGTGGTCAAAATCGGACGTACACATCTAATGGACGCAACGCCCTTAACGCTCGGTCAGGAAATATCCGGTTATGTTTCTCAACTGGACCATGGGTTAAAAGCTCTGCGCCATACCTTGGATCACCTTTCTGAACTGGCCCTTGGCGGTACTGCCGTTGGTACAGGAATGAATACGCCTGTTGGTTATGACCTTACCGTTGCAAAATATATCGCTGATTTTACCGGTTTACCGTTCCGGACTGCGGACAACAAATTTGAGGCACTATCTGCTCACGACGCGGTAGTGGAAAGCCACGGCGCATTAAAGCAGATTGCAGTATCATTAATGCATATAGCCAATAACATCCGCATGCTGGCTTCCGGCCCCCGGTGCAGCATTGGCGAATTGCATCTGCCGGAAAATGAGCCTGGATCTTCCATTATGCCTGGTAAAGTGAACCCGACCCAGAACGAGGCTGTTACTATGGTTGCTGCGCAGGTAATGGGTAATGATGTAGCCATTACCGTTGCGGGATCAAACGGTCAGTTTCAGCTTAATGTATTCAAGCCCGTAATGGCCGCAAATTTCTTGCAGTCTGCAAACCTCATTGGCGATGTCTGCAGCTCATTCAACCAGCATTGTGCTTTGGGTATTGAGCCAAACTATGAGGGTATCAAAAAACACCTGGAAACTTCACTCATGCTCGTAACGGCACTCAATCCCCACATTGGTTATGATAATTCGGCGAAGATTGCCAAGGCAGCCCTGAAGGATAACAAATCGTTAAGGGAATCTGCGATCTCCCTTGGCCTGGTTACCAATGAAGAATTTGATCAGTGGGTACGTCCCGGAGATATGATCGGAACGATCAAGTAGCGGTTTTTACATAAAAAATATTACGTATAACAAAACATCCATCGTGAAACACTTCTACCTACTTATTATAATCCTTATAATCAGTTCATTTGTTAGCGTCGCGGAACAAAAAGACCGGACCAGGCTAAGCGATACCCTTAAAAACTATTCCGCCTATAAAAGGAAACTGACCTTTGCAGGCGTCCTGCAGACCAGGTACGTACTTTCTTTAGATAAGGATGTCGATATCAATGGAAAGAATTTTGATCCTACCACATCAAAAGCCATATCAAATACCTTTCTGGTAAAACGGGCAAGAGTGATGGTGAAAGGGGATATCAATGATCATTTTTCAGCAAATATCCTGGCCAACCTGGCCGAGTTTAATAGCGACCCGACCAACAAGGTACTTGAAAACGCCTATATCAAATATTCGCTCAACGATTATTTTCATATTCAGGCCGGTCAGTTTCGCCCATTTTTTGGGATAGAGGATGCTATGGCTGTCGACATCATCCGTACCCTTGATTTTTCCAACCAGTATTATGCATTTGGAAAAAACGGATGGCAGAGTTTTCAGACTGGGATTTCCGTTTTAGGAAACGTGATCCCTGGAGGCAAGGTCCGATACTTTGTAGGCGCTTACAATGGGAACAATAAGAACCAATCTTCAGATGATAACAACACCAAAAATCTATACGGAAGACTGGAAGCTGATTTTTTAAAGGATTTTACCATTGGCATCAATGCAGGTTCGGGCAGTATGGCATCCAGCGGCATCGGCAAAGCCTATGGTGCGGACGCCACAGCGAAGATACCCTTAAGCAAGAAATTCGATCTGCTTTTAATGGCCGAATTTAAAACAGGTGCAAACTTTCTGGCCTATAATGCGGATAAGCAGGTGATTCGTCCGGATATAAGTGAATACCAGATGCAGGGGTTTTATTTCTTTCCTACACTGCGCTATAACCATGAAAGCCGAAGGCTGCGTGCGGTAGAATTCTCCTGCAGATATGAATATTTTGATGAGAACTACAAGCTGGCAAGCAATCCCCGTCAGACTCTGATCCCCAACGTCTCTTTAATTTTTGCCGATGACTTTTATGCAGCCGTTCAGTTTGGCGTTGCGATAGACAGATTCAAAAACCAGGTGCCATTTACTACAACTTACAATCACAGCCTGGGCTATGTCCAGTTACAAATACGCTTTTAAAACAATATTATGAAAGAGATCAATTTTAAATCGCTCATCATCACACTTGTGGTCGGTGTGGCCATCTGGTTTATTCCAGTACCTGATGGGGTGAAACCCAATGCCTGGCATTTACTTGCTATTTTCGTATCAACCATTGTCGGGATTATTTCCAAAGCCGCAACCATGGGTACAATGGCTATAATCGGTATCACCCTTTGCGCGGCTACGCAGGTTTTAGCTCCCGGCGATCCGACGAAATCGATACTGAACGCACTCAGTGGTTTTGGCAACTCCACTATCTGGCTGATCGGCCTGGCATTCTTTATCGCCCGGGGTTTTATTAAGACCGGCCTTGGAACCAGGATTGCCTATAGTTTTATTAAGATTTTTGGCAAAAGCCCCCTTGGCCTGGCTTACGGACTGAACACAGCCGACCTTATTTTAGCTCCGGCTATTCCCAGTAATACAGCAAGGGCGGGAGGAGTGATCTTTCCGATCATGAAATCTATTGCCGTAAATATGGGCTCAGTTCCAGAGAAGGTGGAAACACACCGGAAAATCGGCGCTTTTCTAACTTTAAGTAGTTACAATGCGAATATGATCACCTCTGTTATGTTCCTGACCGCGACAGCCAGTAATCCGATGGCGCAGAAATTCGCCAAAGATCTGGGCATCACCATTACCTGGGGGAGTTGGGCCATTGCGGCGCTTGTTCCCGGGTTAGTGTGCTTTCTTTTGGTTCCGATATTTCTGTATAAGGTTTTCCCACCCGAACTAAAAGAAACCAAGGAAGCGCCCGCCATTGCGGCCAAGCAGTTGAAGGAGATGGGACCGATGACGATCAAAGAATGGCTAATGGTTGCAACATTTTTCATTTTACTTGTACTTTGGATTTTTGGCAATCTGTTTTCTATCGACGCCACCACCGGAGCATTAATTGGACTTTGTATACTGCTTTTATGTGGCGTGCTTACGTGGGAAGATGTGAAGTCAGAAAAAGGGGCATGGGATACCATTGTATGGTTTTCTTCCCTTGTGATGATGGGATCCTTCTTAAATTCACTGGGCTTTATCGGCTGGTTTGGTCACCTGGTTGGTGGACAGATGGCACATTTGAGCTGGCAACTGGCTTTTCCCGTCATCATTTTGGTATACTCTTATTGCCATTACATGTTTGCCAGCGCGACTGCGCAGGTTGCTGCCATGTACTCGGTATTTTTGGCTGTAGGTATTGCAGTTGGTGTACCGGGGACTATGCTGGCGATATTTCTTGGAGCGTGCGCTTCATTGATGGGCTCTTTAACGCATTACGGACATGGTCCGGCTCCGATATTTTTTGGAAGCACCTATGTAGACCTAAAGGACTGGTGGAAACAGGGCTTCTTTATGAGCGTGCTTTTCTTGCTCGTTTGGTTTCTGGTCGGCGGATTATGGTGGAAAGTCATTGGACTTTGGTAAACAATTAATGTACAAGACTGAAACTATAAAAACAGATTTAATAGGACTAGAATAATCAAAGGTTCTATCCAATAAATAAAAATGTAATACATGAAACAGACGACATTAACATACAAACTGGTGATGGCCGCAACGGGACTTTTCCTCTGCTTCTTCCTGGTGATACATTTGCTTGGAAATCTGCAGTTGTTATTGCCAGCATCTGAAGCAAGGGAACAGTTCAACTGGTATTCGCACCTGCTTTCAGGGAATATCCTGATCAAAATTATTTCTTATGTACTGTATCTTTCGCTGATCGGACATGCCGTTTATGCACTGATCATTACCAGGAAAAATATCACGGCTAATGGCAACAGGTATGTCTACGATAAGCGCAGTAAGGTGAGTTCGTGGAACAGCCGGAATATGGGCATACTGGGCACAATTATCATGATCTTTTTGATCATCCATTTCAAGGATTACTGGTACGTGTACAAGTTTGGCCATCTGCCTATAGATTCACAAGGAAATAAAGATCTGTATTCCATTGTGATTAGTTCATTTCAACAGTGGTGGTACGTAATCATTTATGAGCTTTCTTTTACAGCACTTGGATTCCATCTCTTACATGGCTTTTTCAGCGCATCAAGAACATTGGGGCTCTACCATCCTAAATATGCTATGGCGGTTCGTGTTTTCGGATGGATCTATTCTTTAGCGATCACCCTGGGTTTTATGCTGATACCCATTTACATTTATTTTAATCTAAACGCATTATGATAGACGCTAAAATTCCTGCCGGCGATCTCGCCGATAAGTGGAACAATTACAAGGACAGCTCAAAACTCATCAATCCAGCCAACCGTAAAAAGCTCGATATCATTGTCGTAGGTACAGGGCTTGCAGGTTCGTCCTGTGCGGCAACACTGGCAGAGCAAGGCTATAATGTGAAATCTTTCTGCTTTCAGGATTCTGCTCGTAGGGCACATTCGGTTGCGGCCCAGGGCGGCGTAAATGCAGCAAAGAATTACAAAAACGATGGAGACAGTGTTTACCGGATGTTTTATGATACCATTAAGGGAGGCGATTTTCGCTCTCGTGAAGCCAATGTTTACCGCCTTGCAGAATGCTCGCTGGCGCTTATAGATCAGGCAGTAGCTCAGGGCGTGCCCTTCGCAAGAGAATATGGAGGTTACCTGAATAACCGTTCCTTTGGCGGCGTGCAGGTTTCCCGTACTTTTTATGCCCGTGGCCAGACCGGTCAACAACTGATGATCGGCGCCTATCAGGCGCTGATGAGACAGGTGTCTGCAGGAAAGGTAAAAACTTATACCCGCCACGAAATGCTTGATCTGGTGCTTGTAGACGGAAAAGCCCGTGGTATTATTGCGCGTAACCTAGAGACAGGGGAAATTGAGCGCCATGCGGCCAATGCAGTTGTCCTTGCAACAGGTGGGTATGGAAAAGTCTATTATCTTTCTACTCTTGCCATGGGCTGCAACAGCTCCGCCATCTGGAGGGCGCACAAAAAAGGTGCTTACATGTCGGGAGTCAGCTGGATCCAGTTCCATCCAACCTGTTTGCCGCAGATCGGAGAGACCCAGTCCAAGCTCACTTTGATGTCCGAATCCCTTCGTAACGACGGAAGGATCTGGGTGCCCAAAAAAGCCGGGGATGAGCGGGTGCCAAACGACATACCCGAAGAGGAAAGAGATTATTATCTGGAAAGACGTTACCCTACTTTCGGGAACCTTTCACCACGCGACATCTCTTCAAGGGCGGCAAAGGAAAGGATTGATGCGGGTTGCGGTGTTGGTCCGATGAAAAATGCGGTTTGCCTTGATTTTTCAAAGGGGATAAAGGAACAGGGAAGGGATAAGATCGAAGAGAAATATGGCAACCTGTTCAGAATGTACGATAAGATTAACGGAGTTGATGCCTATAAGGAACCTATGCTGATTTCTCCGGCAGCCCACTTTACCATGGGCGGGCTTTGGGTTGATTATGATCTGATGACAACCATTCCCGGGCTCTTTGCTCTTGGAGAAGCCAACTTTTCAGATCATGGTGCCAATAGATTAGGCGCAAACTCGCTGCTTCAGTCCTGCGTAGATGGTTACTTTATTGCGCCCTACACTATCCCTAATTACCTATCAGCAGAACTTAAAGCAGTAAAGGTAACCACCAACCATCCGGCCTTTATTGATGCAGAGAATAATGTAAGGGAACAGCTGAGCAGATTTTTAAACCTGAAGGGGCATCTGTCTGCCGATCATTTCCATAAGACACTCGGTAAACTGCTTTACAATAAATGCGGGCTTTCCAGATCTAAAGATAGTCTGGAGCAGGCAATAGTAGAAATTAGGATGCTCAAAAAATCCTTTGACCACGAGCTGAAGATTACCGGGGATGACGGGGTGAATTCCGAGCTGGAAAAGGCAGGGCGCGTTTCTGATTTTCTGGATCTCGGTGAGCTGATGTGTTATGATGCCCTGCAAAGGGAAGAGTCCTGCGGCGCGCACTTCAGGGAAGAATATCAGACACCTGATGGTGAAGCGGTCCGTAATGATAAGGATTTCTGCTATGTGTCGGCATGGGAGTGGAAAGGCGAAGGGGCTGAGCCCGAACTGCATAAGGAACCATTGGTTTTTGAGACCGTACAGCTTACTGTTAGGAGTTATAAATAGTTAATTATTAAGAAATTTATCATGAAATTATATCTGAAAGTCTGGCGTCAGGAGCACAGGGAATCGAAAGGAAATATGGTCAGCTACGAAGTTGACGGGATTTCTGAGCACATGTCTTTTCTGGAGATGCTTGATCTGTTGAATGAAATATTAATCGGCAAAGGGGAACGGGTCATTGAATTTGACCACGATTGCAGGGAAGGCATCTGCGGTGCATGTGGCATGATGATCAATGGAAGGGCGCACGGCCCGCTCACCGGAACAACTACATGCCAGTTGCATATGAGAAGTTTTAAAGATGGGGAAACCGTTTATATTGAACCATTCCGTGCGGTGGCTTTCCCCGTGTTAAGGGATCTGAAAATTGACCGCTCTGCTTTTGACCATATCATACAGTCAGGTGGTTATATTTCAGCATCTACAGGTCAGGCTCCCGAATCCAACAGCATTCCTATTGCACACGAAGTGACCGAAGCTGCTTTTGATGCAGCGGCCTGTATAGGTTGCGGTGCCTGTGTGGCGACTTGTAAAAACTCAAGTGCCGCGCTATTTACATCTGCTAAGATATCCCATCTCGTACTGTTACCGCAGGGAAAGCTGGAATCTGCCGATCGGGTGATCAAAATGGTTGCTCAGATGGATGCCGAAGGTTTCGGACATTGCTCTAATACAGAAGCCTGTGAGGTAGAATGCCCTCAGGAAATATCGGTTCTCCACATCGGAAGGATGAATTATGAGTACAACAAAGCACTGGCATTAAGAAAATAACCAAATGATCACAATTGCTTATCTACTAATTGCTATTCTAGTCCTGTATGCCTTTTTGGTGCTGCTGTCCAACTGGCGTTATAATAGTCAGGTTAACAGACTGTTTGCTTTCATGGATAAATCTGCACCCAGGGTTTTTATAGGACAGATCATGTCCAAATCCGTAAAGTGTCCGGCTTCGGTTTTGGGCTATACCTATTGGCTGAGATCTTAAAACTACATAAAGGAAAGAAATGGGTGAAAAGTGAAATTGGAAAGGGTACTACATTCTGTTTTAGTTTGCCATTAAAATGAGATGTGATTGATTAAATGTATATGTAATTGTTGCTTAAAATGTCAAGCTTTTTGGTTCAAAGTTTCCCGGTTGAGGCATTTTGTAAATGCCGATTATACAAAAATTTGCTCATTATTTTATAAACCCTTTTAATTTTAAATCATCGACTATTGGCTCAATAAGCAATAAAAAAGCTTTTAAATATTGAAAGTATTCCCGCTGATGGGTAATAAAGTAGCAATAATCAAAATACTTAAATATGGCCTTAAGGATAATAACAAACTTTAATAAGTTCAGACTTTAATCGGTAATATTTATTATCCACTTTTTAAGTAAGACTTTTCTAGATTTTCTTTTAGCTCTAATTTTTTTCTTTTTGTCAATGACTTTCGGGATTAGTGCTTCTTGTTCCTTTCTGATTTTTAAGAGCCTTCCCAGCTCATCATAATCTGTCATTTTAGTGTCTAGTTCTGCTATTCGCTTTAAATCAGCAATGAATTTATTGCTTATCCGAACTTTTGCCGACCCCCAGTGGGAAAAAGACTTTTTTGAAGATTTTTGTCCCATTTTTTTGCTTTTAACTCTTTGTTTTTCAAGTATATATGTTGTGCAGTTTCATTGACTATTGTGGTTCGAAAACGGTCTCCATCATATACCAATTTTTCGGTAAATAGGGTACTTATCAGAATCTTTTGCCTTCTACCCATGAATTTTCATAGAAAAGGTCTAAACATCGCAAATTGTTAAACCAAACAAATTTCTTTTTAAATACCAATGGATAAACAAAGTCTCCACATAGATAAAACAGCAAAATGTTTAATATATAATGTACAAAATAAATACCAGGACTTCCAAAAACCCCAGAAGCTAATCCAACTACTGCAATTTCGACCGGTATAAAAATCAACCAACTTCTTATGTGTATTTTATAGATCTTGAGCTTTTCTAATATTTTCTTCATGTAGGCAATATTCGCATTGGTGTAACCACCGCTATCCGCAGTGTAATAACTTTTATCAGGGGCAAGGAACAGGCTAGTTTCAATAAAAAAAACATGAAACAAAGCCCTAAAAAGCTGGTCAAAAAACAGTATTCGTTTCTCGATCAGCACCGCAACAAGAGCGTCTGAGCACAGACACTACAGAAACAAGTATAATTATTATTTCTACAGGCACGCATGCCATTAACAAAAGGTAGGAGTAATTAAGATTATGTTCGGCCGGACATTAACGTTTTTTCTTCCAGGAATTTTATTAAACCATCCTTGTAAAGGGTTCCCATCTGCACTTGGTACCACTTCCTAGATTTATGGTGTTGTCTACAAATTTTTGGATTTTACGTCTAGTGATTACATGAGATCGGTGAAAGCTATAAAATAAATCTGAGCCGAGCTAGCATGGGTAATATTTCCAAAAGTTTCAATTTTTAATAAAATTTCGAAGTTTCTAACTGATATTCTTGCCACGTCATGGAATACTTTTGTTAATTTGGTATGCTTTGAATAGTAATGTCAGGTAATCTTTCTGGGTTTATAAACGTTCACTTCTTTTCCTTTTAGTATTTTTTTACTTGCAATTTCAATCAAATCCTTGTTCCTGCCCATCCCTGTGGATATGTATCCACTTGTAAAATTCCATTTCCGCTCAAGAAATAGATTACGAATTTCACCAATTATAAATCCATTGTTTTTAAAATTAGAATTTTCAAGTAATGTAAACCTAATAGCGTGCCTCAAAGTCGGCCTGGTTTCTAAGAGGCTATAATATTCAATATTGTTTTTATGTTTTAATGCTAGTTTTTCTCGAAAGGAAACATCTATTTCAATATCTTCAGTATTGATTTTATTTATTGATACTGCGAAAAATTCAGATGCTTTATTAATATTATCAATATTGAATTCGGCATCATTAGAGTTAATTAATCTCAACTGCTTTTCAGAAATACCCAAGATGTTTGCAAACATTATATCTGTTAGCCCAGAGTAATCCAATAATTTAAAGATATTTCTTGTTATAATTTTGAGACTTAGATTGGCCATTTCGCGAATCTCAAATCATATAAGACAACAAAAACGGTAATTTATTTCTTTTTTTGATGTTAATTTATTAGATTTGATTAATAACAACTAGGTATAAATAAGAGTTTTGCAACTCCAATCTCAGGCCGTTGATGCAAAACAGTAGATTTATACCCACTTCTTAGATGGTTTATGTTATTTTAGCATTTCTAAATAAGAGTGGGTTTCTGCTGTAAATCCGTATCAACGTGAGGCCTGAGAACTGAATGGAGTTACGGTCTGTGGAAATCCACTTTTATTGTAAAGCAGCACGGAGTAAAACTCGTATAACCAATACGAGTATGAATTTTAAACCAACACATCTTTTCGATCACCTTATCTCATTGGTGATATGCGCACCAGAATAGCTTCGTCAATAAGGCAGGGAATCATAATGATAGAATAGGTTCTTTACAATGCGCCTTGCCTTATTGTTTTTTTAGAGAACAACTTCTTCTTAAACCAACAAACTAAATAAAATTCATGAAAGAAATGAGCGAAAAGGTCGTTGTGGCCTTGCTATGTCCGTTCGCTAGAACTAAAAGACATCACCCAGCAATGCGCATTACCAAACTGGATAGCCTTAAAAGCCTTTCTAGCTTATGCAGGGTTGAAATCATCCTTGAGCAACTAAACAGGCGTAAATTTGAGCGGTTAATATTTACTGTCTTAATGATGTTGATTGGTTTTAACGCCATCGCACAGACTTCTGGCAACCTGTTCAAAGGAATGGTGACCGATGAACATGGCAAAGCTTTATCTGGAGTCTCGGTAAAAGGGATTACAAACAAATCGATAACCCTAACTGATAAGGATGGTCATTTCAATTACCGGTCAATACTTCAAAAGGATACAATTATTTTGAGTTTTGTCGGATTCAAAACAAAGCGATTGGCGGTAGATCTTAGCATTTCAACGATGCTGACCGTAGAGATGGAAGCAGATGAAAGAGACCTTGGCGATATCAATATTGTAAGTACAGGCTATCAGACTATTCCAAAGGAACGGGCTACCGGCAGTTTTGTCCAGCTTGATAAAGCCATCCTAAATAGGGAGGTTGGCAGCGGAATCTTAAGCCGACTTGATGGGGTCACTAATGGACTCCAAGTAGACAAGCGGACTGGAAACAGTAAAATAAATATTCGTGGGATCAATACCTTTTCCTCATCGCTGACCGGCCCTTTGATTGTAGTGGACAATTTTCCATACGCAGGCGACCTTAATAACATCAACCCAAATGATGTAGAGAGCATTACTGTCCTGAAAGATGCGGCTGCATCCTCTATCTGGGGTGCGCGTGCGGGAAATGGCGTGATTGTCATCAATCTAAAAAAGGGTATGTTTAACAGGCAACCTGTTCTTGTATTCAACACGAACCTGACCATAGGGGAAAAATCTGACATTGGTTATTACAAGCCTATCGCCTCAGGTGATTTTATAGACACCGAAATGATGCTCTACGAAAAGGGCTTTTACAAAAACGACCTCTCTCCAACCAATAAAAATCGCCCTGTAGTTTCTCCTGTTGTCAATCTTTTGGATATGGCAACCCGCGGATTGATCTCTCAAAGTGAAGCCCAGCAAAAGATCAATTCGTATAGAGGACTCGATTACAGAAATGAACTTAAAAGGTATTTTTACAGCCATCCCATTAGCCAACAATACTCTCTGAATTTGGATGGGGGAAACCAGGTTATGAATTATCTTATCTCCGCGGGATATGACCACTCGTCGGGCGATACCAAAGGAGTACAAAACAACCGTTATACCCTGCGCACTGTAAACAATTTTAAGGCGACCAATTTTCTGGAGTTCCAGACCAAGATCCAATACGACCAGTCAGACAGAACGGGAGGTTCAAGCCAGTCCAGTTATCCTCTTAGTACTGCAGGAGGAGGCAAAGGGCAGCTTTATCCATATGCCCAGTTAGTTGGGGAAAATGGTGAAGCCCTAAGTGTAGTACAGGGTTATAGTGCTGTTTATACCGATACCGCAGGTAGAGGGAACCTCCTGGACTGGAAGTACCGGCCCTATGAGGAACAATATCTTTTAGGCTCTAGTACACAGCTAAGACACCTCAATCTTGGACTAAGCGCAAAAATTAGAATATTTAAAGGTCTTAATGCTAGCTTAGTTTACAATTACGAAACTCAGCAGACCTCTAATAGAAAAGTAAATTCTGCAGGTTCTTATTTTACACGCAACCTGATCAATAGATTTACTCAGGTGAATGGTACAACTGTCAAAAGAATAATACCGCTTGGAGCAATCCTTGATTTAAGTGAAGAGCAGCTCCGGAGCCATAATTTGAGGGCAATGATGGATTATGCTGCATCCTGGGCTGGTAAAAATGATGTCAACTTCATTGTGGGAGCAGAAGCCACGCACAGGCCAGCTTCCTCAAACGGTTATAGGACATACGGTTACGATGAGCAGACGCTAGGCTATGCAAATGTAGATTATACAAATAGCTATCCGATCTATGACGGACTAGCCGGAAACAGTTTCATCCCCGCGCAGAACAGTTTTTCTTCTACATTGAGCAGACTGGTTTCCTTTTATGCTAATGGTGCTTATACTTATCGCGGAAGGTATACGATATCTGCGAGTGGTAGGAGGGATGCTTCTAATGTTTTCGGCATCAATACAAACAATAAATGGCGTCCTTTGTGGTCCACCGGTGCAGGATGGGATATTTCCAAAGAGGATTTCTACACCGCAAAGTGGCTGCCCTCACTAAAGCTAAGGGCAACCTATGGACATAGCGGAAACATAAGTGATGCGGCGGGAAATCGTCTTATTCTGACCTATGTCTCTGTACCTGCATCCTTCACCAATCAGCGATATGCCCAGATTACGACACCGCCTAATCCCGAGGCCCGATGGGAGGATGTTAGAATGGCAAATCTAGCAATTGATTTTCGTCTTAAAGGAAAGCAAGTAAGCGGTTCGGTAGAATGGTTTAGCAAAAAATCGAGTGATCTGATATCCGCAAGTCCCATTGACCCCACTACAGGATTTTCTTCCGTGCAGATGAACATTGGAGAAATAAAAAGTAATGGATTTGATATTATACTCAATTCACTGAACCTTGAAAGGCGTAATTTCAAATGGGAGACAAGTGCGTCTCTGTCCTATGTTAAGGATGTTGTTTCCCAATATTATGGCAATGTTTCGAGTACCGTAAGTTATGCAACTAGTACCGTCACCTCCATTTCGCCAATTAAAAATTATGTATTATACCCGATACTGAGTTACCGTTTTGCCGGTCTTGACGGGCAGAATGGGGATCCGCAGGGATATCTGAAGGGTATAGCAAGCAAGAACTATTCATTATTACTGACAGACTCCTTACAAAACCTGGTTTATTCAGGCTCTGCTATACCGCTTTATTCAGGTTTCTTGCTTAACACAATAAAATGGCGACAGCTTAGTCTCTCCTTTAACATCACCTTTAAGTTCGATTATTACTTCAGAAAGGAAACGATCAGCTATTCGGCACTTTTTAATAATTGGTCAGGACATTCAGATTTTGCACTCCGCTGGCAAAAAAGCGGAGACGAACTGTCAACCACTGTTCCATCAATGACCTATCCGGCAAATGCCTCACGTGATTCTTTTTATGCAGGATCTGAGGCTAATGTACTTAAAGGTGACCATATTAGGTTGAGGGACATTAGGCTCAATTATGATTTCTCATTTGGCAGCCAGAAAGAAAAGAAAAATGCACAGTTATATGTATATGCAAACAATGTTGGTCTGATATGGAGGGCAAACAAGGCTGGGATAGATCCGGATTATGTTTACGGCCTGCCAGCTGCGCGCACTTATTCAATAGGTTTCAGATATGGATTCTAATTAAAAAAAAATGAAAAGAAAGTATATTTTACTGGCAATGGCAGTCATCTTTATTGCAATATCTCAAGCGGGCTGTAAAAAATATTTGGATGCCAAACCCAACCAGGCATTCGTAACACCACAGAGTCTGAATGATCTGCAGGCTTTGCTGGACAATTCATCACAGATCAATCTCGGTCAATACCCCGGTCTTCTTGAAATGGCAACAGACGATTTTTTTCTTAGTTATACACAGCTTTCCGCCCTCACACCTTTCGAGCAGGAGAGCTATATCTGGATTAGACAAATGAATTTCGACCAGAGTGCTACTAATCAAAACTGGTTGAACGCATTTCGTCCCATTTTTATTTCCAACGCGGTTTTGGATGAACTTGAAAATGTAGACAAAAACGACCCCACATTTTCCCAGCGTATTGAAGGGAGTGCACTCTTCATAAGGGCATTTAGCTTATGGAACCTGGCGCAGGTATTCTGTCCCCCGTATGAAAACGGTGGCAGCAATAACGCGCCCGGCCTTCCCTTGCGCACGACCCCCGATTTCAATGTTCCATCGGTAAGATCGACTGTTTCCGAAACATATTCCAAAATCATAGATGACCTAAAAGGTGCGATAAAGCTATTGCCTGTCAAACAGCTTTATCCGACTCGGCCAGGCAAATGGGCTGCCTATGCTGCGTTAGCCCGGACCTACCTTTCTATGGAAGAATATTCACTTGCAGGAGTATACGCGGATTCCTGTCTTCAGATTGATAGGACATTGATTGACTACAACACGCTGACCCCAACCGCTGCCAGACCTTTCGCAGTCTTCCATCCGGAAACCATCTTTTTTTCTTACAGTAACGGAGCGAGCATCTTAAATCCTACAAGGGCTAATATCGATACATTACTTTATAGAAGCTACCTCAGCAATGATCTGCGAAAAACCGTTTTCTTTCAAAGTTCCACTGGCGGGAATGTCGGCTTTAAAGGCTCTTATTCTGGTTCCTTGTCCGGAACTTTCTTTAACGGACTTGCCACGGATGAGCTTTATCTGATCAAAGCTGAATGTCTGGCCAGGGAAGGAAAATATCTGGAATCTATGACCTGGCTAAACAGCCTGCTATCGACAAGGTGGAATACAAAGGGAGGAACTCCTTTTCAAAACGTTTTTGCTAATAGTTCTGAAGAGGCACTTTTCAAGATACTCCTGGAAAGGAGAAAGGAACTATTGATGCGAGGCCTGAGATGGTCAGACCTGCGCAGGCTGAACCGAGATCCCCGCTTCTCCAAGAATTTGATTCGGATCATTGATACAGGAAGTTTAAAAACCAGTTACATCTTAAAACCCGGGAGTCTGAACTATACCATGGAAATACCGGCAGATGTTATTAGGATAACAGGAATGCAACAGAATCCAAGAGAATGAAAATTAATAAATAAAAATCCATGAAAATAATAATAACATTACTTGCAGTACTGATGCTGGATTTTCCCTTTTCTGGAGTGGCACAGGAGAGAAGTTTGGTATCTATCGGAGATGATATGCCACCTTTAAAACTTTCAGGACTTATCAATAGCCAAACTAAAGAAATTTCTATTACCGAATTAAAAGGCAAAGCCGTGATATTGGATTTCGGAAATACCTCATGCATGCCGTGCCTGCAGGCACTACCATCTTTATCGCAATTAAGGGACAAATTTAATGGCGATCTGGTGGTAATTATGGTTAGTTCAGAGAAAAAGAGTAATGCAGAGGCTTTTCTAAAACGAAGGCCGGATATCAAAAGTCTGGGTATACCAATAGTTACTCAGGATACGCTTTTAAAAAAATACTTCCCTCACTTGTCCATTCCTCATGAAGTATGGATAGACAAAAACGGAAAAGTGCAGGGTTTCACCGATCATCACAGCGTAACTGAAGAAAATGTCAGAAAGCTGATCGAGGGGAAGCCTCTAGGTTTACCGGTCAAATGGGATTTTCCATATAACGCCAAGGCTCCGATCATTATACTGAATCCTGCCAATATCAGCGCAGATCACAAACCAAAAATTTTTTATCATTCATTTTTCTCTAGAAATATACCGGGGATGAACAGAAAGTTTTTAGAGCAGACCGAAACTGTAAGTGGAATTACCCGAGTGCTTGGATTAAATCTGGAAATTGCAGAAATCTTCTTGTTGCTTTCACAGCGGTATTATCATACCACTTTTCAGAAAAGCCGGATTTTTGGCGATAAGGATATTATTAGTGAAGTAATGTACGATAAAAGATATGGCGATGCTGCCCTATGGAACCAACAGAATTCGGTCAGCTTTGAGCTCACTTTCCCGATAAACCTTGCTAAAACTGAGCGAAACTTGCGTATGAAGCAGCAGCTAAGCTGGTTTCTCAATCTTGATATGACCCTTAAAAAAGAAAACGTTACATGTTGGGTTATAAGTCTTTCGGGGGAAACAATTGCTTATGATTTACGAAATGGGCAATCACTGGAAAATTTTCTGATGATAGCGAATGAGAGGTCTTCGCAGGTTCCCTTTATTGACGAGATCGATTTGCCTAATGCGTTGAAGGCAAAATTGAAATTTAACCTCAAAGAGGAAGATTACCATGATCTTGAATTGTTGAACAAAAAGCTCAAGGGGATGGGATTGATTGCTAAAAGTGAGATCAGGGAGTTAGAAATTTGTAGATTTTCGAGGAGGTAAACAAAGCGGGGATGGGTATTGGCTGGCAAGGTCAATAATCCATCCCCGCTTTGTTCATATTATAATGATCTCAAATGGGGAACAGTTTCATTCGGTGTTCCACTAGCCAAAGCATCATTGATCCTGTCCTGAACGGTAGGATTTCCTGGAATAGCGACCTGGGCATCCATATCTGGTTTCCCATCACTATTTGTATCTGGTGCAATCAGTTCACATACCGTTTGAGCACCTTCACAACTTTCAGATGGAGCGCCCTGATCATATAGGTCCGGATTGGTAGCTCCAGCTGAGCTCGAGCCGTTAAATGACCAGCTTTCATCGAAATAGCGTAATTTAATTTCGTTCTTCGGCGCTGGCTTGAAAGCAAGCGTAACACCGATAATTGCTACTAGAGCAAAAGATAACATTGCTCCAAGCAATGTCCTCTTATTATTTTTCATGTTTTCTACCATGATAAGTGACTTTTTATAGATCAAAAAAGTGTTCCAAAAACTTTTGTTGTTTAAATACAGAAGGTTGTCCTTTGGCGGACCTCGCCGGGAATGTAGCAGACACGGAAAGCTATAATTCCCATTTCCCAGATAGTGTTGCCTGCATTATCCAGGATACCCGGGAAGGGGCTATGCCTACGGTCGTGAACTGTTCTGTTAAAAACCCTCTTTCGGGCCGGAGAACCTAAGTGATATCCAGCGCTAACCGCAGATATCAATGTACAACTCGCAATGCGACGGATAAGAAATATGATAAACAGCACCGCCAAATAGGCAAGCATGGCGCAGATATACACCGTCGCGGCCATGTCCATAAATTTTGCTGTATCAATAGTCTTCATCTTTTTTAATTTAAAGTTGCGTTCTCTTTTTATAGGCGGCAAAATCCACATGCTGGCCTGCCCAATGTTTTGCACTATATCGTTGTACCCACGTTCCCTATACCAGATGCCCTTACCTTCTTACCAGTACCGCGGGCTTTACTAATAATCTGCATGCTTAACCTTGGGGACCTTGCAAATTCCATTTCTGGTATTCTCCCTCGGGAATGGAGGGTTAGCACTCCGGTACTCCCCATATTTTAATCTTTAATATCTATATCATGTTGATGTTTTCTGGACAACGCTCGTTTGTTTTTACATTATCAAATTAAAGACTTATAGTTTCTTACAGAAGGGATGCCCTAAGCCATCTTCTTGGTAGCTTAAAAAGGTTTGGGGGATGAATTATTTTAAATACAAAGCGCTATGAAACAATTCGGGAAAGGATTAATATGCGCTCCTTTTTCGTTCAGCGAGGATATCTTGGAAGAGGGAAAAAATAAAGGGGGTAGATTTTGACTACCCCCTTTATTTGAAAAAAAAACTAATTAGCGTCCTTTAGACCGAAGTCCTGTATCAGCTGGTGCTGCATGCGCAGATTGCGCTGATATAACTTTATGGCCGCATCATATTGTTCGAGCTTGTCAAACTTCAGCATGGAATGCGGTGAGATATCATTTGTCTGTTTACTGCTATTGGTCTGGCAAAACGCCAGGGCAGCCTCTTTCTTTGTCTTGTAAATAAATTCCTTCTGACCATAGCGGTAGTGGAAATCGAGCGCAAGCTCATTTACGCTGACATTGTTGCGAAGCTTTTCTGTTTCGCCTTTACCTGCTCTGAGCTCATTGTTCATCCACTCTTCCATCAACCTTAAGTGCTTTAATAGCATTTCCTTCAGTCCGTCTGCATTCAGGTCATAGGAAAGATTGGGTAGTACCTGGATCTGTTCAACAGATAGAACTTTTTTATAGAGCAGCCGCCTCTGCTCAGTTGCATTTCTGCCTTGCATAATCTGCTGCTGGTTCTCCCTCTCAAAGAAATTGTATACCCCCATATGGTTGAAGTTGTACTTAAGGAGCAGTTGGCGGATTTTTTTATTCCAGTCCTTTTCTCGTTTATCGGAGGCAATCTTATTAAGCTGTGGGCTGAGGGTTTCCAGGTATCTAAGGTTTCCAGTGGAAAATGCGGGATACCGGTTTTCTCTGAACAGGTCATCCTGAGCTTTAAAGAGCTGAAAAAGCAACGTTTCCGAGACCCCCTTTTCTGCCAGTGCGTTTTTAAGGTTTTGATTGAGTGCTGAGATATCCTTTGAAATGCCCTTGACGGTAAACAAGCACACTGCGGTATTTTTACCGATAATTTCAGCATACCTTACCTCTATAAAACGCAACAGACTGGCGACCACTTGGAGTGCTTCCTGAGCCGATTTGAAAGACGGGGACGATTGTAAAAATAGCTTGTTTGCCAGTGCCGTCAGTTCCCGGTACTGGATTTGAAATGCCAGACAAAGCCTTTGATTATCTTCAATGGTGAACAGCATCTCTGAGAGCAAAGTCCGGAACCGGTCACATTCTTGCCTTATCGCCAGGATCAGTTTCTGGGGAACTTGTTGCGGATGCGCCATGATCTGTTCCGCAAACGCTTTTATAATATATATACTTGTGATCATTTTTTTGAAATATAGGTGAAGCCTTTATACTGCATTGTTTGCAGTAGTTTAAGCTATGAATGAACTAAATTGGATTGATCGCTTCCCTTCTCTGCCGCTTTGGATAGCAGCTTTTTGTAATCCTTTTTTAGATAAAAGGAATGCGGGAAGAGCAAAAGCCGGTTGGGATATGAGCCCCTAACCTTTGCCTATCAGCAAGATAAGAAAATAAAATGAAAATATCAGCAGGCATTTGCCACCAATTTTCATTCATTGTTTCATCCTTTCATGGCTGTGGGTCCAGACTTTAGAAACGGGTATGCGATTGTAATAATTCGAATTTAAATATAACGTTATGAAAAATCATTTATACTTCCAGAATATTAGAGAATCATTGCATTGCACGCCTTTCTAATTTAAAATCAATATTCTTGAATTATTTACTGTAAATCTATAGAACACATTATTATGTAAAAAAATGAATGGGATTTGTATGGGAGAGAAAAAAGATGCGTAGAATCGTGGAAATTTCGCAGCTTTAATGAAAATCTGTGGAGCCGAGGGTCACAATCGAACATCTAATACCAATTTTGAGGTCCTTTGAAAGCATTTCCAATAAAGATAAATAATTGAATCAGCGTAGTAAAACTACACGATGGCACCTTTTCTTAATAGCAGATGAGTTAAATTTTATTTTGATATACAGCTATAACATCGTAATATTGCGATATATAATCATGGGACTTACAAAGACAGAAATATTTACCAACGAACAGAACCAGCTTTCGACACTATTGAAAGCAATTGCGCATCCCGCTCGCGTTGCGATATTGCAGCAGATTATTTCTGCGAATGCCTGTATCTGTGGCGACCTCGTGGAAGAACTTGGACTGGCGCAGGCAACGATCTCCCAGCATTTGAAAGAGCTAAAAAATGCGGGCATTATTCAGGGAACGATTGATGGGGTTAAGGTGTGCTATTGCATAGAACCGAAAACGTGGAGCCTTTTGCAAAAGCTGTTTGGAGACTTTATGTGTTCCTATAAAGACCCACAGGGCTGTTGCTAGGCCTTTTTTTGAAAAAATCCATCGTAAAATTACGATACATAAAATAGAGAATATATGAAACTATCAGAAATCAAAACCATCTTGGCAACAGCTGAAGCAGTTAATTTCCAAGTTGAAAATGGAGAAACCGTACCGGAACATTTCCACGTAACAGAAGTAGGCTTCATCACAAAGGACTTCATAGATTGCGGAGGCAAGGTGCGCCATGAAAAGGTAGCGAACTTCCAATTATGGGATGCAGATGATTACGAGCACCGCCTTAAGGCAGACAAATTATTGAATATCATTTCGCTTTCGGAAAAGGTACTGGGCATGGAAGACCTTGAGATAGAGGTTGAATACCAGTCTGGAACTATTTGCAAATACGACCTTGGCTTTGATGGGACAAACTTTTTGTTACTTGCCAAACAGACTGCATGCCTTGCAAGAGAAGCCTGTGGAATTGAAGAAGCTCCAAAAAAAGGAATGGTTAATCTAGCTGGTGCGGCAAACAGTTGTACACCTGGAGGCGGTTGCTGTTAATCCATTAGTTATGGAAATAATGAATCTATTGCCATCGGCCCCGGGATTTGGTGAAATCAATCTTCCAGAACGGCATTGCAACAGTTAATGCCACTTTTCAGACCAGCTTACCTTCCCATGAAGAGTGGGACAGTTCACACTTTGGCGCTTGCAGAAATATTGCCGAACAAAAAGGAAAGGTATTGGGATGGGCTGCGTTGACTCTCGATGTGTATATGCAAGGGTAACCGAAGTTGGCGTTTATATTTACCTTGAACAATCAGATAAAGGAATCGGGTTTGCACTTTTAGAAGAACTTGTTGCCTTGATTGAAGCAGAAGGTATACGGACACTAAAGGCAGGTATATTTCGTGAGGACATAGGTAGCCTTTGCATCCATGAAAAGCTGGCTTTAGAAACCTTTGAATTAGAGCAAAAATTGGAAAGTAGAACGGGGTTTGGCGAGATACAGTGCTTTTGGAAAGAAGAAGTAATACAATCATCTGATACAAAAAAATATGAAGAAAATATTAGTGCTCTGCACGGGAAACAGTTGCAGGAGCCAAATTGCAGAAGGTTACTTAAGGCATTTTGCAGGAGATAAAGCGGAAGTATACAGTGCGGGAATAGAAACCCACGGGGTTAATCCAAAGGCAATCGAGATCATGAAAAGGGATGGGATAGACATTTCCGGACATACCTCCAATAACATTGATGAATACACGGGCATCGATTTCGACTATTTGATCACTGTTTGCGATAATGCAAAGGAAAGCTGTCCTTATTTCCCGACCAGTGCCGTAAAGTTCCATTATAACTTTCCAGATCCCGCAAAAGCTACTGGCACCGAAGAAGACGTGATGGAACAGTTCCGTGAGGTAAGGGAGATGATAAGAAAATATGCGCAGAACTTTGTTAACGAGAACTTAAAACGTTAAGATGTCAGCAAACAATTGCGCACCTGCCGTACAGCGGAAAAAACTTGGTTTTCTTGACCGTTATCTTACCCTTTGGATTTTCATCGCTATGGGTATCGGTGTAGGTATTGGATACTTTATCCCATCGTCGTCGAACTTTATAAATTCCTTTTCGAGCGGAACAACCAGTATACCACTGGCCATTGGACTGATTCTGATGATGTATCCACCACTCGCGAAAGTGAAGTATGAAAAGATGGGTGAAGTGTTCAAAGACACAAAAGTACTTACAGTTTCATTGGTGCTAAACTGGGTTGTCGGGCCGCTTCTAATGTTTTTTTTGGCAATAACATTTTTACGGGATTATCCCGAATATATGGTCGGACTGATCCTGATCGGACTTGCCCGATGTATTGCCATGGTTGTGGTCTGGAATGAGCTGGCGGAGGGAAATCGTGAGTATGCGGCTGGATTGATTGCATTGAATAGTATATTTCAGGTATTGCTGTACAGTGTTTTTGCTTATGTTTTCATCACCATCTTACCACCATACTTTGGCCTGAAAAGCCTAGAGGTAAATATCACGATTGGCGAAATTGCTGGTAGTGTAGGCATTTATCTGGGATTGCCCTTTGCAATGGGTATTATCTCAAGGGTTGTTTTGATCAAACTTAAGGGCGAGAAATGGTTCCAGGAAAAGTTTGTACCTTTTATATCGACAATTACGTTGATCGCACTTCTTTTTACTATTGTGGTTATGTTTAGTCTTAAGGGAAATCTAATCGTTCAGATACCAATGGATGTGGTTCGCATTGCCATACCGTTGGTGATCTACTTCTCAATCATGTTCGTGATCAGCTTTTTTGCAGGAAAATATTCCGGGGCAGATTATTCACGGAGTACTTCGATTGCCTTTACCGCTACTGGAAACAACTTTGAACTTGCAATAGCAGTTGCCATTGGCGTGTTTGGCATCAATTCGGGTCAGGCCTTCGCAGGAGTCATCGGTCCCTTGGTAGAAGTTCCAGCATTAATTGGCCTTGTTAACCTAGCTTTCTGGTTTAGGAGTAGATATTTTCTATAAGGAAATCTAACGCTAAAGACATCGTTGAGTTTTAAGAGAAAGATTATAAAAAAGAGAAAAGCAAAAAAGAACTAAATCAACTAATCATATTGACATTTTAATAAATCGGAGGACCAATGATGTTATATAGCTGAAACTAAAACTTTGACGGAATTTATCGTAAAAATCATCCTCGATATCACGCTGAAGAACTTTATTCTAATGAGGAATCATGCAAATGAAAAAATAATGAGTTTGAGAATAAAGTGGTTATAAGAACAAAAAGGCCAATGGGGGTGGAACGCTACCAAACTGATTATTAGTTATTAAAAATTTTATACAAAAAAAGCCTCTATTTTAATGATTTAACTAATTGTAAATCAATAAAATAGAGGCTTTAATGTGGAGCCGAAGGGAGTCGAACCCTTGTCCAGTTGTGAGATAACTTATACCTTCTACATGCTTATTTTTCAATTGATTTTCGGGAAATAAACGGGCTGAAAACCGACCTTATTTAAATCCTTAGATACTTTATCTCACCTTAAATCGTATCTCTTTAAGGCCAGCTTTGTTATTTCGATGCCCCAGGTTCTAACCTAACAATGCAGCAGTTAGAGGGACAAAAGCTAATTAGTTCTAAACTAAGCAGCTAAGGCGTAAGTATTTTCGCCAACTAAAATGTGAACGTTCACTTTAAGTGCTCTCCGTACAACGCACTGCATGCTAACATAACCTTCGCCACCCTGTCAAATCCAAGAACGGCCCCAATTTTCAAAATTCCAATTAGGAAACAAGATTGCAAATGTACGAAAAATCCCTCAACACATCATTGAATAAATGGATCTTTTGTAGTAGTAAATTGTATTTAATGAATTTGAGCATTAAGCCTAATTACAAAATCATTAATATCAAAAGGTTTATGTATGTAATCATCTGCATGGCATCTGCTTCTCATTTCTGTATCAGAAAAATTTGCCGACATCATCACAATTGGCATATTTGCCGTTTCTTTTAATTTTTTAAGTTCGCAACATAAATCTAAACCATTTCCATCAGGCAACATGACATCCAGTAAGAATAAATCTGCATGAAAATCCAATGCTCCTTTTCTAAACTCTTGTATATTTTTAAAGTATTTTACTTTATAATGCTCATCTTCTAAAATAAAGCCAATAATTTCTCTAATATCTTCGTTATCTTCCAAAACACATATTCGCTTATCCATACTCCATAATTTTTAGTTCCTATATATTAACCAAACAGCTGTATTAATGTTTTGATTTTTAGCAGGTTAAGTAACTCCAAAAAGGTGTTGGTATTCGTCAAACAATAAAAACAAAATGTAAATTAAACCTGTTAATAATTGGCATCAAACGACTTTAGAATTTATGAACATACATAAAACCCTCATCATAGTTAAAGATTCAGAACTACCTTTCACCGCTAATCGAATTGGTTATGGTACCATGCGTTTAACTGGAAAACACTTTTTTGGTGAGCCTGAAAACCGATTAGAGGCTTTACAAATTTTAAAAAAAGCGGTCGAACTTGGCGTAAACTATATTGATACCGCCGATTATTATGGTATTGATATTACCAATCGTTTAATTGCCGAGGCTCTTTATCCTTATCAGGATAATTTAATTATAGGTACAAAGATTGGCGCAATGCGTAAGGATGATGCAAGCTGGAATGTTTTTAGTAAACCCGAGCAATTGCGAGATAGTGTAGAAAATAACCTTAGGGTTTTAAAATTAGATCAATTGGCTGTTGTCCATTTTCGCTATATGCCTGGTTCTGAAACTTCTTTCGAAGATTCGCTTTCCGCAGTATTTGAACTGCAGAAAGAAGGGAAAATAGCTCATGTAGGTTTGAGTAATGTTAACAGAGGGCAGTTAGAAGCAGGATTGAAAATGGGCGAAATCGGGACGGTGCAAAATTTATATGGTTACACGCAACGCACAACTTTAGCTGGGCCTATGGGTGGGGCAGGAGGAGAAGAGATTTTAGATTTGCTTGAAGCACATCAAATCCCGTTAATTCCTTATTTTTCTCTTGAAGCATCTTTAGGCAAAGGTCAGCAAAAGATTGAGGAAATAGCCGAAAAATACAACGTAAGTACGGCTCAAATGAATTTGGCCTGGTTGCTACATAAATCTCCTTTAATTTTACCAATTCCTGGAACGACTTCGCTTAAGCACTTGGAAGAAAATATGGCAGCGGCTGAAATTTTTATTTCTAAAGAAGATATGGATTACTTAGGGTAATTTGGAATAAACTGCTTACTCATTTTGCTTTAATTTCTTGAAGATTTGGATCATGGTTTTAGAATCAAGCGCATCCATATCTATAAGTTTTAAAGATTTAACCATTCTTAGTGTAGAAGATTTATACTTTAAAAAATGTGGTGTTTTGAGATGTGATTGGTAGGATTCTGAGTTCTCATAAATTTCCAAAATCCTTATTTGGTTCGGGTTTTCCTTCTGAGTCATTGGGAAAATAGCAATAACGCCTGGCTCTAACTTTACAGACGCTTCTGATTCTTCCTTCAGAATTTTCTTGTAGGCTTCCAAGTCACTGGAAAATATTTCAATTTCAGAAATTCTGACGATCATACCTGGCTGTTGTGCCGAAGATTTCTCTAAGCTAAGTAAGCATAATAGGCTTATGATAAGTATTTTGAGTGCTTTTGTTGTCATGTTTATTATTTGTATGAATAATATTTCCCACTTCAAAAGTGGTCATTTTTCTCCAAAGGATTTGTATATAAATTCCTGTATCCTATACCATTATTCCTGATGTATTAATTATAAATTGATTTTTTTGCCATTTATTTGATTAAAGTACTAAGAAATAGCAAAACAGCTAGTAAATAAGGGTGATTTTACGGTATAAAAATAAATAAAGTTGATTTAGATTTGTTGTAAATCAAAACTACAATGGAAAATCAAAGAGAAGTTTCTTTATTGCAAAGCCTTGTAAATAAGGCTGAAACGCTTAAAACTTATAATAAAAAAACCTTTGACGATATTTTCAATGTCCTTAAAGGAGCTCCTGAATTACAAACCTCAAAAACCACTATACTTTTAAATGATTCCCTAACTGAAAAGAACTGGATAAATTTTAAGTACAATTTAATTGATGAAATGGTAAAAAAGATAGGTGATATTTCTATGCTAAACATAGCCTAGTGTTTGGTTATTCGAAATCAATTCAATAACATCTATCTATTCTAATCACAGATCAACTGAATAATGAGGGTCTAAAATTTAGAACTGTCCAACCTTAATAGCTCGGTTTTGCCTTTATTTTTGAGAGCATCATTTCCATCTAAGAATAGAAGTAACTCAAGGATTGTTGATCTGGGCAGGAGTTACACATTTGGAACAACGCCAAAGAAACGATTTACAATTTGATAACAGCCAGTAATACCAGCTGAAAACCTGTATTTAAATGCATAAAAAAAACCTTCTGATATCATAATCAGAAGGTTTTTTTATAATTCAAGATTGGCTTATTTCATGCCATCTTTAATTTTTTGAATCATATCCAAATGTGTTTTAACAATTGGTGCTGTTTTAGATGCGAATGCTTTTAAGTCTACATCCATACCATCTTTTGCTTCTTTTTCCATTAAATCCAAAGTAGATTTATGTCCATCTACCATTGCATCAACATAAGCTTTATCAAAATCGGCGCCTGTTTTTTTACTTAAGTCGTCCATTTTTTTCTTGTGGTCATCATCAACAGTAGTTGGTAAGGTAATGTTTTTTGTGCCAGCTAAAGCCATCAATTCTGTATTCGCTTTACCATGGTCGCTCACCATCATTGTAGCAAATTCTTTTACCTTAGCATTTGTGCTTTTTTCTAAGGCAAGTTTACCTAATTCTACTTCTGCCATTCCACCAACTGCTGCTGAAGTTGCAAATTTCGAATCTTCTTCAGGTACTGCAATACCACCAGTTTCTGCTACGTTAGTTGTTGTGTCTTTCGACATATTCAAACTATCTGCTGTTTCTTTGGCATCCTTGTTTCCACTGCAAGCCTGAAAGGTTAGTGCAGATGCGGAAATTGCCATTACATAAAATAAATTTTTCATAGTATAAATTTTGTTGTGTTCTTTAAACCTCAGATTCAATGAAATAGTTTTAAAAAATTTTAGAACTACACCATTCCTTATAAAAAAGGCATAAAAAATTAGGCTTTATAGAATCCTTCATATTTAAAAAACAGTCGAAATAAAACCAACACATATAGTGCATTGTTATCCAGTTGCTATTGAATGTTTTTTTCATCACGCCGTTGTTAATTAATTAGTTATGAGTTTAGATAAGTATAAACAGAAACGCGACTTTACAAAAACTGCCGAGCCAAAAGCGGGTTTAAGCAAGGATCGAAATAAAATGATTTTCGTGATTCAGAAACATGATGCATCCAGACTTCATTACGATTTTAGATTAGAGATGGGTGGCGTTTTGAAAAGCTGGGCTGTACCTAAGGGGCCATCTCTCGACCCGAAGATTAAACATTTGGCTATGATGGTTGAAGATCATCCCTTTGATTACCGAAATTTTGAGGGATTAATTCCAGAAGGGGAATATGGTGGAGGAACGGTAATTGTTTGGGATCAGGGTTGGTATGAAACGATTGAAGATATAAAAGGCAAAAAAGCGCAGGAAAAATATCTTCTTGCTGAGTTAAAAAAAGGTTCGGTAAAAATGCGCCTGCATGGCGAAAAATTAAATGGAGAATTTGCCCTGGTCAAAACCAAGGGAATGGGTGACAATGCCTGGTTGTTAATTAAACATGATGACGAATTTGCGACTAAAAAGGATGTAACTAAACAAGATAAGTCTATACTTTCGGGAAAAACCATTGAGGTTATGGAAAAGAGTGGAGATAAAGTCTGGAAGTCGGGTAAGGAACAAAAAATTAGCGTTAAAGATAAAGCCGTAGCCAAACAGATTGAGGAAGGTGAAAAGAAAACTAAAAAAAAAGCTGAAGCAGATGATGCTGATCAGTTTTTAAAGGATGCACCAAAATCATCCATCTTTAAAAACATTAAACCCATGCTGGCTACTTTGGTTGATGCACCATTTGATGATACGGAGTGGCAGTATGAGGTAAAATGGGATGGTTATCGTGCACTGGCTTTTTTAAATAAAGGAAAAGTTGAATTACTTTCCAGAAACCAGAAATCATTTAACGACCGGTTTTATCCAATTACCAGTATTTTAAAATCCTGGAAGCAGGATGTTGTTTTGGATGGGGAAATTCTGGTACTTAACGATAACGGTATATCAAACTTTGGTGCCCTTCAAAATTGGCGAAGTGAGGCAGATGGAGAACTGATATTTTATGTTTTTGATATTTTATGGTACAATGGTAAAGATTTAACAGGTTTAAGCCTGATCGAGCGTCAAGCCATACTCAATCAGATCCTGCCTAAGGATGATGATCGTATACGGATTTCGAAAGTATTTGATGCCAGTGGAATCGATTTTTTTGCCGCTGCCGAACGAATGGGTTTGGAAGGTATTATGGCTAAAAGGAAATCATCGAGTTATGTTATAGATAGCCGATCGAAGGACTGGCTGAAAGTAAAAATTAGTAAAAGGCAGGAAGTAATTATTGCTGGTTTTACCAAAAACAAAGATACCTCCAAATCTTTCAGTTCGCTGATTTTAGCTGTTTATGAAAATAAGGTGCTAAGCTACGCTGGCAAGGTTGGTACTGGATTCTCTGATGCTGCACAGCGAGATATGGTTAAGCTTTTTAAACCATTTGTTACGAATAAAAGTCCGTTTAAGGTTGCACCAGATGTTAATAAGCGTTCCAGATTTCAGACGAAACAGCCTGACGCCGAGATAATCTGGATGGAACCTCAATTGGTATGCGAAGTAGCTTATACGGAGATTACCAGTGATGGTGTATTTAGACATCCATCTTTCCAGGGGATGCGGGAAGATAAAAAGGCTAAAGACGTTACCCGCGACAAGGCAATTGAAACCACAGATATTGTTGAACAAGGTACGGAGGCTATTAGTGAAAAGAAGAAAACAACAGATCACCACGCCAGTGCCATTAAGCCGCCTAAAACTACCATACCTAAAACTTTATTAAATCCGAAGGATGAAACTCAGGTTCGAAAGATTAATGGAAAAGAAATAAAGTTTACCCACCTTTCTAAAGTTTACTGGCCCGATGATGGCGTTACCAAACGGGATATGTTTAACTATTATTATCAGGTTTCTGATTTTATCTTACCCTATCTGAAAGACAGACCACAATCATTAAACCGTTTTCCAGGCGGGATTAAAGGAAAGAGTTTTTACCAAAAAGATGTTAAAGGAAAGGCACCCGACTGGGCTAAAACCTTTCCATATTCTACCAGCGATGGGGAACCTAAAGAGTATTTATTAGGTGATGATCAGGCTACGCTTTTATGGATGGCTTCCTTAGGTTGTATTGAAATTAATCCCTGGTTTTCCCGTTCGGAAGCGCCCGATTATCCTGACTATTGTGTAATTGATCTAGATCCAGATAAACAAAGCTTCAATCAGGTTATAGAAGTTGCGCTTACCGTTAAAAAAATATTGGATTCGATTGATGTACCTAGTTTTCCAAAAACATCGGGTTCTACGGGAATTCATATTTACATCCCAATGGGTGCAAAATACACTTATGATCAAACGCAGCTTTTCGCCAGAATTGTGGTTGGATTGGTGCATGATCTTTTACCAGATTTAACTACGCTGGAGCGAAAAATTTCTTCCCGAAAGGGTAAAATGTATCTGGATTTTTTGCAAAACCGACCAGGAGCCACCATTGCAGGCCCTTATTCGCTGCGGCCCAAACCAGGCGCAACGGTTTCTATGCCGTTAGATTGGAAAGAGGTTAAGGCTGGTTTAAAAATGCAGGATTTTACCATTTTTAATGCGATTGAAAGACTTAAAAGAAAAGGCGATTTATTTAAAGGTGTTTTGGGAAAGGGTATTGATCTTGAACAGGCGATTAAAAAGGCTCAAAAGAAATACCCATCAGCAGCAAATTTATAGGGGAGATTTCTAGTTCAAGGCTACATTTGTAAAACAATAATCTTTTGTTCATGTTATTTGTTAAAATCAAAAATAGATAAGTTATGCGTTCTATATGGAAAGGCTCTATTGGGTTTGGATTGGTTAACATTCCAGTTAAATTATTTTCTGGTGTGCAAAACAGCAACCTGGATTTTGATATGTTAGACGAACGCGATCATGAAAAAATCAGGTTTATGCGGGTTAATGAAAAAACCCATAAAGAAGTTCCTTTCGAAAAAATAGTAAAAGGCTATTTTCTTAAAGACCGATATGTGATTTTAGACAAGCATGATTTTGAGGAAGCTGCCCCCGAAAAGACCAAGATTATAGAACTTGAAAACTTTGTAGACATAACAGATATTAACCCAGTTTACTACGAAACATCTTACTACACAGAGCCAGAAAAGCAAGGTAGAAAAGCTTATGCGCTACTTTTAAAAGCTTTGGTTAAATCAAAAAAGGCAGGCGTTGGTCGTTTCGTTTTGCGTAACACCGAAAACTTATGTGTAATCCATCCGATGGAGGATGTGATTGTAATTACCAAAATTCGTTTTCAGCAAGAAATCAGGCCTGTATCTGAAATTAATAAAGTGGAAGATATCAACATTACCAAAAAGGAAATGGATGTTGGTTTAGCCTTGATTAAGCAATATAGTTCGTCATTCGACTTAAGTACCTTTAAAGATGATTACAGTAATGAGTTACTAAAAATTATAAAGGCGAAAGCTAAAGGAAAACGTGCTACTGTTAAGAAAATGAAGCCTCAGAAAGCGACCAGTGATGACCTTTATGAACAACTTATGCAAAGCCTTGGTTCTAAAAAAGGTGCTTAATGTTGTTATTAATTGAGCTAAGTTATATTTTAAACAAGTGTAGTTCAATAAATAATTATCCTGGTTTCGTTGTCTGCCGTAAAAATAAATTTCTGCCTTATAACATCTTAAAAGCTTTTTGGCAGCTTTTAAAACTTGTTTTTTAAAGAAAAACTTTAATATCAAACGTTTGCGTTTCGTTTGTTTAGCAGCTTAATTTCTTTCTTTTCGCCCGAGTAGCGAAATCCTCTAAAAAAATGCATACCATAATTTTATGATGGGTTAGCCTAACATTAAGCTATAATTTTTTAAAATTTAAGTTTATAAGGGCAACGCTTGGATCTTTTTCCAGGTTTTATAAATCAAACGTTTGCGCTTTATTTGTTTGGCAGGCAATATCTGTATCCTCTTATATTGGTCTCGCCGATTCTAAAATAATAGGTTTTAACAGAAATTAATAGGAAAAGGTTAATGCCCTAATTTTTGAATACTCAAAAATAAATAATAAATAAATGATTGAAAAAGTTCTAAAAGCCTACGGACTCGAATACTTAGAATGTGAAATTGAGCCTTTTGGAAATGGTTTAATCAACCAAACCTGGAAAGTATCTGCTAAGAGCGGAAAATATATTTTGCAAAAAGTTAATACGAACGTATTTCATTCTCCACAAGATATAGCCAATAATACCCTGAAAATAAAAAAATATCTGGATCGGGTTTCGCCACAATATTTATTTATAGCACCAGCAACCACAACAACAGGCCTTGGGGTTTTTGAAGATAATGAAGCTTTCTATCGACTTTTCCCTTTCGTTGCCGATTCTTTTACCGTTGATGCCGTTACCGAAGCTAACCAGGCTTATCATGCGGCCAAACAATTTGGCAAGTTTACCAGAATTCTTGAGGCTTTTAATCCTCAAGATTTAAAGGTTACTATTCCTGATTTTCATAACCTTTCTTTAAGAGCGGGACAGTTTACTTTGGCGTTGGAAAATGGCAGTCAGGAGCGTTTAAAAATTGCTAAATGGGCTATCAGTCAAATTGAAACCTTTTCCTGGATTGCTGATCAGTTTAAGGAACTGATCCAAGAAAATAGCCTTAAAACAAGGGTTACGCATCACGATACCAAAATAAACAATGTGCTTTTACATGTTGGAAGTGGAAGAGGATTAAGTGTGATTGATTTGGATACCGTTATGCCAGGTTACTTTATAAGTGATGTTGGCGATATGATGAGAACTTACTTATCCCCCGTAAATGAAGAGGAAACTTCGTTAGATAAAATTATGGTTCGCAATGACGTATTTCTTGCAATTTATAAGGGATATATGGAGGAAATGAGGCGAAGTTTAACCATTAGAGAACAAGAATTGTTTATTTACAGTGGTCAGTTTATGATTTATATGCAAGCTTTACGTTTTTTAACCGATTACCTGAATAATGATATTTATTACCCAGTATCTCATAGAGAACATAATCTTCTGCGAGCGAAAAACCAAATTACATTGCTAATAGCTTACACTAAATCAGAAGAATATTTTAAACAAATCATTAAAGAATACGAAGCAGATTTAGAGATTTCGAGCAGCAAAATTATTAGTAACTAAGATTTGATTAAAAAGATAACGAGGTTAAAATAGTTAGTTCATTAACTTAAATTCTAAACTTGTCGAAAACTTTGTTCTTGAAAAAGAAAAACATTCTTCTCTATGCAGCTTTAGAAATCAACTTATTTACTATTGGGTAGGAGAACATTGTAAAGCGCACTGGACAAAGTTTTTAAACCTGATTGCAGTGGAAATACTTTTTGTTGCAGGTTTTAAATGCCTATGTTGTAACATTCGCAAAAAGATTGCAACGAAAAGCAGGACTAACTTGAAAATGGAACACTGTTTTCTCACTTTTCAAATCAAGAGAAATATCCATCTTTTAGCCACTTGATTAATAGTGTGGTCTTAGATCGTATCAAACTTTTAGCTTTGCACTTTAGTCTTTCAGCTTATTTAGCTATTTTTGGGCTTTTAATATAATTCATGAGCATTTCCACCAAGTACAATCCTGCAGAAACAGAAGATAAATGGTATAGCTATTGGCTATCGAAAAAGTTTTTTCACTCAGAACCTGATGAGCGTGAGCCTTACACTATTGTAATTCCACCGCCAAATGTCACTGGTGTGCTGCACATGGGGCATATGTTAAATAATACGATTCAGGATGTTTTGATTCGTAAAGCCCGTATGGAGGGTAAAAATGCTTGTTGGGTTCCTGGAACTGACCATGCTTCTATCGCTACTGAAGCTAAGGTTGTGGCGATGTTAAAGGAGCAAGGCATCAATAAAAAAGATCTTTCTCGTGAAGAATTTTTGAAATATGCCTGGGAATGGAAGGAAAAATACGGCGGTATTATTTTAGAACAGTTGAAAAAACTGGGTGCAAGTTGCGATTGGGACCGTACTCGTTTTACAATGGAGGAAGACCTTTCTGCGGCCGTGATCGATTCGTTTATTCATTTATATAAAAAAGGTTGGATTTACCGTGGTATACGCATGGTAAACTGGGATCCAGCTGGTAAAACGGCAGTTTCTGATGAAGAGGTAATTCGTAAGGAAGTAAACCAGAAGCTTTATTACATTAAGTATTTGATTTCGGGGACGGAAGATCAGTTTTTAACGATTGCCACTACTCGTCCGGAAACGATTATGGCTGATGCCGCAATTTGTATTAACCCGAATGATGAACGTTTTACGCACTTAAAGGGTAAAAAAGTTTTTGTACCGCTTGTTAATCACGAAATCCCAGTTATTGAGGATGAATATGTTGATATTGAATTTGGTACAGGCTGTTTAAAAGTTACACCAGCGCATGATTTAAATGATTACGAACTGGGTGTAAAACACAATTTGCCAGTTACCGATATTTTAAATGATGATGGAACCTTAAATGAATTGGCGGTTATTTTGGTGGGCGAAGACAGGTTTGTTGCCCGTAAAAAGATCGCTAAAATGCTTGATGAGGCAGGCCATTTAGATAAGGTTGAAGATTATAAATCGCAGGTTGGTTTCTCGGAGCGTACTGATGCGGCAATTGAACCAAAGCTTTCTATGCAATGGTTTGTAAAAATGAAAGAGATGGCACAGCCAGCTTTGGATGACGTTTTGAATGGTGATGTAAACCTGATTCCGAATAAATTTGAAAATACCTACCGCCATTGGATGGAAAATGTTCGCGATTGGAACATATCTCGTCAGCTTTGGTGGGGCCAACGCATTCCAGCCTGGTATGATGATAAAGGAAACTGGGTTGTTGCGAAAACTAAGGATGAAGCGTTAGAAGAATTCTGGAAGAAAAAACATTTAGATGAAAGTGCTAACGAAAGTGAAAAAGCTGGATTTAAACATCAGTTAGAACCTTTCTTAAGGCAAGATGAAGATGTAATGGACACTTGGTTTTCATCATGGTTATGGCCAATTTCTGTTTTCGATGGTTTTAAAGACCCGAATAATAAAGATATTAATTACTACTACCCAACAAATGATTTGGTTACCGCACCAGAGATTATGTTTTTCTGGGTAGCACGTATGATTATGGCTGGACATGAGTTTATGGGCAAAAAACCATTTACTAATGTTTATTTAACTGGTATCGTTCGCGATAAGTTAGGCCGTAAAATGTCTAAATCGTTAGGGAATTCTCCAGATCCGATTGGATTGATTGAAAAATATGGTGCGGATGCTGTTCGTGTGGGCATGTTAATGTCTTCTCCGGCAGGAAATGATTTAATGTTTGATGAAAGTTACTGTGAGCAAGGCCGTAATTTTGCTTCAAAAATATGGAATGCCTTCCGCTTGGTAAAAGGTTGGGAGGTTGATGAAAACCTGGAAAATCCGAATAGACAAGCGATTTCCTGGTTCGAAAACCGTTTTAACGAGGCTTTGGTAGAAATTGAGGCAAACTTTAAACAATATCGTTTATCAGAAGCTTTAACAACCACTTATAAATTGGTTTGGGATGATTTCTGTGCCTGGTATTTAGAAATGGTTAAACCTGCGTATCAACAGCCTATCGATGCCGAAAGTTATAAAGCTACGGTTGGTTTCTTTGAACAGATTATTAAGTTATTACACCCGAATATGCCTTTCTTAACCGAAGAATTGTGGCACGATGATTTGTTTGCCGAACGTGGCGAAATGGATTGCTGTATTGTTGCTGAATTCCCGAAGGGTGGTGCAATTGACGAGAAATTATTGAAAGATGCAGAGGTAATTAAAACGGTTATTGCTGAAATTAGAAATGTTCGTAACCAGAAGCAAATTTCACCAAAAGAGGCTTTGCCTTTAAGTTTAAAGGTAAACTCTGATATCGATTACGAAAAGTGGCTGAACATTGTTTTCAAATTAGCTAATGTTTCTGAAGCTGAAATTGTAAACGATAAAATTGCTGGTGCAACGGCGTTTATGGCTGGAAAGGACGAATTTTTCATTCCGCTTTCAGAAAATATTGATGTTGATGCAGAACGCATTCGTTTAAATGCTGATTTGGTTTATCTGCAGGGGTTCTTAAAATCTGTTGATGCTAAGCTGAGCAATGAACGTTTTGTACAAAATGCAAAACCAGAAATTATTACCAATGAACGTAATAAAAAGGCAGATGCAGAAGCGAAAATCAAGATTATTGAAGAGAGCTTAGCGATGTTAGGATAAAACATAGATTAAATCTTAAAAGTTTAGAATCAGCCCTTTAGAATTAAGTTTCTAAAGGGCTTTTTGTTTTATAAAGCATTAATAACGCTAAATATATTACTGGTATTCAAGTAAGGAGCAGAAATGATTTGAGCATCGGCCTGCGACTGACCGTTTCTAAAATGTTACTAAACCGTTTTACGATCTTTCATTTAAAAGCACTATTTTAGGGTAGAAAAAGAGCGAAAGCTTTGCTAACCAATATCTATACGTTGCCACCAACGAATGCCTAATTTAACTGAGAATGAGACTAAAAGTTGTAATCATAGTATTTCTTCTTCTGCCATTAGTTTTCAGCTTTCAATCAGAAAATAAATCATTTATAACGCTAGGCATTGTGGCGCCATTAGAAAAAGACAGTTTAATAAATGCGTCTGGATTTAAATTAATGGGAGAGTCGGTTAGTAAAATGATTTCTCCATCCTTATCTGAAGAAAAATTCAGACAAAATCTTGAACTAATTAAAAAGCTTAAGACTAAACTTTACATGTGTAATGTTATGTTCCCTGGCGATATGAAAATTGCTGGACCAGATGTAAACGAAACTACTGTACTCGCTTATGCCGATCGTTTATTTGCCAGAGCGCAACAAGCAAAAATAAAGGTTATAGTGCTCGGAAGCGGAACCGCCCGACGGTTGCCAGATCACTATGACGTGAAAAAAGCCACAGCAGATTTTATAACCTTAAGTAAAAAAATAGCAGTTATAGCTTCCAAATACCAAGTTAAAATCGCACTAGAAAATCTTCAAAGCAAAGAAACCAATTTTATTAACACAGTGAAATCGGCTGCGGAAATTGTAAGGGTAGTTGATCATCCAAATTTTAAACTTAATGCTGATATTTTCCATATGCGAAGAGCGCATGAGCCGCCTCAAAATATTATCGAGGCAAAAGATTTGCTTATTCATTGCGAAATTGCAGAGGATGCTGAAAGAACTTTGCCAGGCATTAAAGGCGATGATTTTACACATTACATCGAAGCTCTAAAAATAGCTAAATACAAAGGGCCAATTTTTGTGGAGGCGGGAAGTAATTATTCAGATGCACAGATGGCTTTGTGCTTTAAGTACCTTAACAAACAAATAGAGAACGTTTATAAAAATTAGATCATATACATTCATATTATCCCATGGAAAACTCCAGAAGAAAATTTATTAAGCAGTCGGCTATTTTTGCTGCGGCAACTTATGCAGGTACAATGGGCATGAGTGCAAAGAGCTATGGCAGAATTATCGGTGCAAACGATCGCGTTAGAGTTGGTGTGGTCGGTTTTTCAGACCGATTTAAAGACACGCTTTTGCCTTGTTTCTTAAATCATAACAAAGAACTAAATTTTGATATAGTTGGGCTTTCTGATTTATGGAACTACCGCAGAGATTTGGGAATTGCTCATCTAAAAGAAAAATTCGGTCACGATATTAAGGCTTGTAGAAACAACGATGAACTTTACGCAACCAAAGATTTAGATGCTGTAATTATCAGCACAGCCGATTTTCAACATGCACTGCATACTATTGAAGCTGTTAAAGCCAATTGTGATGCTTATGTAGAAAAACCATTTGCCGAAACGATGGATGATGCGAAAGCTGCTTTTAAGGCCGTTAAAGCAACAGATCGAATTGTTCAGATCGGGTCGCAGCGCAGAAGCGGAGAAAACTATGCAAATGCAGCAAAATATATTCAGGATGGAAAATTCGGACCGATTACCGCGGTAGATTTAGTTTGGAACGTTAATCAGCCTGGCCGTTGGCGCAGGCCAGATTTGGTTGCTAAACTTAAAGAGGAAGATATCGATTGGAAAAGATTTTTGCTTAACCGACCTAACGAAGCTTTCGACCCAAGAAAATATTTAGAGTATAGATTGTTCTGGCCATATTCTTCAGGAATGCCAGGACAATGGATGTCGCACCAGATTGATACGGTGCACTGGTTTACGAACTTAAAACACCCGAGAAGTGTAGTCGCTAATGGTGGTATTTATACCTGGAAAGATGGTCGCAGAAACTGGGATTCGATGGTTGCCGTTTTTGATTATGGTCAGCCAAATACTAATGATGGTTTTCAGGTTACTTTTACCTCGAGAATGCAGAATAGTGTTGGCGATGTTGGCGAAGTTTACTATTCAAATGGCGGAGAACTGAATTTAATAACGAATAAAGTTTCTCCAAAAGGTGGGTTAAAAGAAAAAGAAGCTGCGGCAATGGGTTTGAAAGCCAACTTGCTTCCAGATTTTGATTTAAGTAAAACTGAAATTAAAGCGGCAACTGGCGCAAATATGGGAGGCGATGCCTTAACTTCTGGTCATATGAGAAACTGGATGGAGTGTGTGAGGAGTCGAAAAACACCAAATGCCCCTGTGGAGGCTGGTTATTCGCATTCAATTGCAAATATTATGACTAATGCTGCGGTTCGTACGGGTGCAAAAGCAGTATTCGATGAGGGTAAACAGGAAGTAATCGCTAACGGAAAAGTTTTTAAATATTAATAATTATACATCTTCATTTGGAGGTACGAAGCATTATTTCATCGTCTTAGCCAGACAGGCTTTTTTCTTTTGACAACAAAAGAAAAAAAATTGCCAGCTGAAAATTTTTGTATTTAAGTCAGTGATTTGGCTTGGTATATGGATCCCAAAAATTTGTTAGGCTGGGATTTAGTAGAACGGAGAAATAGTGCGATGGACTTTCATGCTGCACAAACAACTTTTATATAACACAAATTATTTATCAACCATGTTAAACCTAAAAAAATATAGTATAATAACACTTTCGCTAATCAGTTTTTCTGCCTTTGCGCAAAAAGCAAAGCCAATCTTCGATGGAAAAACCTTAACCGGATGGAAAGCCGTTGCTGGAGCTGCACCTTATAAAGTGGAGGATGGAATGATCGTGGGAACGATGACCAAGGGCACACCAAACTCATTTTTAATTACAGAAAAAGAATACGGAGATTTTATTCTTGAGTTGGATGTTAAATTAGAAGGCGAAAGCACGAATTCTGGAATCCAAACCCGAAGCCACTTAAAGCCAGAAGGTAATAACGGTAAAGGTTTAGTTTTTGGCAGGCAGGTTGAAATCGATCCAACCCCGAGGGCCTGGACGGGTGGTATTTACGATGAAGCCAGGAGATTGTGGTTATATCCTTTAGAGCTAAATTCGGCGGCAAAACCGTTATATAAAAAGAATGAGTTTAACCATTACCGAATCGAAAATATTGGTAACGAACTTAAAACCTGGGTAAACGGAAGTCCTGTGGCATATGTAATCGATACGCTGGATCAGTCTGGATTTATTGGTTTGCAAGTGCATGGAATTGGTAACGTTTTAGAAAACGATGGGAAGAAAGTTTATTTCAAAAACATCAATATCCAAACAGAAAATTTAAAGCCAAAAGCATTTCCTAAAGGGATTTATAACGTTAATTTAACCCCAAATACCTTATCCGCTTACGAAAAATCGGAAGGTTACAGATTACTTTTCGATGGTAAAACGAACAATGGCTGGGTTGGTGCTTATAAAACAACTTTCCCTGCAAAAGGTTGGAAAATTGCCGATGGGGTAATCAGTGTAGAGCCATCTGGCGGGGCAGAATCTACTAATGGCGGCGATATTGTAACTCAAGAAGAATTTGCTGCTTTCGATATGTCGTTCGAATTTAAACTTACACCAGGCGCAAATAGTGGCGTGAAGTACTTTGTAACCCTTAGCGAAAAAAACACAGGTTCGGCTATTGGTTTAGAATACCAGGTTTTAGATGATGAGTTACACCCTGATGCGAAGTTGGGAAGAGATGGAAATAGAACTTTAGCTTCCTTATATGATTTAATAACAGCGAAAAAAGAAGCCAGATATTTACGTCCGATTGGTAGCTGGAACAACGCTCGCCTAATCGTTTACCCAAATAATAAAGTGGAGCATTATTTAAATGGTGTTAAAGTTTTGGAATACGTTCGTGGTTCGGAAGCGTTTAAAAAACTGGTTGCCATTAGTAAATACAAAGATTGGGAAAACTTTGGCGAGGCGCCAAAAGGCCATATTCTAATTCAGGATCATGGTAATAAAGTTGATTTCAGAACGATTAAAATTAAAACCTTAAAGTAGCTGAGACTTTGGCAAGCGTTTGTTTTTTTGAAAATGAACGCTTGCTTTTCATGGCGGGTGGCAGTCCCGCTATTCGCTACAATTTTTTAAATAACTACTGTCATTCTGAGGAACGAAGAATCCTTTTCATTGGTTGCAGATTCTTCGTTCCTCAGAATGACAGCCTATTTATGGTTACTGCTTATTTAAAAAGATTTTCGCTGCTATCGGGTTTATAATGAAAGTTTGTACATTAAAACCAAGCTAAGCGCAAATAAATAAGGTTAAATAGCCCCGACATAAACGGATTCCGATTTAAGCATTGTTTTGCATTTTTAAAAGGTATGCTTACTTTTTTCCCAGGTTTCATCGGAAATCGTATTTGGCGGGACTGTCTTACTAAAAGAATTAAAGGCCTTGCGCTCCAAAAGCGTTATAATAATCGTAGATTTTTAACAAAAAAGATTTAATTTATATCATGCACCGCCGTTCGTTTATTAAAAAGTCAGCATTGTTAAGTTCGGGTTTATTTGTGGCTGATGCTGCAGTTGCAAACTTTAGTTTGAATCGTGAAAAAGTAATCAACATTGCAATGATTGGTTGTGGTGATCGAGGCAAAGGCGTGTTATCGGTCATTAAATCGATGCCTGCAAAGTTTAATATCGCTGCATATTGTGATGTTTTGGATTTCAGATTGGAAGAAACGAAGAAATTTGCACCTCAATCTGCAAAGAGCGTTAAAAATTACAAGCAAATTCTAGATGATAAAAATGTTGAGGCTGTATTTATCGCTACGCCTTTAAGTGCACATTTTCAAATCGCTAAAGATGCTGTTTTGGCTGGCAAACATGTTTATGTAGAAAAAACCATGACCTATAATATTGCCCAGGCATTAGAATTGAAAAATTTGGTTTTGAAATATCCGAAGCAGGTTTATCAGGTCGGCTATCAATATCGCTATTCGCCCCTTTATTTTAAGGTTAAGGATATGATTAGGAGTGGATATTTGGGAGATGTTTCGCAAGTAGATTGCCGTTGGGATAGAAATGGAAATTGGCGACGAAATGTAAGCGATCCCAAACTGGAAAGGCAAATAAACTGGCGGATGTACAAGGAATATTCTGGCGGTTTGGCTGCCGAACTATTATCTCACCAAATAGATTTTATCAATTGGGCCTTCGAAACCCAGCCTGATGTAATAACAGGAACTGGTGGTATCGACATTTTTAAAGACGGTAGAGAAACCTACGATAATATTCAGGCCATGTTTAGATACGAAAAAGCTGGAATGATCGGTAATTTTGGTGCTACCTGCGGCAATGCTCGTGATGGTTATCTTTTTAAAATAAAGGGAACCAAAGGTTCGGTAAATCTCTTGCCTGATACAGGGATTTTTTACCCTGAGCAGCAAACCAAAAAAGAATTGGGCATTGTTGATGGCGTAACTGGAGCCACAAAAATTGTGGTAAACAAAGATGGTGGAATCCCGATTTTGGATGCGCCAACGAAAGATGGAACAACTTATGCCTTAGATGAATTTTATGAATCGGTTATTACAGGGAAATTTCCAGCATCGAATGTGAAAACAGGTACGCAGGCTGCCATTTGCGTAGCGCTCTGCAATGAGGCCATTTTCTCTGGCAATAAGCAGGTTTGGAAAAACGAGTATAATTTGTAAGATTCCAAAGTATTATGTCAGTCTGAGCCTGTCGAAGACTTTCTACTTAAGGTCTTCGACAGGCTCAGACTGACAGCCTTAATTACGTTACAAATCCAGGTAATCTGGCATTTCCTGTGTAAACGCAAAACTCCCTTTTTCTACGTCCATTTTAGCATAAACGTGTTGTAAACCATTAGTTAGAACAATCCATTTTGCCTGGTGAATAGAATTGTACCGAGATGCTTGCTCAAAAACTGATGGTGTAATTTTAACTTTGGGTGCCTTACATTCAATTAATACTAATTTTTCGCCATCGGAGTTGTAAACCAAAATATCGCTGCGTTTTTGCAATTGGTTAAGCACCAGTCCACCTTCAATTTGAATCAATGTTTTAGGGAATTTCTTTGCGGTAATCAGGTTTTGAATAAAATGCTGACGAACCCATTCCTCTGGCGTTAAAACTAAATGCTTTTTCCTTAATTCATCAAAAATGAAAACAACATCATCTTTTTTGGTGATTTTAAAAGGATAAGGCGGAAGATTAAGCGGGGTAGGGTTAAACATTTTAAAATTCGATTGAGCAATTTGAACAATTAACCAATTAAACATTCTTACAGCGGTCAAAGTTAATATTGTTTATAAACATTTACCTAAATCCTAAAAGCTAAATTGTAATTTTACGGCAATGACTGCTGCCGAAATTATTAAGGATATAAAAGCTAGAAAGTTTAAGCCTGTGTATTTATTACATGGTGAAGAAGCTTATTACATTGATCAAGTAACCGAATACATCGAAGATAAATTATTGAACGAGGCCGAAAAAGGCTTTAATCAAACTGTTTTGTATGGTAAGGATACCGATATGGCGACTGTTTTAGGTGCTGCAAAGCGATATCCGATGATGTCAGACTATCAGGTAGTGATTGTTAAAGAGGCACAGGATTTGAAATGGGCAAAAGAAGAAGGGAGTAGCAAAGAGGCAGAATTTGTTTTAAACTATTTCGAAAAACCACTGCAGAGTACCATTTTAGTTTTGGCATTTAAATATGCTAATTTCGATAAACGAAAAAAAATCTACAAGGCGATTAGTAAAAGTGGTCTTATCTTTCAATCTGATTTGGTTCGTGATTATAAGTTGGTTCCATGGATTGAAGATTTTATAAAAGAAAAAGGCTATAAAATCGACCAGCAGGCATCGGCATTAATGGCCGAATATCTGGGTACAGATCTTTCTAAAATTGCCAATGAAATTGAAAAGTTAATGCTAAATGTGTCTAAAGACACTATTATTAACACCGACTTGGTTCAGAAAAATATTGGTATTAGTAAAGAATACAATGTTTTTGAGCTACAGAAAGCCTTAGCAATCCGCGATGTTTTAAAATGCAATCGCATTATCAGTTATTTTGCCAGCAACCCAAAAGCTAATCCGACGGTAATGGTATTGGCAAATCTTGGTGGCTATTTTACCAAGCTTTTAAAATATCATTATATTCCCAATAAGGCCGATGCGGCTTCCGCTTTGGGGGTTCCTCCATTTTTTATTAAAGATTACGAGGTTGCCGCCAGAAATTACAATACTGGAAAAGTTTTTCAGGTGATTAGTTTATTAAGGGAATACGATTTAAAAAGTAAGGGTTTGGACAGTAGTGGGAATGTGGATGATGGCGAACTCTATAAAGAACTTATTTTTAAGATTATACATTAGGAATCAATAATTAAAAGCTGAAAGACTAAAGCCCAGGCTTAAAGCTAGAGCTTAAAGCTTAAAGCCTAAAGCTAAAAGACTAAAGCCAAAGACTAAATACTAAAACCATGCTAAAAGGATTAAGAACCATAGTTTATTATGTAGGCGATTTGCCAGCAGCAAAAGAATGGTATAAAAAGATTTTCGAAATTGAGCCTTATTTCGATGAACCGTATTATGTTGGTTATAATGTTGGTGGCTTCGAATTGGGTTTAAATCCTGATGATTCCGGCTACAGTAACGGCAACCATTCGATAACTTATTGGGGTGTTAAGGATATTAAAGAAACTTTTGCCCGTTTTGCCAAGCTTGAAGTGGAAATTCATGAGCAACCTAACAATGTTGGTGGGGCAATTTGGGTTGGTAGCATTTTCGATCCGTTTGGAAATGTAATTGGGCTTATCGAAAATCCTGATTTTTCTTTATAAAATCATTTTTCTCCTTAAACTTAGCAATTAAGCTGCTTTGTAACTTAAAAGTTATTACTGAAACGGTTTCAAATCTTCGTTCTGAAACTATATTTACAGCCAAATCAACTAATTTGTTATGAAGAAAAATTTACTCAGCATATTATTTGCTGTTTCTGCCGTTACTTTTGCTCAGGCACAAGTAAGGCAAGGCCAAACTGTTGCCACGACAGATTCTACCAGACGAGCTCCAGGTGCGGCATTAGGCTCGGGCGTTCGTGCGCAGCCTAAACCATACGATCAGGTTATTAACAGTAAGGCATCTACCAGAAAAGGTATGATTACGACCCATAAATTAGAGGATAAGTTTTTCTTCGAAATTGCCGATACAACATTAGGAAGAGATATTTTAGTGGTTAGTCGTATATCTAAATCGGGTGCAGAAGTTAGAGCTGCCCAAGGTTATGCAGGCGATCAGATTGGAAGTGCTGTTATCCGTTTTGAAAAAGGACCAAACAACCGCATTTTTATGCGTAAAGTGAGTTACAGAACTTATGGACCTGATAGTACAACTTCTATGTACCAGTCTTTAAAAAACTCAAATATTCAAGCTATTGCAGCTTCATTTAACATCGCAGCCTTTACACCTGATAAAACTGGAAGCGTTATCGATATTACAGATTATTTGAATAGCGATAATGATATTTTTTATTTTAGCTCTCCTGCGTCTAAAACCCGTTTCAGATTGGGTGCTCAACTGGCAGACAGAAGCTATATTCAAAATTTAAGAAGCTTTCCTACAAATGTAGAAATCAGCACGGTTAAAACTTATAGCTTAACTGCTGCTCCAAATCCTTTTGGCGGTGCTGCAGCTTCGGCTATGGGTGGTGCTCCAGCTGGTTCATCAACTGTTGAGTTAAATACATCATTGGTTATTTTACCTAAAGTGCCAATGAAAGCTCGTTATTTCGATCCACGTGTAGGTTATTTCGCTGTTGGATATACCGATTTTGATTTAAATCCTCAAGGTGTAAAAGAAATCGAATTAATAAAAAGATGGAGATTAGAGCCAAAACCACAAGATTTAGCAAAATACAAACGTGGCGAACTGGTTGAACCGATTAAACCAATTATCTTTTACATCGATCCAGCTACACCGAAGAAATGGATACCGTATTTAAAAGCAGGTGTTGATGATTGGGCAAAAGCATTTGAAAAAGCAGGTTTCAAGAATGCGGTTATGGCTAAAGAAGCGCCGAGCTTTAAACAGGATTCTACCTGGAGTATCGATGATGCACGTCATTCAGCTATTGTTTACAAACCATCTGAAATTGCAAACGCAAGCGGACCAAGTATCTCAGATCCACGTAGTGGTGAGATTATGGAAAGTCACATCAACTGGTTCCATAATGTTCAAAAACTGGTTCACGACTGGTACATGATTCAAACCGCTGCTGTAGATACAAGAGCTCGTAAAATGACTTTCAGCGATGAGTTAATGGGCGATTTAATTCGTTTTGTTTCTTCTCACGAAGTTGGTCATACTTTAGGTTTACGTCATAATTATGGCTCAAGCTCTACAGTTCCTACCGAATTATTGAGAGATAAAAAATGGGTAGAGGCAAATGGGCACACGCCATCTATTATGGATTATGCCCGCTTTAACTATGTTGCGCAACCAGAAGATAAGATTTCGCCAAAAGGATTATATCCTCGCATTGGCGATTATGATAAATGGGCAATAGAGTGGGGTTATAAGTACTTCCCTGAAACTAAAAATGCAGAACAAGAGGTGCCAATTTTAAATAAAATGACTATCGAATCTGCTAAAAACCGTAGATTATGGTTCGGCACCGAAACTAATCCAGATGATCCGCATTCGCAAAATGAAGATTTATCGGATAATGCAATGAAAGCGAGTACTTACGGTATTAAAAATCTTAAGGTAATTTTAACAAATTTACCAGAGTGGACTAAAGAACCTGCCGATGGTTATGCTAATTTAGAGAACATGTACGGTCAGTTAACAACACAGTTTGGTCGTTATATGGGACATGTTGCTAAAAACATCGGTGGTATATATGAAAATCCAAAAACAGTTGAGCAGGCAGGTTCTGTTTACGAACGTACACCAGCAGCTACTCAAAAAGAGGCAATGACGTTTTTAGATACGCAGTTATTTAAAACACCAACCTGGTTATTAAATAAACCGATTTTAGATAACATTTCTCAGGACGGTTTAGAAGTTGTAGGCAGACTGCAAAATACAACCATCAACAGAATTTTAAGTACAAGTACTTTAACCAAATTAATTTCTGCAGAAGCTTTAGATGGCGCATCAGCTTATAAAATTACCGACTTATTCGCTGATTTAAATGGTTCTATTTTCTCTGAACTGAAAGCAAATCAGCCAATTGATGTTTACAGAAGAAACTTGCAGAAATTATATGTAGATAAACTAATTTCTATTGTTAAGCCTGCTGCAATGCCTACCGCTACAAATGCTATTTTAGCTGGTGGCAGAGGTGGTGCATCGCAAAGTGGTTTAACGGCTTCACAAAGTGATGTATTATCTGTAGTGAAAGGTCAGTTAAGAGAATTGGAAGGTACAATTAAAGCGGGTTCAGGTTCTGCAACTGGTTTAAGTAAATATCATTTACAAGATCTTTCTGATAGAATTGAAAATGCCTTAGATGCAAAAAAATAAATAGAGGAAACTCATCCCCACAAAAAAAGCTGCCAGTTTTACTACTGGCAGCTTTTTTTATATTGACTAAAAATTACATTTTATTCAATCCGACAAAAACAACGGCAAAAACAGCCAGAGCGCCCGCTACATAGCCAACTGTTCCAATTCCTCCACGTTTTGTTTCTGCTTTGCTGTTTCTTATTTTACTATATGCTGCATCGCGATAAGCTTTAACATATATAGAATCATTTAAAAGCGAAGTATTACTTGCCTGTTCTTTCAATGGTTTAAAATAATCAGAAGAACTTTCGCTCCTTTGATTCCTGATTTTTTTTATAGTTTCTTCTTTTAGCATAAAGTTTTGTACATCGGCAACCGCAATCCTTTTTACGGAGTCGGGATTAGAAGTTTGTGAAAATGCATTACCTGATAAGGCAGATGTTAGAAGAGAAGCGAATAGGAGAGACTTAAACATATATAAAAATACAATTTATTAATTTCATTTTAATATTTGAGTTGGGCAAAAAGAAAATTCTAATGACTTTGATTGTGTATTTTGGTCTAGCTTTTTTACTGAAAAACCTTTTGATTAATGCTTAAAATTTATTGAACTAACAATATCATAAGCGTAAGGTTTTATTGATTTGGAATTTTATCAAGCAAATATTCATCTCCGTTAAAAAACATTTGTTCATTTAGGAGAAGAAAAAACATTGTACTCGGTTTAATAGAATGATAAAACAAATTTAATTTCCTGGAAAGCATAAAAAAGGGTAAACAGCTCCGCCATTTACCCTCATATCTAAATTAACGCTCTCAAACATGAAGTTTGATTACAAGGCTCTCAACCCTTGATGGTATAAAGTTACGTGATGTTATATGAAGATTTAATGAAGTCAGTTTGAATTTAGATTCTAATCCTTTTTCTGAGCCTGCTTAACGTTTCCAAGTTTATATTTTAGTATTTATCATTTTCATCAACATCTTTAAACTGGATAAAGTGTGGAAACAATATGGCATTAATACTAACGGATGTTTTCTAAAACTTTTCTTTTACCGTCTATTGCTGCTTCATCATAATTCAAACCAAGTATATCTGCAACGAGTGGATAAACATTTACGTTTTCAAAAGACGGTATTTTTAAACCTTTTTTAAATGTTGGTCCCGAGGCTAAAAATGTAGCGTGCATGTCTTTCACAACCGAAGGATCAAACCCATGATACCCTGCTCCAGGTTTTCTGCTGGAGAAAACTTTTGGCCAGGTGGGAATCAGTAAAATGTCGCCAATACGATTCATCTTATCATCTTTTGAACTATAGTGAAAATGTTCAGGCATTTCACTTTTTAAATAGGTGGTGTAATCTTTTTCTTCGCTTTTTAATTTTTGATATAAGGTATTTATGTCTGCTTTATTTTTGGCATGAATATCCATCATGGTACCTGAAGATGCAATAATGTATTTAGCGCTATCAATAGATTTGGGGGTAGGTATTGGATTTTCACGGTCAACAGCAGTCATACCATGATCTGAAACAAATACGTAGTTAACAGGCAGTTTAGTGGTTGCAACAGCTTTGGTAAGTTCATAAATAATAGAATCTACTTCTTTAACAGCCTTACTGGCCTCATCGGATTCTGGTCCAAAACTATGTCCAGCATGGTCAGGTTCAGAAAGATAAAATGTTATTAGATGAGGTCTTTGTTCTTCTGGTAACATCAGCCATTCTTTTACCGTGTTTATGCGTTGGGCAACAGGAATTTTTTCGTTATAATCATAATAGTAACTAGGTCTTGTTCCTTTAATTTCAGCTTCAGAGCCTACCCAAAACATACTTGCAGTCATCATGTTTTGTTGCTCGGCAAGTACCCAAAGTGGCGTACCTCCATACCACTTACCATCTTTCACTTTAGCTTTGGCACCCATCGAATAGCGCTCATTTGATTTTTCATCCAGGAAGCTGTTATTAACCAATCCATGGTGGGAAGGGTATAATCCAGTAACAATGGTGTAGTGATTTGGAAAGGTTAAAGAAGGAAAACTAGGAATCATTGATTCAGCCTGTACACCCTTACTGCCGAGCTCAAGTAAGTGAGTCGCTTTATATCTTTGAGCATAATCCCACCTAAAACCATCGGCAGATATTAATATTACATAAGGTTTCTTTTGCTGCTCCAACGTATTTTTTCTGCCCTGTGCTTTGTGTTGTAGCGTATCGGTTTGTGCCGCTGCATTTAAACTTCCAGCTACTATAAGTAAGAAAAGCACAAAGTATTTAAACTCTTTTTTAATTATTTTCATTTATCAATTTTTAAGCTTAGTTATAGATTTCTTTTAGCAAACCAGCCTGGGCAAGGCCTTTTTCATTACCTCGGCATGATCAGGATGGCGAGTAGCAGCAGGGATTGTAATTTTTCTTGACATAATATAATAATGAGAAAGGGGCGGCTTAATGCAACCAACCACGATCAACAAGGCTGCAAATTTCCGTCTTTAAATTAAAAACTATGTTATCGGAATGTTAACATAGTTTTTAAATACCATATTAAGGTTGTTACGAGCCAAGAGTATTATAGAATGAATATTCAATCTCTGGTCTTTCTTTCGATTTTGTACCAATTATGTTTTATACCATCGAAATTGAAAGTTTCAATAAAGCTAAAGCCTATTTTGTTTAGAATTTTATTTGAACCATCGTTTTCACAATCTGCAATAGCATAAACTTCATTGGCCTGGAGTTTATCAAAAGCATATTCGAGCGAAGCTATTGCCGTTTCAGTAGCGATTCCCTGTCCCCAATATCTTTTAATTATTCTATAGCCCAGATCGTAATAATTTTTATGGTGATTGGTTTCTTCTGTTATTAGTTTTAAGCCCGTCCAGCCAATAAATTTATTTGTTTTCTTATCTATGATGGCCCACCGCCCGATGCCATTACTAAGGTATTGTGCTCTGATAAAATTTATATCTTCAATGGCTTGTGTGGTGCTTGTTATTGGTTTATTACCCAGGTATTTTTGTACTTCGGGATCAGCGTTGAGCTCGAAAAATCCCTCTACATCTATTGGTAGTATTTCTCTTAAAATGAATCTTTCAGTTTCTGCAAATATTTTCATGGAGGTTATTTATTAGCGACACTGTCTTTTATTTATGTTGTTTAAATAGCCATTCAGGAATTTCAGCGCTTAATAATAACGGGATATTTATCGTGTCGTGATTCAGCTCTGTAAATGTTTTAAAAGTTATTTTTTTACTCATTTTTAATTGTTCAAATAATTCGGCACTTCCTTTATATGGGTTTTCAACATCTTTTTGTCCGTGAATAAGGAGGATGCTTTTACGCTTCATGGCTTTAAGATTAGAAAAATCGGGAACAGCAGCTATAGAAACTACTGCGGCAAACTTCTGTGGCGCTAAGCTTAATAGGTTTTGAGCTGTTGAAGCGCCCATTGAGTAACCGACTAAGTAAATTTTTGATTGGTCGATATTGGTGTATTTTGCCTCCATCTCATTCAGTAAATCTAAAACTAAGTTAATCTTATCACCAGGCTTTGAAAGCAACAAACCATTTTCATTTGCCAAATAATTTGAAGAACGTTCGTTAAACTGAGGCGCAATAACGAAGCAATTGTAGTTTTCGTAAATTTCTGTTCTTAACCAAATTTTCGATAAAGGCTCCAGTTGTTTTTCATTATCGTTTCCGATGCGTGTAGAATTATGAAAGGTGATAACTACAGGATATTTCTTTTTTATGTCGTAATTTTTGGGGAATAAAAGTCTGTATGGCAATTCTGTATTATTATGCTTATAAATTCTTTTTTCGAACTTATCATTCGGGATTTTATTGATTACGGCTTTGGTTTCTGCAAATGTTAAACTGTCTACTTTTAAATGATCGAAGGTTTGAATTTGAGCGATTGCAAAGCTAGTGTTAAAGCATAATGCGGAAAATATTATTAGGTTTTTTAAATGTTTATGCATTGTTTATTTTTGAGGATTTATTGCCCTAAGATATATATTATAAAGTTTTTCAGGTTATAATATTTACCTAAACTGTTGTTATATGTACAATGCAATTATATTATTTGTTAAGCTAAACTCGGACTGAAAATTCGGCTAAATATATTTGTTTTTTGTAGGTGCCTGGGGATAATCCCGTTATTTTTTTAAAGGTTTTTGAAAAGTAGGAGAGGTTATCGAATCTAAGATGAAGGGCAATTTCGGTGTAATTTAAAGCTGTGGTTGCCATCATATACTGAGCTCTTTCAATACGTTTTTGCACCAAAAAGTTTAACGGGCGGATACCTGTATGCTTTTTAAACTGACGTGAAAAATAATCTACATTTTGATCTACCCGTGCTGCGAGGCTGGATACAGATAGATCTGAATCTAAGTGTTTAAGAATATAAGTTACCGTATCGACCATGTTTGATGACTGGACACTCTGGGGCCTGGTATGATGGGTTTCAAAATTTAAAAATCGGGAACTTAATTGTTGAATGATACCAAGAGTTTCATAAAACGTCGAAGAATTTTGTCTTAGATTCTTTTGCTGGCAATCATTGTAAAAAAGTTCGTTTTCATAGGTTTTTGGGTCATAAGATTTTGTAATGCCTCGCTCTGGGTTAATTTCAATAAGCCTTTGGAAAAGTTGAAAATCAAGATCGCTGGCAGAAACCTTCGCTATAGATTTTATGTTTTGAAATAAAGAACTGCCTGTTTCTAAATCATCAAAAAACTGTACATAATATTGCGTCAGTTTATCCTTGCATAACATATCGCACATGGTATAGCTGGGTACTAAGTATATATAGCCTTTTTCTAATTTGATATTACCTGTTGCATCAGATAACTGTCCAAGCCCAGCGCCTATATAGTAAATTCTGGTATATGGGCTGATTATTCCACGATAACTCCAATTGGATGTAAGTTCTACGACATCGACATTTAGCAACGAGTAGCGCTGTTGTGATAAACGATTTAGCATCTGAATTAATCTAGGGATTTATATAAAATCAGAAGTCGGATTTTTACCAAAAAAATTCCTTTTTCTACAAATAAAGATATATTATTTCATTTAAGTTTGAATAACCAATATAAACTTTTGTTATTCGCATAAGGAATAATATTAATGTTTGAAGAACTTTTTTGTAACCATGTTGTCAGGATGCGTGATTTGCCAAGTTTCATTAACCTGCAATGGGAACAACTAGCTTATTAGGTATTAAAGTGAAACATGTTAAATTATTTTGCTTTATGTTAAATTTCATCGAAGGAGGCGGTGGTTTTGCCTTTAAGCTTTTTTAACTATTAAAATTTCATTAAATAACTGTAATAAGCAGTTTGGATAACTACCAAACAATATAAAATATTTGATCTAGACTAAATTAGTGGAGGTTGTATGTAGAGCTTTATATACTATATGCCTAAAATTACGTAAAACGTTTTATGAGCTCACCCACCTCTGCCAATAAATCTGATTAAAAAGATTAAAACTAAAATAACAAACTAAACTAAATGTATGAAAATGAGGAAATTTTACTCCACTTTTAGTGGCCTAGAGCGGGATAAATCTACCGCTTCAAGAAGTATACTCAAACTTGTTGTAACAGGTATCGCTATTTTGAGCTTACAAAATTCTGCAAAAGCAGGGATTATTGGCACAGAGCTGAATGCCGCCGTTGCTCCTTTTGAGGATGCGAACAAGCTTAACAAATTAAATAAAGCATTCTTTAAACCCATTACTGGGGTTGTAACCGATGATACTGGAAATCCGCTTCCTGGTGCAACGGTTGTAGCAAAGGGTACAAATGTAAAAACAGTAACAGACAATGATGGTAGGTTTTCCTTAAATGTTCCAGATAATGCGACCGTATTGGTTATTTCATTTATCGGGATGGAAGCTCAGGAAGTAAATATCAGTAATTTGAGCAATGTTACGATCAAGCTAAAACCATCAGGCAGCGCCAATTTATCGGAGGTTGTTGTAACGGCTTTAGGTGTAAAACGCGAGAAAAAAGCATTAACCTTTGCGGCACAGCAACTTAGTGCGGTAGAGTTAACCAAAGCTGGAGCGCCCAATTTTATGGAAGCCTTAAGTGGTAAGGCTGCAGGTGTTGATGTTGGGATTAGTAATTCAGGTGTTGGTGGTTCAACAAAAACAGTATTAAGGGGTTCTAAATCTATTGCTGGAAGTAGTGAAGCACTTTTCGTAATTGATGGTGTGCCTGTGGTGAACAACAAGGGTGGGCAACCTGGATCGTACGGAGGAACAGATGCAGGTGATGGTTTATCAGCACTAAATCAGGATGATTTTGAATCTGTAACGATTTTAAGAGGTGCCAATGGTGCTATTTTGTATGGTAGTCAAGGTGCAAACGGCGTTATTTTAATTAATACTAAGAAAGGTCAGGCGGGAAAAATTGCTATCGCCTTAAATTCTACCACAAACTTTAGTACTGTAGCTACCTTACCAGAATTCCAGTTTAGTTATGGAGCTGTAGCAGGAAACGACAGAAGCTGGTCTAAATCAAAAGGAAATTATCAAACCAATTATATCGATGATTTTTTTCAAACAGGCGTAAACACAATCAATACGGTATCTGTATCAGGAGGAAATGAAAAAACAACCAATTATTTTTCATACGGAAATAATTACGCTTCAGGCGTTGTACCTACAAGTACTTATAACAAGCATAACGTAACTTTAAGTCAGGAAACAAAATTATTTGATGATAAGTTGATTCTTAGTGGAAACGTTAGGTTCTCTTATGAGAAATCAAAAAACCGTCCAGGAGCAGGTTATTATAACAACCCATTAACAGGTTTATATTTGTTTGCCCGCGAAAAAGATTTTGATAGCTACAAAACAAACTATCAGATTTTTGATGCAACCAGAAACTTGTTCAGACAAAACTGGTATTCTACCGAAGAAAAACAAAACAACCCATATTGGGAATTAAACAACGACCCAAAACTTACAACCAGTAACAGGGTAATTGCAACAGCAAAAGCATCGTATGCATTTTTACCACATTTTAGGTTTGATGTTCGCGGAAATATAGATTATAACGATCGATTATTAGATTATCGTTATGCTGCAGGCGGTAATTCAGTAAGTGTAAGCTCTAACGGAACCTGGAATTACACCAAGTATAACGACAAAGCTTTATATGGAGATGCTATCGTAAACTACGATAATAATTTCGGTAAATTTAGTTTAAACAGTGTTATTGGAGCAAGTATTCAAGATTACACCTTTAATGATGGAATGGCTTTTGGAAACGGTACTGTACCACTTCAATATCCTAACTTCTTTAGTTTTGCAAACTTACCTTATAATCTGGTAGTTAATCAAACTTATAGCAGAGTGCAAAAACAAGGTTTATTTGCAAATGCTTCGTTGGGTTTTAAAGATATGCTTTATTTGGATTTAGCAGGTCGTAATGACTATGCATCTACATTGGCAACTACTGGAAACGATTCTTATTTCTATTATTCAGCTGGTTTATCGGCAATTATAAGCCAAATGATTAGCCTTCCAAAAGAAATTAGTTTCTTAAAATTAAGAGCATCAACATCAAAAGTAGGTAATGAAGTGCCATATAATATTGTAAGTCCAGGTAATGTAATAGGTGGCGCTGGCGGACCTGATGGTATCGGTGGTATTAACAGAAATACACAAACTCCTTTTGCAACCTTAGTACCTGAAAAGATAATTAGTAACGAGATTGGTTTAGAAACCCGTTTCTTAAATGACAGATTAAACCTTGATTTTACTTATTATAAAAACTCAAGCACGAATCAATTTTTATCTTTAACTGCTCCTTCTGGTTCTGGTTATACTTTTTACTACGTAAATGCTGGTAAAGTAACTAACCAGGGTTTTGAATTAACATTAGGTGGCGATCCTATTAAAAATGATAATTTCAAATGGAACTCTACCATAAACTTATCGCAAAACAAAAACAAAATTGTTCAGCTTATAGCCGAAAATCCAGAGTACCAGGTAGGTAGTAACGATGAAGGATTTAACTCAATTATTAAATCTGGTGGTTCATTTAACGATTTATATATCTTTAAACTTGCCCGTAATGCAGCAGGACAAATTATATTAGATGCTGATGGTAAGCCAACCAGAACTGCAAATCAAGAATATGTAGGAAATTTAAACCCGAATTTTATTACTGGCTGGAACAACACATTTACTTACAAAGATTTAAGCTTAAGTGCTTTAGTAACGGCTAAGTTTGGTGGTGTTGCATTCTCTAAAACAGAAGCCTTCTTAGATTCGTATGGGGTAAGTAAAAGAACTGGTGACATTCGTGATGCAGGTACAACTATGCCAATCAATGCAATTCAAGGAACTACGCCTGTAATCTCAATCGACCCAGAAGTTTATTATAGCGTAATCGGTGATCGAAACGGAATCATGGAACCTTACGTATTCTCTAGAACGAATGTTCGATTAGCGCAGGTTTCATTAGCCTATAACATTCCGATCAAGGGTTCGGCGATTAAATCAGCTTCGGTTTCGCTAGTTGGTAGAAACCTGTTTTTCTTCTACAAAAAAGCACCATTTGATCCTGAGCAAGCCATGAGTACAAGTAACAGTAATCAGGCAAATGATGTATTCGCAGTTCCTGCTACACGCTCGTATGGTTTTAATCTTAAGTTGAACTTTTAATATCTTAAAGTAATGAAAAAATTATGTTTAGTAGTGCTTGCTTTGATTTTACTCAACTCTTGCACCAAAAATTTCGAAGAAATAAATACTAATCCCAATCAAATAACAGACAAATTATTAGAGCAGGATTTTAATCTTGTGGGTTCTTCGTTTTCAGTAATGTTGTTTAACCTTATGGGACATCAAATTGAAGAAGATTTGTGTTATGATAACTGGATGGGTTATATGGGTGCACCAACCCCTTATGTTGGTGGTGTAAACAACACAACGTATTACCTGCGTTGGATTGATGCATACTGGAATCGTATATATGGTAGCGTAATGTCTCCATCTAAACAAGTAATTGAGCTTGCCGGAGATAAAAACTTACCATTATTTGCCGATTGGGCAAAATTTGTTAGAATCTTAGCTATGTCTAAACTAACCGCTATACACGGACCAGTAATTTATTCTAACTATGGAACTGCAGGTTTAGGCTCAATTAAATACGATAAAGAATCTGATTTGTATACTGCTATGTTTACACAATTAGATCAGATTGAGTCAAATTTTAAAGCTAACCCAACTTATACAGGCTTTACTAAATTTGATCCGAGCTACAAAGGCAATATGGCTGCATGGTTAAAATTAATTAACTCAATACGTTTCCGCTTAGCTATGCGCATAGTAAAAGTAAGTCCGGCTGTTGCAAAAACACAGGGTGAAAAAGCCTTAGCAGATCCAGTTGGTTTAATCAGCACTAATGCCGAAAATTTTCTAATACCATTAAATGGTAATGTTATGCCAGTTGCCATGATTAGTTTTGATTGGGGCGATACACGTATGGGAGCAACAATGGAATCTTTTATGGTGGGTTTAAAAGATGGACGTATGGCTAAATACTTCAACGAAGTTAGCGATGCATCATTAGTTACTGACCATCCTACGTATAAGTATAAAGGTATCCGCAGTGGAGCATTTATCAATTCTAAAGACGATAGGATTTCTTACTCTACAGTAAGTTCAGATTTCAAATCAGTACAAAACAGAAGAGGTTTCGTGGCTGCAGAAATTGCATTTTTAAAAGCTGAGGCAGCATTAAGAGGCTGGGCTAACGCTGGTGATGCGAAAACAAATTATGAAAACGGCGTACGTCTTTCTTTTGCCGATTGGGGAGCTGCAGGTGTTGATGCTTATTTAGCTGATGCAACAAGCAAACCTATTAATTACATCGACCCGAAGGATAGCAGAAATAATTTTACAGCACTTTCTACTATTACAGTTGCCTGGAATGCAGGTGATTCTAATGAATTAAAGCTGGAAAAAATTATTACCCAAAAATACCTATCAACTTTTACCAATACATTGGAGGCTTGGGTAGATTTTAGAAGAACAGGTTATCCTAAAATTCCACATGTTGCTAAAAATGATAGTAGTCCAGATTGGGGTATTATTACTTCGGATCAGTGGATAAAACGTTTGGTATACGTACCTGCAGAAAGAACTGGAAATGCTGCTGCTGTAGCAGAAGCTTCAACTTTTTTAAGTTCGGGTAAAGATGATATTGCATCGCGATTATGGTGGGATACTGGCGCCGCAAGTAATTTCTAAATGTTGCTAAAATGGCCACCGAAAGGGAGGGCACTGAAAAAGTCCACCCATAGAATTGTTTAAAAAAGGGAGTTAGAAACTATGTTTTCTGCTCCCTTTTTTGTATTTTAAAGGTATATTATAATACTCTTTAAGATGCTTGTTTCCCA
>Ga0247813_10000065_pt1 | contig 156932 bp, 141 predicted proteins | sample UWRJL169409C1_FD_180719 | JGI IMG/M metagenome (GOLD analysis project Ga0247813, IMG submission 180719) | Plant litter microbial communities from Arlington Agricultural Research Station in Wisconsin, United States - UWRJ-L169-409C-1 | ecosystem: Environmental > Terrestrial > Plant litter >...
GCCTGCGTAGCCCGCGAGGATGCCCAGCGCACTGCCGATCACGAAGGCCATGATCACCGGCGCGATGCCCATGAAGAGCGACAGCCGCCCGCCGAGCATCAGGCGCGACAGCAGGTCGCGGCCGAGTTCGTCGCTGCCCAGCGGAAAGCCCGGCGTGCCCACCGGCCGCAGCCGTTTGAACATCGAGGTGGCAAAGGGGTCGGCCGGCATGATCCACGGCGCGAAGATGGCGATGAGGATCAAGAGGCCGATGATGGCCGCGGCCGTCATGGCGACCGGGTTGCGCACCAGGCGGCGGAGCACGTTGGCGCCGTGGCTGCGCGAGCGCACGGCGTGAACGGGGGCAGCGACTGTTTCTAAAGCGGGAGCCAGGGCGGACATCGTTCAGGCCCTTTCGATGCGCGGGTCGAACATCGTCTGCAGCACGTCGACGATCAGGTTGAGCCCGACGAAGAACAGCGCCAGTACCAGGATCGTGCCCTGCAGCAGCGGCAGGTCGCGCTGGAAGATTGCCTGGTTCAGCAGGAAGCCGGTGCCAGGCCACGAGAACACGGTCTCGATCAGGATCGAGCCACCCAAGAGGTAGCCCAGTTGCAGGCCCATCACCGCGAGCGCGGTCGGTGCGCAGTTCTTCACCACATGCTTGAACACGCCGAAGTCGCCGAGGCCGCGGGCACGCAGGCCGATCACGAACTCCTGCGACAGGATGTCGGCCACCAGTGCGCGCACCGTGCGGGCGACGATGCCCATGGGAATGAAGGACATCGTGACGGCGGGAAGGATCATGTACTTGACGTGCTCCACGTCCCACTTCCACATGCCTGAGCCGTCCGGGCCGGCACCGGTTGACGGCAGCCACATCAGCTTGGCCGAAAAGATGATGACCAGCACCATGCCGAGCCAGTAGTGCGGCAGGCTCACGCCGATGACCGAGATGAAGGAGGCCGCACGGTCCATCCACGAGTTGCGGAAGTAGCCGGCGACGAAACCGAAAAGCGAGCCGAAGGCGAAGCCGATCAGCGTGGCCAGCGCGGCCAGCATGAAGGTGTTGCCCACGGCCTTGAAGACTTCCTGCGTCACCGGCCGCGCGGTGGCGATGGAGGTGCCCAGGTCGCCCTGCAGCGCGCGCCAGATCCACTGCGCAAACTGCACCGGCCAGGGCCGGTCGAAGCCATAGAGCTTCATCATCTGCTGCTGCAGATCGACCGATGCGTCGGCCGGCAGGATCGACACCAGCGGGTCGCCCGGCGCGATGTGCACCAGCATGAAGCACAGGAAGGACACGCCCAGCATGATGGGCAGGGCATAGCCGATGCGGCGCAATAAATAACTGATCATGTGGGCGCGCTTTTTATTCAGAGGCCATCTCTAAGGACGGCCTTCATTCCAGGAACACCGCGGAACCGGCTTTGCCGGGCCGCTGGTGTTGCCCCCGGAAGGGGGTTGGCGGCTACGCGAAGCGAGCAAGCCTGGGGGAGAGCCAAATACTCACCGCGGAACCGGCTTTGCCGGGCCGCTGGTGTTGCCCCCGGAAGGGGGTTGGCAGCTACGCGAAGCGAGCAAGCCTGGGGGAGAGCCCGGTTCAGTCCATGCTCATCGTGGCCAGGTCGATGAACCAGCTCTGCGGCTGCACCACGCCCTTGACCTTGGGCGACATCGCCCGCGGGCCGACGTCGTGGGCCACGAACAGGAACGGCGCCTCGTCGACGATGCGCGCCTGCAGCGCGGCCAGGGCCACGTCGCGTTGCTTTTCGTCGAAGGTCGTGCGGGCCTTGTCGACCAGCGCATCGACTTCCGGGTTGCTGAAATAGCCCCAGTTGTTGGAGACCGGCGGGAAGGCCTTGGTGCTCACGAAGCGGACCATCGCGAAGAACGGGTCCATGGTCGCCGCGCTCACGTTGGTGGCGTGCGCGCCATGGGCGCCCGGGTCCTTCGCGCCGAGGCGCCAGCTGGAGAACAGCGTGTTCCATTCGACCACGTCGAACTGCACGTCGAAGAAGCAGTCCTTCAGGCTCTGCTGGATGAACTCATTCATCGGCAGCGGTTGCATCTGGCCCGAGCCCGACGCCGAGGTCTGCACCTTCACCTTGACCGGCTTGGCTGCGGAATAGCCGGCTTCGGTCATGAGCTTCTTGGCGGCGGCCGGGTCGTACTTGATCTGGAAGCTGGGGTTGCCGCGCCACGGGTTGCCGGGCTCGGCGATGCCGGTCGCCTCGACCATCAGGCCACCGAGCAGTTCCTTGAGGGCGGCGCGGTTCAGGCACAGGTTGGCGGCGTAGCGCACGCGCTTGTCGGCAAAGGGCGAGTCCGGCAGCAACGAGAACTGCCACGGCCACAGGTGCGGCTGCAGGTTCTGGTAGAGCTTGAAGCCGCGGCCCTTGATGGTTTCGAGCGCGTCGGGCGACGGCGCCTCGATCCAGTCGACCTGGCCCGACAGCAGCGCGGCGGTGCGGGACGACGCCTCAGGCAGCGGCAGCATCACGACGCGGTCGATCTTCGGGCGGCGCTTGGTGTCCCAGTAGTCGGGGTTCTTGACGATCTCAAGGCGTTCGCGCGGCACGAACTTCGAGGCCTTGAACGGGCCGGTGCCGGAGGCGTCGGCGGCGAAGGCGGTCCAGGCAGCCTTGCTGCGCTCGGCGGTGCCGGTCACGCTTGCAGGCACGGCCGCCAGCTTCTTTTCCCAGTGCACGGGCGAGGCCATGAACAGGTTGGTGAGGTTGATCGGCAGGAAAGCGTCGGGCTCCGACGTGGTGAGCTCGACCGTCAGGTCGTCGATCTTGCGGGCGGTGCGCAGCGTGGGCATGCGCGAGGCGGTCACGCCGATCTGGGCCGGATCGAACTGCGGCGCGTCCTTGCGCAGCACCTTGTCGACGTTCCAGACGACGGCGTCGGCGTTGAACGGCGCGCCGTCGTGGAACTTGACGCCGGGACGCAGCTTGAAGATCCACTTGGTGCGGTCCTTCTCGTCGACGGCCCACGACACGGCCAGGTCGGGGATCACCACGCTGGCCTTGGTGGCCGAGGTGAGGTCCCACTGCGTGAGGCTGTCGTACATCGGGATGCCGGTGAAGCGGTTGCCCTCGTAGCCCTGGTCGGGCTGGCCCGAGGTGCGCGGGATATCGCCGGCGGTCATGGCGATGCGAAGCACCTTTTCCTGCGCGAGCACGGCGGTGCTGGCCAGCGAGAGCCCTGCGATCAGCAGGGCGCCCGCGCATGCACCGAGGCGCGGCGTGGGCAGGGACAGCAAGGAACGGAGCTTCTTCATGGGAGGTTCGACCTGGGAGTTGCGGGTAGATGCATTTCAAAGCAATTGACATGCCAATGAATCGCACCTCATGCACCTCATGCGGCCCGGCGCCGAGTGCCGGGCCGGCCCTGGTGGCTCAGGCGCTCGCGTCGACGGCGGGCAGCAAAGCTTGCAGGACGACGCGAGCGGGGCCCTTCGCCTCGCGCTCGCTGACCGCGAGGCCGAGCTGCCGCCACAGCGCCGGGGTCAGCGGCCGAACGACGATGCCGGAGTCCGCGGCCGGCTGCTGCGATTCGCGCGGCAGCAGCGCCGCGCCGTAGCCGGCCGCCACCAGCGTCCTGATGGCGTCGTTGTAGTTGAGCTCTATGCGCGGCCTGCAATGCACGCCCGCGGCCGCAAACCATTCGGCCGTCAGCCGGTACAGCCGCGTGGACGCGTCGTTCATGATCAGCGGCCGCTCGGCCAGCCATTGCGGCGTCAACCGCCTGGGCGCCTTCCAGCTGGCCGGCAGGTACGCGAGCACGGGCTCGCGGCGCAACGGCGTCACGTGCACGCCACGCACGGGAGGCTGGGGCAGCGCCACCACGGCCAGGTCCAGGCTTCCCGCTGCCAGCCGCGCCATGCTTTCGTTGGACGTCAGCACCTGCACGTCAACGTCGACGCCCGGGTGGTTGCGCGCCAGGCGCTCGAGCGCAGGCGGCAGCAGGTGGGCGATGACGCCGGTCGAGGCACCCACGCGCACGCGGCCCGTCTCGCCCGCGATCTGGCGTCGGACATCTTCGAGCGCATCGTCCGCATCGGCAAGCAGCCGGCGCGCCCGCACGATGAAGCGCTCGCCCAGCGCGGTCGGCTGGGCCGGGCCACGTCCCCTGACGAGCAGCTGCCCGCCCAGTCGCGACTCCAGTTCGGCGATCTGCACGGTGACGGTGGGCGCGGCGAGATGGAGGGCCCGTGCCGCATTCGCCAGCGAGCCCAGGTCGGCGATGGCCACGAGTGTGCGCAGGTGGTCGAGGTTGAGTTCACGCATCGCGCTAATTTAACTTTTCTTAATCCTGGGTTGCTTATATTTAGCTGGAGCCATCGTCGCGATCTCCCTACGATCGCGCTCCATGGACCTCCACATCTTCATTGACGGCGACCAGGGCACCACCGGCCTGGACTTGCAGAACCGCCTCCGGGGCAGCGAATTTCGCGTCCGCACCTTGCCGGAGCGCCTGCGCAAGGACGCAGCCGCACGGCGGGCTGCGCTCAACGAGAGCGATATCGCCATCCTTTGCTTGCCAGACGCCGCCGCGCGCGAGGCGGTGGCGATGATCGACAACCCGTCGGTGCGCGTCATCGACGCCAGCTCCGCACACCGCGTGAGTCCGGGTTGGGTCTATGGGCTGCCCGAACTCGATGCGCTGCAAGGCGGGCGCATCGCCCAGGCGTCGCGGGTGACCAACCCGGGCTGCTATCCCACGGCGGCGATCGCCCTGCTGCGGCCGCTGACGGATGCAGGCCTTCTGCCGGCCGACTATCCGCTCGTCATCCAGGCCGTGTCGGGCTATTCGGGACAAGGCAGGGCAGGGGTGGCGGCGCATGAGGCGGGGCCTGACGTGCATTCGCTGACCGTCTATGGCCTGGCGCTCGCACACAAGCACGTGCCGGAGATCGAGGCCCATGCCGGCCTGGCCGCGCGGCCTCTCTTCCTGCCGGCCTACGGCAGCTACCGGCAGGGCATCGTGCTGACCATCGGGCTGCATCTTCGGCTGCTGTCCGTGGATGCTTCGGGCGCGCGCATCCACGATTGCCTGACCGAGCGCTACCGTCACACCCCCCATGTGCGCGTGCTGCCGATGTCGGCCGCGCCCGCGGACCTGGACCCGCAGGCGCACAACGCCACGAACGACATGAGCCTGGCCGTGGCCTGCAACGAAAGCACGGGGCAGGTCGTGTTGGGCGCGGTGCTCGACAACCTGGGCAAGGGCGCGGCCGGCGCGGCGGTGCAGAACCTGCGCCTGATGACCGGGGCGCTCGCGGCCTCCATCGGCGGCCGCTGACCGCCTCGCGTGGGGCATGCGGAACGTGCCGCGCCTGGGTGCTCAGAACACCATTCCGCCCGCGACATCGAGCGTGGTGCCGGTGACCCAGGCGGCATCCGGCCCCACGGCGAAAGCCACGGCGCGAGCGATGTCTGCGGGCAGACCAGGACGTCCCAGGGGCGTCTTGCTGGCGAAGAAGTCGTCCATTCCGGCGGCCGATACGGCATTGCCTTCGGTCTTGACGAAACCCGGCGCGATGCCGACGACCCGGATGCCCCGCGGGCCGAGCTCCATGCCGAGCGAACGGGTGAGCGCGTCGACTGCACCTTTGGTCGCGCAATAGACGTGCACCGATGGAGATGGGCTCTTTGCCAGGCCGGAGCTGATGTTGATGACCGTCCCGCCCGGCTGCAGCACCCTGGCCGCTGCTTGTGTCAGCAGCAGCAAGCCGCGCACGTTCAACTGGAAGTGCCAGTCGAAGCTTTCTGCGCTGAGCGTGTCCAGCGCATCGGGCGCGTACACGCCCGCGTTGTTCACCAGGATGTCGAGTCGGCCGAACGCGTCCAACGCCGACTGGACCAGCGGCTGCACCTCGTCCGGCCTCGCCAAGTCTGCCCGTACCGCCACCGCACGGCCTCCGGCCGCTGTGATCCGGCGCACCACGACGTCGGCGTCGTCGGCATTGCGCGCGTAGTTGACAACCACGGCTGCGCCGTCGGCGGCCAGGCGTTGGGCGATGGCTGCACCGATGCCCTTGGACGCGCCACTGACGATGGCGACCTTGGTTGCGAGGGGAGCGGGGAGTGTCATGGGATTTCCTTGGGGCTGGCGGCTCTCGAAGCGAAAGCGCGAACCGCACGATAGGCTGGGGATTCCTACCGATAAAGGGGTGTGGCCGGCAAGCCATGTGAAGACAGTCTTCATAATCGATCATGGCGCCTGAACTCCTTCCTGCCGTTGCAGCTTTTGCGCGTGTCGCACATCACGCGAGCTTCACCCGTGCCGCCTCCGAGTTGGGCGTGTCGACGTCGGCTTTGTCGCAGAACATGCGATCGCTCGAAGCCCGTTTGGGCGTGCGCCTGCTGCACCGGACCACGCGCAAGGTCGGGCTGACCGAAGCCGGCGAGCGTTTCCTGAAAGAGGCCCGACCCGCTCTCGAGGCGTTGGCCGCGGCGGTCGACGGTGTCAACGAGTCGCGCGACCGGCCCGCCGGCTTGCTGCGCCTGAACCTCTCGCGTGCAGCAGCCGACACCATGGTGATGCCGCACCTGGTCGATTTCCTGGAAGCCTTTCCCGACATTGCGCTCGAAATGCAATGCGACAACGCGCTGGTCGACTTGGTGGCGGGCGGCTTCGATGCAGGCATCCGGTTGGGCGAGAGCCTGGCGCAGGACATGGTGACGGTCCCCTTGGGTGGCAACCAGCGACTGGCGGTGGTGGCCGCGCCGCGTTACCTTCGCGGACGCAGCCCCCCGCAGACGCCCGACGATCTGGCCCGTCATCGCTGCCTGAACGGGCGGCTCGGCCAAGGGATCTACCGCTGGGAGTTTTCGCGCGGCAGCAGGGACTTCGACCTGCAGGTTGCCGGACCGTTGCTCGCCAACGATGGCGACCTGCTGCTGGACGCAACGCGTGCCGGTGCCGGCATCGGCATGGCGTTCGAGGCGCTCGTACGCGATGACATCGCGAATGGCACGCTGGTGCCGCTGCTCGAAGACTGGTGGCCCTCGTTCGGCCGCTTTCACCTCTACTACGCCAGCCGCACCTTGATGCCGCGCAAGCTGCGGGCCTTCATCGACTTCCTGCAGGTGCGCTGCGCATCGTCTCCGTCGGCATGCTCCCTTGCAGACCGCCCAGGCGACAATCCACACCCATGACCCGTTCCGACGACACCCTGACCCTCACCCGCCCCGACGACTGGCATCTGCACGTGCGCGACGGCACCGCCCTGCAGGCCGTGGTGCCGCATTCGGCCCGCCAGGTCGGCCGCGCACTCATCATGCCGAACCTGCGACCGCCCGTGACCACCGCCGAGCAGGCGATGGCCTACCGTGATCGCATCGTCGCGGCCATGCCCGCAGAACGCAGCTTCGAGCCCGTGATGTCGCTCTACCTGACCGACAAGCTGCCTGCCGACGAGATCGCACGTGCTGCCGATGCAGGCGTGCGCGCGCTCAAACTCTATCCGGCTGGCGCCACCACCAACAGCGATGCCGGCGTGACCGACATCCGCAAGACCTACGCCACGCTCGAAGCCATGCAGAAGCACGGCCTGCTGCTGCTGGTGCACGGTGAGGTGACCGACCCGAGCATCGACCTGTTCGACCGCGAGGCCGTCTTCATCGACCGCGTGATGATCCCGCTGCGCCGGGACATGCCCGAGCTCAAGATCGTCTTCGAGCACCTGACGACCAAAGAAGGCGCGCACTACGTGCGAGACGCGGGGCCGTTCACTGCGGCCACCATCACTGCCCACCACCTGCTGTACAACCGCAACGCCCTTTTCACGGGCGGCATCCGTCCGCACTACTACTGCCTGCCCGTGCTCAAGCGCGAGACGCACAGGCTGGCGCTGGTCGAGGCCGCCACCAGCGGCAGCGATCGTTTCTTCCTGGGCACCGACAGCGCACCGCATGCGGCGCACCTGAAGGAGCACGCGCTGGGCTGTGCGGGTTGCTACACCGCCATGACCACCATCGAGCTCTACGCCGAGGCCTTCGACCAGGCCGGCGCTCTCGACAAGCTCGAAGGCTTCGCCAGCTTCCATGGCGCCGACTTCTACGGCCTGCCGCGGAACACCGACACCATCACGCTGCGCCGCGAGACCTGGACCGTGCCCGAAACCGTGCCCTATGGCGAGGCCACGCTCAAGCCCCTGCGCGGCGGAGAAACGCTGGCCTGGAAGCTGGCATGACGGCGGACACCGTCAAGGTCATGCTGCTGATCGACGCCGACAACGTGTCGGCCGACGTCATGGAGCAGGCCGTGCACAAGGTGCTGGCCGCGCACGGCGCGCTGCACGTGCGCCGCGCCTACTGCACGCCCGAGGTGGCGCTCAAGCACCAGTCGCTGTTCAAGCGGCTGTCGGTGCGGCCCATGGTCAACCTGGCGGCAGGCAAGAACAGCACCGACATCGCGCTGGCGGTCGACGCGATCGACCTCGCGATCGCAGAACGGCCGCAGGTGGTCTACCTGGTGTCTTCGGACTCCGACTTCGCGCCGCTCGTCATGCGGCTGCGCGAGAAGGGCTGCCGCGTCTGCGGCATCGGCCAGCAGGGCAAGACCGGCGACGAGACGCGGGGTGTGTACGACGCATTCACCGACCTGCAGCACCACGGTGCGCGTTCGACGGCGGCGCCGGAGAAGGCCGCCGCGGCGCCTGCCCCAACCGAGGCGAAGGTCAAGGCGCCGGCCAAGCGCGCGCCGCGCCGCAAGAAGGCCGATGCCGTGCCCTCGGCGCCGCCCCCTGCGCCACCGCCACCGCCGCCTGTCGTGCCCGAGGAAGTGCTGCACATCCTGGACGTCGTGCCCGAATTCCGTGGCGGCGACAAGATCGAGCTGAACCAGGCGGTCGAATGGCTGCGCGCCGGCAAGCTGCTCGGCAAGAGCGCGAGTTCGCTCAAGCTGTTTCGCAAGCACCCGGACTGGTTCGTGCTCAGCCCGGCCGCCAAGCCGAGCAAGGTGCAGTACGTGGGGCCCGACCTGTCGTGAGTCCGGACCTGCTCGGCACAGTGGCCGCGCTGGATTTCGAGCGCCCGTGGATGCGGCCCTTGGCCGGCCACGCCGCGCCCGTGGTCGCTGCCATCGCGCGGGGTGCCACGGTGGCCGACGCACTGGATGCACCCGGACCGGTTCGGCCTGTTCAGTTCATCGCGCCAGCGGACGCCGGCGCCACGGACGAAGCCTACGAATCGCACATCCACCGCACCGGCACGGTCCCCACGCGCTGCAACCTGCACGACCTCTTCAACGGCCTGGTCTGGTGGCAGTACCCGCTGGCCAAGCGCCGCCTGAATGCGCTGCAGGCTGCCGAGATCGCGCGCTGCGGCATCGGCACCACACGCGGCGCATTGCGCGACGCGATCACGCTGTTCGACGAAAACGGTGCCGTGCTCGATGCGCCGCCTTCGCTGTGGGAAGCGCTGGTGGCGCGCGACTGGTACCGGCTCTTCGTGACCGAGCGCGCGCTCTGGCAGCAGGCGAGCCTGCGGCTCTTCGGTCATGCGCTGCTGGAAAAGCTGGTGCAGCCGCGCAAGCCGGCCACGGCGCACGTGCTGTTGGCGCCGCTGCCGATCGCCACCGACGCTGCGCTCGCCGCAGCCCTCGATCCGGCCTGGCTGGCCACCAAGCCCTTCGTTCCCCTTCCGGTGCTCGGTGTACCGGGCTGGTGTGCCGAAAACGAGAACTTTTCCTTCTATGATGACCGGCAGGTTTTTCGTCCGCGGCGGCACTAGAACCAACACAACGCCTTTCCTGTCGCGCGACGGCAGAGCTTGAATCGGACCGTTGGCCCCCCAAATGGTCCTCAGTTTCCCCACGGAGAAATCAACTTGAAACGCATTCTTCTGTTCGTGCTGACCAACGTGATGGTGGTGGCGGTGCTCGGCATCGTCGCCAGCCTGCTGGGCGTCAACCGCTTCCTCACCGCCAACGGTCTCAACCTGACGGCGCTGCTCGGCTTTGCGCTGATCATGGGTTTTGGCGGCGCGATCATCTCGCTGCTCATCAGCAAGCCGATGGCCAAGTGGACGGCCGGCCTGCGCATGATCGACAACCCGCAGAACGCCGACGAGGCGTGGATCGTCGACACCGTGCGCAAGTTCGCCGACAAGGCCGGCATCGGCATGCCCGAGGTCGCTATCTTCGAGGGCGAGCCCAATGCCTTCGCCACCGGCGCCTTCAAGAACTCGTCGCTGGTCGCGGTGTCGACCGGCCTGCTGCAGGGCATGACGCGCGAAGAGGTCGAGGCCGTGATCGGTCACGAAGTCGCGCACATCGCCAACGGCGACATGGTCACCATGGCGTTGATCCAGGGCGTGATGAACACTTTCGTGGTGTTCCTGTCGCGCGTGATCGGCTATGCGGTCGACAGTTTCCTGCGCCGCGGCGACGACCGCAGTTCGGGCCCCGGCATCGGCTACTACGTGAGCACCATCGTGCTGGACATCGTCCTGGGCTTTGCCGCCGCGATCGTGGTGGCCTGGTTCTCGCGCCAGCGTGAGTTCCGCGCCGACGCAGGCGCCGCCCAGCTCATGGGCCGCAAGCAGCCGATGATGAACGCGCTGGCACGCCTGGGTGGCCTGCCTGCCGGCGAACTCCCCAAGGCGGTCGAAGCCATGGGCATCACGGGTGCGGTGGGCAAGCTCTTCGCGACCCACCCGCCGATCGAGGAACGTATCGCGGCGCTGCAGCGCAACGCCTGATGCGCGTGGAGCGGGGAAAGTCGGCCCGCTGACCTTGCTTGCAACCCTGCCAAGGAGTGACGCATGGAAACTCAGGAACTGCACCGCGGTCGGCTGATCGACCACATTCAGCTGGTCGTGAAGGACCTGGCGGCCAGCCAGGCCTTCTACGCCGCGGTCTTCGAGGTGCTCGAGGTGCCCATGGGCGGCACTGGCGACGGCTACTTCTGGGCCGACGAGCTTTTCGTCTCTTCAGCCGACAGCCAGGCAGCGCAAGGGCACCTGACCGGGCGCCACCACCTGGCGTTCCAGGCCCGTGACCGCGCCATGGTCGACGCTTTTCACCAGGCAGCGCTGGCGCACGGTGGAAAGGACAACGGCGGCCCGGGCGAGCGCGACTACCATCCGGGCTACTATGCCGCCTTCGTGCTCGACCCCGACGGCAACAACATCGAGGCCGTGTTCCATGGCGAGGCGCAACGCAGTGCGCCGTCGGTCAAGGTGACGTTCTAGTCGCGTCGGCTTCGGGCGCAGCGGCCTGCACGGCGGGCGCTTCGGTCGACGTATCCGTCGATGTATCCGTTGGCGTACCCGCCAGCGTTTCCGCTGCCCGTTCTGCCGTTGCGCGCTCGGTTGCCTGGTCCTTGCGTACGCGCTGCAGCGTGCGCGCCACTTCCTTCGGGTCCATGCCATACATGTCGGCGAACTCGGCTTCGGTCTTGCCGCTGGCCTGGAACGCGCGCATCAGTGCCTCGCGCTTGGCGGCCTGGCTGGCGAGGTCGGCCAGCGCTTCGTCCAGGGCGGCATTGGTCACGTCGTCGCGGGCGCGCACACGCTCGGCGTAGGCCTCGCGCGTGAGGCCCGAGGCCTCGATGGCGGCCACGATGCGCTTGTGCAGCTGCGGGCGCAGGTCGTCCTTGGTGCGGGTCTGGCGGCGGCGGAACACTTCCATGATCGCGTGGTGCACGTGCTCGGCCGCGACGGGTTCGACAGGGTTGCCGTCCAGGTCGTGGCGCGGCAGGCCGGCCGCAACGCTTTCCAGGTAGCGCGTCGAGCGTGCATGCAGGCCCATCGCCACCTTGAGTTCTTCGCGCGGCAGCACGTCGGGGTGACGTGCGGCGAGGTCCTCGAACACGCCGAGCTTGAGCGGCACGAAGCGCGCGCCGAACAGCGCGGGATAGAGCTCGAACAGGCGTTCAAGGAGCGGGTTGACCTTGCGCGCGGCCTGCTGGGGTTGGGCTCGCCTGTCCTTGTTGCCCTGCTGGCGGGCGGCCTGGGCAGCACCGGGCGTGGCAGCCGTGGCCGTAGCGGCCGTGGCGGCGCCAGTTCCATCGGCATCAGCAGCCGATGCTTCTGCGGATGCAGCCGGACCGCCCGGTGCGGTGGCGGCATGGCCCTGCTTGTTGCCACCGCGGCGTCCGCCACGGCTGCCTCGGCGTTTGCGGGCCGGGTCGGTGGAGAGAGTCACGGGGTCGGGCGTCTGCTGTTGCTGCGCGTCGGGGGAGGCTTCGGTCATCGGAATGGCTTCGGAGAATGCGGTGTGAGGACGCCAGAAGGCAGATCCGTCGAAAGATGCGCGGCGGGAGCCATCGCAGGAAAAGAACCGATTTTCCGCTATCAGCGCGGCCGGAACATTTTGAAGAGATTGTCGGGGCGGATCGCGAAGTAATCGGCCGGTCCCCCGCCGCGCAGCACGGGCTCTGCGGCAGCCGTGTCGTAAATGCCGTCCTTCAGGAGGTAGCGCGCGATGTGCACGCCCACCACCTCGCCCAGCACGAGCCACGTCGGCAGCTTGCTGCCGTCGGCGCCTTCGAGCTGAATCAGCTGCGTGAGCCGGCATTCGAAGGACACCGGGCTTTCGGCCACGCGCGGCGCGCCAATGAGGCGCGAGGCGATCGGCGTCAGGCCGGCGAGCGTGAATTCGTCGACCTCGGGCGGCACGGCCGCGCAGCTCTGGTTCATGGCTTCGGCCAGCGGACGCGTCACCAGGTTCCAGCCGAACTCGCCGGTTTCGCGGATGTTGCGCAGGCTGTCCTTCTCGCCCAGGCTGGCGAAGCCGACGAGCGGGGGCGTGTAGTTGAAGGCGTTGAAGAAGCTGTAGGGCGCCAGGTTGCGGCGGCCCTTCGCGTCCTGGGTGGACACCCAGCCGATCGGCCGCGGGCCCACCATCGCGTTGAAGGGGTCGTGCGGCAGGCCGTGGCCCTGGGCGGGTTCGTAGAAATGGATGTCGTCGGCCATGGTGAAAAGGGCAGTGTTCAGGCTTCGAAGCCGGTTTCGGGCATGCGGCGCGCGTAGACGGCCAGCACGATGCGCTCGGAATGCACCAGATAGTCGTTGAGCGAGGCCGCCGCCGCAGCGAACTGGCCCGCCTCGATCAGCTCGAGCATCTTCACGTTCATCTCCACGTACGGCGCATGCAGGAATTCGGGGTCGGCCAGCAGGCCGAAGGCCAGGCGCAGCTCCACGAGGATATGGGCGAACAGCGTGTTCAGCCGCTCGCTGTCGGCCAGTTCCACGATGGCCATGTGGAAATCCATGTTGGCCGTGCCGACGCCCTGCCAGTCGCCCGCGTCGCGGCAACGCAGCGCGTTCTCGACGGCTTCGCGCATGTGCTTTTTCGCCGGATGGCGCGGGTAGGCCTGGGCCAGCGCCTGGCACTCGATGAGCCGGCGCACGCGGTAGATGTCGATGATCGACGCGATGCTCGGCACCGCCACGAACACCCCCCGGTTGGGCGCGTGCTTGAGGAGGCCCTCCTTGGTGAGCGTGCGGAAGACCTCGCGCAGCGTGTTGCGAGAGATCTCGAAGCTCTCGCTCAGCGCCGCCTCCGACAGCCGCTGCCCCGGCAGGAACTCGCCCTGCACGATCTTCTGGCGGATGCGCTCGGCCACGCGGTCGTTGAGCGTGAGCGCGTTCGCGGCCGGCACGGACGTGCTGGCGGGCGGTGGGGGGGAGGAGACCTGTCGGTTCATGCCGGGATGCGGGTAAAGGCTGCTTGTACGCTGCGAGGGCACGCCGCGCAGGCGGCCAGGTGCTCGATCCCGAAGGGTGTGGAGAACCTGCTTTTTATCAGATTTCTCAGGCGCGCCCGAGGGATCGATCTCGATGACCCGGGCGCACCAAAGCACCGCGTCCTGGGGTTTCCCCTTGTCGCACCGGGCACCATCGTTGGGCAAAATACATAAAATCGTTCAACAATCTATATGGATTGGATGATTCATATGGTTTGCATTGCTCATTCATTGGCATGAGGTTTGCATGCGACAGGCACACGGGGCAACCCAAGCCAGGGGGTTTCCAAGTGAATTCAAACGAAAGTCAAACATGATTCATGACATCAATCTGTGGCCCCTCGTCGGGGTGGCCGTGATCATTGCGGGCTTTGTCCTGCGCTTCAATCCGATGCTGGTGGTGATCGTCACGGCCATCGTCACGGCCTTCGCCGCCGGCTTCACGCCGATGGCGGTGCTCAACGCGATCGGCACCGGCTTCATCAAGACCCGCAACCTGCCGTTGATCATCCTGCTGCCGCTGGCCGTCATCGGCCTGCTCGAACGCCATGGGCTGCGCCAGCATGCGCAGAACTGGATCAGCCGCATCCAGTCGGCCACCGCGGGGCGCCTGCTGATCGTCTACCTGGCGGCACGGGAGCTGACGGCGGCCGTCGGCCTCACCAGCTTGGGCGGCCATCCGCAGATGGTGCGTCCGCTGCTCGCGCCCATGGCCGAAGGCGCGACCGAAACGCGCTACGGCAAGCTGCCCGACCGCATCCGCCACAAGCTGCGCGCCTATGCGGCCGCCACCGACAACGTGGGCCTGTTCTTCGGCGAGGACATCTTCGTGGCCTTCGGCGCCATCGTGCTGATGAGCACCTTCCTGCATGAAGCGGGCATCGACGTCGAGCCGCTGCACATCGCGCTGTGGGGCATTCCAACGGCCATTGCCGCCTTCGTCATCCACGCGTGGCGGCTGCGACGGCTCGACCAGTCGATCGCACGCGAACTCGGCGGCGCCGCGCCTGCGGGCTTGCAGGATGGCGCCACGAAAGCGGTGAACTGATCATGATCCTCTCGATCCAGCACCTCTACATCCTGGTCGGCGTGATCCTCGCGATCACGGCGGTCATGACGCTGACCGACCGTCAGCACCCCAAGCGCTACAGCAGCAGCCTGTTCTGGGCGCTCTATGCGCTGGTCTTCCTGATCGGCGACCGGCTGCCGCCGGCCTTGGTCGGCGTGGGCGCCATCGCCATGGCCGTCATTGCCGGGCTGCGCGGCGTCGGTGCGGGCAAGCATCGCGAGCCCACGCCCGCCGCGTACGAGGCCAGTGCCCGGCGCCTGGGCAACAAGCTTTTCATGCCCGCGCTGGCCATACCGCTGGTCACCGTGATCGGCACCGTGCTCATGAGCAAGGTCAAGATCGGCGACGCGTTCCTGCTCGATCCGAAGAACACCACGCTGGTCAGCCTGGGCGTGGGCTGCGTGGTCGCGCTGGCGCTGGCCTGCTGGCTGACGCGCGAGACGCCGATGCAGGGCATGCGCGAATCGCGGCGCCTGACCGACGCGCTCGGCTGGGCCGTGGTGCTGCCGCAGATGCTGGGCATGCTGGGGCTGGTGTTCTCCGATGCCGGCGTGGGCAAGGCGGTGGCGCACATCACGACCAGCTACATCAACATGGACATCCGCTTCGTCGCGGTGATGGTCTACGTGCTGGGCATGGCGCTCTTCACCATCATCATGGGCAACGGCTTCGCCGCCTTCCCGGTGATGACGGGCGGCGTGGGCGTGCCGGTGCTGGTGGGCGTGTACCACGGCGACCCCGCCGTGATGGCGGCCATCGGCATGTTCTCGGGCTACTGCGGTACGCTGATGACGCCGATGGCGGCCAACTTCAACATCGTGCCGGCGGCCCTGCTGGAACTGCCCGACAAGAACGCCGTGATCCGCGTGCAGATTCCGACGGCCGCCGCGCTGCTGGTCGTCAACATCTTCCTGATGTATTTCCTGATGTGGCGCTGAGGACCCTTGCATGACCGACGACACGACTCCCTGCATCCTGCTGGCGGGCTTCGAGCCCTTCGACCGCGACACCGTCAATCCCTCGTGGGAAGTGGCGCGCGCACTCGACGGCTGGCCGTGCGAAGGCGCCACGGTGCACGCGCTGCAACTGCCTTGCGTGTTCGGCCGCGCGGCCGAGCGGCTCGACCAGGCGCTGGCCGAATGGCGACCGCAAATGGTGGTGTGCCTGGGCCTGGCCGGCGGCCGCGCCGAGATTTCGGTGGAGCGTGTCGCGCTCAACGTCGACGATGCACGCATCCCCGACAACGCGGGCCAGCAGCCCATCGATGCTGCAGTGGTGCAGGGCGGGCCCGCGGCGTACTTCTCGACCTTGCCGGTCAAGGCCATGGTGCGCGACCTGCGTGCGGCCGGCTGGCCGGCGTCGGTGTCGAACACGGCCGGCACTTTCGTGTGCAACCACATCTTCTATGCACTGATGCATCGCCTGGCGAGCAGGCCGGCCCTGGCGGGCACGCGCGGCGGCTTCATCCACGTGCCGGCCCTGCCCGAACAGGCCGCCGCACAGCCGGGCATGCCCAGCATGGCGCTGGCCGCACAGGTCGACGCCTTGCGCGTGGCGCTGCGCACCGCGTTCACCGTGCGCCACGACGTGCGTGAAACCGGCGGCCAGCTGCACTGACGCAGGCCTTTCGACAACCCCCCGACCGCAGCGCGTGCAAGGCACGCGGGAGCATCCTGATGAACATCGACTTGAACAGCGACCTGGGCGAGGGCCTGGGCGCCTGGCGCATGGGCGACGACGCCGCCATGCTCGGCATCGTGAGCAGCGCCAACGTGGCCTGCGGCTTTCATGCCGGCGACCCGGCCGGCATCCTGCGCACGCTGCGCAGCGCGGCGGCGCGCGGCGTGGTGGTGGGCGCCCACGTGGCATACCGCGATCTGCTGGGCTTCGGCCGCCGCAACATGGACGTCGACAGCCCCGATCTCATCGCCGACGTGATCTACCAGATCGGCGCGCTCCAGGGCCTGGCGGCCGCGGCCGGCACCCGCGTGCGCTACGTCAAGCCGCACGGCGCGCTCTACAACACCATCGCCCACGACGCACGCCAGGCGCGCGACGTGCTCACGGCCCTGCGCGAGGTCGACCCGTCGCTGTGCCTGGTCGTGCTGGCAGGCTCGCCGCTGGTCGGCTGGGCGGAAGACGCGGGCGTGCGCGCGGTGTCCGAGGCCTTTGCCGACCGCGCCTACACGCCCGAGGGCACGCTGGTGTCGCGCCGGCTGCCCGGCGCCGTGCTGCACGACGGTGGTGAGGTGGCCGAGCGCATGCTGCGCCTGGCGACCGAAGGCGTGGTCACGGCCATCGACGGCAGCACGGTGCGCCTGCGCGCCGAATCGCTGTGCGTGCATGGCGACAGCCCTGGTGCGGTGGCCATGGCGCAGCAGGTGCGCGACCGACTGGCGGCCGCCGGCGTGGCGCTGCGTCCTTTCGCCGGCCCGGCCGCATCGGCAGCAACGGCAGTCGGCGTGGCGGCGGTCGCACCATGACCCTGCGTTTCCTGCCCGTCAATCTGGATGCCATGCTGGTCGAACTCGACGACCTGCCGCAGACGCTCGCACTGCTGGCGTCGCTGCAGGCCGAGCCCCTCGCCGGCATCAAGGAACTGGTGCCGGCGGCGCGCACGCTGCTGATCCGCTTTCGACCCTCGGCGCTGAGTGCCCAGGCGCTGGTGCGCGAAGTCGGCGCGCGCCGCCTGGACGCGCCGACTTCGCGCGTCGACCGTCGCATCGAGATCCCCGTGCGCTACGACGGCGAAGACCTGGCCGAGATGGCCGACCTGCTGGGCATGACGCCCGAGGCACTGGTGCGCTGCCACACTGGCAGCGACTACACGGTGGCCTTCACCGGTTTCGCGCCCGGCTTCGCCTACCTGAGCGGCGGCGATCCGCGCCTGGACGTGCCGCGTCGCGCCACACCGCGCACGCGCATTCCGGCCGGCGCGGTCGGCCTGGCCGGCCGCTTCAGCGGCGTCTATCCGCAGGCCAGCCCGGGCGGCTGGCAGATCATCGGCGTGACCGACACGCCCATGTGGGACCTGACACGCGCGGTGCCCGCGCTGCTGCAGCCGGGCGACACCGTGCGCTTCGTCGACGTGACGGCGGTCGAGGCGGCGACTGTCGTGCACGCCGTTGACGTCGCGGCGCCGGCCGCAGAGCCACCGGCCGCGCCGCATGCCGGCGCCGTCCTCGAAGTGCGCGCCACCGGCCTGCAGACGCTGTGGCAGGACCGCGGCCGTCACGGGCAGGCCGGGCAGGGCGTGTCGGCCTCCGGCGCGATGGACCAGCGCGCGCTGCAGGCCGCGAACCGCCTGGTCGGCAATGCCGCCGGTGCCGCCTGCCTGGAGACCGTCGACGGCGGCCTGCAGGTCGTCTGCCACGGCGGCGCGGTGGTGGCGGTGACGGGCGCGCAGGGGCCGCTCTGGCTCACCCGCGCCGACGGCGTGCGTTGGGCGCTGCCGCGCTACGCGCCGGTCGCGCTCGACGATGGCGACCTGCTCACCGTCGGTGCGCCCGAAGCCGGCCTGCGCAGCTACGTGGCCGCACGCGGCGGCTTTGCCGTGACCCCGGTGCTGGGCAGCTGCGCGACCGACACGCTCGCCCGCGTCGGTCCACCGGCCGTCGCCGTGGGCGACCGCCTGCCGGTGCGCGTCGCGCCCACCTGCGCACCGGTGGGCGCTCCCGAAGTCCCCCCGGCCGACCTGCCCGATGCGCAGCAGGACGTCGTGCTCGACGTGGTGCTCGGCCCGCGCGCCGACTGGTTCACGCCGGACGCCGTGGCCCGGCTCTTCGCCCAGGCCTGGCAGGTCACGCCGCAGTCCAACCGCATCGGCCTGCGCCTGGCGGGCGAGCGGCCCCTGGCACGCGCGAACACGGGCGAACTGCCCAGCGAAGGCACGGGCCTGGGCGCCCTCCAGGTGCCGCCCAGCGGCCAGCCGGTGCTGTTCCTGGCCGACCATCCGTTGACCGGCGGCTACCCGGTGATCGGCGCCGTCGCGACCTACGACCTCGACCGCGCGGGGCAAGTGCCCGTCAACGCCCGCATCCGCTTTCGCGCGGTGTCCGGCTTCCACCCCATCGAATCCTGAGCGAGACCCCATGAAAAAAGTCCTGATCGCCAACCGTGGCGAGATCGCCGTGCGCATCGCGCGCGCCTGCGCCGACCACGGCGTCGCCTCCGTCGCCGTGTATGCCGACGCCGACCTGGACGCGCTGCATGTGCGCCGGGCCGACGAGGCCTACGGCCTGGGCGGCGACCGACCGGCCGACACCTACCTGAACATCGACAAGCTGCTGGCCGTGGCCGCGCGCTCGGGCGCCGACGCGGTGCACCCGGGCTATGGCTTCCTGTCGGAGAGTGCGGCCTTTGCGCAGGCCGTGATCGACGCCGGACTGACCTGGATCGGGCCGACGCCCGCGGCCATCGCGTTGCTGGGCGACAAGGTCGAGGCGCGCAAGATCGCGATGAAGGTCGGCGCGCCGCTGGTGGCCGGCACGCCCGGTCCGGTCGACAGTGCCGAGGAGGTGCTGGCCTTCGCCGAACAGCACGGCCTGCCGATCGCCATCAAGGCGGCCTTCGGCGGCGGCGGCCGCGGCATCAAGGTGGCGTGGGAGCTCGACGAGGTGGCCGGGCTCTACGAGTCGGCGGTGCGCGAGGCGGTCACCGCCTTCGGTCGCGGCGAGTGCTATGTGGAACAGTTCCTCGACCGACCGCGGCATGTGGAAGCGCAGATCGTCGCCGACACGCACGGCAACGTCGTGGTGCTCGGCACGCGCGACTGTTCGCTGCAGCGGCGCAATCAGAAGCTGGTCGAGGAGGCGCCCGCGCCCTTTCTCACCGACGCCCAGCGCGCCCGCATCCACGAGGCCGCGCGCGACATCTGCGCCGAGGCCGGCTACACGGGCGCAGGCACCGTCGAGTTCCTGCTGAGCGGCAGCGGAGCCATCTCCTTCCTGGAGGTCAACACGCGGCTGCAGGTGGAGCATCCGGTGACCGAGGAAACCGCGGGTATCGACCTGGTGGTCGAGCAGTTGCGCATCGCCGAAGGCCTGCCGCTGTCGGTGACCGAAACGCCCGCGCCGCGCGGCCACGCCATCGAGTTCCGCATCAACGCCGAGGACGTGGGTCGCGGCTTCCTGCCGTCGCCGGGTCGCGTCACGGTGTTCGATGCGCCGTCGGGTCCTGGCGTGCGCGTCGACACCGGGGTGGATGCCCGCTCCACCATTCCGGGCAGCTTCGATTCGATGATGGCCAAGCTGATCGTGACCGGCGCCACGCGGGCGCAGGCGATCGCGCGGGCGCGCCGGGCGCTGCGCGAGTTCCACATCGAAGGCGTGGCATCGGTGCTGCCTTTCCACCGCGCGGTCATGGACCACGCGGACTTCGTGGGCGACGATGGCTTCAAGGTGCACACGCGCTGGATCGAAACCGACTTCGCGACCACGCTGGCGGCCGCCGCGCGTCCCGGCCCGGCGGCCGACACCGCGCTGCATCGCACCGTCATCGAGATCGACGGCCGGCGCGTGACGCTGGGCCTGCCGCCCGAGCTGCTGCGCGGGCTCGCGTCGGCGGGCGGCGCGGGCCCGGCGGTGGGCGCTGACATGAGCGCGACGGCGGCGGTCGACCCTGGTGCCGTGACCGCGCCGGTCTCCGGCACGCTGCAGGGCTGGAAGGTGGCCGACGGCGACGAGGTCGCGGCCGGCACCGTGATCGCGATGATGGAAGCGATGAAGATGGAAATGCAGGTGCTCGCGCCGTGCGCGGGCCGCATCGTGCAGTCTGCCGAGGCCGGCGCCTATCTGGCGGCGGGCGCCACCATCGCGCGCATCGGCTGAGGCCGCGGGGGCGCGCAGGCCCCGCTCAGCCCGCGGCGTGCGCCATCAAGCTGCGCGCCACGGCCTCCGCCACCTTGATGCCGTCCACGCCGGCCGACAGGATGCCGCCCGCGTAGCTCGCGCCTTCGCCCGCCGGGAAGAGGCCGCGCGTGTTCAGGCTCTGGAAGTCGTCGCCGCGCGTCATGCGGATCGGCGACGAGGTGCGCGTTTCCACGCCGGTGAGCACCGCGTCGTGCAGGTCGAAGCCCTTGATCTTGCGGCCGAACGCTGGAAAGGCCTCGCGCATCGCCTCGATCGCATAGGCAGGCAGCGCGGCACGCAAGTCGGTCGGCGTCACGCCGGGCTTGTACGAAGGCACCACGCTGCCCAGCGCCGTCGACGGCCGGCCGGCGACGAAGTCGCCCACCAGTTGCCCCGGTGCGCAGTAGTTGCTGCCGCCCAGCACGTAGGCGTTGGCTTCGAGCCGACGCTGCAGTTCGATGCCGGCCAGGGCCGATCCGGGTGTGCCGTCGGCAGCCTGCTCCCAGCCGGGAAAGTCGCTCGGCTCGATGCCCACCACGATGCCCGCGTTGGCGTTGCGCTCGTTGCGAGAGTACTGGCTCATGCCGTTGGTGACGACGCGGCCGGGCTCGCTCGTGGCCGCGACCACGGTGCCGCCCGGACACATGCAGAAGCTGTAGACCGCACGTCCGTTGGCCGCGTGGTGCACCAGCTTGTAGTCGGCTGCGCCCAGCAGCGGATGTCCTGCGTGGCGGCCCCAGCGCGCGCGGTCGATGAGGCCTTGCGGGTGCTCCACGCGGAACCCGATCGAGAAGGGCTTGGCCTCGATGTGCACGCCGCGTGTGTGCAGCATCTCGAAGGTGTCGCGCGCACTGTGGCCCAGCGCCAGCACCACCTGGTCGCAGCGCAGTTCGCTGTCTGCGCCGGTGGCCTGGTCGCGCACCGTCAGGCCGCGCAGGCGACGGCCCGCGGGGCCGTCCTCGATGTGCACGTCGGTCACGCGCTGCTCGAAGCGGATCTCGCCGCCCAGCGCGACGATCTGCGCGCGCATGTTCTCCACGACCTTCACCAGCTTGAAGGTGCCGATGTGCGGGTGCGCGACGTAGAGGATTTCGGGCGGCGCGCCAGCCTTCACGAACTCTTCCATCACCTTGCGGCCGAGAAAGCGCGGGTCCTTGATCTGGCTGTAGAGCTTGCCGTCGGAGAACGTGCCTGCGCCGCCTTCGCCGAACTGCACGTTCGACTCGGGGTCGAGCACGTTCTTGCGCCACAGGCGCCAGGTGTCCTTGGTGCGCTGGCGCACGGTCTTGCCGCGCTCCAGCACGATCGGCTTGAAGCCCATCTGCGCCAGCATCAGCGCCGCGAAGATGCCGCACGGGCCGAAGCCCACCACGACCGGGCGCAGCGGCAGGCTGGCCGGTGCCTGCGCCACGGGCACATAACGCATGTCCGGCGTGGTCATGACGCGCGGGTTGCCGGCCAGGCGGGCCAAGGCCGCCGCTTCGACCGCGGGCGAGGCCAGCGTCACGTCGACGATGTAGACCTGCAGCAGTTCGGCCTTGCGTGCATCGAAGCTGCGCTTGTGCACGTGGATGTGGGCGACGGCTTCGGCGTCGACGCCGAGCAGGCCCTGCACGGCGCGCGACAGTGCGTCGGCGGGCGGATCGAGAGGAAGCTTGAGTTCTGAAAGACGAAGCATGGCGTGCGGCCCGGGGTCGTCGGGCAGGTGGCGGGCTGTGGGGGAGCCGCCATTATCGACGTTCGTGTGCCTGTAGGTCTAAAGTCGCCTGGGTAAGACCCGATGGAAGCACAAGGCGCGAGGGCTATCTTGGATGCATCGACTTCGGTCAATCTAGGAGACGATCATGCTGATAGCCACCAAGATGGTACTGGCCAGCGGGATGGCTGCGCTGGCGCTGGGCGGGCCCGCGGTCGTAGACCCCGCCGCCCCCGATGCGGCGCATGCGCCGCGCGCCGGCTTCACGAGCGTACAAGAGACGCAGCAACAGCAGCGGGCTCAGAACCGGGACGCGGCAAGCTATTGCCCGGCTGGCTGCAGCATCGGCCAAGCGCTGAGCTGGCGGCACTGAACGCGCGGCGTCGAGAGGCCGGGAGGCCGCACGGCTGCATTCAGGCCGGCAGGAAGCCTTCGACCGACAGGTAGCGTTCGCCCGTGTCGCAGTTGAAGCCCAGCACCACGGCGTCGTCCGCCAGTTCGGGCAGCTTCTGTGCGATGGCGGCGAGCCATCCCGCGCGCCGGGTCGGCGTCGACCTGGATCACCCCGTGAAGCCAGCCCTCGTGGACAATGGGCTTTCCCTAACTCCCCGGCTGAACTCCAGTGCCTGTGAAACCGCGCTCGACCGCACGCCGCGATGCGCCAAAACCAGAGACGCCGCCTTCCCTCGGCGGGCCGACGCGACGCAAGATGCGGCGCGACCCGGGCGATCAACTCGAGAATCGGATTTTGCAGGCGGCGATCGAGGAGTTCGCCGAGCACGGCTTCGCCGGGGCACGGATCGAACGCATCAGTCGGCAGGCGGGCACGGTCGACCGCATGCTGTACTACTACTACGGCAACAAGGAACGGCTGTACCAAGCGGTGCTGGAGCAGATCTACGCCGACATGATCGGCGCGCAGCGCAACTTCGTGCAGCCGGCCGATCCGGTGGCCGGCATGCGTCGACTGATTGAGCACGCGTGGGACCACTACGTGGCCAACCCGAACCTGGTGCGCCTGCTGATGAACGAGAACCTGCTGCGCGGCCGGCACATCCGCGAGTCCGAGCAGGTCGGGCCGACGTCCTTTCCGCTGGTCGAGACAGTGTCGAGCATCCTCGGCGCCGGCCAGGCGCAGGGCGTCTTCCGAGCCGATGCCACGTCCGAGCACGTGCTCATGACCATCATGTCGCTCGGCTTCTTCTATCTCTCCAACCAGTACACCTGCTCGGCATGGCTTGGCGGCGACTTGATGAAGAAGCCGCGCCGCAGTGCATGGCGCGAACACATTTGCAACGTGGTGCTCGATCACCTGTCGACGGGCGCACGTCGGGACAAGGCCTCGTCGCGGCCTGCGGCGTAGAACCAGCTCGTCGTGAGCACCGGCAGGCCCAGGCGCTGGCTGCACGTCACGTAGCGCCGTGCCTCGTCCGGGTCGAGCGGAAGCCGGTCGAAGTGGTTGAACACGCCAGCCTCGCGCACGAGGCGAAGGGCCTCGCTCGGGGGCTCGACCAACGACACCGGATGCTTGAGCGACGATGCCTGCGCGCCCCGGCCATTGCAGCCGATCGGTGGCAGCGTCTTCACGACCCGCTGCGCAGCTTGCGCACGACAGCATCGCTCGGTTGCAGCTTGGCCCCGTCGATGTAGGTGCCGGCAGGCATCACGCCACGGCCGTCTTTCACTTCCGTGCGTCCGACGAAGATACCGAGCGTCGACTGGTTGTCTTCCGGCCTGAACATGGCCTTGCCGAAAGGCGTGCCGAACTCCAGGCCCTTGAACGCCGCGATCAGTTTCTCGGTGTCGGCGGCACCGGCCTTCTGCAGGCCCGCCGCGATGGCCTTGACCGTGGCATAGCCCACGACCGAATTGAGGCGCGGATAGTCGTTGTACTTCTTCTGGTAGGCCGCGAGGAAGGCCTTGTGTTCGGGCGTGTCGATGTGGGCGTAGGGATAGCCGGTCACGATCCAGCCTGAGGGCGCATCGTCCTTCAACGGGTCCAGGTACTCCGGCTCGCCTGTCAGCAGGCTCACGACCTCGCGGCCGGCGAACAGGCCGCGCGTCTTGCCTTCGCGCGCGAGCTTGGTGAGATCGCTGCCGAACATCACGTTGAAGATGGCGTCGGGCTTTGCGTCGGCGATGGCCTGCGACACGGCACCCGCGTCGATCTTGCCGAGCGGGGGCGACTGCTCCGCCACGAACTCGATGTCGGGTTGCGCCTTCTTCATGTTCTCCTTGAAGGCGGCGACCGCGGCCTGGCCGTATTCGTAGTTGGGGTAGATCAGCGCCCAGCGCTTCTTTCCCAGCTTGGCCGCCTCGCTCACCACCGAGGCCGACAGCGCATAGGTGCCCGAGCGCAGGCGGTAGGTGTAGCGATTGCCGCTCTCCCACACGATCTTGTCGCTCAGTGGCCCCGAGGCGAGGAAGAAGATTTTCCGCTGCTTTGCGAAGTCGGCCAGCGCGAGGCCGACGTGGGAGAAGGTCACGCCGGAGAGCAGGTCGACGTTCTCGCGCGCGACCAGTTCCTCGGCCATGCGCACCGCGTCGCCGGGGTTGCCGTTGTCGTCGCGGAAGACCGTTTCGAGCTTCTTGCCCAGGACGCCGCCCGCTGCGTTGATCTCTTCCTGGGCGAGCAGCCAGCCTTGCCGATAAGGCACGAGGTTCTGCGGCAATGCCTTGTAGCTGTTGATCTCGCCGATCTTGATGGTGCCCTGAGCCAGGGCGGTGCCGGTGCCGAAGGCCAGGCCGGCAGCGAACAGGTGGAAGCCGAGGCGGCGTGCTGGTGTCATCGTGGTGCTCCGAGGAAGGTTCTGGAATGAAAGGCGGTGCTTGGCGGCCGCAATGGTCAGCGCGTGGACGCCGCAGAGCCGCCCGCTGCCATCTCTTCGACGATGGCGCGCATCTTCATGGAGGAGGCATCGAGCGCGAGGCGCACGCGCTGCCATTCGCGCGGCTTGTCCTCGTTGCGCTGGATGGCTTCGAGCACGCGCTTGTCCTCGTCGAAGGCATGGCGGAAGCCGGACCGCAGGCGCTCGTCGACGGCCGGGTCGGCTGGCGAGTTCTTCAGCACCAGCCAGTGCTGCACGCAAGTGCGCTCGTCCACCGGGGTGATGAAGTGGCAGGCATACATCTGGATGCAGTCCTCGCGATTGCCCTCGGGCGCGCCGGTACCCGTTCGGGCCGAGCCGAAATCGATGACCGCGATGCTGGGCGCGTGGTAGTGGTAGTAGTGCCAGCGGTCGACGTTGCCGCCGAAGTCCTTGAGCCCCTGGAACACCGGGATGAGCGGCCCGTCGATCACCCAGCGCCAGGTGACCACCTTGTTGCCCTGGCGTTCGTGCTGCACGCGGGTTTCCTCGCGGCCCGTGCTCGCGAGCGTCGTCGCGTGTACGAACGCGACATGGGTCGGGTCGCACAGGTTGTCGGCCAGGCTCAGATAGCTCGCCTGTACCGGCAGGGCGTCGCCCTCGATCACGCTGTAGGCAGGATCGTCGTACGCCGGCAGATGGAACACCGCGGCGCGGTCGGCCGCGAGCGGGTCGCCCATCCAGACCCACACCATGCCCATGCTTTCCGCAGTGGGGAAGCTGCGCACCCGTGCCGAGGCCGGGGGCCGGGGCATGCCCGGGGCATGGGTGCAGCGGCCTTCGCAGTCGAAGGTGAGGCCGTGGTAGCCGCATTCGACCGTGTCGCCCAGCAGACGGCCGATCGACAGCGGTGCGAGGCGGTGCGGGCAGGCGTCCTCGAGCGCGGCCACGGCACCGCCTTCGGTGCGGTAGACCACCAGATCGTCTTCCAGGACGCGGCGGGTGATGAGGTTGCGGCCCACATCCCGTGACCAGGCCAGCGGATACCAGGCCTCGCGCGCATATCGGTTCATCGTGATTGCTCCTTGTCGCCCCGGCATCAGCACGAGTCGTGCCATCGAAAATGGAGTGTTCACTCCATAAAAATGGAGAAGGTACTTAATTTCGGTGCGAAGCGAGTCGGGGTTTGCCCGGATCGGGTGCCGACAAGGAGGAGGTCCGCCCGCTTGTGGTGCCGTGGTGGCTGCGGGCGTGTCGACCCGGGCGGCAGGGGCCGCGCGGGGAGAACGATGGAGATGGCGAGCCGGGCGGGGGTGTCAGGCCGGCAGGAAGCCTTCGACCGACAGGTAGCGCTCGCCCGTGTCGTAGTTGAAGCCCAGCACCACGGCGTCGTCCGCCAGTTCGGGCAGCTTCTGTGCGATGGCGGCGAGCGTGGCGCCCGACGAAATGCCGACCAGCATCCCTTCCTCGCGGGCCGAACGGCGTGCCATTTCGCGTGCAGGTTCGGCATCGACCAGGATCACGCCGTCGAGCAGCGTGGTGTCGAGGTTCTTCGGCACGAAGCCCGCACCGATGCCCTGGATCGGGTGCGGCGATGGCGCGCCGCCCGAGATCACCGGCGATGCCGCCGGCTCTACCGCAAACACACGCAGCTTCGGCCAGCGTGCCTTGAGCACCTGCGCGACGCCCGACAGGTGGCCGCCGGTGCCCACGCCGGTGATGATGGCGTCGAGGCCTTCAGGGAAATCGGCCGCGATCTCCTCGGCCGTCGTGCGCACGTGCACCGCCACGTTGACCGGGTTGTTGAACTGCTGGGGCATCCACGCGCCCGGCGTGGCGGCCACCAGTTCCTCGGCACGCGCGATCGCGCCCTTCATGCCCTTCTCGCGAGGCGTCAGGTCGAAGGTCGCGCCATACGCCAGCATCAGGCGCCGACGCTCGATCGACATGCTGTCGGGCATCACCAGCACCAGCTTGTAGCCCTTGACGGCCGCGACCATCGCCAAGCCGACGCCGGTGTTGCCGGAGGTCGGCTCGATGATGGTGCCACCGGCCTGCAGCGCGCCCGAGCGCTCGGCGTCCTCCACCATTTCCAGGGCGATGCGGTCCTTGATGGAGCCGCCGGGGTTCGAGCGCTCGGACTTGATCCAGACCTGTTGCGCGGGCTTGGCCACGTCGGCGAACAGCTTTTGTACGCGCACGTGCGGCGTGCGGCCGATGGTGGCCAGGATGGTGTCGGCTTTCATGAGGAAGCTCCTTGAAAAATTCTTTGAACGACGGACGCTGCAAAGCGCGCCGTGGCGTGCCCCATTGTGAAGCGCTGAAAAGCGTCTGCGAAGGCTTCCCTGTCGCGCGTGGGGATTCAGGGATAATCGGCGCCGTGAAGCACGCCAGACCGTCGCTGGTGCAATTCCCGAAAGGGAGCACTGGAGGAACGTCCGGACTGCACAGGACAGCGCAGGAGTTAACGACTCTCCACCGTGAGGTGAGGATCAGAGCAACAGAGACGAGCCGATTCAGTTCGGGTGAAACGGGCAATCTCTGCGCGCAGCAACACCAAATAGGCCAGCACACGGAGCGAGCGGTACGCCGCGACCTCCCGATCCCGTGGTTCCGCGGATGGCTGGCGGGTAGGTGGCATCGAGCCGTCCGGGTGACCGGCGGCCCAGAGTAATGGCGGTCACGCCGGCATCGTCGCAAGACGGCGCCGGTGCACAGAATCCGGCTTATCGGCGCGCTTCACACTTTATTTTCAGAACTTCTCGTGCGGCAGCAGGTAGCGCCACTCGCCGGGCTGCAGGCCTGCCAGCGGCACGCGGCCCACGCGGATGCGCTTCATCGCCAGGATGCGCAGGTCGACGCCGTCGCACATCTGCGCGATCTGGCCCTGCCAGGCGCCCTTCATCGCAAAGCGCAGGCCCGTCACGCCCTCGTTCTGGCGGTTCACGCTGACCTTGGCTGGCAGCATGGCGCGCCCGTCGATCACGGGCGACTGGTTCAGGCGGTGCAGCGCCTCGGGGCCCACCGGCCCGCTCACGTCGACCATCACCTCGTACTCCATCAGCCCCGCGTCCTCGATCAGCTTGCGGGCGATGCGCGGGTCCTGCGTGAAGACGATCAGCCCGCTCGCGCCTTTTTCCAGCGGCGTCAGGCATTCCTGGTTGGCGAAGTGCCGCTGCAGCGTGGGGCGTTGCGAGGTGTCGGCTTCCGAGCGCTGGTCGGGCACGAGCAGCCGCGCGGGCGGCGCGTCGAAGGCGATGCCCGGCGGCTTGTGCAGCAGCAGCGTGACGACCTGCACCGGCTCGGGCTTGGCACTCTTGTCGATCTCGACCTGCTGGTGCGCGCGTACGCGTGCTTGCGGCACCTCGACGCGCGCGCCGTCGACGCGCACGGCGCCGTTCTCGATCAACAGTTCGGCCTCGCGGCGCGAGCAGCCAGCCTGTGCGGCGACGCGTTTGGCCAGGCGGATGCCTTCGTTGCCTTCTTTTTCTTCCATCGTTTCTTTCAGGTTGCGTCAGGCGCGGCGGCCTGCTCGCGGATGCGTTCGACGTGCGCGGCCAGCGAGCGTGCGGCCACGGGCCACAGCCGTGGCGAGACGTCGGCGTAGGCGATCGGTAGCCAGTCGTCGGGCGTGCCGTCGGGGCGTTCCTGCATGGCATGGGCAATGCGCGCCTCGCGTGCCAGCCGGTGCTGTTTCAGCCGCTCGATGGCGTTGCGTGCATCGGCGATGGCATGGCCGTGCGCGGGCAGGATGAAGTCGACGTCGAACTCGCCACAGGCGGCGTCGAGCCGTTCGAGCGAATCCAGGTAGGCGCTCATGTTGCCGTCGGGCGGGTCGATCACCGTGGTGCTGCCGTTGAGGATGTGGTCACCCGAGAACAGCAGGCCGTCTTCTTCGAGCACCAGGCACAGGTGGTTGGCCGCGTGGCCGGGGGTGTGGATCACGCGCAGCGTGTGGCCGTGCGCACCGCTGCCCAGGTGCAGCCGTTCGCCATCGGCCAGCGCGCGATCGGGCGTGAAGCGGGCCGCGGGTCGCGAGGTCGGTGCCGAGGGCAGGCCCAGGATGGGCGGCGGCGCGGTGCACAGCGCCTGCAGCGGCGCGGCGCCCGGCGAATGGTCGGCGTGCGAATGGGTGCAGACGATGGCGCGGATGTCGCCGCCCGCGGCCTGCCACAGCCGCTGGATGTGGGTGGGGTCGTTCGGACCCGGATCGATGGCGACATAGCCAGTGGCGGCATCGCCCACCAGATAGCTGTTGGTGCCGGGGCCGGTCATCATGCCGGGGTTGGGCGCGGTCAGGCGGTGCACGTTCTTCAGCAGCGTCACCGGCGCCTCGCTCTGCCAGTCGAGCGCATGCACGATCTGCCCGTCGGGACAGACCAGCGCGAGCTCGCCGTACGGCAGGTCCTGTTCCATGTAGCGCGCTTCCTCGCCGCCCAGCAGGCCCGCGCGCGGGCAGCTCACGAAGAGCGGCGTTTCGCGCGAGCAGACGGACAGCACGGCATCGACGTTGGGGTAGGCGGCCATTCGTTCGAGCGTGCGGCGGGTCGGAAAGAGCATGGCGAATGCGCCTTCGCGGTGGCGTTCCAGCGCTGCCGCGGGGCGCACCCAGACCGGCTCGAACTGCTCGGTTTCGTCGGCGCTGGGGATCTGGCCTTCGGGCATGCGCGCGACGAGAAAAGGCACGTCGAAGCGTTTGGGCAGGTCGCGGTCGGTGATCCAGTGCACGAAGTTGAAGACCTGCGCGGTCGCCAGCAACAGGCCGTGGGCCGCGCACTGGTCGGCGAACGGCGCCGTGCCGCCGGCGGTGCTGCGGTCCATCGCCGCGATGGTCTCGGGCGTCACAGGACTGCCGGTGGCATCGTGCGCCAGCAGCACGCCCACTTCCTCGAAGCTCTCGCGCAACGCCGCAATGGCCTGGGTGAGCTGCAGGTCGCTCTGCGTGGGGCGCCGCGTGGCCACGGCATGCGCCAGGGCGTCGCTCTCGTCGATGCGACCGCCCGGGAACACGTAGGCGTTCGGCGCGAAGCTCGCATGCGGCGAGCGCCGCGTCATCAGCACCTCGATGCCCTCCGGCGTGTCGCGCAGCAGCAAGACGGTGGCGGCCGGCCGCACCGGCGCCGGCTCGCGCGGTGGGTAGATGAGTTGTGTGGGGCGGACCATCGGGCCATTATCGGGAGATGACGACCACCGAATGGAAAGAAAGCGACATGTCCCTGCCTGTGCTGATGATCCGCCGCGTGCGCCCTGCCACCTCTGCATCCTGTGCCCTCTCTGCCTCCGCCACCATCGATGTGCGCATCGAGGACGGCCGCATCGCCGCCATCGGTCCCGACCTGCTGGTGCCCTTCGGTGCCGTGGTGGAAGACGGGGCGGGTGCGCTGCTGCTGCCCGGGCTGGTCGAGAGCCACACGCACCTCGACAAGACGATGTGGGGCCTGGACTGGTACTGCAACGAGGTCGGTACGCGCCTGGTCGACCGCATCGACAACGAGCGGGCCTTCCGGGCGGCCACCGGGCATGATGCGGCCGCGCAGTCGCTGGCGCTGGCGCGCGCTTTCCTCGCGCTGGGCACGACCCGCATCCGCACGCACGTCGACGTCGACACGCAGGCCGGGCTGCGGCACCTCGAAGGCACGCTGCGCACGCGCGACGCGATGCGGCCCGTGCAGCAGATCCAGATCGTCGCCTTTCCGCAGTCGGGCCTGCTCGGGCGGCCCGGCACGGCCGAGTTGCTGGATGCAGCGCTGGTCGCCGGCGCGGACGTGCTGGGAGGACTGGACCCGTGCGCCATCGACGGCGACCCCATGCGCTCGCTCGACCTGCTGTTCGGCATGGCCGAGCGGCGCGGCAAGCCGCTGGACATCCACCTGCACGAGCCGGGTGCCATGGGCGCCTTTTCGCTCGGCCTCATCCTCGACCGGACCGAGGCGCTGGGGCTGCAAGGCCGCGTGGCGGTGAGCCACGGCTTCTGCCTGGGCGACGTGGCGCCGCCCGAGCGCGATGCGCTGCTCGCGCGCATGGCGCGGCTGGGCGTGGTGCTGGTCACCAGTGCGCCCGCCTCCCGCAGCGTGCCGCCACTGGCGGCCTGCCTGGCGGCCGGCGTCACGGTGGCCGGCGGCAACGACGGCATCCGCGACACCTGGACGCCCTACGGCACGCCCGACATGCTGGAGCGCGCCATGCTCATCGGGCTGCGCCACAACCTGCGCCGCGACGACGAACTCGCCCTGGCGTTCGACTGTGTGACCACGGCCGGTGCGCGGGGCTGCGGCTTCGCCGAGCACGGCTTTGCACCCGGCGACCGGGCCGATCTCGTGCTGGTCGACGCACCGAACGTGGCGCATGCCGTGGTCGCGCGGCCGGTACGCAGGCTGGTGGTGGCCGGTGGGCAGATCGTGGCGCGAGACGGCATGCTCGTCGGCGCGCACAGGGCACGCTGAAGCGTTGTCGTGCGTCAGGTTTCGTCATGGCGCGCATGGCAAGATTCGGCCCTCTTATTTTTGCTATCGAAAGCCCCGGCAATGCTCGTCAACTGCGTGGTCTATGAAGACGGTTCCAAGCTCGCCGACATTCCCGTCAGCCGCATCGGCGACTACATCGCGCTGCCCAAGTGCTTCGTGTGGGTCGCACTGCAGGACGCCACGCAGGAAGAACTGCTGGAACTGCAGCAGGAGTTCAACCTGCATCCGCTGGCGGTCGAAGACGCGCAGCATGGCCACCAGCGGCCCAAGGTCGAGGAGTACGGCGACTCGATCTTCACCGTGCTGCACCTGCTGGAGAGCCGCGACGGCCCCGAGCCCGAGCTGCACGTCGGCGAAGTCGATGTGTTCGTCGGCCACAACTACGTGGTGTCGGTGCGCAACCGCAGCGACCGTGGCTTTGCCGAGGTGCGCGAGCGCTGCCAGCGCGAGCCCGAGCTGCTGCGCAATGGGCCGGGGTTCGTGCTCTATGCGCTGATGGACGCGGTGGTCGACCGCTACTTTCCCATCATCGATGCGCTGGAGGTGGAGCTGGAGACCATCGAGGAACGCATCTTCACCAAGGGCGTGGCGCGCGAGAGCATCAAGCGCCTCTACGCGCTCAAGCAGCGGCTGACCGTGCTCAAGCATGCGGTGGCGCCGCTGCTCGAAGGCGTGGGCCGGCTGCACGGTGGGCGCGTGCCGCAGATCTGCGCAGGCACACAGGACTACTTTCGCGACGTGGTGGACCACCTCTCGCGCATCAACAACACCATCGACGCGATCCGCGACACCATCGGCACGGCGATCCACGTGAACCTGTCGATGGTGACCATCGAAGACGGCGAGGTCACCAAGCGGCTGGCCGCCTGGGCCGCGATCTTCGCCGTCTGCACGGCCTTCGCGGGCATCTGGGGCATGAACTTCGAGCACATGCCCGAGCTCAAGTGGCGCTATGGCTACGTCATGGCGCTGGGCGCCATCACCACTTTCTGCGGCTACCTGTACTACCGCTTTCGCCGGGCGGGCTGGGTGTAGGTTGGCGGTCGCATCCGGCGCGAGGGGCTCAGCGCGCCCAGCGCAGCACCAGCGGATCGAGCCGGCGTGCGATGTCGAGCAGCCCTTTGCGCACGTCGGGGTGCATGCCCGGCCACGGATGGCGCGGCGCCTCGCAGGCGATCACGCCGCCTTCCTTCATGAGCGCCTTGGCGGCCAGGAAGCCGGCCTGACGGTTCTCGTGGTTGATCAGCGGCAGCCAGCGCTGGTACAGCGTGAAGGCCAGGTCGGCGTTGCCGTTGCGGTGCGCATGGATGATCGGCCGGATGCCGTCGGCGAAGGCGCCGCCGGTCATCGCGCCGGTGGCGCCAGCGTCCAGGTCGGCCAGCAGCGTGATGGCTTCCTCGCCGTCCCACGGGCCCTCGATGGCTTCGCCACCCAGGCGGATCAGCTCGCGCAACTTGCTCGCTGCGCCGGGCGTCTCGATCTTAAAGTAGCTGACCTGCTCGATCTCGGTGGCCATCTTCGCGAGGAAGGGCGCCGACAGCACGGTGCCGCTGGCCGGTGCATCCTGCACCATGATCGGAATCGAAACGGCGTCCGACAGCTGCGCATAGGACTCGAAGATCTTCGCTTCGGGCACGCGGAAGGTAGCGCCATGATACGGCGGCATCACCATCAGCATGGCCGCGCCCATGGCCTGCGCGCGGCGGCTGCGCTCGATGCACACGGTGGTGCTGAAGTGGGTGGTGGTGACGATCACCGGCACGCGGCCCGCGACGTGTTCGAGGGCGGTGCGGGTGAGCACCTCGCGCTCGTCGTCCGACAGCAGGAACTGCTCGGAGAAGTTCGCCAGGATGCAGATGCCGTCGACGCCGGAGTCGATCATGAAGTCGAGGCAGCGCTTTTGGCTGTCGAGGTCGAGCGCGCCGGCTTCGGTGAAGGTGGTCGGTGCAACCGGGAAGATGCCGCGGTAGCGCGGGTTGGAGAGGCTGTGGGTCATGGCGTGGATCAATGCGAGTGGCGGGGAACTTCGGCGCCGCGGCAGCCGACGAGAAAGTCGAAGTCGCAGCCGTCATCGGCCTGAAGGACGTGGTCGACATACAGGCGCTGGTAGCCGCCGGCCATGCCCTTGGGCTGGGCGGCCAGGTTCCGCAGGCGTTCGGCCAGTTCGTCGTCGCTGATGTCCAGGTGCAGGCGGCCGCCGGCGCAGTCCAGCTCGATGAAGTCGCCATCGCGCACAGCGGCCAGCGGGCCACCTGCAGCCGCTTCGGGCGCCACATGCAGTACGACCGTGCCGTAGGCGGTGCCGCTCATGCGCGCGTCGGAGATGCGCACCATGTCCTTGATGCCCTGGCGAAGCAGCTTGGGCGGCAGGCCCATGTTGCCGACTTCGGCCATGCCGGGGTAGCCCTTGGGGCCGCAGTTCTTGAGCACCATCACGCAGCTCGCGTCGATGTCGAGGTCTTCGTCGACGATGCGGGCCTTGTAGTGTTCCAGGTTCTCGAACACCACGGCACGGCCCCGGTGCTGCAGCAGCGCCGGCGTCGCGGCCGAGGGCTTGAGCACCGCGCCGCGCGGCGACAGGTTGCCGCGCAGGATGCAGATGCCACCATCGGCGATCAGCGGGTTGTCCAGCGGGCGGATGACCTCGTCGTTGTAGCTGGGCGCCTCGCGCACGTTGTCCCAGAGCGAGCGGCCGTTGACGGTGAGCGCGCCGGGGTGCGGCAGCAGGTCGTGCTCGCCCAGGCGGCGCAGCACCGCGGGCAGGCCGCCCGCGTAATAGAACTCTTCCATCAGGAAGCGGCCCGACGGCTGCAGGTCGACCAGCGTCGGCGTGCCGCGGCCGATGCGCGTCCAGTCTTCCAGTTCGAGGTCGACGCCGATGCGCCCAGCGATCGCCTTCAGGTGGATCACCGCGTTGGTCGAGCCACCGATGGCCGCGTTCACGCGGATCGCGTTCTCGAAGGCTTCGCGCGTGAGGATCTTCGACAGCGTGAGGCCTTCCCGGGCCATCTCGACCGCGCGCATGCCCGACATCTGCGCCAGCACGTAGCGCCGCGCATCGACCGCCGGAATGGCGGCGTTGTGCGGCAGCGAGGTGCCCAGCGCCTCGGCCATGCAGGCCATGGTGGACGCGGTGCCCATGGTGTTGCAGGTGCCTGCCGAGCGCGACATGCCGGCCTCGGCGGCAAAGAACTGGTGCTCGTTGATTTCACCGGCCTTGAGCGACTCGTGCAGTTGCCACACGGCCGTGCCCGAACCGATGTTCTTGCCGTCCAGCTTGCCGTTGAGCATCGGCCCGCCGGTCACGACGATGGCCGGGATGTCGCAGCTGGCTGCGCCCATCAGCAGGGCGGGCGTGGTCTTGTCGCAGCCGGTGAGCAGCACCACCGCGTCGATCGGGTTGCCGCGGATGGCTTCCTCCACGTCCATGCTCGCGAGGTTGCGCGTGAGCATGGCGGTCGGGCGCAGGTTCGACTCGCCGTTGCTGAACACCGGGAACTCGACCGGGAAGCCGCCGGCCTCGGAGATGCCGCGCTTGACGTGCTCGGCGATCTTGCGGAAGTGCGCGTTGCAGGGCGTGAGTTCCGACCAGGTGTTGCAGATGCCGATGATCGGGCGGCCGTCGAACTCGTGGTCGGGGATGCCCTGGTTCTTCATCCAGCTTCGGTACATGAAGCCGTTCTTGTCGGCGGTGCCGAACCATGCGGTCGAGCGTAGTTTTTTGGAGGGGATGTCCGGCATTCTGGGTGCGTCCTGTGGGGCAAGAAGGAAGAAGATGAACTCAGCGCGACGGGGCGCGCGAGGTGAAGAAGCGTTGCAGCAGGCAGAAGACGAAGAGCAGGGCACCGACGACGATGCGCGTCCACCAAGAGCTCAGCGTGCCGTCGAAGGAGATCAGCGTCTGGATGATTCCGAGCATCAGCACGCCGAAGAGCGTGCCCGCGACGTAGCCCACGCCGCCCGTCAGCAGCGTGCCGCCGATGACGACCGCGGCGATCGCGTCGAGCTCCAGCCCGACGGCGTGCAGGCCGTAGCCCGACAGCATGTAGAAGGTGAAGATCACGCCGGCCAGCGCCGAGCAGAAGCCCGACAGCGTGTACACGCCGACCAGCGTGCGGCGCACCGGCAGGCCCATCAGCAGCGCCGAATGCTCGCTGCCGCCCACCGCATACACCGCACGGCCGAAGGCGGTGCAGTGCGCGACGAAGACCGCCACCAGCACCACGACGATGGCGATCACCGCGCTCACCGACAGCGAGGCATCGCCCCACACCGGAATGCGGATCTGCGAGACCTGCGTGTAGAAATCGTTGGTGATGCTGATCGAGTCGATGCTGATCAGGTAGCACAGGCCGCGTGCCAGGAACATCCCCGCCAGCGTCACGATGAAGGGCTGCAGCCGGAAGCGCTCGATCAGAAGGCCCTGGAACGCGCCGAAGGCCGTGCCCATGGCCAGCACCAGCGGAATGACGACGAGGGGGCTCCAGCCGTGGTGCTCGACCAGCGCGGCCGAGACCATGGTGGTGAGCGCGATCACCGAACCCACCGACAGGTCGATGCCGCCGGACAGGATCACGAAGGTCATGCCGACCGCCACCACGATGAGGAAGGCGTTGTCGATCAGCAGGTTGAGGAAGACCTGTGCCGAAAAGAAGCCGTCGTAGGCCAGCGAGCCCAGCGTGGCCATGACCATGAACAGCGAAATGGTGGCGGCCAGCGGGAAGTACTTGGGATTCAGCTTCCTGCGCCCGCGCCCTTTCGAAGGAGCGACCTGGGGCGAGGGTTTCGACTCGATCACGGCGCTCATGAACGAACCTCCCCCAGCGCCGGTCGCCGCGTCCACGTGCGCACCGTGGCGCGGAACTCGGGCGACTGCAGCAGCATCACCAGGAACACGACCACCGCCTTCACCACCAGGTTGATCTCGGGCGGCACGCCCAGCGAATAGATGGCGTAGGTCAGCGTCTGGATGATCAGCGCGCCGATCACGCTGCCCACCAGGCTGAAGCGCCCACCGGTGAGCGCGGTGCCACCCAGCGTCACGGCCAGGATGGCGTCGAGCTCCAGCAACTGGCCGGCGTTGTTGCCGTCGGCGCTCTTCACGTTCGAGCTGATCAGAAGGCCCGCGATGCCTGCGCACAGGCCGCAGAACGCATAGGCCCCCACCACCAGCCGCCGCGACTGGATGCCCGCCACCCGCGCCGCCGTCGGGTTGATGCCCACGGCCTGGATGAACAGGCCCAGCGCCGTGCGCGTGATGGCCAGGTACAGCAGCACGAACACGGCCGCCGCGATGAACAGCGAGAAGGGCAGGCCGAGCAGGTAGCCGCTGCCCAGGAAGAAGTAGGGCTTGTAGTAGAGCGTGATGATCTGGCCGTTGGTGATGAGCTGCGCGATGCCGCGGCCCGCCACCATCAGGATCAGCGTCGCGATGATCGGCTGCATGCCCACGCGCGCCACCAGCAGGCCGTTCCACAGGCCGCACACCAGTGCGATCGCCAGCGCCGCGATGATGGCCAGCGGCAGCGGGAAGCGGCTGGTGTCGCCGGCCACGGCACCGCCAATCATCCAGGCGGCCGTCGCCGCCGAGATGGCGACCACGGCGCCCACCGAGATGTCGATGCCGCGGGTGGCAATCACGAGCGTCATGCCCAGCGACACCAGTACCAGCGGCGCGGCGCGGTTGAGGATGTCGATCAGGCTGCCGTAGAGATGGCCGTCACGCCATTCGAGGTGCAGGAAGCTCGGGTTGAACGCGGTGTTGAGCGCTAGCAGGAGCAGCAGTGTGATGAGGGGCCAGGCTAGGCGGTGGCGCATTGCGTTGGCCATGGGGCTGTGTTCTTGTTTTGGCATGTCAGTGGCTTTGGCTGGTCTTCTGCTGCGGGTCCGGCCTGTGCGGCGTGCACAGGCCACCGGGTACTCCCCTCCGCGAATGTCCCCCGCCTTCGGCTCCTCCTTTATTTCGCTGCGGGAAGCACCCGGCACCCTGTGCACGTGGACGCGATCGCGGTGCACCGTCGATGAACCACCGACTCGCGCCAGGCTCACGTCGATGGTGTGCTCCCCGCAGCGAAATAAAGGAGGAGCCGGCAGCCGAAGGCTGACGGCGGGGGACATTCGCGGAGGGGAGTACGCCGTCGGCGTGGGCCCGCCCCGAACATGACCTCCCACTTCGGATCGAAAAAAGGCAATTCGTCATGCCGCTGCAATCATTTCGTAGACCTCGTCCTCGGTGCTGCCGCCCGGCAGTTCACCGACCTTCTTCCGGTCGCGCAGCACTACGATGCGATGCGCCACGCGCACCACCTCGCTCATTTCCGACGAGATGAAGATCACCGCCATGCCGGCCTCGGCCAGCTTCAGGATCTGCTCCATGATCTCTTGCTTGGCCGCCACGTCGATGCCGCGCGTGGGCTCGTCGAGGATCAGGAGGCGTGGCTCCGTGGCCAGCCAGCGCGCGATCATGGCCTTCTGCTGGTTGCCGCCCGACAGCAGGCCGATCGGCGTCTCGATGCTCGCGGTCTTGATGCCCAGCGCGGCGACGAAGCGCTCGGCCATCGTGTTCTGGTCGGCACGCGACAGGAATTTCGTGGTGCCCATGCGTGCCTGCAGCGCGAGCGCGATGTTCTCGCGCACCGACAGGTCGGCCACGATGCCGTCGGTCTTGCGCTCTTCGGGGCACAGCGCCAGGCCGTGGCGGATCGCATCGGCCGGCGTCGCGAAGCGCACCGCCTGGCCGTCGATGCGCAGCACGCCGCGGTCGGGCGATTCCATGCCGAAGAGCAGGCGCGCGAGTTCGGTGCGGCCCGCGCCCAGCAGCCCGGCCAGCCCGACGATCTCACCCGCGCGCACGCGCAGGTCCAGCGGCTGCAGCTGCGTGGCCTGGGCCAGGCCTTCGGCCTGCAGCAGCGCCGGTGCGGTGTCGTCGAAGGCCGGCGGCACCTCGGGCCGTGCGGACTGCGCCGCGAGCTCGCGCCCGAGCATGGCCGCGATCAGCGCCTGCGGCCCCAGATCGGCCACGCGCCATTCTCCGACCCATCGGCCGTTGCGCAGCACCGTGATGCGATCGGACACCGCATAGACCTGGTTCATGAAGTGCGTGACGAAGACGATCGCCATGCCTTCCGCGCGCAGCCGGCGCAGCACCTCGAACAGCTTGTTCACTTCCTCGTCGTCCAGGCTGGACGTCGGCTCGTCCAGGATCAGCACCTTCGACGACACGCCCAGCGCCCGCGCGATCGCCACCAGCTGCTGCACCGCCACGGGGTAGCTCGCGAGCAGGCGCGTGACGTCGATGTCCAGGCCGATGCGGGCGAGCAGCTCGCGCGCCCGCTGGTTGACGGCGGCCCAGTCGATGCGCCAGGCCTGGGCCATGCCGCAGCGCGGGTAGCGGCCGGCGAACACGTTCTCCGCCACCGACAGGTTGGGGCACAGGTTCACTTCCTGGTAGACCGTGCTGATGCCCAGCTTCTGTGCTTGCAGCGGCGAGCCGGCGCGGATCGTCTGGCCGTCCAGCCGCATCTCGCCGCCGCTGGATTCCAGCACGCCCGTCAGCACCTTGATCAGCGTCGACTTGCCTGCGCCGTTCTGGCCCATCAGCGCGTGGATCTCGCCAGGGTACAGCCGCAACTGCACGTCGCGCAGCACCTCGATGCCCGCAAAGGACTTGCCGATGCCCGAGAGTTCGAGCACGGGCGTGAGGGCGCTCGCGTTTGTCATCACTTGTTCTTGTTGTAGACGTCGATGAACACCGCAGCCAGCAGCACCAAGCCCTTGATGACCTGCTGGTAGTCGATGCCGATCCCGAGGATCGACATGCCGTTGTTCATCACGCCCATGATGAAGGCGCCGATGACCGCGCCCATCACCTTGCCCACGCCGCCCGAGGCGGACGCACCGCCGATGAAGCAGGCCGCGATCACGTCCAGCTCGAAGCCCAGGCCCGCCTTGGGCGTGGCCGTGTTCAGGCGCGCAGCGAACACCAGGCCGGCCAGTGCCGCCAGTGCGCCCATGTTCACGAAGGTGAGGAAGGCCAGCCGCTGCGTCTTGATGCCCGACAGCCGCGCCGCCTTCTCGTTGCCGCCCAGCGCATAGATGCGCCGGCCGACGGTGGTGCGGTTGGTGACGAAGTCGTAGGCCACGATCAGCACCGCCATCACCACCAGCACGTTCGGCAGGCCCTTGTACGACGCGAGCAGCCAGCTGAAGAACAGGATGACCGCCGCGAAGAACACGTTCTTCACCAGGAAGAAGGCGTAGGGCTCCTGCTCCATGCCGTGTGCCGCCAGCTTGGCGCGGCCACGCAGCTTGAAGAACACCAGGGCCGCAGCCGCCAGCGCGCCGACGATGAGCGACGTGGTGCGCATCGTGTCGCCGCCGAGCGGGTCGGGGATGAAGCCTGAGCTGAGCTTCTGGAAAGTTTCCGGGAACGGCCCGAGCGACTGGCCCTGCAGCAGTGCGAGCGTCAGGCCCTTGAACACCAGCATGCCCGCGAGCGTGACGATGAACGACGGGATCTTGCCGTAGGCCACGAACCAGCCCTGCGCCGCGCCGATGATCGCGCCCGCAAGGATGCTGACGATGGCCGTCGGCACATAGCCCCAGTCGTACTGCACCATCAGTACCGCGGCCAGCGCACCGATGAAGCCGCAGACCGAACCGACCGACAGGTCGATGTGGCCGGCCACGATCACCAGCAGCATGCCCAGCGCCATGATCACCACATAGCTGTTCTGCAGCACGAGGTTGGTCAGGTTCAGCGGCCGCAGCAGCGTGCCGTCGGTCAGCACCTGGAACAGCACCATGATCGCGACCAGCGAGATCAGCATGCCGTATTCGCGCAGGTTGTTCTTGAGAAAACCCGTGTGCAGCTTGCCGCTGGGGGCGGGCGCCAACGGGGCGGCGGGTTGGACCGCTTTGGTGTCACTGGGGGACATGGACAGAACTCCCTGAATTCACGATCGCGCGCATGATGCGCTCCTGCGAGGCCTCGGCCACCGGGTATTCGGCGACGAAGCGGCCTTCGTTCATCACGTAGATGCGGTCGCACATGCCGAGCAGCTCGGGCAGTTCGGACGAGATCATCAGAATGCCCTTGCCCTCCTGCGCCAGCTGGTCGATGAGCGTGTAGATCTCGTACTTGGCGCCGACGTCGATGCCCCGCGTCGGCTCGTCGAGGATCAGCAGTTCGGGCTTGGTGAACAGCCACTTGCTCAGCACCACCTTCTGCTGGTTGCCGCCCGAGAGATTGACGACGCGCTGGTCGGTGCCCGAGCAGCGGATCTTCAGGGCGTGGCGGTAGTCGTCGGCCACCTTGAACTCGCGGCCCTCGTCGATCACCATCGACTGCGAGACGCCTTCCAGGTTGGCCAGCGTCACGTTCTTGCGGATGTCTTCTTCCAGCACCAGCCCGTAGCCCTTGCGGTCTTCGGTGACGTACGCGATGCCGTGGCCGATGGCCTTGCCGATCGTGCTCACGTCCACCGGCTGGCCGTGCATGCGCACCGTGCCGCGGATGCGCTGGCCCCAGGAGCGCCCGAACACGCTCATCGCGAACTCGGTGCGGCCCGCGCCCATCAGCCCGGCGATGCCGACGATCTCGCCGCGGCGCACGTTCAGGTTCACGCCCTTGATCGTCTCGCGCTCGGCGTGCAGCGCGTGGTGCACGTGCCAGTCGCTGACCTCGAACACCGTCTCTCCGATCTTCGGCGTGCGCTGCGGATAGCGGTGTTCCATGTCGCGCCCGACCATGCCGCGGATGATGCGGTCCTCGCTGATCGGCGTGCTGCGGCAATCCATGGTCTCCACCGTGGTGCCGTCGCGCAGCACCGTGATGGTGTCGGCCACCTTGGCGATCTCGTTGAGCTTGTGCGAGATCAGGATCGACGCGATGCCCTGGCGTTTGAGTTCGAGCAGCAGCATGAGAAGCGCATCGCTGTCGCGCTCGTTGAGGCTGGCGGTCGGTTCGTCCAGGATCAGCAGCTTCACGTGCTTGGACAGCGCCTTGGCGATTTCCACCAGTTGCTGCTTGCCCACGCCCAGGTCGGTCACCAGCGTGGTCGGCAGCTCGGCCAGGCCCACCTTGGCCAGCAGCTCCCGGGTCTTGGCATGCGCGGCGAACCAGTCGATTACCCCGCCGCGCACGATCTCGTTGCCCAGGAAGATGTTCTCCGTGATGGAGAGCAGCGGCACCAGCGCCAGTTCCTGGTGGATGATGATGATGCCCAGCGCCTCGCTGTCGGCGATGCCGCGAAAGCGCCGCAAGGCGCCCTCGAAGTGGATCTCGCCTTCGTAGCTGTCGCAGGCATAGACGCCGCTGAGCACCTTCATCAGCGTCGACTTGCCCGCGCCGTTCTCGCCCACGACCGCATGGATCTCGCCCGCGCGCACCGCCAGCCGGACATCGCTCAGCGCCTTCACGCCGGGAAATGTCTTGGTGATGCCGCGCATCTCCAGGATCGTGTCGCCCTCCGCGCTCACTTGACCTGGCTTTCCTTGTAGTAGCCGCTGTCGACCAGCACCGGCTTCCAGTTGGTGATGTCCACGCTCACGGGCTTGAGCAGGTACGACGGCACCACCTTCACGCCGTTGTTGTAGGTCTTGGTGTCGTTCACCTCGGGGGTCTTGCCGGCCAGCATGGCGTCGACCATGGCCACGGTGACCTTGGCCAGTTCGCGCGTGTCCTTGAACACGGTGGCGGTCTGTTCCTTCTTCAGGATCGACTTGACCGACTGCACCTCGGCGTCCTGCCCGGTCACCACCGGCATCGGCAGCTTGGGCGTGCCGTAGCCCACGCCCTTGAGCGACGAGATGATGCCGATCGACAGGCCGTCGTAGGGCGAGAGCACCGCGTCGACCTTGTCCTTGGTGTAGTACGCCGACAGCAGGTTGTCCATGCGGGCCTGGGCCACCGCGCCGTCCCAGCGCAGCGTCGAGACCTTGTCCATGCCCAGCTGCTTGCTGCGCACCACCAGCTTGCCGCTGTCGATGTAGGGCTTCAACACCGACATCGCGCCGTTGTAGAAGAAGAAGGCGTTGTTGTCGTCCGGCGAGCCGCCGAACAGCTCGATGTTGAACGGGCCCTTGCCCGCCTTCAGGTCCAGCGCCTTCTCGATGTAGGCGGCCTGCAGCACGCCGACCTGGAAGTTGTCGAAGGTCGCGTAGTAGTCGACGTTCTTCGAACCCTTGATGAGCCGGTCGTACGCGATGACCTTCACGCCCTTGTCGGCCGCCTTCTGCAGCACGTCGGACAGCGTGGTGCCGTCGATGGCCGCGATCACCAGCACCTTCGAGCCCTTGGTCACCATGTTCTCGATCTGCGCGAGCTGGTTGGGGATGTCGTCGTCGGCGTACTGCAGGTCGGTCTTGTAGCCCTTCTCCTGGAAGTACTTGACCATGTTGGCCCCGTCGGCGATCCAGCGGGCCGACGACTTGGTCGGCATCGAGATGGCGACCGGACCCTTGTCCTGCGCGTGGGCCAGCGTGGCGACGCCCAGGATGCCCGTGGCGGCTGCGGCGACCAGGGTCTTGAGAAAAATGCGCTTCATGGGTGTATCCGTTCTCAGTACTTGCGGGAAGGAAATTCCTTGGCGGCCACTTCCATCGGGAAGATGCCTTCTTCGGTGACGATGCGCTTGGGCAGCGTCTTGCCGGCCTTGATGTCCTTCACCGCGCTCATGAGCTGCGGGCCCAGCAGCGGGCTGCATTCGACGGTGACATTGAGCTTGCCGGCGATCATGGCTTCGAAAGCGCCCTTGACGCCGTCGATCGAGATGATGGTGATGTCCTTGGCGGGCTTGAGGCCCGCCTCCTCGATCGCCTGGATCGCGCCGATCGCCATGTCGTCGTTGTGCGCGAACAGCACGTTGATCTTCTTGCCCTCGGCCTTCAGGAAGGCCTCCATCACCTCCTTGCCCTTGGCGCGGGTGAAGTCGCCGGTCTGCGAGCGGATGATCTTGAACTTCGGGTCGGCCTTGACGATTTCCTCGAAACCCTTCTTGCGGTCGATGGCCGGGGCCGAACCCACGGTGCCCTGCAGCTCGACGATGTTCACGTCGCCCTTCTGGTCTTTCATCTTGTCGACCAGCCAGCGGCCGGCCTTGCGGCCTTCTTCCACGAAGTCGGAGCCCATGAAGGTCACGTAGAGCGTGTCGTCCTTCGAGTTGACCGCGCGGTCGGTCAGCACCACGGGGATCTTCGCGGCCTTGGCTTCGCGCAGCACCGTGTCCCAGCCCGACTCCACCACTGGTGAGAAAGCGATCACGTCGACCTTCTGCGCGATGTACGAGCGGATCGCCTTGATCTGGTTCTCCTGCTTTTGCTGCGCGTCGGAGAACTTCAGCTCGATGCCCGCTTCCTTGGCGGCCGACTTGATCGACTCCGTGTTGGCGGTGCGCCATTCGCTTTCGGCGCCGACCTGGGCGAAGCCCAGCACGAGTTTCTTCTGGGCCCAGACGCTGGCGGGCAGCAGGCCCGCGACCGCTGCTGCGGCCATGGCGGAGGTGAGAGTGCGTCGGTTCATGGTCATTGGAGGTCTCCTGTTGTTGTCGATGAAAGCGTGGAAGAAAACGAGAAGGGCGCGTGGCCGGTTTCAGGCCGGCATGTAGCCGGTGCGCACCGTCGTGTAGAACGATGTGGCGGTGTGGCGGCCGGCCGGCCGCACGGCGTCGCCTGCACCGTTGCGGCCGCCCAGCGGCGCGAAGTCGTCCACGCCGGTGGTCGGCATGTTGACCAGCGTCGTGCCGACCTGCGCGTGGCGGCGAAAGTGCATGGCGTGCTGCAGCGAATTGGTGCAGAGCGCCGCGCCCCGGCCCGCGGGCATGTCGTTGGCGAGTGCCAGGGCGTCTTCGTAGTCGACGGCGCGCAGCACGCACGCCACGGGGCCGAACAGCGCCTCGCGGGCGATGCGGTGGGTGGGCCGTGCCAGAAACAGGGCGGGGCTCATGTAGTGGCCGGGCTGCGCGCGTGCAAGGCGTTCGCCGCCCCACACGTGTTCGGCGCCTTCTTCGCGCGCCAGGGCCACGGTTTCCAGGTTGCGCGTGAGCTGCACGGCGTCGGCCAGTGGCCCCAGGTCGATGCCGTGGGCCAGCGCGTTGCCGATGGTCAGCGCGGCGAGCCGGTCGCGCAACCGCGCCACGAAGGCGTCGTGCACGGACGCTTCGACGATCAGGCGGCTGGACGCCGTGGCGCGCTGGCCGTTGCTGCCGTAGGCGCCCTGCACGGCGCAGTCGACCGCCTGCGCCAGGTCGGCGTCGGCCAGCACCACCAGCGTGTGGGCGCCGCCGGTTTCCAGTTGCACGCGCGCTTGCCGGGCATGGGCAGCCTGGCGCACGCGCTCTCCCAGGGCGGCCGAGCCGGTAAAGCTCAGCGCGTCGACCTGCGGGCTGTCGACCAGCGACTGGCCCACTTCGCGGCCGCTGCCCATCACCAGGTTGAAGGTGCCGGCGGGCAAGGCGGCGCGGCTGATGACCTCGGCCAGCGCCCAGCCGCAGGCGGGCACCAGTTCGGCGGGCTTGAAGACCACGCTGTTGCCAGCGGCCAGCGCCGCGGCGATCTGTGCCGCAGGAACGGCGAGCGGTGAACTCCACGGCGTGATGACCGCCACCACGCCGACGGGCACCTGCGCCACGTCGATCTGCACGCCAGAGCGCACCGTGCGCGCGCCGTCGGCCGCGCCCTGGCGCAGGGCCTCGCCCGCAAAGAACTTGAAACTGCGGCCGGCCTGCACGGCTTCGGTGGCGGCCTCGGCCAGTGGCTTGCCCTGCTCGCGCGCCAGCAACAGGCCCAGCGTGTCCTTGCGTTCAATGAGTTCGCTGCCGATGCGGTCGAGCACGTCGGCGCGGCGCTGCGGCGTGCTGCGCGCCCAGTGGGTGGACGCATCGACGGCAGCGCGCACGGCGAGTTCGGCCTGGTTGCGGTCGCCCCGTGCGTACTCGGCGACCACCTCGCTGGTGTCCGATGGATTCACGCTGACGCCGGTGGTCGCACTGGTTTCCCAGCGGCCATTGATGTACTGCCGAACGTTCTGATGAATCTCACCGTGTCTCACGAAGCGCCAACCTTTGTTGTTCTTGGGTGGGCGCTCAGTCTAGAAACGAAATTGATATCGATCCAATCAATTTTTCGACAAAATAGATATCAATCGAAGGATTCTGGAAAACCCCATGACGACCTACACGCACTGGTTCATTCGCGCGCGCCTCAAGACCCGGCAACTGTTGCTGCTGGTGGCGTTGGCCGAAGAGGGCAACATCCACCGTGCCGCACAGGTGCTCAACATGACGCAGCCCGCGGCCTCCAAGCTGCTGAAAGACCTGGAGGACGTGCTGGAGGTGCCCCTGTTCGACCGGCTGCCGCGCGGCATGCGGCCGACCTGGTACGGCGAAACCATGATCCGCCACGCGCGGGTGGCGCTTGCCAGCCTGAACCAGGCGCACGACGAACTGCAGGCGCTCAAGGCGGGCAGCTTCGGCCAGGTGAACGTGGGGGCCATCACCTCGCCCGGCCTGGCGCTGCTGCCGCCGGCCGTGGCCATGGTCAAGCGCGAGCAGCCCAACCTGCGCGTGTCGCTGGAGATCGAGACCAGCCCTGTGCTATTGGAGCGCCTGGAGCAGGGCAAGCTGGACATCCTCGTGGCCCGCCTCTTTGCCGAGCATGACAAGTCGCAGCTGCGCTACCAAGCGCTGACCGAGGAGCCGGTCTGCGCGCTGGTGCGCCCGGGGCACCCGATGCTGGGAATGTCGGGCCTGACCCTGCGCGACGTGGTGGGCGCCGGCTGGATCGTGCCGCCCGCAGGCAGCGTGCTGCGGCACCGCTTCGACCTGATGTTCCAGCAGGAGGGGCTGGCACCGCCCATCAACACGGTGGAAACCGCCGCGCTGCTCTTCACGACCCGCATGCTGCAGCAAAGCGACATGGTCGCCGTGCTGGCGGCCGACGTGGCGCGCTACTACGCCGCGCACGGCATCGTGGCGCTGCTGCCGCTGGAGATGCCCTGCCACATGGACGCCTTCGGCATCATCACGCGCACCGACCGGCTGCTCTCGCCGGCGGCCAAGGTGATGATGAAGGCGCTGAAGACGGCCAGCCTGTCGGTCTACAACCGGCGGCTGGACATGGTGGACTGAGGGCCTGCGGCCCTGCGTTCACACCCAGCCGGCGTCGACCGTGAACTCCTGCGCGGTGCACATCGCCGCATCGTCCGATGCGAGGAACAGCACCATGCGGGCGATGTCCTCGGGCAGCAGCTTGTCGGGCAGGCACTGGTTGCGCTTGAGCGCCTGCTCGCCTTCCTCGTCGAGCCACAGCTTGACCTGGCGCTCGGTCATCACCCAGCCCGGCGACACCGTGTTGATGCGGATGCGGTCCTGCCCCAGGCTCACGGCCAGGCCACGCGTCAGGCCGTTGACCGACGACTTGGCGATCGCGTAGCAGGGGTAGCCGGTGCCCTTGCCCTGCCAGCCGGTCGAGCCCAGGTTGATCACCGAGCCGAAGCCCAGGCGCTGCATGCCCGGCACCACCGACTGGATCGCGAAGAGCGCAGGCCGTTCGTTGATGGCCATGCGCTCGTCGTAGTAGGCCGGCGTGACCGATTCGAGCGTGTGGCGGTCGTCGCTCGCCACGTTGTTGACCAGCACGGCGAAGTCGCCCAGCGCGGCGGCCGCATCGGCAATGGCGGCCTGCAGCGCGGCGATGTCGCGCACGTCGCACTTGCGCCACCACGGCGCGGGATGGCCGGCATCGGCGATCTCCTGCGCCAGTGCGCGGCTGGCTTCCTCGGCGATGTCGATGAACGCCACCCGCGCGCCCTGCGCGGCGAAGGCCGACACCATGGCAGCGCCGATGCCGCTGCCGCCCCCGGTGACGAACACGGTGCGGTCACGCAGGCTGGGGTAGACCGAGTTCTTCTGCAGGGCAGGTGCAGCGACCGAGGTGGAACGGGTCGCAGGAGGGGCAGTCGGGACGGTGGAAGCAGTGGGGGCGGTCATCAGGCGGGTCTCCGGTGTTTTTGAAGGTATTGCAATTTGCATATCGATATATATGCATAACTTGTGTTTCTAATATCAATATGCCCTGATACGATCCGCCGCGTCAAGCACTGCCACCCGATGCCGGAAACCTTGCCATGAGCCTGCCTGTCCCACTCCCCACGCACGATGCCGCCCCCGGTGCGTCCAGCCTGGCGCCAAGCCTCCTCGGCGCGCCCGAGTGCCTGTGGCCTGCGGGTGCCGATCTGGGCGAAGGCGTGCTGTGGTCGCAGCGCGAACAGGCGCTCTACTGGGTCGACATCCTGGCGCATCGCCTTTACCGCTGGCGCAGCGGCGACGGGGCGCGGCACCAGTGGCAATTCGGCGAAGAGATTTCGGCGCTGGCCGAGCGCGCTTCCGCGCCAGGATTGATCGTCACGCTGCGGCGCGGCTTCGCGTTCTTCGATCCGGCCACGGCCACGGCCGTCGCTCCCGTGCCCACCGTGCTGCACCAGCCCGAGTCCGACCAGCCCGGCAACCGCTTCAACGACGGCAAGTGCGATGCGCAGGGGCGCTTCTGGGGCGGCACGATGGACGCCGCCTGCGTAGAACCCACCGGCGCGCTCTATCGCTTCGATCCCGACGGCAGCTGCTCGCGTCACGAACACGGCTTTGCCGTGACCAACGGCCCGACCTGGTCGGGCGATGGCCGCACGATGTACTTCAACGACACGGTGCGTGGCCGTGTGTATGCGTACGATTTCGACGCCGCGGCCGGCACGGTGTCGAACCGGCGCGAATGGCTGCGCCTGGCGCGCGGTGACGGCGTGCCCGACGGCATGACCACCGACGCCGCCGGTCGGCTCTGGATCGCGCACTGGGGCGGCGCCTGCGTCAGCTGCCACGACCCGGTGAGCGCGGCGGAACTGTGCCGCGTCGTGCTGCCGGTGTCGCAGGTCACCAACTGCGCCTTCGGCGGCGACGACCTGCAGACGCTCTTCATCAGCAGCGCGCGCAACGGCCTCGACGCCGACCAGCGTGCCGCCGAGCCGCTGGCCGGCGGGCTCTTCACGGTGCGCGTCGACAGCCCCGGCCGCGCGGCGCCCCTGTTCGGCGGCTGAGCTCGCAACGCCGGCGCGCCTCGGGCGGGCGTCAGGCCATGCTGAAGCGGTGCTCCGTGCGGCTCGTGAACACCTCGCCCGGCCGCAGCACGGTCGAAGGAAATTCGGGCCGGTTGGGCGAATCGGGAAAGTGCTGCGTCTCCAGGCACAGCCCGTCGCCCTGGCGCACCACTTCGCCATGGCTGCCGACCAGCGTGCCGTCGAGAAAGTTGCCCGAATAGAACTGCACGCCCGGCTCGGTGGTGTGCACTTCCATCACGCGGCCCGAAGCCGCGTGCGACAGGCGAGCGGCCAGTGCGAGCCCCGTTGGCGTGCCGGGCCGCTCCCGCTCGGCGTCGAGCACCCAGTTGTGGTCGTAGCCGCGCGCCCGCACCAGTTGCTCGTGCGGCGCCCGAATGCGCGCGCCGATGCGCGTGGGCGTGCGAAAGTCGAACGGGGTGCCGGCCACGTCGGCGATGCCGGTCGGGATGAGCGTGGCGTCGACCGGCGTGTAGCGGCTGGCGGGCAGCATGAGTTCGTGGTCGAGCACCGAGCCGCTGCCCGCCAGGTTGAAGTAGTCGTGGTGGCTCAGGTTCAGCACGGTGGGGCGGTCGGTGCGGGCCTGGTAGTCGATGCGCCAGCATCCGTCGGCGCCGAGCGTGTAGCGCACTTCGACCTGCAGCGTTCCCGCATGGCCCTCTTCGCCATCGGCGCTCGTGTAGCGCAGCACCAGCGCCACGTTGCCCAGCGCATCGGCCGGCACCGGCGTGATGTCCCACCAGCGCGCGCCGAAGCCTTTCGTCCCGCCGTGCAGCGTGTGGGGTCCGTCGTTCAAGGGCAGCTGGAAGGCATCGCCATCGAGGACGAAGCGGCCGGCCGCGATGCGGTTGGCATAGCGGCCGACGATGGTGCCGAAGTGCGGATTGCGCGCCACGTAGTCGGCCAGCGTCGGCAGGCCCAGCACCACGTTGGCGCTGTGGCCGTGGCGGTCGGGCACCTGCAGCGCGGTGACGATGCCGCCGTAGTTCATGGCGCTCAGGCGCAGGCCGCGGCCGTTGTCGAGCGTGTACTCGGTCACCTCGCGCCCGTCGGGCAGCAGGCCGAGCGGCCGGGAGGCAATGGCGGGTGTGGACGTGGAAGTGGAAGAGGGCGGCATGGTCTAGAAAGGGTCTGGCACCGGCGGATTCTGCATGCGGACGGATAATCCGGCGATGCGAATCCGCTTTACCAAGATGCAGGGTGCCGGCAACGACTTCGTCGTGCTCGACGAAACCCGTGCGCCGCTCGGTCTGACGACCGCGCAATACCAGTTCCTCGCCAACCGCCACTTCGGCGTGGGTGCCGACCAGATCCTCACGGTGCGCCAGCCGGCCGTCGACGCCAGCGCGGGCGTCGACTTCCAGTACGTGATTCACAACGCCGACGGCGGCGAGGTGGAGCAGTGCGGCAACGGCGCGCGCTGCTTCATGCGCTTCGTGCGCGAGCGCGGCCTCACCTCCAAGGACAGCGTGCGCGTGCAGACGCTCTCGGGCGTGATCGAGCCGCGCCTGAACGCGGACGGCCGCGTCACGGTCGACATGGGTGCGCCCGTGTTCGAACCGGCGCGCATTCCCTTCGACCCGGCCGGCCTCGACCCGCAGCCCGACGGCGCCTGGGAGACCTGGCATCTCGCGCTCTCGACCCAGCCGGAAGGCGCCATCGTGCCGCTGGCGCTCGTTTCCATGGGCAACCCGCATGCCGTGCAGATCGTCGACGACGTCGACACGGCGCCGGTGCTCGCGCAAGGTCCGCTGATCGAGCACCATCCGCGCTTTGCGCAGCGTGTGAACGCCGGCTTCATGCAGGTGGTCGACCGCACGCACGTGCGCTTGCGGGTGTACGAGCGCGGCGCCGGCGAAACGCTGGCCTGCGGCACGGGCGCCTGCGCGGCGGTGGTCGCGGGCATTCGCCTGGGCCTGCTCGACCCGCGCGTGGACGTGCAGACGCACGGCGGCGTGCTGACCATCGAATGGGCCGGCCTGGGCCAGCCCGTCTTCATGACGGGACCTGCCGAGACCGTGTTCGAAGGCGACATCGAGGTGCCCGAACTGCCATGACCCTCCTCAACGACATCCATGCCATGAACCCGATCACCGAAGACGACATCGCCAACTACCTGGCGAACACGCCCGACTTCTTCGAGCGCCATGCGCAACTGCTGTCCGAAGTGCAGCTCACCAGCCCGCACGGCAACCGCGCGGTGAGCCTGCAGGAACGCCAGGCCGAAATGCTGCGCGAGAAGATCAAGGCGCTGGAACACCGCGTGATGGACATGGTCCGCCACGGCACCGAAAACGCCGTCACCACCGACCGCCTGCAACGCTGGACGCGGGGCCTGCTCGGCACGCGCGACCCGCGCGCATTGCCCTACCGCATTGCCGACGAGCTGCAGTCGCTCTTCATGGTGCCGCAGACCGCCATCCGCGTCTGGGACTGCGATGCGGCCTATGCCAGCGAGGCCTACGCGCTGCCGGTGAGCGACGACCTGAAGACGCTGGCCAACTCGCTGACCGCGCCCTACTGCGGCCTGAACGCCAACTTCGAGACCTCGGCCTGGCTGGAAGAAGGCCGCGCGGCCGTCTCGGTGGCGCTGATCGCCTTGCGTGCCGCGCCCGACGCGCCGGCCTTCGGCTTGCTGGTGCTGGCATCGCCCGACGCGCAGCGCTTCAACGCGGAGATGGGCACCGATTTCCTGGAGCGCATCGCCGAACTGGCTTCTGCCGCCGTGTCGCGGCTGCGCACGGCCTGACATGGCCGACGTGCCGGCGATCGACCCGGTGCCGTCGACGGACCCGTTGATCGACCGCTATCTCACGCACGTGCGAGTGGAGCGCCGGCTGGCGGCGCGCACGGTCGACCTGTATGCCATCCACCTGGCCACCCTGTGCGAGAAGGCGGCCGCGGCCGGCCTGACGCTCGAACGGGTGCAGACCGCCCACGTGCGGCGCTGGATGACGCAACTGCACGGGGCGGGTCGCGAGCCGCGCGGCATCGCGCTGGTGCTTTCTTGCTGGCGCAGCTTCTACCGCTGGATGGGGCACGAACGCCTCGTCGAAGCCAACCCGGTGCAGGACGTGCGCGCGCCCAAGGCGGGCCGCCCGCTGCCCAAGGCGCTGGCCGTCGACGACGCTGTGCGCCTGGCCGACCTGCACGACCTCGACGCCGACCCCTGGGCCGAGGCGCGTGACCGCGCCATCGTCGAGCTGCTGTACGGCTGCGGCCTGCGTGTGAGCGAACTGGTCGGCCTCGACGTGGTGGCCAGCAAGACCGCGCGTGGCTGGATCGACCTGGACGCGGGCGACGCGCACGTGCTGGGCAAGGGCGGCAAGCGCCGCAGCGTGCCCGTCGGCGGCAAGGCGGCCGAGGCGCTGCGCGCCTGGCTCGCCGTGCGCGACGATGGCGCTGCGCTGCCCGCAGCGCGCCTGCGCGACCCCGAAGCTGCCGCGGCGCTCTTCCTGGGGCGCAACGGCACCCGCTTCTCGTCGCATTCGGTCTGGAAGCAGCTCAAGACGCGCAGTGCCAAGGCCGGTCTCAACGCGTCGGTGCATCCGCACATGCTCCGACACTCCTTTGCCAGCCACGTGCTGCAGTCGAGCAGCGACCTGCGCGGCGTGCAGGAACTGCTGGGCCACGCCAACATCACGACCACCCAGGTCTATACCCGACTGGATTTCCAGCATCTCGCCAGGGCCTACGACGCCGCGCACCCGCGCGCGCAGGCCAAGAAAGAAAAATGAAAGCATTGCGGCTGCGGCCAGGCAAGGAGCGCTCGCTGCAGCGCCGCCATCCATGGATCTTCGAATCGGCCATCGACAAGGGCGGTGCCGACGCCGGCGAAACCGTGCGCATCGAATCGAGCGACGGCCGTTTCCTCGCATGGGCCGCCTTCAGTCCGCTTTCCAAGATCCGCGCACGTGCCTGGAGCTTCGACGAAAAGCAGCGCATCGACGCCGCATTCTTCACGCAGCGCGTGCAGCAGGCCGTGGCGGCGAGAGGCTTCTTCGACCTGCAGAGCGACGGCGTGCGGCTGGTCCATGGCGAGGCCGACGGGCTGCCCGGGCTGATCGTCGACCGTTATGGCGACACGCTGGTCGCGCAGTTCCTGTCGGCCGGCGTCGAACGCTGGAAGGCCGTGCTGAGCGATGCGCTGCTGGCGGCCACCGGCCTGTCGCGGCTCTACGAGCGCTCCGACGCCAGCGGCCGCGAGCGCGAAGGCCTCAAGCCGACCACCGGCTGGCTGCGCGGCGAGGGCACGACCGAGCTCACCATCCGGGAGCACGACTGGCAGCTGTCGCTGGACATCGCCACCGGCCACAAGACCGGCTTCTACCTCGACCAGCGAGACAGCCGCCAGCGCTTTGCACAGATGGCGCAGCACCGGCGTTTTCGGCGGGTGCTCAATTGCTTTTGCTACACCGGCGGCTTCACCGTGGCGGCGCTCGCGGGGCTGCGCGCAGCCGGGGCGCTCGAAGGCGCCGCGCTGGTGTCGATCGACTCGTCGCAGCCGGCGCTCGAGCGGGCCCGCGCGCACGTGGCGCTCAATGGCTTCGAGGGTGCGGACACGCAGTTCCTGGACGCCGACGTGAACGCGTCGCTGCGCCGCTTCATCGAGGAGGGCCGCACCTTCGACGCGATCGTGCTCGATCCGCCGAAGTTCGCGCCCACCGTGGCCCATGCCGAACGCGCCGCGCGCGCCTACAAGGACATCAACCGGCTGGCGCTCAAGCTGCTGGAGCCGGGCGGCGTGCTGTTGACCTTTTCCTGCTCGGGCGGCATCAGTGCCGACCTGTTCCACAAGATCGTCGCCTCGGCGGGCATCGACGCGGGTGTCGACGGCTACCTGGGCGAACACCTGGGCGCGGCGCCCGATCACCCGATGACCATCCAGTTTCCGGAGGGCGAGTACCTCAAGGGGCTGGTGGTCGTTCGCAAGGCCTCAACGCAACTCAGTGGCATTTGTTAAACTGCACGGAGTCGTTCGACCTCGTCGCCGAGCCCTCTTCGCAGCGCATGTTCCAGCGTACTTTCCTGCGCATTCCCACCCCGTTTTCCGGAGTACCCCATGGCCCTCATTCCTGCCACCATCCTCACCGGCTTCCTCGGCTCGGGCAAGACCACGCTGCTCAAGCGCATCCTGACCGAGGCCCATGGCCAGAAGATCGCCGTGATCGAGAACGAGTTCGGCGAAGAGAACATCGACAGCGACATCCTGGTGAGCGAGTCGAAGGAGCAGATCGTGCAGATGAGCAACGGCTGCGTCTGCTGCACCATCCGTGAGGACCTGCGGGAAGCGCTGCAGCTGCTGGCCGCCAAGAAGCGCAAGGGCCTGCTGGACTTCGACCGCGTGGTCATCGAGACCACCGGCCTGGCCGACCCCGGCCCGGTGGCACAGACCTTCTTCATGGACGACGAGATCGCCGAGAGCTACCTGCTCGACTCGATCCTCACGCTGGTCGACGCCAAGCACGCACCGCAGCAGCTCAACGACCGTCAGGAGGCGCGCCGCCAGGTCGGTTTTGCCGACCAGATCTTCATCAGCAAGAGCGAGCTGGTGTCGGCCGAGGAAACCGAGGCGCTCATCCATCGCCTGAAGCACATGAACCCGCGCGCGCCGCAGCAGAAGGTGCACTTCGGTGAAGTGCCGCTGGGCAGCGTGTTCGACCTGCGCGGCTTCAACCTGAACGCCAAGCTCGACATCGACCCCGACTTCCTGAAGGAAGACGAACACGCGCACCACGACCATGACCATGCGCACGGCGAGCATTGCGACCATCCCTCGCACGCCGGCGAAGGCCACGGCCACCACCATCACCACGACGACGACGTCAAGAGCTTCGTCTACAAGGCCGATCGCGCCTTCGACCCCGCGCGGCTGGAGGACTTTCTGGGCGCCATCGTCAACATCTACGGCCCCAAGATGCTGCGCTACAAGGGCGTGCTGCACATGCAGGGCACGGAACGCAAGGTGATCTTCCAGGGCGTGCACCAGCTGATGGGCAGCGACCTGGGCCCGGAGTGGGGCAAGGACGAAGTGCGCCAGAGCCGCATGGTGTTCATCGGCATTGACCTGCCACGCGAGATCCTCGAGCAAGGGCTCGATCAGTGCCTGGTCTAGGCACGCTGCGGCGCACGCGCGCGACTTCTCTATACAATCGCGCGCCTGCTCAGTTCCGCTGACCCGTCCTCCCGGGGGACGGGACCGGCGATCCGGGCGGTTCGGGTGAGCTTTCACGGGAGGAAACCTCCCCCGTGAATGCGCTTTCCCGTTCTTCGAAGGAGCCCGTCACCGTGAAGAAACCCGTCGCCAAGGCCAAGTCCGCAGCCGATCCGATCGTCGAGAAGACGCCGGTGAACCGGCCGAGTGCGCCTGCGGCCCCGAAGGTTTCCGTGCCTGCTGCCAAGACCGCCAAGACGGCCAAGGCCCCCAAGGCCGCCGCCAAAGGCACTTCCGCCGCAGCCCACGAGGCTGTTGCTTCAACTCAACCGGCTGGCCGAAAGGCCGCACCCTCTGCCACACCGCTCCCCATGAAAAAAACGGCTGCTGCCTCTTCCCCCGCCACGTCGACTCCCTCGGCTTCGATCGCCGCACCCGCCACGCGCGGCGGCCGCGTGTCGCGCCTGTCGCAACTGACCGTGCCTTCGATGGCCCAGTCGGTGGCATCGACGGCTGCCAAGTCGAGCTTTACGCAGATGGCTTCGACCGCTCTGGTGCCGCCGCCGCACGTGGCCCTCAAGAAGGACCCCAAGCTGGCGAACAACTGGAAGGAAAAGACCGTCGACCAGTTGACCGACGCTGAAGTCATCGCGATGCCCGACGCCGAGTACATGAACGACAAGCAGATGGCGTTCTTCCGCCTGAAGCTGGTCGTGCTGAAGAAGGGCATCCTGGACAACGCCGGCGAAACCACCGAGCACCTGCGTGAAGACACGGTCGTGGTGCCCGATCCGGCCGACCGCGCGACCATCGAGGAAGAGCACGCGCTCGAACTGCGCACGCGCGACCGCGAGCGCAAGCTGCTCAAGAAGATCGAGCAGTCGATCCAGCGCATCGACGCCGGCGACTACGGCTATTGCGATGAGACCGGCGAACCCATCGGCGTGGGCCGCCTGCTGGCCCGCCCGACCGCCACGCTGTCGCTCGAGGCGCAACAGCGCCGGGAACTCAAGCAGAAGATGTTCGGAGACTGAGTTCTCCCCCAGGCTTGCCCACTTCGTGTGGCCGCCAACCCCCTTCCGGGGGCAACACCGGCGGCCCGGCAAAGCCGGTTCCGCGGTGTTTCTGGCGGGGGGCAGGGCGAATTTTCGCGCTGTGGGGGTTTCGGGGTTGTATTGGAAACCGGCGTCCCTAAGTGGGTGGGATGGAACAGTTTCACGGAACCACGATTCTCAGCGTGCGTCGCAAGACTCCCCAGGGCGACCAGGTCGCCATCGGGGGTGACGGGCAGGTCACGCTGGGGAACATCGTCATCAAGGGCACGGCGCGCAAGGTGCGGCGGCTCTATCACGGCAAGGTGCTGGCGGGCTTTGCCGGTGCGACCGCCGATGCCTTCACGCTCTTCGAGCGCTTCGAGGCCAAGCTCGAGAAGCACCAGGGGCACCTGACCCGTGCCGCCGTCGAGCTCACCAAGGACTGGCGCACCGACCGCGTGCTGCGCAAGCTCGAGGCCATGCTGGCCGTGGCCGACGCCACCACCTCCCTCATCATCACCGGCAATGGCGACGTGCTCGAACCCGAGGACGGCGTGATCGCCATCGGCTCGGGCGGCGCGTATGCACAGTCGGCCGCCAAGGCGCTGATCGACAACACCGAACTCTCCGCCGAGCAGATCGTCCGCAAATCGCTGGGCATTGCCGGGGAAATCTGCATCTACACCAATATGAACCATACGGTCGAGACCCTGTGACCATCATGTCCATGACCCCCCAGGAGATCGTCTCCGAGCTCGACAACCACATCGTCGGGCAGCCCGAAGCCAAGCGCGCGGTCGCCATCGCGCTGCGCAACCGGTGGCGCCGCCAGAAGGTCGAAGGCGCGTTGCGCACCGAGATCACGCCCAAGAACATCCTGATGATCGGCCCCACGGGCGTCGGCAAGACCGAGATCGCGCGCCGCCTGGCACGGCTGGCCGATGCGCCCTTCATCAAGGTCGAGGCGACCAAGTTCACCGAGGTCGGCTACGTCGGCAAGGACGTCGACGCGATCATTCGCGACCTGGCCGAGATCGCCGTCAAGCAGACGCGCGAAAAGGAAAGCGCCAAGTTCCGCATGCGTGCGGAAGACGCCGCCGAAGACCGCATCCTCGACGCGCTGCTGCCGCCCGCCCGCAACGCCGACGGCACTGCGCCCGACACCAACAATGCCACGCGCCAGGCCTTCCGCAAGAAGCTCCGGGAGCACGAGCTCGACGACAAGGAGATCGAGCTCGACCTGGCCGAGACCCGCGCGCCCATGGAGATCATGGGCCCGGCTGGCATGGAGGAGATGACCGAGCAGCTGCGCGGCATGTTCGGCCAGCTGGGCGCGGGCAAGCGCAAGACCCGCAAGCTCAAGATCGGCGAGGCCATGCGCCTCTTGATCGACGAGGAAGCCGGCAAGCTGGTCAACGAGGACGACATCCGCGCGCTGGCGATCCGCAATGCCGAGGAGAACGGCATCGTCTTCATCGACGAGATCGACAAGGTGGCCACGCGCAGCGATGCCCAGGGCTCCGACATCTCGCGCCAGGGCGTGCAGCGCGACCTGCTGCCACTGGTCGAAGGCACCGCCGTCACCACCAAGTACGGCGTGGTCCGCACCGACCACATCCTGTTCATCGCGAGCGGCGCGTTCCACCTGAGCAAGCCGAGCGACCTGATTCCCGAACTGCAGGGGCGCTTTCCGATCCGGGTCGAGCTGCAGTCGCTGTCGGTGGCCGACTTCGAGAGCATCCTCACGCAGACCCGCGCCTCGCTGGTCAAGCAGTACCAGGCCTTGCTGGCCACCGAAGGCGTGACGCTCGACTTCACGCCCGACGGCATCACCCGTCTGGCGGGCATCGCCTTCGAGGTGAACGAGCGCACCGAGAACATCGGCGCACGCCGCCTGTCGACGGTGATGGAGCGACTTCTGGACGAGGTGAGCTTCGACGCCGTCAAGCTCGACGGACAGACCGTACAGATCGACGCTGCCTACGTCGAGCAGCGTCTGGCGGCATTAAGTCACGACGAAGACCTTTCTCGCTTCATCCTCTGAGGCCGCCTCCCGAGGCGGTACCCCGTTCCTGCACCGCCTCGGTGCTTCACGCAACACATTCATTGCGTGAGCTAAGTACTTCATTTGCAACGAAATTCACCATTTCCAAAGGTTCGGAAGTGGTGCTAAGTCGTTGATTCCATTACAAAAAATACCCATCACGCCCCATTGCGCCTGAATAGTTTCCTGCTACAGTGGAAAAAAGTGCAGTTAAGTGGGAAATGATGTCGGATGTTGCCTCTTCGAGGTGCGCGATAGCTCCCACCACAGGGGTACCGTGGTCGTGTTTCAAGGCGCTTCATCGCTCAGTCTGGATGCAAAGGGAAGGCTTTCCGTGCCTACCCGGCATCGCGACGTCCTGAGCGCGACCGCCGCCGGCCAGCTGACGATCACCAAGCATCCGCATGGCTGCCTGATGATCTTCCCGCGTCCCGAATGGGAAAAATTCCGCGAGCGCATTGCCGCGCTGCCCATGTCGGCGCAGTGGTGGAAGCGTGTGTTCCTCGGCAATGCGATGGACGTCGAGATGGACGGCACCGGCCGGGTGCTGGTGTCGCCCGAACTGCGTGCGGCTGCCGGCATCTCGCGCGAAACGCTGATGCTGGGCATGGGCAACCATTTCGAGCTGTGGGACAAGGCGACCTACGAGGCCCAGGAGGCCGAGGCCACGCAGGGCGAAATGCCCGACGTGTTCCAGGATTTCTCTTTCTGACCGGCCCTGTGGAAACCTCCTTCACCCACACCACCGTGCTCCTGAACGAGCCGATCGACGCCTTGCTCGAAGGTCGCGGCAACGCGCCCGCGGGCACTTACGTCGACGCCACTTTCGGGAGGGGCGGCCACTCGCGTGCCATCCTGGCGCGGCTGGGGCCGCAGGGCCACCTCATCGCGTTCGACAAGGACGCCGAAGCCGTCGCCGAAGCAACGCGCATCACCGATGCGCGTTTTTCCATCCGGCACCAGGGATTCCGGGAACTCGGGGAACTGGCGCCGGCCAGCGTCGCCGGGCTGCTCATGGACCTGGGCATCAGCTCCCCGCAGATCGACAACCCCGCGCGGGGTTTTTCTTTTCGTTTCGACGGCCCGCTCGACATGCGCATGGACACCACGCGCGGCGAGAGCGTGGCCGAGTGGCTGGCAACGGCCGAAACCCAACAGATTGCAGAGGTGATCCGTGACTATGGCGAAGAACGGTTTGCTGTTCAGATTGCAAAGGCGATTGTTGCTCGCCGACAAGAACGGGGCCCAGTTTCAACCACCACCGAGCTGGCCGACCTCGTGGCTGGCACGGTCAAAACCCGCGAGCAGGGCCAGAACCCTGCAACGCGCACATTTCAGGCTCTTCGGATTTTCATCAATGCCGAGCTTGAAGAGCTGCAACAGGCGCTAGACGCGAGCCTGTCGGTGCTCGAGCCGGGTGGCCGGCTGGCGGTGATCAGCTTCCATTCGCTGGAAGATCGCATCGTCAAGCAGTTCATCGCCAGGCACTCGAAAGAGGTCTACGACCGCCGCGCGCCTTTTGCCACGCCGCAGCCCATGAAGCTGCGTCCGCTGGCGCGCATCCGGCCGTCGGAAGCCGAGGTGGCGGGCAACCCGCGCTCGCGCAGCGCGATCCTGCGCATCGCCGAACGCACCGAGGCCTGACGCGCATGGCCCGCCTCAACGTGCTGCTGCTGCTCGCCGTCCTCGCGACGGCGTTGCTGCTCGTGCATACCCAGTACAGCTCGCGCCTGCTCTACACCGAGCTCGACCGCGCCAACACCGAGGCGCGTCGCCTGGAGGTCGACGGCGAGCGTCTGCAGGTCGACAAGCGCGCGCAGGCCACGCCGCTGCGCGTGGAAAAGCTCGCCAAGGAGCAGCTCAAGATGCGCACCACCACGCCGGCCATCACGCAGTACGTGCGCGCCGACGGCACGGTGATCCCGGCCGTGGTGGCGCCGGCGCCGGCCGCGTCGGCGCCGCGCGCCGGTGCAGCCGCGCCCGTGCGGAGGACGCCATGAGCCGCCGCAGCGTCCAGTACACGACCAGCCCGCTGCTGGCGAGCAAGACGCCGGTCTGGCGCAGCAAGTTCATCGTCGCGGTGATTGCGGTCGGCTTCGTCGTGCTGGCGGGCCGTGCCGCGTTCGTGCAGGTCATCAACAACGACTTCTTCCAGCGCCAGGGCGAAGTGCGCTTCGCCCGCACGCTCGAACTGCCGGCCAACCGCGGCCGCATTCTCGACCGCAACGGCCTCCTGCTCGCTTCCAGCGTGGTGGCGCCCAGCATCTGGGCCATTCCGGAAGACATCGAGCGCGACGACCCGGACGTGCGCGCCAAGCTGCGCCAGGTCGCCAAGCTGCTGGAAATGCCGCAGAAGGACCTGGACAAGAAGCTGCAGGACGAGGACAAGACCTTCGTCTGGGTGCAGCGCCAGGTCGACCTGGCGATCGCCAAGCAGATCGCCGACCTCAACATCAAGGGCATCTACCAGCGCAAGGAATACAAGCGCCAGTACCCCGAAGGCGAAGCCGCTGCGCACGTGGTCGGGTTCACCAATGTCGAGGACCACGGGCAGGAAGGCATCGAGCTGCAGTTCGACAAGAGCCTGGCGGGCAAGGCCGGTTCGCGCCGCGTCATCAAGGACCGCCTGGGCCGCGTGGTCGAGGGTGTGGGCGAAACCGTGCCGCCGCTCGACGGCAAGGACATCCAGCTGAGCATCGACAGCAAGGTGCAGTTCTTCGCCTACCAGAAGCTGCGCGACGCCGTGACCGCGCGCCGCGCCAAGGCCGGCAGCGTGGTGGTGATCGATGCGGTCACCGGCGAGGTCCTGGCCTTGGCCAACTACCCGAGCTACGTGCCCGACAGGCGCCAGAACCTGACGGGCGAGCAGCTGCGCAACCGCGCCATCACCGACACCTTCGAGCCCGGCTCGACCATGAAGCCGATCACCGTGGCGATGGCGCTGGAGGCCGGCCGCGTGAAGCCGTCGACCGTCATCGACACCAGCCCGGGGCGCTACCAGCTCGGCGGATTCACCATCAGCGACACCCACAACTACGGTGCGCTGACGGTCGAGGGCGTGATCCAGAAGTCGAGCAACGTCGGCGCGTTGAAGATCGCGCAGAAGATGCAGCCCCAGGAAATGTGGGACACCTACACGGCACTCGGCTACGGGCAGAAGCCTCACATCCAGTTTCCCGGCGCGGTCACGGGGAGGCTGCGGCCCTGGAAGAACTGGAAGCCGGTCGAGCAGGCCACCATGGCGTACGGCTACGGCCTGTCGGCATCGCTGTTCCAGATGGTCCATTCGTACACCTCGTTCGCGCACGACGGCAGCATCATTCCGGTGACCATGCTCAAGAGCGCCGAGCCCGCCGTCGGCGTGCGCGTGTTCTCCGCCGAGAACGCGCACGCGGTGCGCAAGATGCTCGAGATGGCCGCCGGCCCGGGCGGCACCGGCCAGCGCGCGCAGACGGTCGGCTATTCGGTGGGCGGCAAGTCCGGCACCGCGCACAAGCAGGTCGGCAAGGGCTACGCCAGCAACAAGTACCGCGCCTGGTTCACCGGCATGGCACCCATCGAGAAGCCGCGCATCATCGTCGGCGTGATGATCGACGAGCCGAGCGACGGCCAGTATTTCGGCGGTGTGGCCGCAGCCCCCGTGTTCAGCGAAGTGGTGCAGCAGACGCTGCGCATGATGAACGTGGCGCCCGACCTGGCAGTCAAGCCGCTGGTGATCACCAAGGGCGTGGACGAGAGCTTCTGATGAACGACATCCGCTTTTCCTCCGCCAACGAAGCCGCGCACTGGTTGCGCTCGTGCGTCTCCGGCGACCTGCATGCCGACAGTCGCCGCATCGGCGAGGGCGATGCCTTCATCGCCTGGCCCGGCGCCGCGACCGACGGCCGCGCGCACGTGGGCGCCGCGCTGGCGCAGGGCGCATCGGTCTGCCTGGTCGAAAGCGAAGGCGTCGAGGGCTTCGCTTTCGACGACGAAGCGATTGCCGCGTTCGCGGGCCTGAAGGCCGCCACGGGCCCGATCGCCGCTTCGTTCTACGGTCAGCCATCGAGCCAGCTGGCGGTGATTGCCGTGACCGGCACCAACGGCAAGACCTCGACCGCCTGGTGGCTGGCCGAAGCGCTGTCCAAGCGCGACGGCCATGGCCCCTGCGCGCTGGTCGGCACGCTGGGCATCGGCGCGCCGCCTGCGCTGACCTACACCGGCCTCACCACGCCCGACCCCGTGATGCTGCAGCGCGAACTGCGCGGCTTCGTGGCGCGCGGCTTCAGCGCCTGCGCCGTCGAGGCTTCGTCCATCGGCATCGCCGAACGCCGCCTGGATGGCTGCGAGATCCGCGTGGCCGTGTTCACCAATTTCACGCAGGACCACCTCGACTACCACGGCGACATGGACGCCTACTGGTCCGCCAAGGCCGAACTGTTTCGCTGGCCCGGACTGGGTGCGGCCGTGGTCAACATCGACGACGTGCACGGCGCGTCGCTGGTGGCCAACCTGATCGACCGCGGCACCGGCGCGCTCGACATCTGGACCGTGTCCGCCGCCGGTGCGCCGGCGCGCCTGATGGCGCAGGACATCGGCCACGGCGTGGACGGCCTCGCGTTCGACGTGGTCGAGCAGGGTGTCGCACCCGAACGGCTCGCCACCCGGCTGATCGGCCAGTACAACGTGGCCAACCTGCTGGGCGTGATCGGCACCCTGCGTTGCCTGGGCATGTCGCTGGCCGCGGCCGTGGCCGCGTGCCGCGACCTGAGCAGCGTGCCCGGCCGCATGGAACGCGTGAGCGTGGCCGGCCAGCCACTGGCCGTGGTCGACTACGCCCATACGCCCGATGCGCTCGACAAGGCGCTGGTCGGCCTGCGCCCGCTGGCCGAGGCGCGCGGCGGCCGGCTGTGGTGCGTTTTCGGCTGCGGCGGCGACCGCGACGCGGGCAAGCGCCCGATGATGGCCGCCGTGGCGGAACGCCGGGCCGACTGCGTCGTGGTGACCAGCGACAACCCGCGCAGCGAAAAGCCCGCCGCCATCCTCAGCCAGATCCTGCTGGGTTTTGCCAGTCCCGATGCCGTGCAGGTCGAGCCCGACCGCGCACTGGCCATTGCACAGACGCTGGCACAGGCCGCGCCGCAGGACGTGGTGCTGCTCGCCGGCAAGGGCCATGAAGCCTGGCAGGAGACCGCAGGCCAGCGCGTGCCGTTTTCCGACGCCGAGCATGCGCTCGACGCACTCGCGCTGCGGAGCGTCGCATGAAGGCAGGCGCCACCGTGATGATGACCCTCGGCCAGGCTGCTGCCTGGGTGCCGGGCGCACGCCTGGTGGGCGATGCGGCCACGCCGATCACCCGCGTGCACACCGACACGCGCACGCTGGCCGCGGGCGACCTGTTCGTCGCGCTCAAGGGCGAGAAGTTCGATGCCAACGCGTTCCTCGACCAGGCCCGTGCGGCCGGTGCCGAAGTCGCCGTGGCGCACGGTGGCCTGGCGGCAGCCGGGCTCGCCGGGCTCGAAGTGCCCGACACGCTGCAGGCGCTGGGCGCCATCGCCGCCGGCTGGCGAGCGCAATACACGCTGCCGCTGATCGCCGTGACCGGCAGCAACGGCAAGACCACGGTCACGCAGATGATCGCGTCCATCCTGGCGGCGGCCGAGCCGGTGTGCTCGCTGGCCACGGTAGGCAACTTCAACAACGAGATCGGCGTGCCCCTGACGCTGATGCGCCTTCGCGCGACGCAGCGCCTTGCGGTGGTCGAGCTGGGCATGAACCATCCGGGCGAGATCGCGCGGCTGGCCGCCATGACGCGCCCGACCATCGCGCTCGTCAACAACGCGCAGCGCGAGCACCAGGAATTCATGGCGACCGTCGAAGCCGTGGCGCGCGAGAACGCCGCCGTGTTCGACGGGTTGCCGCACGACGGCACGGCGGTGTTCCCGCACGGCGATGCTTTCACGCCCCTGTGGACCACGCTGGCGCAGAAGTCGGGGCAGCACCGCTGCGTCACCTTCGGCGAATCCGCCGATGCGGACGTGGCGTTGCTGAAGGCCGAGTGGCAAGGCGGCGCGTGGCAATTGACGGCACGCACGACGCTGGGCGATGTGCGCACGGCGCTTCGCATCGCAGGCCGTCACAACGTGATCAACGCGCTGGCCGCCATCGGCTGCACGGTGGCCGCGGGCGTGTCGCTCGAACACATCGCCGCGGGCCTGGCGGCATTCGAGCCGGTCAAGGGTCGCTCCAAGGCGAGCGAACTCCGGCTGGCCGGCGGCCGGGTGATCACGGTGGTCGACGACACGTACAACGCCAATCCCGATTCCGTGCGCGCTGCCGTCGACGTGCTCGCCAGCCTGCCGGGCCCGCGCCTGCTGGTGCTGGGCGACATGGGCGAGGTCGGCGACCAGAGCGCGCGGTTCCATGCCGAAGTGGGCGCGTGGGCGCGCGAACGCGGCATCGACAGCCTGTTCGCGCTCGGCGCGGATACGCCGCATGCCGTGGACGCCTTCGCTGCAGGCGCCGCCGCCACGCAGCAGGGCCGCCATTTTTCCGACATCGATTCACTCAACGCGGCCGTGCTGGCGGGCCTGCCGCACCAGGCCAGCGTGCTGGTGAAGGGCTCGCGCTTCATGGCCATGGAGCGGGTGGTCCACGCCATGGCCGCCGTGGCCATGACGGCCGAACAACAACAAGAAGGAGGCCGGTCATGACGCATGCGCCGCGCAATACATCATGCTGATGAGCCTGGCTCAATGGCTGCAGACCGTGTCGCCCGAGTTCGGGTTCCTGCGGATCTTCCAGTACCTTACCTTCCGCGCCATGATGGCCGCGCTGACCGCGTTGCTGGTCGGCCTGGCCGCGGGCCCGTACGTGATCCGCCGCCTGGCTGCGCTGAAGATCGGCCAGCCGGTGCGCGGCTACGGCATGGAAACGCACCTGAGCAAGAGCGGCACGCCCACCATGGGCGGCGTGCTGGTGCTGTTCTCGATCGGCTTCGCCACGCTCATGTGGTTCGACCTGAGCAACCGCTTCGTCTGGATCGTGCTGTGGGTGACGCTCGGGTTCGGTGCCATCGGCTGGGTCGACGACTGGCGCAAGGTGGTACGCAAGGACCCAGAGGGCATGCGCTCGCGCGAAAAGTATTTCTGGCAGTCGGTGGTCGGCCTGGTGGCGGGCTTCTACCTGCTGTTCAGCATTTCCGAAAGCTCCAACTGGCGCGTGCTGGAACTGTTCTACGCCTGGGTGCGCTCGGGCTTCGCGCTCGACTTCCCGCCCAAGATCAACCTGCTGGTGCCTTTCTTCAAGGAAGTGAGCTACCCGCTGGGCGGCATCGGCTTCGTCATCCTCACCTACCTCGTGATCGTGGGTTCGAGCAACGCCGTCAACCTGACGGACGGCCTGGACGGCCTGGCGATCATGCCGGTCGTGATGGTCGGCTCGGCACTGGGTGTGTTCGCGTACGTCACGGGCAGCTCGGTCTATTCGAAGTACCTGCTGTTCCCGCACATTCCGGGTTCGGGCGAACTGCTGGTGTTCTGCTCGGCCATGGCCGGCGCAGGCCTGGCCTTCCTGTGGTTCAACACGCATCCGGCGCAGGTGTTCATGGGCGACGTGGGCGCGCTGGCGCTGGGCGGCGCATTGGGCACCATCGCGGTCATCGTGCGCCAGGAGATCGTGTTCTTCGTGATGGGCGGCATCTTCGTGGTCGAGGCGATCTCGGTGATGGCGCAGGTCATGTACTTCAAGTACACCAAGAAGCGCTACGGCGAAGGCCGGCGCGTGCTGAAGATGGCGCCCCTGCACCATCACTTCGAGAAGAGCGGATGGCGCGAGACGCAGGTCGTCGTGCGCTTCTGGATCATCACGATGCTGCTGTGCCTGGTCGGCCTGTCGACGTTGAAGCTGCGCTGACGCACTGCCCATGAAGCATCTGCAAGACCTTCCCGTCCTCGTCCTCGGCCTCGGTGCGTCCGGCCTGGCGATGGCGCGTTGGTGCGCGCGCCATGGTGCCCACGTGACGGTGGCCGACACGCGCGAAGCGCCGGCGCTGCTGGCGATGCTGCGCGCTGAAGTGCCGGCGGCCGTGTTCCTGGGCGGGCCCTTCAGCGCCGCGCTGGTCGAAGGCACGCCGGTTCGCGCGGTCTATCGCTCGCCCGGACTCACGCCCGCCACGATCGCGCCCGTGGTCGACGCGGCGCGTGCCATTGGCCTGCCGGTAGGCGGCGAACTGGACCTGTTCGCACAGGCGTTGCGCGACCTGCGGACCGTCGCTGCGCCGGCGGGGGTCGATGCGCTGCCGACGCAGGCCGAGATCGAGATGGCGGCGCAGGTGCCGATGGAAGCTGTTGAAGAGGCCGAAACGACGGCCAGTTCGATCGACGCATCCGAACAGCCGGAACAGGCAGAGCAGCCGGAACAGCCCGAAGACGCGAACCCGTCCGAACCGCTGGTGACTGCCGACCCGGTGGCACCCGTCGACGCGCCGGTCGCCTCGATCGCCGACGTCTCCAACGGCGCAGCGCCCGCAGCCGCAGCCCTGGCGGCTCCCGCGCCCGTCGCCACCGCCACCGCCACCGCGCACGTCCACACCGCCGCGCGCGATGCGGCCGAGTTCGTGGCCCGCATGACCGAACTGGCCGCCGCGGCGCCTGCCGTGGTGACACCGCCTGAAGACGACCTGCCGCTGCCCGTGGCGCTTCCTGAGGCCGCCGCGCCCCGAGGCTACGAGCCCGCGGTGCTCGCCATCACCGGCACCAACGGCAAGACGACGGTCACGTCGCTCACCGGCCAGCTCGTCGAGCGCGCCGGCAAGACCGTGGCCGTGGCCGGCAACATCGGCCCGACCCTGCTCGACACGCTGGCCGGCCACATGGACGCCGGCACGCTGCCGCAGGTCTGGGTGCTCGAACTCTCCAGCTTCCAGCTCGACGGCGTGCAGGGCTTCGAGCCGACCGCCGCCACCGTGCTGAACGTCACCCAGGACCACCTGGACTGGCACGGCGACATCGCCGCCTACACCGCGGCCAAGGCCCGCATCTTCGGCGCGACCAGCCTGATGATCCTCAACCGCGACGATCCGGCCGTGATGGCCATGCTGCCCGCGCCGGTGCGCGTGCGGCTACAGCGCCCGCAGGTGCGCACGCACATCACCTTCGGCGCCGACCTGCCGCGCCGTCCGACCGACTTCGGCATCGAGCGCGTCAACGGCATGGGCTGGCTGGTGCGCGCGCTGGAGGCCGATGAAACCATCAAGCGCAAGCGCGGCGCCGCAGCGCAGGAAGAAGAAATCCACCTGCAGCGGCTGATGCCCGCCGACGCGCTGCGCATTCGCGGCCAGCACAACGCGCTCAACGCACTGGCCGCGCTGGCGCTGGCGTCGGCGGCAGGTTGCGCACTGGGGCCGATGCTGTACGGCCTGCGCGAATACCAGGGCGAGCCGCACCGGGTCGAGCCGGTGGCGATCATCGACGGCGTCGAGTTCTTCGACGACAGCAAGGGTACCAACGTGGGCGCGACCGTGGCCGCCATCGCCGGCCTGGGCGCCGAACGCCGCGTGGTGCCCATCCTGGGTGGCGACGGCAAGGGCCAGGACTTCGCGCCGCTGGCGGCACCGGTGCAGCAGTACGCGCGCGCCGTCGTGCTGATCGGGCGCGACGCGCCGCAGATCGAGGCGGCCCTCGCAGCCACGGGCGTCGACGTGGCGCACGCCACATCGATGCAGGAGGCCGTGACGCTGGCGGCACGCCGCGCGCACCCGGGCGACGCGGTGCTGCTGTCGCCGGCCTGCGCGAGTTTCGACATGTTCACGGGCTACACGCACCGTGCCGAAGTCTTCTGCGCCGCCGTGCACACGCTGGCCGACGACACCGCCGCCGCATCGCTGGAGGGCGACGACGCATGAACACCACCACCGCAGCCACCCCGAACGAGCCGCGTGGCCGCTTTCGCGGCTGGTTCAGCCGCGCGGCCAAGAGCGGCATCGACGCACTGCCCATGCACCTGCCGGTGCGCCTGGGTGGCGCGGGCATGACGCAGACCAAGGCCGCGCCGATACGCGTGCTCGGCTTCGACCAGGCGCTGCTGTGGGTCACCATGGCGCTGCTGGCCTGGGGCGCGATCATGGTGTATTCGGCTTCCATCGCCTTGCCGGACAACCCACGCTTTGCGCGCGCCGGCTACGGCCCGGCCTTCTTCCTGGTGCGCCACGTGCTGTTCCTGGGCATTGCCTTCATCGCGGCGCTGCTGACCTTCCAGGTGCCCATGCAGACGTGGGAACGCGTCGCGCCCTGGGTCTTCGTGGTGTCGCTGCTGCTGCTGATCGCCGTGCTGATCCCGCACGTCGGCCGGGTGGTCAACGGCGCGCGCCGCTGGCTGCCGCTGGGCGTGATGAACTTCCAGCCCTCCGAACTCGCCAAGCTCGCGATGGTGCTCTACGCGTCCAGCTACATGGTGCGCAAGATGGAGATCAAGGAGCGCTTCTTCCGCGCCGTGCTGCCGATGGGCGTGGCGGTGGTGGTGGTCGGCATGCTGCTGCTGGCCGAGCCCGACATGGGCGCCTTCATGGTGATCGCGGTCATCGCCATGGGCATCCTGTTCCTGGGCGGCGTGAATGCACGCATGTTCTTCGTGATCGCGACGCTCATGGTGGTGGCCTTCGGCGTCATGGTGATGACCAGCGAATGGCGCCGCGAGCGTCTGTTTGCGTACCTCGATCCGTTCAGCGAGGCGCATGCGCTCGGCAAGGGCTACCAGCTGTCGCATTCGCTCATCGCCATCGGCCGCGGCGAGATCTTCGGTGTCGGCCTGGGCGGCAGCGTCGAAAAGCTGCACTGGCTGCCCGAAGCGCATACCGACTTCCTGCTGGCCGTGCTGGGCGAGGAGTTCGGCCTGGTGGGCGTGCTGCTGGTGATCTGCCTGTTCCTGTGGCTCACGCGCCGCATCATGCACATCGGCCGCCAGGCCATCGCACTCGACCGCGTGTTCTCGGGCCTGGTCGCACAGGGCGTGGGCATCTGGATCGGCTTCCAGTCGTTCATCAACATGGGCGTGAACCTGGGCGCGCTGCCGACCAAGGGCCTGGGCTTGCCGCTGATGAGCTTTGGCGGCTCGGCCATCCTTTTGAACCTGATCGCGCTGGCCATCGTGCTGCGCGTGGACTACGAGAACCGCGTGCTGATGCGTGGGGGCCGGATATGAGCCGCACCGCATTGGTCATGGCGGGTGGCACTGGCGGCCACATCTTCCCGGGGTTGGCCGTGGCCGAGGCCCTGCGCGAGCGCGGCTGGCGCGTGCACTGGCTGGGCGCGCCCGGCAGCATGGAAGAGAAGCTGGTGCCGCCGCGCGGCTTCGCCTTCGAGCCGGTCCAGTTCGGTGGCCTGCGCGGCAAGGGCGCGATGACCATGGCCCTCTTGCCCGTGCGCCTGCTGCGCGCCTTTGCGCAGAGCGTGGGCGTGCTGCGCCGCGTCAAGCCCGACGTGGTGATCGGCCTGGGCGGCTACATCGCTTTTCCGGGTGGATTGATGAGCGTGCTGCTCGGCCGCCCGCTGGTGCTGCACGAGCAGAACTCGGTGGCAGGGCTGGTCAACAAGGTGCTCGCGCGCGTTGCCAACCGGGTGTTCACGGCCTTTCCGAACGTACTCAAGGACGCCGAATGGGTCGGCAATCCGCTGCGCCCGGCTTTCACTTCACAGGGCGACCCGGCCGCGCGTTTTGCCGGTCGCAGCGGCCCGTTGAAGCTGCTGGTGGTTGGCGGCAGCCTGGGCGCCCAGGCGCTCAACCGCATCGTGCCGCAGGCGCTCGCGCGCATCGCGCCCGAAGAGCGTCCGCAGGTCATTCACCAGAGCGGTGCCAAGCAGATCGACCAGTTGCGCGCGAACTACGCGGCGGCCTACGTCGAAGGCACGCTCACCCCTTTCATCGAAGACACCGCCAGCGCCTACGCCGACGCCGACCTGATCGTCGCGCGCGCCGGCGCCAGCACCGTCACCGAAATCGCGGCCGTCGGCGCGGCAGCGCTGTTCGTGCCTTTCCCTTCCGCGGTGGACGACCACCAGACCACCAACGCGCGCTTCCTCGTGGACGCGGGCGGTGGCTGGCTCGTCCAGCAGACTGAACTCACCCCTGAATTGCTGGCCGACTTGCTACAGAAAACACAACGCTCCACCTTGCTGGAGAAGGCCTTGAAGGCCCGCACGATGCAAAAGACCGATGCGGTCGAACACGTGGTTCGCGCCTGCGAACAGTTGGCCGACAAGGCCCGCAAAGGCCGCGCATGAAGCACGCCATTCGCCAGATCCATTTCGTCGGCATCGGCGGCGCCGGCATGAGCGGCATCGCCGAAGTGCTGCTGAACCTGGGCTACCGCATCACCGGTTCCGACCTGAGCGACAGCGCCACGCTGCGTCGCCTGGCCGGCCTGGGCATCGGCACCTTCGTGGGCCACGATGCGGCGAACATCGCCGGCGCCGATGCGGTCGTCACCTCGACCGCCGTGCAGGCGGACAACCCCGAAGTGGTGGCCGCGCGCGACAAGCGCATTCCAGTCGTGCCGCGCGCCCTGATGCTTGCGGAACTGATGCGCCTCAAGCAGGGCATCGCCATTGCGGGCACCCATGGCAAGACCACGACCACCAGCCTGGTGGCGAGCGTGCTGGCCGCGGCCGGCCTGGACCCGACCTTCGTCATCGGAGGCAAGCTCAACAGCGCCGGCGCCAATGCGCAACTGGGCAGTGGCGACTACATCGTGGTGGAGGCCGACGAATCGGACGCGTCCTTCCTGAACCTGCTGCCGGTGATGGCGGTCGTCACCAACATCGACGCCGACCACATGGAGACCTATGGGCACGACTTCAACAACCTGAAGAAGGCCTTCGTCGATTTCCTGCACCGCATGCCGTTCTACGGCGTGGCCGTGCTGTGCACCGACGACCCGGCCGTGCGCGCCATCGTGCCCGAGGTGACCTGTCCGGTCACGAGCTACGGCTTCGACGCCGACGCCCAGGTGCGCGCGGTCAACGTGCGCGCCGTCGGCTCGCAGATGCATTTCACCGCGCAACGCCGCAACGGCATCACGCTGCCCGACATGGACATCGTGCTGAACCTGCCCGGCGAGCACAACGTACTCAACGCGCTGGCGGTGATCGCGGTGGCGGTCGAGCTCAACGTGCCCGACGAAGCGGTGCAGCGCGGCCTGGCCGACTTCAAGGGCGTGGGCCGCCGCTTCCAGAGCTACGGCGACGTGCAGTTGCAGGGCGCACAGGCACCGGGCAGCTTCACGCTGATCGAGGACTACGGCCACCATCCGGTGGAAGTCGGCGTGACCATCGCCGCTGCGCGCGGCGCCTTTCCGGGGCGTCGGCTGGTGCTGGCCTTCCAGCCGCACCGCTACACCCGCACGCGCGACTGCTTCGAGGATTTCGTGAAGGTGCTGGGCCGCGCCGACGCCGTGTTGCTGGCCGACGTCTATGCCGCGGGCGAAGCGCCGATCGTGGCGGCCGACGGCCGGGCGCTGACCCGTGCCCTGCGCGTGGCGGGCAAGGTCGAACCGGTGTTCGTCGGCGAGATCACCGACATGGCGCAGGTCATCCTGGACAACGCACGCGATGGCGACGTGGTGATCTGCATGGGGGCGGGCTCGATCGGTGCGGTGCCCGCCAAGGTGGTGGAACTGGGCGGCGTCGCGTCGCCCAGGTCGGAGCGCTTGACGCGCGAGGGGCGTGTGCTGTGAACCTGGATCCTCAATCCTTCGGCAAGGTGGCCGTGCTGTTCGGCGGCACCTCGGCAGAGCGCGAGGTCTCGCTCATGTCGGGCGCCGGCGTGCTGGCCGCGCTGCGCGCGCGCGGCGTCGACGCGCATGCCTTCGACCCGGCCGAGCGCGACCTGGTCGAGCTCAAGCGCGAAGGCTTTGCCCGCTGCTTCATCGCGCTGCATGGCCGCCACGGCGAAGACGGCACCGTGCAGGGCGCGCTCGAACTGCTCGGCATCCCCTACACCGGTTCCGGCGTCATGGCATCGAGCGTGGCCATGGACAAGGTCATGACCAAGCGCATCTGGCAGGCCGAGGGCCTGCCGACGCCCAAGTACGTGCGCCTGGCCGCTGACCAGCAGAGCCTGGAACAGATTCGTGTGGTGCCCGACGTGCTCGGCTTGCCGCTCATCGTGAAGCCGCCCCGCGAAGGGTCGTCGATCGGCGTGACCAAGGTCAACGGGTACTCCGACATGCAGGAGGCGGTGACGCTGTCGGCCAAGTACGACCCCGATGTGCTCTGCGAAGAATTCATCGAGGGCGAAGAAGTGACCTGTGCGGTGCTCGGCAACGGGCTGGGCGCGCATGCGCTGCCGGTGGTGCGCATCGCCGCGCCCGAAGGCGCCTACGACTATCAGAACAAGTACTTCACCGACGATGTGAAGTACCACTGCCCGAGCGGCCTGGCGGCTGACGAAGAGCGCGAGATCCAGCGCGTCGTCGTGGCCGCCTACCAGCAACTGGGCTGCCGCGGCTGGGGCCGGGCCGACCTGATGATCCGCGCGAGCGACCGCAAGGCCTTCCTGCTGGAGATGAACACCTCGCCTGGCATGACCAGCCACTCGCTGGTGCCGATGTCGGCGCTGGCCGCGGGCATCGCCTACGAAGACCTGTGCGTGCGCGTGCTGGCCTCGGCTTCGCTGGATTCGAGGGGCGTCGACTGATGGCTTCCGCAGCACCCGTCCCGTTCGACGTCAAGCTCATGAACGCCACCGCGACCATCGTGTTCGCGCTGTTCGCGCTCGTGCTTGTCGCGTCGGGCGCCTGGTGGGTGTTGCGGCAGCCGTTCTTCCCGATCGCCAGCATCAAGGTCGACGGCGAGGTCACGCACAACAATGCGGTCACGTTGCGCGCCAATGTCACGCCGCAGCTCAAGGGCAACTTCTTCACCATCGACCTGGCCCGCGCTCGCGCGGCCTTCGAGGCCGTGCCCTGGGTGCGCAAGGCCGTGGTGCGACGCGAGTTCCCGAACCGGCTTCGTGCCACGCTGACCGAACAGGTGCCGGTCGCCCACTGGGGCGACGAGGCGACCTCGCGCATGGTCAATGGCTTCGGCGAGGTGTTCGAGGCGAACGTGGCCGAGGTCGACGACGACCTGCCGCGCCTGGACGGTCCGGCCGACCAGGCCGGGCAGGTGCTGGGCATGTACCGCCTGCTCGCGCCGCAGTTCCAGCCCTATGAACTCACCATCGAGGAACTGGGCCTGTCGAGCCGCGGCAGCTGGCACGTGCTGCTCGACAGCGGCGCCATCCTCGAGCTCGGCCGTGGCCAGAGCGAAGAGGTGCTGGCGCGCACCCAGAATTTCCTGCGCACCGTCAAGCAGGTGGCGGCCCAGTACGGCCGCACCGTGGCGGCCGTGGAAGGCGCGGACCTGCGCCACAACGAAGGTTATGCGCTGCGCATGCGCGGCGTCACCACGGTCGTTGCCGACCCCAAGAAGAAATAAGCGAAATACCGAGGACATTCCATGCCCAAAGAATACAAAGACCTGGTCGTCGGACTCGACATCGGCACCGCCAAGGTGATGGTGGTCGTGGCCGAGGTGCTGGCCAACGGCGAGCTCAAGCTCGCGGGTCTCGGCGTGGCGCCGAGCAACGGGCTCAAGCGGGGCGTGGTGGTGAACATCGACGCCACGGTGCAGAGCATCCAGCAGGCGCTGAAAGAGGCCGAGTTGATGGCCGACTGCAGGATCGGCCGTGTCTACACGGGCATCACCGGCAGCCACATCCGCGGCATCAATTCCAGCGGCATGGTGGCGGTGAAGGACAAGGAAGTCACGCCGGCCGACGTGGCCCGCGTGGTCGAGACGGCGCGCGCCATCAACATCTCGAGCGACCAGCGGCTGCTGCTGGTCGAGCCGCAGGAATTCGTGATCGACGGCCAGGACGTGAAGGAGCCGATCGGCATGAGCGGCATGCGCCTGGAAGCCAAGGTGCACATCGTGACCGGCGCCCAGAGCGCGGCCGAGAACATCATCAAGTGCGTGCGCCGCTGCGGCCTGGAAGTCGACCAGCTGATGCTGAACCCACTGGCCTCGAGCCTCGCGGTCCTGACCGAGGACGAACGCGAACTGGGCGTGGTGCTGGTGGACATCGGCGCGGGCACCACCGACGTGGCGATCTTCACCAACGGTGCCATCCGCCACACGGCCGTGATCCCGATCGCCGGCGACCTGATCACCAGCGACATCGCGATGGCGTTGCGCACGCCGACCAAGGATGCGGAAGACATCAAGGTCGAGAGCGGTTATGCCAAGCAGCTGCTGGCCGACCCCGACCAGCAGGTCGAGGTGCCGGGCCTGGGCGACCGCGGCCCGCGCATGTTGAGCAAGCAGGCGCTCGCCGGCGTGATCGAACCGCGCGTCGAAGAGATCTTTTCGCTGGTGCAGCAGGTGGTGCGCGAGTCGGGCTACGAAGAGGTGCTGTCCTCCGGCGTGGTGCTGACCGGTGGCAGCGCCGTGATGCCGGGCATGGTCGAGCTGGGTGAAGACATCTTCCTCAAGCCCGTTCGCCGTGGCATTCCCAAATACTCGAGCGCCCTGTCGGACATGGTGGCGCAGCCTCGCGCAGCCACCGTGATGGGCCTGCTCGAAGAGGCCCGCTTCGCGCGCATGCGCGGCTACAAGGTGGCCCAGAAAAACGGTTCGGTGAAGACTGCCTTCGGGCGCTTCAAGGACTTCATCGTGGGGAACTTCTGACCATGACGCACTACCCGCTCTGGCTGGCCCGCGGAAGTCCGACCCGGCATTTCAACGAGCGATGGCGACGCACCGGGCCGCCATCCTGATCCCTACCGGTATCCAAGAACATTCAATCCCAAACAAACGGCAACTGCAAAATTCAAGGAGTCAGAAATGGCCATCGAAATGATCGAAGTGGAAGAATTCAACCAAGGCACGCAGATCAAGGTGATCGGTGTCGGCGGCGGCGGCGGCAACGCCGTGGCGCACATGATCGAGCGGGGCGTGCAGGGCGTTCAGTTCTCGTGCGCGAACACCGATGCGCAGGCGCTGTCGCGCAGCAACGCGCCCAAGCTGATCCAGCTGGGCAGCAACGGCCTGGGCGCCGGCGGCAAGCCAGACAAGGGCCGTGAAGCGGCCGAACTCGCGGTCGACGAGATCCGTGCGGCCATCGACGGCGCGCACATGCTCTTCATCACCGCCGGCATGGGCGGCGGCACCGGCACCGGCGCGGCCCCTGTGATCGCGCGCATCGCCAAGGAAATGGGCATCCTGACCGTGGGCGTGGTGACCAAGCCTTTCGACTGGGAAGGCGGCAAGCGCATGACCAACGCCGACAGCGGCCTGGCCGAGCTCGAAGCCAACGTCGACTCGCTGATCGTGATCCTGAACGAGAAGCTGCTCGAAGTGCTGGGCGAAGACGTGACGCAGGCAGAAGCCTTCGCGCACGCCAATGACGTGCTGAAGAACGCAGTGGGCGGCATCTCGGAAATCATCAACGAATACGGCGGCGTGAACGTCGACTTCGAAGACGTGCGCACCGTGATGGGCGAACCCGGCAAGGCCATGATGGGCACGGCCGCGGCCAGCGGCCCGGACCGCGCGCGCATCGCCGCCGAGCAGGCCGTCGCCTGCCCGCTGCTCGAAGGCATCGACCTGTCGGGCGCCAAGGGCGTGCTGGTGCTGGTGACGGCATCGAAGGGCTCGCTGAAGCTGTCCGAATCGAAGCTCGCGATGAACACCATCCGCGCCTACGCATCGCCCGATGCCCACGTCATCTACGGCGCTGCGTACGACGAAGCCCTGGGCGACGAAATGCGCGTGACCGTGGTGGCCACCGGCCTGTCGCGTCCCGACGCTCGCCGCCAGGCACCCGTGCTCGAAGTCATCCGCACCGGCACCGACAACATCCCGTTCACGGTTCCGACCCTGGGCGGCATGGGCCACGCCGGCCACGGTGCGAATCACGGCCAGCCGAACTACGAAGGCATGGCCGTGCCAAGCGTGTGGCGCACCAACCGCACGATGGCTGCTGCCAAGGTCGACGCGCTGTCGTCGGGCGGCATGGACGACTTCGAGATCCCTGCCTTCCTGCGCCGCCAAGCCGATTGATATTCCGCTATCGCGGACATAGCGAAGGCCGCAGTACGCTGCGGCCTTCGCGCTTCTAGAATCGCCGGGTGCTCAAACAAAGAACCCTCAAGTCCATCACGCGCGCCGTCGGCGTGGGGCTGCACAGCGGCCAGCGGGTAGAGCTCACGCTGCGTCCGGCCGCGCCGGACACGGGCATCGTCTTTCGCCGGGTCGACCTGCCGGAGCCGGTCGACATTCCGATGACGGCCGCGGCCGTGACCGACACGCGCCTCGCGTCGACCGTGTCCAACGGCGGCGCCAAGGTGCAGACGGTCGAGCACATCATGTCGGCCTGCGCCGGCCTGGGCATCGACAACCTGGTCATCGACATCACCGCCGACGAGGTGCCGATCCTCGACGGCTCGGCATCTTCTTTCGTCTTCCTGCTGCAGAGCGCGGGCATCGCGTTGCAGAATGCACCCCGCCGCTTCATCAAGATCCTCAAGCCGGTCGAGGTGCGTGAAGGCGAGGGCGCGACCGCCAAATGGGCGCGCCTGGATCCGTACCACGGCTACAAGCTCAGCTTCGAGATCGACTTCGACCACCGCGTGGTCGACTCCACCGGACAGCGTGTGGAATTCGACCTGGGGCAGGGCTCCTACAGCCGCGACATTGCCCGCGCGCGCACCTTTGGCTTCACCAAGGAAGTCGAGTACATGCGCAGCAAGGGTCTGGCACTGGGTGGCGGCCTCGACAACGCCATCGTCATGGACGACACCAAGGTGCTCAATGCGGGCGGCCTGCGGTACGACGACGAGTTCGTCAAACACAAGATCCTCGACGCGATGGGCGACCTGTACGTGGTCGGCCGGCCGCTGCTGGCGGCCTACAGCGCCTTCCGCTCGGGCCATGCGCTCAACAACAAGCTGCTGCGCGAACTCATGGCGCACGACGACGCCTATGAGATCGTCACCTTCGACGACGAGAAGCGCGCCCCGGCGGGCTTTGCCGAAGTGGCGCGCGCGTGGTGAGCGCGCCGCACATCACCACTTTCGACTGACCGATGCTGCTTTTTCGCTGGGCCATTCTTCTTTTGCTGCTGGTCGCCGGCGTGTCGTTCGCGTTCTACGCGGGCACGGGCCAGCTCAAGTATCGCCGCTTCGGCTGGATCGTGCTCAAGTGGACGCTGCTGGCGGCGTTCGGGTTCTTTGCGGTGCTGATTGCGGAGCGGGTGGGTTAGGTTTTCTTGGAAGTTGAGGTGGACTCGAGGGCGGTGGGTGACTCCTCACGCGGACGTCACCGCCTTCGGCTCTTTCCTTTGTTTCGCGCAGGGGGCAGGAAGCTTCAAAGCAGTGGGACAGTGGTGGCGAACAGGATTTCTTTGTAAGTATCTTTTTGATATTGACTTGATATCAAAACGATACTAACATCCTGATTGTTGCCAGTCTGCTCCGCAGAAGGGCAACAACAACTCAGCATTGCCGCGTCTCCACCCACTTAGAGCTTCTCGAATGAAAAAAACCGTTCTGATCACCGGCGCATCGTCGGGCTTTGGCCTGCTGCTGGCCAACCACCTTCATCGACAGGGTTTCGATGTGATCGGCACGAGCCGCCAGCCAGAAAAGTACGCGGGAGCGGTGCAGTTCAAGCTGCTGGGGCTCGACATCGACGACGACGATTCGATTGCTGCTTTCACCAGGGAGTTGTTCCAGCACACGAAGCGGGTGGACGTACTGGTGAACAACGCGGGCTACATGGTCACCGGACTGGCTGAAGAGACGCCGCTGGATCTGGGTCGTGAACAGTTCGAGACGAACTTCTGGGGCACGGTGAAAGTCACCAATGCCTTGTTGCCGCAGTTCCGGTCGCAGAAGCAGGGTCAGATCATCACCGTGAGCTCCATCGTGGGATTGATCGGCCCCCCCCAACCTCTCGTACTACAGTGCATCGAAGCACGCGGTCCAAGGCTATTTCAAGTCGCTGCGTTTCGAACTGGACCAGTTCAACATCAAGGTCAGCATGGTGGAGCCCGTCTGGTTCAAAACGAACCTTGGCGCTCACGCCGTTTCTGCTGGCAACGGTCGCATCGCGGACTACAACGCCTACCGGCTACAGGCCAATGCCGCGACCCAGAAGGGAATGGATGAGGCGGAGGCACCCGACGCAGTGGTTCACACCATCACCCGCCTGATTGGCAAAGCCAAGCCCAAGTTCAGCAATCCGGTGGGGAAGATGACGGGGATGATTCTCTTCCTGCAAAGCTATGTGCCCAAGATGTTCGAGGGCGCGATCCTCAAGAGCGTCAGAACCGCCGTTTGAGTCCGGGAGTCCACCTTGAAATACTATCTTTGCAAGTTCGTCCCGCCGCGCGCGGATTTCCTGCCGACCATGTCGGAAAAAGAGCAGCAGTGGATGAAAGCGCACGGTGCTTACCTGACCGAGCTCCTCGACCGAGGGCTCATCGTTGCGCACGGCCCGGTGATGGACCCGGCCGGAGGCTATGGCGTGTCGCTCTTTCAGATTCCCGATGACCAGGACATCGCTGCACTGACCTCCAAGGACCCCATTGTGCTGAACGGCGTGGGCCACTACGAGCACTACCCCATGCTGCATTTGACGTCACGCCAATGAGGTAACTCCGCCCTTCAGCGCGTCCGCCCCGCCCGATACATCCCACTCGTGCTGCGCGCCAGTCCGGCGGCTTCACTGAGTTTCGCCATCGAACTCCCCACGTGCGCATGCGTGATCGCGATGCCCAGCGCGTCGGCCGCATCGCTGCCAGGAAGGCCGGGCAGGTCGAGCAGGCGCCTGACCATTTCCTGCACCTGCGCCTTGGCCGCCTGGCCGTGGCCCGCCACGGCGCGCTTCATCTGCAGCGCCGTGTATTCCGCCACCGACAGCTGGTTGGCCACCAGTGCGGTCAGGCAGGCGCCGCGTGCCTGGCCGAGCAGCAGCGTGGCCTGCGGGTTGACGTTGACGAACACGATCTCCACCGCCGACGCGTCGGGCTGGTAGCGCTGGGCGATCTCGCCGATGCCGTCGAACAGCACCTTCAGCCGAGCCGGCAGGTTGCCGCGCTCTGTCTTCTTGGTGCTGATGGTGCCGCTGGCCACGTAGCGCAGCGTGTGGCCTTCGGCGTCGATCACGCCGAAGCCGGTGGTCTGCAGACCGGGGTCGATGCCGAGGATGCGCACCGTCAGACCCCGAAGTACCAGCGGACCGAATGAAAGAAGATGGGCGCCGCGAAGCACAGCGCGTCGACCCGGTCGAGCAGGCCGTTGGCGCCGGTCACGCCCACCCCCTTCTGGCCCCAGTTGGGGATGCCGCGGTCGCGCTTGAGCGCCTTCATCACCAGGTGCCCCATCGAGCCGGCCACGCAGGCGATCAGTGCCATGGCCAGCGCCTGGCCGAACTTGAAGGGGGTGATGAAGGACATCAGCGCGCCCACCACGCTCGCGATGCCCATGCCCACGCCCCAGCTCACCCAGTTGAAGCTGCGACTCACGCGCGGTGCGAAGGGCGGACGCGCCAGCCAGCGGTGCAGTCGTGCCTGCAGCGGCGACGACGGCGCGCGCTCGGGTTGCGGGCCAACCTCGTCGGGCGGCACGAAAGCGAAGCGCCGACCGATGAGGTGCTGCACCACCATGCAGGTCTGCACCACGAAGACCAGGAAGAACACCAGGAACGCACTCTTGCCTTCATAACCCGGGAATTCGAGCAGCAGCAGCGCGGGCACATGGCTCAGGCCATACACGCACACGGTGATGCCCCATTGCAGCTTGGCATTGCGCTCGAGGAACTGGTGCGGGTCGTCGGCCAGCGCGCTCACCACCGGGATCGCGATGAACACGTAGACCGGAATGAACACGGTGAACAGGTCGAAGCGCGCCGTCGCCACCAGGATGAACTGGATCGGCAGCACCACGAAGAAAGCCAGGATCAGGCTGCGATGGTCGCCGCGCCGCGTGGGTGACAGCGTGATGAACTCGCGCAGCGCCAGGAAGGCGATCAGCGCGAAGAGAAAAGTCGCAAAACCAGGCCCCAGGGCCCAACCGATCCAGAACACGACCGCCATGAACCAGCTGGTGCGCAGCAGGTTGCGGAAATCGCGCAGGTCGCGTTGCCAGGTCTGGTCGACCACCGGATGGCGACGCACGCGAAAGCCCACCAGCAGCGTGGCGATGCTCACCAGCGCGAGCACGCCGAAGACGATGACGAACAGGGCCGCGACCTGCTGGGTCGGCGTGAGGTTGCGCAGGAAGGCGTTCATCTAGACGTACCGAAGGGCCACCACGGCTTCGCGCGCGCGGTCGAGGAAAGGGCGGCGTTCTTCGCCGTCTTCACGGCGGATGGGCGCGCCGAAAGTCACCGAGCACAGGATCGGCACCGGCACGACCTCGCCCTTGGGCATGACGCGCTGCACGTTGTCGATCCAGGCGGGCACCAGCACCACGTCGGGGAACATCTCGGCCAGCGTGAAGAGGCCCGACTTGAACTTCTGCGGTTCTCCGGTGTGGCCGCGCGTGCCCTCTGGAAAGATGATGATCGAATCGCCGCTGCGCAGGGCCTCGATCAATGGCTGCAGGGGCGCCATCGGGTCGGGCGGCGGCGCGCCCTCGGCCGCAGGCGCTGGCGAGCCGCCGCGTTCCACGTAGATCGCGTTGAACACCTCGCGCGTGATCCAGTGCTTGAGCGGCGTGTTGGCCCAGTAGTCGCGCGCGGCGATCGGCCGCGTGATGCTGCGCAGTTCTTCGGGCAACGCCGCCCAGATCATCACCAGGTCGAGGTGGCTCTGGTGATTGGCGAAGTAGATCCGCTGCTCGGCCTTGGGCGGACAGCCCCACCAGCGCGCCTGCGCACCGGTCAGGAGACGCACCACGCCGAGCAACACCCATCCCAACAACTTTGCAGCAAACATGCCCGGATGATACGGGCCATGAAAAGGCGTGCGCCCCGCGGCCGGCTAAGGCAGGTCGACCGCCGACATCCGCGCCATGATGGTGCCCGCGCGACCGCTGAGGTAGGGCGAACCGGGGCGGCGTTCGAAGAACTTGGGGCTTGGCAGCATCACGGCCAGCCGGGCGGCTTCGTTGGCCGACAGCCGCGCGGCCGGCTTCCTGAAGTAGTGCTGCGCTGCGGCTTCGGCACCGAACACGCCTTCGCCCCATTCGACGTTGTTCAGGTAGATCTCGAGAATGCGTTCCTTGCTCAGCAGCAGTTCGAGCAGCGTGGCCAGCACCAGCTCCTGCCCCTTGCGCAGCAGCGTGCGCTCGCCCGTCAGCAGCAGGTTCTTGGCGAGCTGCTGGGTGATGGTCGAGCCGCCGCGGATCTTCGCGGGCGCCGGTTCCTTGCCACGGGCGCGGGCCTGCGCGGCGCGGCGCGCGGCGATCTCCTCGGCCTTGGCATTGCGTTGCCGCGCGCGTTCGATGGCTTCCCATTCGACGCCCTGGTGGTAGACGAATTCGGCGTCCTCGCTGGCGATCACCGCGCGCTTGAGCGTGTCGGCGATGCGGTCGTAGGGCACCCATTGCTGCTTCCATCCGGGCTCGGCATTGCCGGTGTTGGTGCGTCCATGCAAGGCGATCTGCCACGCCTCGGAACGCTGGAACGCGGTGGACTGCGGAGCGATCACCGCCATGGCCGCGATCCGCGCAATGAAGAAGAGTTGAAGGGCCAGGCCCGCCACCATCAGGCAGAGCACCCAGCGCAGGAGGCCGCGCATCGGATCAGCGACCGTCGACCAGCGCGCGCAGTTCGGCCAGCACCTGCGCAGCGGGTGGGCGCACGCCGCGCCAGAGCGCGAAGGCCACAGCCGCCTGTTCGACCAGCATGCCCAGGCCGTCGCGCGCCACGGCGCCGTGGTCGCGCGCCCAACCCATGAAGCCGTCCGTGGCGGGGCCGTACATCAGGTCGATGGCCAGTGCGCCCGGGCGCAGCACGCTGGCGGCCACCGGCACCGCGTCGCCCGCCAGGCTGGAGGCGGTGGCATTGACGACGACGTCGAATGCGCCGTCGATGTCGTCGAGCGCGCGTGCCTCGATCTGCACGCCATGCTGCAGCGCGAGCGCCGCATGTCGCTGCACCACGCCGATGGCGTTGGCCAAGGTGCGGTTGGCCAGCACCACGCGACGAGGGCCGGTTTCCAGCAGCGGCCCCAGCACGCCGGCCGCCGCACCGCCCGCACCGATCAGCAGCAGGCTGCTGCCGGCCAGCGTCACCCCCGCGTGCTGCACGATGTCGTTGACCAGGCCGATGCCGTCGCTGTTGTCGGCGTGGATGCCGTCCTCGCGGAAGCTCAGCACGTTGACGGCCTGGGCCAGCGCCGCACGTGGGCTCACATGCTGGGCGATGGCGGCAGCGTCGAACTTGAAGGGCACCGTCACGTTGCAGCCGCGCGCCGTGCCGGCGGGGTCTGCCCGGAACGCTGCAATGGCCGCGGCGAACCCGTCCAGCGGCACCAGCCGCCGGCCGTAGTCCAGCGTCTGGCCGGTCAGTTCGGCAAAACGGTGGTGGATCCATGGCGAGCGGCTGTGCGCCACCGGATTGCCCATGACGGCGTAGAGGTCCATCGCGCTGCTCCTTCAGGCCGGCGTGTCGGCCGCCGGTGTCTCGCTCTCGGCCATGTCGACCGCGATGGCAATCGGTCCGGCCACTTCTTCCTCTTCGCCACCGTCGTCCTCGAGCGCGGTCGCATCGGGCTGGGCGTCCAGGCGTTCGAGCACGGTGCCTGTCACGTCGAGCGCGATCTCGTCGATTTCACCGAGCTTCACGCGCAGGCGCGCGCCGCGCGGTTGCTGGCCGGCCACCGGGAACACCAGCGGCAGCGTGTCGGCGCGAACCAGCGCACCGTTGGGCAGGTCCTTGACGACGGTCGCCTCAAGCTCGGTGATGCCCTGCTGTTGCAGGTACTTGAGCGTCCAGAAGCGTTCCATGCCGCCCTGGTAGGCGTTGTACGTCGCGTAGGCCGCATCGAAGCCAGAGAGGATCGAGAACAGGTCCGCGTCTTTCGGCTTGAACGGCGCGGCCAGCGCGGCGGTCTTGCCGTGGCGGGCCGCGGCGATGATCTGCCACTGGTTGACCAGGTCGGTGTAGCGGCGCAGCGGCGAGGTGCTCCATGCGTAGCTCTTCACGCCCAGGCCGGCGTGCGGCAGCGAGCGGGTGCCCATGCGCACCTTGACGCCCGGCGCCATGCTGGCCTGGCTGCGGTAGAGGCCCGGCACGCCGAACTCGGCCAGCCAGGCGCCCCAGCTGCTGTTGGCCAGGATCATGGCCTCGGAGACGATCAGGTCGAGCGGCGCACCGCGCTGGCGCGTGGTGATCTGCACCTGTTCGTTGCCGACCGGCTCGCCCTCGTTGCCGACCAATCGGAAGTTGTAGTCCGGCCGGTTGAAGTTCTCGGGCTTGCCGCGAACCACTTCGCGCTGCGCCTTGAGCGCCTTGGCCAGGCGGAACAGGAAGGACAGCGGCGCGCGCAGGCGCAGCGCGATGTCGGGCGTGCCGGGGTTGTCGACCGACGCATCTTCCAGCCACGGCTGGGTGATGGCGGTGTCGAGCTGGTCGTGGCGCAGGTTGGCGACGATCGGCACGCGCTCGATTCTGGTCTCGGTGCCCTGCAGTTCCAGCGTCGCTTCGTCGAAGCGCGCGTACAGCGACACGGCCGGACAATCACGGCCTTCCTGCAGCGTGTACGCGGCCACGACTTCGTCGGGCAGCATGGTGATCTTGTAGCCGGGCATGTAGACCGTCGACATGCGGTTGCGCGCCACCTGGTCGATGGCGCTGCCGGGCACCAGGGCCAGGCCGGGCGCGGCGATGTGCACGCCCACCGTGACGGTGCCGGTGCCCAGTCCCTGCACGGACAGCGCATCGTCGATCTCGGTGGTCTGCGAATCGTCGATCGAAAAGGCTTCGACTGCGGCAACCGGCAGGGCGTCGGCGATCGCGGGCGCGGCGAGCGCCGGAAAGCCGGTGCCCTTGGGGAAGTTCTCGAACAGGAAGCGGCGCCAGTGGAACTGGTAGGGCGAATCGATGGCGCCCGCGCGCTCGAGCAGTTCCAGCGGCGGGCGCTGGCTGGCGCGCGCCGCGTCGACCACCGCCCGGTATTCGGGCGCGTTCTTGTCGGGCTTGAAGAGGATCTTGTAGAGCTGCTCGCGCACCGGCGGCGGGCACACGCCCGCGACCAGCTCGGAGGCCCAGGCGTCGATCTGCGCCTGCACGAGCTTCTTCTTCTCGATGGCGGCGAGCGCCTGCTGCAGGATGTCGGCCGGCGCCTTCTTGAAGCGGCCCTTGCCGGCGCGACGAAAGTAATGCGGCGCCTCGAACAGCGCGAGCAGCGCGGCCGCCTGCTGCACCAGGGTCGGGTTCGACTGGAAATACTCGCCGGCCAGCTCGGCGAAGCCGAACTCACCCTCGGGCGCGAATTCCCAGGCGAGGTCGAGGTCCATGTCGGCGACGAGCGCCTTGGCCTGGGCGATCAACTCCGGGGGCGACGGCTTCTCGAAGCGCAGCACGATGTGCGCGCCCTTGACCTTGACGCGCTTGCCCGTCTCGAGTTCGACCTGCGCCGATGCTTCGGCCTCCGACAAAATGCGGCCGCCGAGGTACTTTCCGGCTTCTTCGAACAATACAAACATGGGCCGGATTGTCCCATGCAGACGGATGGCCCCTGTGCCGCCGCTCAGGCGGGGTCGACGAAAGCCAGGACCGGGTCGAGGTGCACCGTCTCGAAGTCCGACAGCGCGTGATCGCCGCCTTCGACCAGCGTGATCCGGCTGCCGGGATAACGGGCCGTCATCTCGCGCCAGTCGAGCACCTCGTCGCCCTTGGCGATGATGGCGTACACCTGCGCGGCGCGCGGCAAGGGCGCGACTTCGAGCGCGCGCAGTTCGCCGATGAATTCGGGCTGGAAGTAGAAATGCTGCTGCGGGTCGTGCCAGGCGGTCTGGTCGCCGATGTAGCGCGCCAGATCGCGCGCCGGGTCCACGGCGGGGTTCAGCAGCACCGCACGGCAACCGGTTCGCGCCGCCACATGGCTGGCGTAGAACCCGCCCAGCGACGAGCCGATGACCGCCATCGCGTCGTGGGGCCAGTCGGCGATGCCGCGCATCACCATGTCCATGGCTTCGCGCGGGGAGGGCGGCAGCTGGGGGCACCACCATGTGACGCCTGGATGCCGATGCGCGACGCGTTCGGCCACGAGCCGGGCCTTCATCGACAGGGGTGACGAGCGAAAACCATGGAGGTAGAGCAGGTGGGTGGCGGTCATCGAGGCATGCTACCGCCAGCGCAGAAGCCGTGGCATGTTGCGGCAACCCGCCAATCCTGGCCCGCGGGCTGCGTCTGTCGCCGAATTCGTTAAAAAGACAAAGGTATCCAACTGTTTCCGCCTATGCTGACGGCGATGCAGCCACACCCCGTCTCACGCCGCTTCAGCGTCTTCGTGGTCGAAGACGACGAGCAAGCGCGTGGATTCTTCGAGAGCAACGTGCGCGCCAGCCCCGCGTTGCGCTGGCTGGCGGGCGTGGCGACGCGCGCCGAGGCGCTCGGCTGGCTCGCCTCGTCGGCCGAGGCGCCCGACGTGCTGCTGGTTGATCTCGGTCTGCCCGACGGCAGCGGGCTCGACGTGATCCGTGCGACGGCCGTGCGATTTCCGCAGTGCGAGACGATGGTCATCTCCGTGTTCGGCGACGAGGACAACGTGCTGGCCAGCGTCGAGGCCGGCGCGGTGGGCTACCTGCACAAGGACGCGCTGCCGGGCGACTTCGCGCAGACGATCATCGACATGAAGGCCGGCGCTTCGCCCATCTCGCCGATGATCGCGCGACGCGTGCTGTCCAAGTACCGCAGCAACCTCCAGACCGCCGCCATAGGGGCGGTGGCCATGCCGGCGCCGCTGCGTGGGGCCGCTTCGGCCGCCCTGGACGAAGTGCCCGCGGTGCTCTCCGTGCGCGAACAGGAGGTGCTGGAACTGATTTCACGCGGCTTCTCGTACGCAGAGATCGCACGCCTGAAGACGCTGAGCGTGCACACCGTGCAGACCCACATCAAGAACCTCTACGGAAAGCTGGCCGTGCATTCCAAGAGCGAGGCGGTGTTCGAGGCGACACGGCTCGGGCTGCTCCGGTATCCGCACTGACGCCCGCATGAAGTGCCGGTACCTGCGCTGGCCCGTCGTTTGGCTGGCGTGCGTGCTGGTGCTGATCGGAGCCGCCGGTGCGGCGGCCCAGGCGCAGACCGTTCCTGCGTCACCGCCCGACGCGCGCTGGGGCGTCGAATGGGACGCCGGCACCGTGACGCGCACGGTGGACGGCGTCACGACCCGCGCGTCACTCGAATTGCCCTACCACTGGGATCGCCAGCATGGCGGGCGTCCCGGTACGGCCGTCTTCGACCTCCCTTTCAGGCTGGCCACGGCGCCCGACCAACCCTGGGGCATCTTCATCGCACGGGTCGGCAATTCGTTCGAGGTTCGCCTCAATGGCAAGTTGCTGCAGACCTTCGGTGACCTCGCCCAGGACGGCGGCGCGGACTACGCCAAGGCGCCGATCTACATGCCGGTGCCGGCTCACCTGCTGCAGGCGGGTGCGAACGTGATCGAGGTCCGCATCCATGCCGACTCCGGCCGGCGCGCCGGCCTTTCCCGGCTGGTCCTGGGTCCCGCGACCCTGGTGCGCGACGCGTTCTACGAGCCGGCCTATGCCTGGCGCGTGACCGGTGCAGTGCTGTTGACGGCGTTCAGCGTGATGGTCGGCACGATCTCGCTGGCGCTGTGGCTCACGCAGACCGACCCCACGACCGGCGGCGGCCAGCGGCGTGAAAACATCTACCTGTGGGCCGCGCTGGCCGAATTCTGCTGGGCACTGCGGATGGCCGACGGCGCCATCCGCCATCCGCCGCTGCCGTGGACGGCGTGGGGCGTGCTCATGACCGCCTGCTATTCGGGCTGGGCGGGTTCGGCCGTGATGTTCTGCCAGCACCTTGCCGGCTGGCAGGACCGGCCCGGCATGCAGTGGCTGCGGCGTGCCGCCCTTTTCGTCTTCACGATGCCCGTCATTGCCTGCTACTTCGCATTGACGCGCGCAGAGCCGCGCTGGCTGACCGGCTGGCTGGCGCTGGAAGTCGCCGCCGTCACGGCCTACGCGCTGTTCTTCATGGGCGCGACCTTGCGCCGGCCCAACCTGGCGCGGGTGCTGGTGGCCTCGGTCATTGCACTGACCGTCGCCGTCGGCACGCGCGACTGGCTGGTCATCCGGTTGAGCCATTCCTATGGCGACACGACCTGGGTGCGCTACACCTCGTTGTTGTTCGCCCTGGCGCTGCTGGGCATCGTCGTGCATCGCTTCCGCGCGGCGAGCCTGCAGGCGCGCGACCTGCTGCAGACGCTCGCCGCGCGCGTCGCGCAGCGCGAGGGAGAGTTGTCGGCTGCGTACGGCCGGCTGGAGATCGTTGCGCGCGAGCAGGAACGCCTGCAGGAGCGCGAGCGCATCCTGCGCGACATGCACGACGGCGTCGGTTCGCACATCAGCGCGGCGATCCGCCAGTTGCAGTCGGGCCGCGCATCGTCGGACGAGTTGCTCGGCACGCTGCGCGATTCGCTCGACCAGCTCAAGCTGTCGATCGACTCGATCCACCTGCCGACGGGCGACGTCCAGGCGGTGCTCGCCGGGCTGCGCTACCGCCTCGCGCCGCGCCTGGCGAGCGCGGGCATCGCGCTGGACTGGGCGGTGGACGCGCTCGCGCCGATCGAGCGGCTCGATGCGGCGGCCTTGCGCCAGCTCCAGTTCCTGCTGTTCGAGGCCGTGTCGAACGTGCTGCAGCATGCGGAGGCGACCGCGTTGCAGATCGAAGCTGCGATGCAGGGCGACGCCGTGCGCATTCGCGTGGTCGACGACGGCCGGGGCTTCGACGCTGCCCGGCTGCCGCGCGCGCTGACTGCCCGGGCCGCGGCCATCGGCGCGGGGCTCGCGGTCGAAAGCCGACCCGGCCGCACGGTCGTCCAGATCGATTTGTTCCAGTAGCGGCTGGCGCGCGTCGATAATCCGCGCCGATGTCCGCTGTCTTCAACCAACCCTCGCTGGCACGCCGCATTGCGCCCGTGTTCCAGGGCTTCGACGGGTTTCTCGCCTTTGCCGTGTTCCTGCTCGCCTGTGCCGGCCTGATGACGATGTATTCGTCGGGTTACGACCACGGCACCCGCTTCATGGACCACGGTCGCAACATGCTGCTGGCCGGTTTCATCATGTTCGTGGTGGCGCAGGTGCCGCCCCAGCGGCTCATGACCTGCGCCGTGCCGCTGTACACGATCGGCGTCGGCCTGCTGATCGCGGTGGCCATTTTCGGCATCACCAAAAAAGGCGCCAAGCGCTGGATCAACGTGGGCATGGTGATCCAGCCGAGCGAGATCCTGAAGATCGCCATGCCGCTGATGCTGGCCTGGTGGTTCCAGCGACGGGAAGGCCAGTTGCGGCCGCTCGACTTCGTGGTGGCCACCCTGCTGCTGGCAGTGCCCGTGGGCCTCATCATGAAGCAGCCCGACCTGGGCACGTCGCTGCTGGTGCTGGCCGCCGGCATGTCTGTGATCTTCTTTGCCGGGTTGCCCTGGAAGCTGATCGTGCCGCCGGTGCTCGTCGGCGTCGTCGCGGTCACGCTCATCATCCTCTACGAGCCGACGCTGTGCGCCGACGGCTTCGACTGGCGCGTGCTGCACGACTACCAGAAGCAGCGCGTGTGCACGCTGCTCGACCCGACCAAGGACCCGCTGGGCAAGGGCTTCCACATCATCCAGGGAATGATCGCCATCGGCTCGGGCGGCTTTGGCGGCAAGGGCTTCATGCAGGGCACGCAGACGCACCTCGAATTCATTCCCGAGCGCACCACCGACTTCATCTTCGCGGCCTACTCCGAGGAATTCGGCCTGGCAGGCAACCTGCTGCTGATCGCGTCCTTCATCTTCCTGATCTTCCGCGGCCTGGCCATCGCCCTGGACGCGCCGACCATGTTCTCGCGGCTGCTCGCCGGCGCGGTGACCATGATCTTCTTCACCTACGCCTTCGTGAACATGGGCATGGTCAGCGGCATCCTGCCGGTCGTGGGCGTGCCGCTGCCCTTCATCAGCTACGGCGGCACCGCCATGGTCACGCTGGGCCTGGCGCTCGGCATCCTGATGTCTATTTCCCGCTCAAGACGGTTGATGCAGACCTGAGCCCGCCTTGCCGTGCGCCCCCGGACGGCCGGCGCAGCCAGGCCGCCCGCGTGGAATGCCGTGGAACCGGCTCCGCCGGGCCACCGGCATTGCCCCCGGTAGGGGGTAGGCGCTGCCACACGAAGTGGGCAAGCCTGGGGGCGAGCTCAATCCCCCGGTAGGGGGTAGGCGAAGGCGACACGCAGTGCGCCGCAGCCTGGGGGCGAGCAATAATGCTTTCATGATTTCTCGCGAACCCACCATCGAGCGCCTCGCCACGGCGCAGCAGCTCCTGCTCACGCCCTTCGGCCTTGACGAATCGCACCTCTCGCGCGCGCTCGCCGAGATCACCGCGCACAAGGTGGACGACGCCGACCTCTACTTCCAGTACACCCGCAGCGAGGGCTGGAGCCTGGAAGAGGGCATCGTGAAGACCGGCAGTTTCAGCATCGACCAGGGCGTGGGCGTGCGCGCGGTCAGCGGCGAAAAAACCGCCTTCGCCTATTCCGACGACATTTCCGAAGCCTCGCTGCTCGACGCGGCGCGCACCGTGCGCTCGATCTCCTCGGCCGGGCGCACCGCCCGCGTGAAGACGCCGACGCGCAAGATCGCGTCGAGCCGCTCCCTCTACAACGGCATCGACCCGATCTCGACGCTCGACAGCGCGACCAAGGTCAAGCTGCTGGAGAAGACCGAAAAGCTGGCGCGCTCGCGCGATCCGCGCGTGGCGCAGGTCATGGCCGGCCTGGCCAGCGAGTACGACGTGGTGCTGGTGGCGCGCGCCGACGGCACGCTGGCGGCCGACGTGCGGCCCCTGGTGCGTCTGTCGGTGACGGTGATCGCCGAACAGAACGGCCGCCGCGAAATGGGATCGGGCGGCGGCGGTGGCCGCTTCGGCCTGGCGTACTTCGACGACGCGCAGATCGCCGAGTACGTCGACCAGGCCGTCAAGGCCGCGCTGACCAACCTCGATTCACGGCCCGCGCCGGCCGGCGAGATGACCGTGGTCCTCGGCCCGGGCTGGCCCGGCATCCTGCTGCACGAGGCCATCGGCCATGGGCTCGAAGGCGACTTCAACCGCAAGGGTTCGAGCGCCTTCTCGGGGCGCATCGGCGAACGCGTGGCGGCCAAGGGCGTGACCGTGCTCGACGACGGCACCATCGCCGATCGCCGTGGTTCGCTCAACGTCGACGACGAAGGCAACGCGAGCCAGCGCAACGTGCTGATCGAAGACGGCATCCTCAAGGGCTATATCCAGGACTCGCTCAACGCGCGCCTGTCGAAGGTCAAGCCCACGGGCAACGGCCGCCGCGAGAGCTACGCGCACGTGCCGATGCCGCGCATGACCAACACCTACATGCTGGGCGGGGACAAGAATCCCGAAGAAATCGTCGCGAGCATCAAGAAGGGCCTCTACGCCACCAACTTCGGCGGCGGCCAGGTCGACATCACCAGCGGCAAGTTCGTGTTCTCGGCGAGCGAGGCCTACTGGGTCGAGAACGGCAAGATCCAGTACCCGGTCAAGGGCGCGACCATCGTCGGCAACGGCCCGGACTCGCTCACCCGCGTGACCATGATCGGCGACGACATGGCGCTGGATTCGGGCGTGGGCACCTGTGGCAAGGAAGGCCAGAGCGTGCCCGTCGGCGTGGGCCAGCCCACGCTGCGCATCGACGGTCTGACCGTCGGCGGCACGGCCTGACGCGCCTTTGCAACAGCGACCGCCAAAACCCTGTGCTACATTGCGCTCCATGTCTTTGCGCGCCGCTTTCTATTTTTCGTACTTTTGGTTCCGGATCTCCGGCGGCCTAGAGGCGAGCGCGTAAAACAAACGTACACCCCCTCCCAAGACCGCCGGCGCTCACGCCCCGGCGGTTTTTTTATGCCTTTCCGATTCCCAACAACACTGGAGCACCCGAGATGACCCATCCTTCCGCCCCGACCAGCGACAGCTGGTATGCGCACGTCGAGAAAACCAGCCAGACCGACGACGAACGCATCAAGGACATCAACGTGCTCCCGCCCCCCGAACATCTGATCCGCTTCTTCCCCATCCGCGGCACGTCCGCCGAAACGCTGATCACCGACACCCGCCGCAACATCCACAACATCATGGGCGGCTCGGACGACCGGCTGCTGGTGGTGATGGGCCCGTGTTCGATCCACGACCCGGCCGCGGCGCTGGAGTACGCGCGCCGCCTCAAGGCGCAGCGCGACAAGTACGCCGATTCGCTGGAGATCGTGATGCGCGTGTACTTCGAGAAGCCGCGCACCACGGTGGGCTGGAAAGGGCTCATCAACGACCCCTACCTCGACGAGAGCTACCGCATCGACGAAGGCCTGCGCATGGCGCGCCAGTTGCTGATCGACATCAACCGGCTGGGCCTGCCGGCGGGCAGCGAGTTCCTCGACGTGATTTCGCCGCAGTACATCGGCGACCTCATCAGCTGGGGCGCGATCGGCGCGCGCACCACCGAGAGCCAGGTGCATCGCGAACTGGCCTCGGGCATCTCCGCGCCCATCGGCTTCAAGAACGGCACCGATGGCAACATCCGCATCGCGACCGATGCGATCCAGGCGGCAGCGCGCGGCCACCACTTCCTGTCGGTCCACAAAAACGGCCAGGTCGCCATCGTGCAGACCAACGGCAACCGCGACTGCCACGTGATCCTGCGTGGCGGCAAGGCGCCCAACTACGACGCCGAGAGCGTGGCTGCGGCCTGCCGCGACCTCGAAGCCGCCAGGCTGCCGCCCACGTTGATGGTCGACTGCAGCCACGCCAACAGCAGCAAGCAGCACCAAAAGCAGATCGACGTGGCGCAGGAGATCGCGCGGCAGATCGCGGGCGGCAGCCGCAGCGTGTTCGGCGTGATGGTCGAGAGCCACCTTGCGGCCGGCGCGCAGAAGTTCACGCCCGGTGTCGACACGATCTCCGGCCTGGAATACGGCAAGAGCATCACCGATGCCTGCCTGGGCTGGGACGATTCGACGGCCGTGCTCGATACGCTGTCGCAAGCGGTCAAGCAGCGCCGCGGCTGAGGCTGGGACGGCTCAAGCCAGCGCGGTCAACAACTTGTCGTGCACGCCCCCGAAGCCGCCGTTGCTCATGCAGACGATGTGATCGCCCGCGCGGGCCACGGCGCTCACCTGCGCGACGAGCGACGCGATGCCGTCGATGACCACGGCGCGCGCGCCCAGCGGCACGAGGGCGGCGGCGGCGTCCCAGTCGAGGCCTGCTGCATGGCAGAACGACAGGTCGGCCGCCGCCAGGCTCCAGGGCAATTGGGCCGCCATCGCGCCGAGCTTCATGGTGTTGCTGCGCGGCTCGAAGACGGCAAGGATGCGGTCCTGCTGGCGGTCTTCGCCGTCGAGTTTGCGGCGCAGCCCGTCGAGCGTGGTACGAATGGCGGTCGGATGGTGTGCGAAATCGTCGTAGACGGTGACCTGGCCACCCGCCACCGCCACGGTGCCGCGCAGTTCCATGCGTCGGCGCACGTTGCGAAAGCTGCCGAGCGCGGTGGCGGCCAGCGCGGGCGACACGCCCACGTGCTCCGCCGCCGCGATCGCGGCAAGCGCGTTCATCTGGTTGTGCAAGCCCGACAGCTCCCAGGCGACGCGTCCGACCTGGGTGCCGTGGCGCAGGATGTCGAACGCATCGTGGCCACCATGCGCCTGCCATTCTGCCGCCATGCCGGCGCTGCCCTCGCCGAAACCTGACACCTCGCTCCAGCAGCCCTGTCCGAGCACGCGCTGCAGGCTGGCTTCGGTGGCGTTCACCACCACGCGGCCGGTCGAGGGCACCGTGCGCACCAGGTGATGGAACTGGCGCTCGATGGCCGGCAGGTCGTCGAAGATGTCGGCGTGGTCGAACTCGAGGTTGTTCAGGATCGCGGTGCGCGGACGGTAGTGGACGAACTTGCTGCGTTTGTCGAAGAAGGCGGTGTCGTACTCGTCGGCCTCGATCACGAAGCTTTCCTTGGCGCCCAGTCGCGCCGACACGCCGAAGTCCAGCGGCACTCCGCCCACCAGGAAGCCGGGCGCCAGGCCGGCGCGCTCCAGGATCCAGGCCAGCATCGAGGTGGTGGTGGTCTTGCCGTGCGTGCCGGCCACGGCCAGCACATGGCGACCCTGCAGCACATGTTCGGCCAGCCACTGCGGCCCGCTGGTGTAGGGCGCGCCCGCATCGAGGATGGCCTCCATCAGCGGGAACTTGGGTGTGCCGTCGGGCAGGCGAGCGCGCGACACCACGTTGCCGACGACGAAGATGTCGGGCCGGAGCGCCAGCTGGTCGGTCGAAAAGCCTTCGATCAGTTCGATGCCGAGTGCGCGCAACTGGTCGCTCATGGGCGGATAGACGCCGCTGTCGCAGCCGGTGACCCGATGGCCCGCTTCGCGCGCCAGGGCGGCCACCCCGCCCATGAAGGTGCCGCAGATGCCGAGGATATGAATATGCATCCACGGATTCTAGGGATGGCGCCGTCTGGGGGGCTTCTGTGAATGCTGCAGTGCGGGCAGAATGTTCGGATGGACATGCCCAAGCGCGAAATCGCCGCCGTTGCTGCCCGCCTCGTGGTCGAGGAGGGGCTGGAGTACGGCCCGGCCAAACGTCGCGCATTGCGTGAGATGGGTCTGTCGGCGCGCACCGCGCTGCCCCACAACGACGACGTGGAAGCCGAAGTGCGCGACTACATCGCGCTCTTCTGTGCAGACACGCAACCCGCCGAGCTGCGGGCACTGCGCCAGCTCGCGCTGGAGTGGATGGAACGCATGGAGGTGTTTCGTCCCCACGTCGGCGGCGCCGTCTGGCATGGCACGGCCACGCGCCTGTCCGATATCTACATCCAGTTGTTCTGCGATGACTCCAAGTCCGCCGAGATCGCATTGATCGACCATCATGTCGACTACGAGCCCCGCATGGTCACCGGCTTTCACGGCGAACAGGTCGAGGCACTCAGCGTGCACGCCATAAGCCGGCTGCTCAACGAGGAAATCGGCGTTCATCTGCTGGTGTACGACCTGGACGACCTGCGTGGTGCACTGAAACCGGATGCGCAAGGCCGCGTACCGCGGGGCAACCTGGCCGCAATGCGTCGGCTGATCGAGAAAGACACGGTATGAATTTTCCTTCGTCGACCCCGCCGCCGTCGGCGCAGCGACCATCGGTGCGCCGACGCGGATTGCTGTTTGGGGGCGTGGCCGCCCTGGCTGCCGCAGCCGGCCTGGGAGGGGCGTGGTGGCGCCAGGGTCGCGCCGCTGGAGGCGGGGAGCAATTGGACGCCAGTGTCTGGGGCATCAAGTTTGATCGGCCGGAAGGCGGCGAGCTGGATTTTGCAACGCTCAAGGGCAAGCCGCTCCTGATCAATTTCTGGGCCACGTGGTGCCCGCCCTGCGTGGAAGAGCTGCCCATGGTCAACAGCTTCTTTCGCGAAAATGCTGCCAACGGTTGGCAAGTGGTCGGTTTGGCGATCGACCAACCTAGTGCGGTTCGCAAGTTCCTGACCAAGACCCCGGTCGACTTTCCGATCGGACTGGCGGGATTGCAAGGCACCGACCTCGTTCGTGAGCTGGGCAACACCAGTGGTGGCCTTCCCTTCACTTTGGTCATTGCCGCCGATGGTTCGGTGGCGGCGCGTAAAATGGGCAAGCTCGAACCCTCCGACCTGGCGTCCTGGTTGCGTGCATAAGTTCGCAGGTAGAATCCGCCCCCACGACACGGCGGTCACCGCACGAACGTCTCAATAAGCCGCTTTTCAAGCGAGTTATGTCCTAATGGCCGGCGATGTCCGGTGATGGAGTCCCATGGATCTGCGCAAGCTCAAGACACTGATCGATCTGGTGTCCGAATCGAATATTTCCGAACTCGAAATCACGGAGGCCGAAGGCAAGGTCCGCATCGTCAAGGCGGGCGAAGCTGCGCCCGTGCAGTACGTGCAGAGTGCCGTCGCTGCGCCCGTTGCAGCACCGGCGCCTGCGGCGGCCGCCGCCGCAGCGCCTGCTGCTGCTCCCGCCGCCACGGGTCACGTGGTGAAGTCGCCCATGGTCGGCACCTTCTATCGCTCCTCCAGCCCTGGCGCTGCGGCGTTCGTCGAAGTGGGTAGCCAGGTCAAGGAAGGCGACACCATCTGCATCATCGAGGCGATGAAGATCCTCAACGAGATCGAGGCCGACAAGTCGGGCACGATCACCCAGATCCTCGGCGAGAACGGACAGGCGGTCGAATACGGTCAATCGCTGTTCATCATCGAGTGACCATGTTCAAGAAGATCCTGATCGCCAACCGCGGTGAGATTGCCTTAAGAATTCAGCGGGCCTGCAGCGAACTCGGCATCAAGGCCGTGATGGTCTATTCCGAGGCCGACCGCGAAGCGAAATACGTCAAGCTCGCCCAGGAAGCCGTGTGCATCGGCCCTGCGTCATCGGCATTGAGCTACCTGAGCATGCCGGCCATCATCTCGGCGGCCGAAGTGACGGACGCCGAAGCGATCCACCCGGGCTATGGCTTTCTCAGCGAGAACGCCAACTTTGCAGAGCGCGTGGAGCAGAGCGGCTTCCAGTTCATCGGCCCGACGCCCGAATCGATCCGCATCATGGGCGACAAGGTGTCGGCCAAGCAGGCGATGATCAAGGCTGGTGTGCCGTGCGTGCCCGGTTCCGAAGGCGAGCTGTCCGACGACGCACCGACCAACAAGCGCATCGCGCGAGCCATCGGCTACCCGGTGATCATCAAGGCCGCGGGCGGTGGTGGTGGGCGCGGCATGCGCGTGGTCCATACCGAGGCGGCGCTGATCAACGCGATCCAGATGACCAAGGCGGAAGCCGGCGCCGCCTTCAACAACGCGGCTGTCTACATGGAGAAGTACCTCCAGAACCCGCGCCACATCGAGATCCAGATCCTGGCGGACAAGCACAAGAATGCCGTCTACCTGGGCGAGCGCGACTGCTCGATGCAGCGGCGTCACCAGAAGGTCATCGAAGAATCGCCGGCACCGGGCATCGCCCGCAAGCTGATCGAGAAGATCGGCGAGCGCTGCGTGGCGGCCTGCAAGAAGATCGGCTACCGCGGTGCCGGCACCTTCGAGTTCCTGTACGAGAACGGCGAGTTCTATTTCATCGAGATGAACACGCGCGTGCAGGTGGAACACCCGGTGACGGAATTCACCACCGGCATCGACATCGTCAAGACGCAGATCCTGGTGGCGGCCGGCGAAAAGCTGCCGTTCACGCAGCGCCAGATCGAGATGCGCGGGCATTCCATCGAATGCCGCATCAACGCCGAAGACGCCTGGAAGTTCACGCCGTCGCCAGGCCGCATCACGATGTGGCATCCCCCGGGTGGCCCGGGTGTGCGCGTCGACTCGCACGTCTATACGAACTACTTCGTGCCACCGAACTACGACTCCATGATCGGCAAGATCATCGTGCACGGCGACACCCGCGACCAGGCGCTCGCGCGCATGCGCACCGCCCTGAACGAGACGGTGATCGAAGGCATCCAGACCAACATCCCGCTGCATCGCGAGCTGATGGTCGACGCGAAGTTCATGGCCGGCGGCACCAACATCCACTACCTCGAAGAGTGGCTGGCGGCGCACAAGCGGTGAGCCTCCATGTTTGAACTGCGGTTGCTGGTGCCCGAAGACGGCATCGAGATGGTGAGCGACGCGCTCGATGCATTGGACGCGCTGAGCGTGTCGGTCGAGGATGCCGATGCACAGACCGACGCCGAGCAGGCGCTGTTCGGCGAGCCCGGCATGCCGCCGCCCAAGGAGGGCTGGCAGCGGTCGCGTGTGATCGCGCTGTTCCAGACCGAGGTGCTTGCCCGCGAGGCGGCGCAGGTGCTGCAGGCGCAGGACTTCTTTGCCGACTGCCAACTGCTGGGCGTGGCCAACGTGCCGGAGCAGGACTGGGTGCGCCTGACGCAATCGCAGTTCGCGCCGGTGGAAATCACGCCCGAATTCTGGATCGTGCCAACCTGGCACGAGCCACCCGCGCAGGCGCGCGAAGTCATTCGGCTCGACCCTGGGCTGGCCTTCGGTACCGGCACCCATCCGACCACACGCATGTGCCTGCGCTGGATCGCCACGCGCCAGCGCGCGGTGCTTGGTCGCGTGCTCGACTACGGCTGCGGCTCGGGCATCCTCGCCATCGGCGCAGCCAAGTTCGGTGGCGTGGACATCGACGCGGTCGACATCGATCCGGCGGCGGTCGAATCCACGCGCCTCAATGCCGAGGCGAACCGCGTGCAGATCCAGGCTGGCTTGCCCGATGCAGCCAAGGGCCGTTACGACACGGTGCTGGCGAACATTCTGGCGACACCGCTGAAGGTGCTCGCACCGCTGCTGTGCGAACGCGTGGCGGCTGGTGGATCGCTGGTGCTCGCGGGCATCCTGGAGCGCCAGGCCGATGAGCTCAAGCTCGCCTATGCGCCCTATGCCACCCTCGAAGTGAGCGACAGCGAGGACGGTTGGATATTGATGACGGCACGTCTGTGAGCGACGCCCTGTGCCGGGGCCGGGCCTTGACTGTGAACCTGAGTCTGACGGGCAGGGGCATCGAAGCCCCGCCCTACAATCTTTTCAAATGAGCATCACCGCCTGTTGTCCCGCCTGCGGCACCACCTTCCGCGTGGCGCCCGAGCAGTTGCGTGCTTCCGACGGCTGGGTGCGCTGTGGCCGCTGCAGCCGGGTTTTCGATACGGTGGCGCCGGTGCCGAGTGCCTCCGTGCTGCCTTCGTCATTAGCGGACGATCAGGATCCCGACGGCGGCGACGATGCGCCGTGGAGCGGTCCTGCACCTTCGCAGGCCCTGGGCCATCTGCCTTCGCTGGACCTCGGCATTTACGACGATGCAGCACCGCTGCCCGTGTTCGTGCCGCCTGCACCACAGCCCGCGGCCGTGGTGCCTCTGCCCGCACCTTCACCTGCACCTGCTGTGCCCGAGCCCGAGCCGATTGCCAAAGCGCCCGACGCCGATGCACCCATCGTCGTGCTGCGCCAGGCAGACCGGCCCATGACTGATCACGTGGAAGACGCTGCACGCCCTCGAGTCGATGCCGACGCGAAGGTCGCGCGCAGCGCCCGCGAGCGTTTGGGCGTCACCACTGCACCCCCGCCGTCCGCGCCCTCCGCGCCGGTCCCGCGTCGCGCGCGGCGCATCGCGTTCGTCGTCGGCGTGGCCGTGCTGCTGTTCGTCGCGCTGCTCGCAGTGCGGTGGCGCGACACGCTGTGTGCCTGGTCAGGATGCGGCGGCTGAAGTCCCGCATGCATCGCTGAACAGCCTCTGTTTCTTCCTCTTTCCTCCTCCTTCTTCCCCTCCTTCAACGGTGCACCCATGGCAGCAGTGATTTGCGGTTCCCTCGCGTTCGACACCATCATGACTTTCGGCGGACGCTTTGCCGACCAGATCCTGCCGGACCAGTTGCACATCCTCAACGTGTCTTTTCTGGTGCCCGACATGCGCCGTGACTTCGGCGGTTGCGCGGGCAACATCGCCTACAGCCTGAACGCACTCGGCGGGCAGGCGCTGCCCATGGCCACGGTCGGCAACGACGGTGCCGACTACGTCGCGCGACTGCGCGAACTCGGCATCGGGACCGAGTTCGTGCGCGAGCTCGACGACACCTACACGGCGCAGTGCTTCATCACCACCGACCTGGCCAACAACCAGATCACGGCTTTCCATCCAGGCGCGATGCAACAGGCGCACCTGACGAAGATCGAGGCCCGCCCGGACATCCGCCTGGGCATCATCTCGCCGGACGGCCGCGACGCCATGCTCCAGCACGCCGAGCAGTTCAAGGTGGCCGGCATTCCCTTCGTGTTCGATCCGGGCCAGGGGTTGCCGATGTTCAACGGCGACGAACTCACGCGCTTCATCGAGCAGGCGGACTGGGTGACCGTGAACGACTACGAGGCCAAGATGCTCAGCGAGCGCACGGGCTGGAGCAGCGCGGAGATTTCGCGTCGCGTGCAAGGCCTGGTGGTGACGCTCGGTGCCGAAGGCTGCGAGGTCTGGGTGGACGGCAAATGCACCGTGGTGCCTGCCGTCGTGCCCACTGCGATCGTCGACCCGACGGGATGCGGCGATGCCTGGCGCGGTGCGCTGTTGTTCGGGCTGGAAAAGGGTTGGTCGCTCGTCGATTGCGCGGCGTTAGGTAACCGCGTCGGTGCACTGAAGATCGCCGTGCGCGGACCGCAGAACTACCAGGTCGACCGCCAGGCGCTGGGCCTCTGAGCGCGCGCTCGCCGCTTTGTCGGCAGTAGATAAAAAAAGCCCGACACCGTGAGGTGCCGGGCTTTTTGCCTTCAGGGCCTCTGAGCGACTCAGGGTTTGCTGGCGGTCGGAAACGGCCAGGCTGCCTGTGGGTTCAGCGTCGTCTGTGCGGTAGGCGCAGGGGCAGGGGCGACGGGCGCCTTGGCGGCAGGCTTTGCGGCCTTCTTGGCAGCAGGCTTCGAAGCGGGCTTGGCAGCAGTCTTGGTGGCGACCTTCTTGGCCGCTACCTTCTTTGCCGGAGCCTTCTTTGCAGGTGCCTTGACGGCAACGGCCTTCTTCGCCGGCGCCTTCTTGGCAGCGACCTTGGTCGCAACCTTCTTGGCTGCTACCTTCTTCGCTGCGACCTTCTTGGCCGCAACTTTCTTCGCTGGCGCCTTGGCGGTCACGGCCTTGACTGCTGCCTTGGGGGCTGCAGCCTTCTTCGCGACGACCTTCTTGGTCGCTGCCTTCACGGCGGTCTTCTTGGTCGCGACGGCCTTCTTGGCGGCGACCGGCTTCTTGGCCGCGACCTTCTTGGTGGCTGCCTTCACAGGTGCCTTCTTCGCTTCAATCTTCTTGGCCGTCACCGGCTTCTTTGCAGCGACTTTTTTCGCCGATGCTTTCTTTGCAGTTGCCATTTTCATTCTCCTTGATCAAGTTGAAAAATCAACCTTTTGAAGCGCTCCATGCCCGCTTGTGAACGTGGAGCGATTCATGGTGTTGGATGTCAAGCTCCAGCACCATGAACACCTGCGCCCGCACCAACGCCGCGTTCTGAGACGCGGTCGCTGTTGAGGGCAATTCTGAATGCATCGATTGTCGTGCGTAAAAGACTCAATCCCAGGAGAGCGCACCGCCCGATTGATACTCGATCACGCGTGTTTCGAAGAAATTGCGTTCTTTCTTCAGGTCGATCATCTCGCTCATCCAGGGGAACGGGTTTTCTTCGTTCGGGAAGAGCGTCTCGAGGCCGATCTGCTGGGCGCGCCGATTGGCGATGTAGCGCAGGTAACCCTTGAACATGGAGGCGTTCATGCCGAGCACGCCGCGCGGCATGGTGTCTTCGGCGTACTGGTATTCGAGCTCGACCGCCTTCATGAAAAGAACCTTGATCTCGGCCTTGAACTCGTTGGTCCAGAGGTTCGGATTCTCGAGCTTGAGCTGGTTGATCAGGTCGATGCCGAAGTTGCAGTGCATCGATTCGTCGCGCAGGATGTACTGGTACTGCTCGGCGGCGCCGGTCATCTTGTTCTGGCGGCCGAGTGCGAGGATCTGCGTGAAGCCGACGTAGAAGAACAAACCTTCCATCAGGCAGGCGAACACGATGAGCGACTTGAGCAGCGTCTGATCGGTCTCGTGCGTGCCGGTCTTGAAGTGCGGGTCGCTGATCGCTTCGATGAACGGGATCAGGAACTGGTCCTTGTCGCGGATCGACTTGACTTCGTTGTACGCGTTGAAGATCTCGCTCTCGTCCAGGCCGAGCGATTCGACGATGTACTGGTAGGCGTGCGTGTGGATCGCTTCCTCGAAGGCCTGGCGCAGCAGGAACTGGCGGCATTCGGGCGCGGTGATGTGGCGATAGGTGCCCAGCACGATGTTGTTGGCGGCCAGCGAGTCGGCGGTCACGAAGAAGCCGAGGTTGCGCTTGACGATGCGGCGCTCGTCTTCGGTCAGGCCGTTCGGGTCCTTCCACAACGCGATGTCGCGCGTCATGTTCACTTCCTGCGGCATCCAGTGGTTGGCGCAGGTGGCGAGGTACTTTTCCCAAGCCCACTTGTACTTGAACGGCACCAGCTGGTTGACGTCGGTCTGGCCGTTGATGATGCGCTTGTCCGATGCCTTCACGCGATGCGCGACAGCGGCGGTCGCTTGAACGGGTGCGGGGGCAACGGGTGTGGATGCGTGCACGGGGGCAGCGCTTGTCGAAGTCGGCACGTCCACCGGGCGCGCGCTCTGCGCACCGTTTTGCGATGGTTGTGGCGATCCTTGTGGCATGTCCTTCGGCAAGGATGGCTTGACTTCTTCGTCCCAGGTCAACATAGAAAAATCCAGTGCTCAAATTATGTGAGCAACGATGTGAGTTGCAAAGTGCAGCTCTTCATCGCGCTCGAATTATCTCGTGCTTATGTTGTTCGCGAACATCGCATCTTGTCAGGCGATGCCGCGAATCACACTCGCTTCAGGCCTGCATCACTGGCAGGCTTCGCAGGTCGGATCGTCCACACCGCAAAAGGCGATGTCGGTGGCCGGTATGTTGCCCATCTGCGCCTTCGCTGCAGCGGCTGCGGCATCGAGTGCGCTCATCTGCGAAGCAGGTGCATCGCCGCCCGACGAGACCGCGTTCAGGCGGCCCGATTGCACGGTCGATTTCTCGGCATGCGTGGCGCTCTGCGTGCGCAGGTAGTAGGTTGTCTTCAGGCCGCGCAGCCATGCGAGCTTGTAGGTGTCGTCGAGCTTCTTGCCCGATGCGCCGGCCATGTAGATGTTCAGCGACTGTGCCTGGTCAATCCACTTCTGGCGACGTGCGGCGGCTTCGACCAGCCATTGCGTTTCGACTTCGAAGGCCGTGCCGTAGAGCGCCTTGATGTCTTGGGGCACGCGGTCGATCGGGCGCAGCGAACCGTCGAAGTGCTTCAGGTCCATGACCATCACGTCGTCCCACAGGCCCAGGCGCTTGAGGTCGCGCACCAGGTAGTGGTTGATGACCGTGAATTCGCCCGACAGGTTCGACTTCACCGAGAGGTTGCCGAAGCACGGCTCGATCGAGGCATCGACGCCGATGATGTTCGAGATGGTGGCCGTCGGTGCGATGGCCACGCAGTTCGAGTTGCGCATGCCGTCGGTCTTGATCTTGTTGCGCAGCGCGTCCCAGTCGAGCGTAACCGAGCGGTCGACCTCGACGTAGCCGCCACGTGCCTTCTCGAGCATGTCGAGCGTGTCGATCGGGAGGATGCCCTGGTCCCACAGCGAGCCCTTGTAGCTCGAGTACTGGCCGCGTTCATGGGCCAGGTCGGTCGATGCCCAGTAGGCGTAGTAGCAGATCGCTTCCATCGAGCGGTCGGCGAACTCCACGGCTTCCTGCGACGCATACGGAATGCGCAGTTCGTACAGCGCGTCCTGGAAACCCATCAGGCCCAGGCCGACCGGACGGTGGCGCAGGTTGGACGTGCGTGCCTTTTCGACGGCGTAGTAGTTGATGTCGATCACGTTGTCGAGCATGCGCATTGCCGTGGAGATCGTCTTCTTGAGCTTCTCCTTGTCGACCTGGCCGTCCTTCAGATGCTGCAGCAGATTGACCGAGCCGAGGTTGCAGACCGCGGTTTCTTCGTCGCTGGTGTTGAGCGTGATCTCGGTGCACAGGTTCGACGAATGCACGACGCCGGCGTGCTGCTGCGGCGAGCGCACGTTGCAGGCGTCCTTGAACGTGATCCACGGATGACCGGTCTCGAACAGCATCGTGAGCATCTTGCGCCACAGGTCGCTGGCGGGCAGCGAACGCGAAGGCTTGATCTCGCCGCGCGCAGCCTTGGCTTCGTAGGCCACGTAGGCACGTTCGAATTCGGCGCCGAACAGGTCGTGCAGTTCGGGCACGTCGTTGGGCGAGAACAGCGTCCAGTTGCCCTTTTCCATCACGCGGCGCATGAAGAGGTCGGGGATCCAGTTGGCGGTGTTCATGTCGTGCGTGCGGCGGCGGTCGTCACCGGTGTTCTTGCGCAGCTCCAGGAACTCCTCGATGTCGAGGTGCCACGTTTCCAGGTATGTGCAGACCGCGCCCTTGCGCTTGCCGCCCTGGTTCACGGCCACGGCCGTGTCGTTGACCACCTTCAGGAAGGGCACGACGCCCTGCGATTCCCCGTTGGTGCCCTTGATGTGGCTGCCCAGCGAGCGCACGCGCGTCCAGTCGTTGCCCAGGCCGCCGGCGAACTTCGACAGCAGCGCGTTTTCCTTGATCGATTCGTAGATGCCGCCCAGGTCGTCGGGCACGGTCGTCAGGTAGCAGCTGGAGAGCTGCGAGCGCAGCGTGCCGGCGTTGAACAGCGTGGGCGTGCTCGACATGAAGTCGAAGGACGACAGCACTTCGTAGAACTCGATGGCACGCGCTTCGCGGTCTCTCTCGCGCAGCGACAGGCCCATGGCCACGCGCATGAAGAAGGCTTGCGGCAGTTCGATGCGTGTCTTGCGCACGTGCAGGAAGTAGCGGTCGTACAGCGTCTGCAGGCCGAGGTAGTCGAACTGCAGGTCGCGTTCGGCCTTGAGGGCGGCGCCCAGGCGGGCCAGGTCGAAGGTGAGCAGTTGCGGGTCGAGCAGCTCGTTGTCCACGCCCTTCTGGACGAACTGCGGGAAGTAGTCGACGTAGGCTTGCGAGCGCTCGGCGGGCATCACTTCGCGGCCGACGATTTCCTTGAAGATCGTGTGCAGCAGCAGGCGGGCGGTGGCGAAGGTGTAGTCGGGGTCTTTTTCGATGAGCGTGCGGGCTGCCAGGATGGACGCCTTGTAGACCTCGTCGAGCGGCACGCCGTCGTACAGGTTGCGCATGGTCTCGGCTTCGATCGGTGCAGCGCTGATGCCCTCGCCCAGGCCCGAGCAGGCCGATTCGATCAGGCCCTTGAGTTCGGCCACGTCGAGCGCGACGCGCTGGCCGCCGTCGAGCACGTGCAGCACCGGCGTTGCGGGCGCCACCTGCTCGCCCTTCTTGGCGCGTTCCTGCATGCGGCGCTCGCGGTACAGCACGTAGGCACGTGCGACTTCGTGGTGGCCGCCGCGCATCAGGCCGAGTTCGACCTGGTCCTGCACGTCTTCGATGTGGAAGGTGCCGCCGCCCGGACGCGACCGCATCATCGCGCGCACGACCGCCTGGGTCAGCGTGTCGACGGTTTCGCGCACGCTGGCCGATGCTGCGCCTTGCGTGCCATGCACGGCCAGGAACGCCTTCATCATGGCGATGGCGATCTTCTGGGGCTCGAAGGGCACGACCGCGCCGTTGCGGCGCAGGATCTGGTAGTGCGCCAGCGTGTTGCCGTCGGGCATGCCGACGGCGTCGTGGGGTTGGACGGCGCCGGGCTGCGACGAGGCGGCGCGAGCGGACGATGGTGTGTTCAGTGCAGTTTGCATTGGGGATCCTCAGGGAAAATTCTTTGGGACGAGGGCCGTTGCGGCGATCGTTTCGGCGGTCAGCGCCGAGCCAAGGGCACACTATATCTGGGGCCCAAAGCACCTACAACCACTAGATGTAGTGTTTTGTGAAGTCAGGGTACCTGGAAAAAGTACCCTGGATCGCAGCATCGCATTCGAGCCCCCGCCAGTACTGTGTCATGCCCGTGAAAGCCACGGTCCATGCGGGTTTCGAGGCCTTTCCGGCTCCCAGGCCGCATGGTTGCTGACTCTGCGGCGCCGCAGATTGCCCGCCGACGATGTCGCGTGCCCGCATCGCCAGTCCGGCATCGATTGGAAAAATTTCCAAAGCGCGCCGGGTTTTTCACATGCCGGGAGGAAACGCCCCCGGAGGCCAGTCGAGGGCCTGGCGAAGCCGCTGCCAGTCGAAACCCGGACCGGGATCTTGCTTGCGCCCGGGCGCCACGTGTTCATGGCCGGCGATGAATTGCAGGGGGTACCGGCTTGCAAGTGCAGGGCACAGGCGGGCGAGCGTGGCGTACTGCGCGTCCTCGAAGCGCTCGCCTTCCAGGCCTTCGAGTTCGATGCCGATGGAGTCGTCGTTGCAGTTGTCGCGTCCGCGCCAGGCGGATGCGCCCGCGTGCCAGGCACGCGCGTCGCAGCTGACGAACTGCCAGAGTTCGCCGGTGCGCCGTACAAAGAAATGGGCCGACACCTCGATGCCGCGGATCTGCTGGAAGTAGGGGTGCGCGTTCCAGTCGAGCCGATTCGTGAAAAGACGCTGCACCTCGTCACCGCCGTAGCGGCCCGGGGGCAGGCTGATCGAATGCAGCACCACCAGGTCGACCTGCGCACCGGCCGGCCGCGGGCCGAAGTTGGGCGACGGCAGGTGCTCGGCTTCGCCGTACCAGCCGTCGCGCCAGGGCACATCAGTGGGCAGGCGCAGATCAGGCATCGCGGCGCTCCGATGCGTTGTCTTCGTCATGCGGTGTCGCGATGCCCAGTCGCGCGATGCGGTAGCGGATCTGCCGCAGGCTCAGGCCCAGGCGCGCCGCGGCCGAGGTGCGGTTGAAGCCGCTGGCCCGCAAGGCGCGCACGAGGATGTCGCGTTCCTGCTGGTCCAGATGGGCCTGCAGGTCGGTCGGCAACGGCGGTGGTGCGATCGGGGCGCTGACGGCAGCGGCGGTGGTCGCATCGCGCACGAATCCGATGGGCCACGTCTCGTCGGGCAGGGGGCCGGCTTCGTTGGCCGATTCGGGCAGGCGGGGCAGGTACGGCATGCCCGGCAGCCGATCGATGTGCAGCACGTCGCCGTCGCCCAGTGCCACCGCGCGGTGCAACAGGTTTTCGAGTTCGCGCACGTTGCCCTTGAGCGGATGCGCGGCCAGGCGCCGGACGACCTCGGGCGAGAGCGTGGGCGCGGGCAAGCCGGCTTCGCCTGCAATCTGCGCGAGCAGCGTGGCGCAGAGCGCCGGCAGGTCCTCGCGGCGTTCGCGCAGCGCGGGCACCGCGATCTCGATCACGTCCAGGCGGTAGAACAGGTCTTGCCTGAAGCGCCCGGCCTCGACTTCCGCCTGCAGGTCCTTGTGGGTGGCGCTGACGATGCGCACGTCGACGACCTCTTCCTGCGTGGCGCCGATCTGTCGCACGCTGCGCTCCTGGATGGCGCGCAGCAGCTTGGCCTGCATCGCCAGCGGCAGGTCACCGATCTCGTCGAGAAAGAGCGTGCCGCCACGCGCCGCCTGGAAGTAGCCGTCGCGGTCTTGCAGCGCGCCGGTGTACGAGCCCTTGAGCGCACCGAAGAATTCGGCCTCCAGAAGGCTGTCGGGGATGGCGGCGCAATTCACGGCTATGAAAGGCCTGCCCTGACGCGGGCTGCAGGCATGCACCGCGCGCGCAACCAGTTCCTTGCCAGTGCCCGACTCGCCGCGCACCAGCACCGGTGCCATGCCGCGGGCGACCCTGGCGATGCGCGACTTGACCAGGCGCATGGGCGCTGAATCGCCGACCAGGCGCGCCAGCGCGGCGGCACCGGCTTCGCCGATGGCCAACGGTGCAGGGATGGTCTCGAGGGAACGAAGAAGGGGGAGCGCAGATGGCGCGTCGTCCGCTGCTGCCAACGCCGCGGCCGTTTCCAGCGCCTGCACGGCCAGCGCGATCGCCGTGCGCAGTTCCTTCAAATCGACCGGGCGGGCAAGGCAGCCGCAGGCGCCGGCGGCCAGTGCTTTGGCGGCGTCCTCGCCGTGGGTGGTGGTGATTGCCACGCAGCGCCGGGCAGGTTGCCGTGCCCGCCACCGCTGCACCAGAGCGAGGCCACTTCCGTCGGGCAACTGCATGTCGACCAGCGCGACGTCGAAGGGCGATGTGTCCAGGAGCTGCCAAGCATCGGCCAGGTTGCCCGCTGACGCCACGTCGTAGCCCTCGCGTTGCAGCGTGTGGGCGTAGAGCGCACGCAGCTCGGGCTGGGCGGCGGCCACCAGGATCCGGGCAGGGCGCGAAGAAGGCGGGCTCACGACGACGGGCAGCGCAAGAAAGGAAGAAGGCGTCTCAGGCGCGTGGCGCGGCGTGCTCGGCCGCTTTCAGGTGGGCCTGGCTGCAGTACATGCCGCCGCGCGCGCCGCGAACCGCGTCGGCGGCAGGCAGATGCAAGCCGCAGTGCGCGCAACGCAACATGTCCTGCGGCGCGCCGACGGCCTTGGGGGCGGGGCGGGGTTCGGCTGCCTGGCGCGCACGCAGTTCGTCGCGCCGGTTCTTGCGCCAGAGCCAGATCGCAAAGAAAACGACGAAGAAGACGATCAGGTATTTCATGGGTAGGCGTGCGTGCAGGAGACGCTCGATAAGGAGGCAGAACGTTCAGGCCGCACGGTGCAGCAGCACTTCGAACACGAAGCGCGAGCCGACGTACGCCAGCAGCAACAGCGCCGCTCCCACATACAGCACCCGGCGCGCGGTCCGGCCGCGCCAGCCGAAGCGGGCACGCCCGAGCAGCAAGATGGCAAAGGCAATCCACGCGAGCACCGAGAACACGGTCTTGTGGTCCCACTTCCAGTTGCGCGCGGTGGGGCCGTAGAGGGTTTCGCCGAACAGCACGCCTGCCAGCAGCGTGGCCGACAGCAGCACGAATCCGGCGGTGACGAAGCGAAAGGTCAGGCGCTCCAGCGTGAGCAGCGGTACGCCCGTCTGGGGTCCGGCTGCAAGCCGGATCTGCTTTTCGGCGCGCATCGTGAGCCACGCATGCACGACCGCCGCGCCGAACAGTCCATACGACGCGATGCCCAGCGCCAGGTGCAGTGGCAGCCAGGGCGATGCGCTCACATGCAGGGGCGTGCCCGGAAAAACGATGGCCGTCAGCACCACGACCGCTCCCAGGCCTGCCAGCACGCGACGCACTGCAAGCTGCGGGAACATCCGGCTTTCGATGGCGTAGACCGTGAGCACGAGCCAGGCCGTGACCGACAGCGCGGGCGCAAAACCGAAATGCGGCACGCCGCTGGTCAGGCCCCAGCCGAGCGCGAGCGCGTGCAACAGCCACGCCAGCGCGAGCAAGCCCTGGGTCGCCTGCCGGGTCAGCCGCGATGCCATGGCGGCAATGAAGCCGTAGGCTGCCGCAGTGGCGATGCCCAGTGCCACGCCAAGTGGAGAGGGGATCGCTAAAATCATCGGGCTAGTTTATCTCCCCCGGGCTGCGCGCACGTCGTGTCGCATTCCGTTTCATCGGCCCGCGCACTGCGGGCAAAGGCACCCTGCACATGGCCACCGCCCTCACAGAAAAATTCTCCCGCCTCGTCAAGACGATGAGCGGCCAGGCCCGCATCACCGAAGCCAACGTGCAGGACATGCTGCGCGAAGTGCGCATGGCGCTGCTCGAGGCCGACGTGGCGCTGCCGGTGGTGCGCGACTTCATTGCGCGCGTCAAGGACAAGGCGCTCGGCCAGGACGTGCTGGGCTCGCTCAAGCCCGGCCAGGCGCTGGTGGGCATCGTCAACCGCGAACTCGCCGCCACCATGGGCGAGGGTGTGTCCGACATCAACCTGGTCGCCCAGCCGCCGGCCGTGATCCTGATGGCCGGCCTGCAGGGTGCCGGCAAGACCACCACCACCGCCAAGCTGGCCAAGCACCTGATCGAAAAGCGCAAGAAGAAGGTGCTGACCGTGTCGGGCGACGTGTACCGCCCGGCGGCCATCGAGCAGCTCAAGACGGTGACGAAGCAGGCTGGCGCCGAATGGTTCCCCAGTACGGCCGACCAGAAGCCGCTGGACATCGCGCGCGCCGCGCTCGACCATGCCCGCCGCCACTTCTTCGACGTGCTGCTGGTCGACACCGCCGGCCGCCTGGCGATCGACGAAGTGCTGATGAATGAAATCAAGCAGCTGCACGCCGAACTCAAGCCCATCGAGACGCTGTTCGTGGTCGACGCCATGCAGGGTCAGGACGCGGTCAACACTGCCAAGGCTTTCAAGGACGCGCTGCCGCTGACCGGCATCATCCTGACCAAGACCGACGGCGACTCGCGCGGCGGTGCGGCACTGTCGGTGCGGCAGATCACGGGGGTGCCCATCAAGTTCGCCGGCACGAGCGAGAAGATCGACGGGCTGGAGGTGTTCGACGCCGAGCGCCACGCCGGCCGCATCCTGGGCATGGGGGACATCGTGGCGCTGGTCGAGCAGGTCACCGCGGGCGTCGACGTGGCTGCAGCGCAGAAGCTCGCCGCCAAGGTCAAGAGCGGTGCCGGATTCGACCTGGACGACTTCCTCGGCCAGCTGCAGCAGATGAAGCAGATGGGTGGGCTTTCCAGTCTGATGGACAAGCTGCCCTCGCAGATGGCCGCCAAGGCCACGGAAGCCGACATGACCCGCGCCGAGCGCGACATCCGCCGCAAGGAAGGCATCATCCAGAGCATGACGCCGCTGGAGCGCCGCAAGCCCGACCTGCTCAAGGCCACCCGCAAGCGCCGCATCGCCGCCGGCGCGGGCGTGCAGGTTCAGGAGGTCAATCGCCTGCTCAACGAGTTCGAGCAGATGCAGACCATGATGAAGAAGATGAAGGGCGGCGGCCTGATGAAGATGATGAAGAAGATGGGCGGGATGAAGGGCATGGGTGGAATGGGCGGCATGGGTGGCCCCGGCGGGCCGAAGCTGCCGTTCTGACGCCCCGGCCGTCTCTGCCCGTCAATCCGGCGACGGGGGCAGGACGGCTGATTTCGCCACGTAGCCATGGTCGCGTGCCCAGAGCAGAGCAGCACCGCGGCTGTGCACATTCAGCTTGCCGTAAACGGTGGCCACGTGGTTGCGTACCGTGCTGAGCGCCACACCCAGCGTCTTGGCGATTTCCTTGTCGGAGTGACCGCTGCACAGGCCGTCGAACACGTCGCGCTCGCGCCGGGTGAGGTCGTCCAGGCGCGCACGTGCGACGGCCCCGCCTGGCCGCCGCACGTTCGCAAGCTTCTCCACCAGAGAGTGGCTGAACCACGAGGCGTCCTGCATCACCGTCTCGATCGCGCTCACGAGCTCGACTTCGGAGCGCTTGCGCTCCGTGATGTCGAGCCAGGCAAAAAGCACGCAGTCCTGGCCGTTGATGGCCACGTTTTCCGCCGATACCAGCGCGTCGATCGGTTCTGCGCCCTTGCGGCCGATCCGGAATTCGGCATTGCGAACGCTTTCCCCCGCGGCCAGCCGGCGCGCGATGTCGGCATGCACGTCGTCCAGCCAGATGGCGGTCTGCGCGCCGGCACGGCCGACCACGTCTTCGCTGGTGTAGCCGGTGCTTGCGGTGAACGCGTCGTTGATGTCCAGGAGTGTCAGGTCGCCGCCACGCAGCACCGCGCTCGGAACCGGCAGCATTCGAAATGCCTTCTGGAAGCGCTCTTCGCTCTGGCGCAGCGTGCTCTCGGCCTTGCGCCGGGGTTCCAGATCCATGAAGGTGAAGAGCATGCACGGCTCTTCGCCGATGTCGATGGGCTGGCCCGCCACCACGACGGGCTTGTGGCCGTTGTCGGGCATGCGCAGCTCGGCCTCCATCTGAGGGATGGTGTTGCCTTCGCCCAGGCGTTCGACCGCCAGTTCACGGCGATCGGCGTTCTCGAACACGTCGAGCTGGTAGACCGAGCGGCCGATGACGTCCTCGCGCAGGTAACCCGTCATTTCCAGAAAGCCCAGGTTCACCTTGATGTAGCGCTGGTCGCTCAGCCGGCAGATCAAGGCAGGCGCCGGGTTCGCGTTGAAGGTCTTTTCGAAGCGCTCTTCCGCGCTGGCCCACTCACTTGCGTCGTGCAGGATGAGCGCCAGGCAGTCGGGCTCGCCGTCGGCGTTGGTCAGCACCAGGCTTCGCACGCGGTGCACCCAGTTCACGGTGTCGTCGTCGGCCGGGAACACTTCGACGATCACGTCCGTGAAGCACTCGCCGGCAATCACGCGCTCGATCGGGTATTGCCCGTCCTGCAGCGGATGGTTGTTGCGGTAGCGCAGGCGAAAGCGCTGGCGGTACTGCGTGACGTCACTGCCCAGGTCGGCCACTGCCTGGATGCCGTGCATGCGAAGCGCCGCTTCGTTGGCCCAGAGGATGCGCTGATCGGGCTCCACCAGAATCACGCCTTCGGTCAGCCCCGCGATGATCTGCTGGAGCTGGCGGCGGTCGGTCTGGGTCTGCAGCACACGGTCTTCCATGGCATCGTGTCCTTTCAGGCGGGGGAAAAAGCAGCAACGCCCCGCCTTCGGTAAACCAAGGGCGGGGCGTGATCGTTCGGGTCGGCCGCGGCGACCTGCGCCGCGGAAAAACGCGTCAGGCTGCGACGATGCGGTCGTTGCGCAAGCCGCTGCGGCGTCCTGCGAAGCCTGCGGCAGCCGAGACGGCCAGGCCCAGCAGCATCACGATCACGGCAGCCCACGCGGCACGACTCACGCCCTTGGCAGCAGCGTCGCTGGCTTCACGTGCCTTCTGTTCGGCCTGCACCTTGAGCTGTTCGTACTTGGCCACGGCCTGGTTGTACGTCTGCTCGTAGTTGGCTGCCATCTGCTCGGCTTCCGGGCGGCTCTTGCCGGTGCGTGCGACGATGATGTTCACCAGTGCTTCCTTGTCGGCTGCATCCAGACCGGGCTGTGCCTTCTGGCGCAGGCGATCGAAGAACGCGCTCAGGTCGTTGCCGGCGCCTTGCGGCGTGGTGGCCGCGTTCTCGGCGGTCGACTTGCCATCCGTCACGGCAGAGTTTGCTTGTGCCTTCAGCTGTTCAGGGCTGAGTTCGGCCTTGCCGGTCTGGCGCAGCAGCGTTTCGAGCTGATTGCGTGCGTCGGTGAAGTCGAAGTCGATGCCGTTCTTCTGCATCTGGTCCTTCACGCCCGAGGCAATGCTCGGCGCCACGGCGGCAACACCCTGACCCGCCAGGGCGATGCCACTGCCTGCCACGCGCGAGGCGGTGCCGATGACGCCGCTGGCCAGCGACGACAGCGCATACACCGTGACCAGCGTGGTCACGGCCCAGCACAGCACGCCATGCAGAATGCCCTTGCCGGGTGCCGAGCGGCCGGCGATGAAGGCGCCGACGGCCAGCGCGATCAGCGTGGATGCGCCGACCCAGACGCCCGCGCCCGTGCCGAAGCCTGCGAGCGGATTGCCTTGCGCCATGGCATCGATCGAGCCCGAGCCTACCGCCGTGCCCAGCACGCCGAGGAACAGGTAGGTGGCGAGTGCCAGGAACAGGCCGGCAAAGACGGCACCCCATGAAATGCGCGAAGCATACGGCCGCAGGACCGGGTCGGCGTCGGATGCGAACACGGCGGTGTGGGTGGTTGGTGTCATTGAAGTTCTCCCGTTTTCCGTTCTTGCTGGTGATGCGCTCAACGCTTGGCCCAGAGGGCGCCCAGGATGAAGCCAATGCCGGTCATCACCGCAAGGGTTCCGATCGGGTTCGTCACCGCCGACTCGCGCACCTGGTTGAGCGCGTCCCCGTAACCTTGTTGGGCACGACCTGCCACTTGGCGCGCCTTGCCTTCCAGCTGCGTGCCGGTGTCGCCCGTGGCGGCCCCGAACGCGTCCTGGACGCGGCCGGCGATGTTCTGCATGGTTCCTTCAGCTTTTTCAAACATGTGATTCTTTCGTTGGTATGGGTTTTGAGGGTTTGGTATTTCGTCGATCGAAAGCCCGGCCTGTGGGCGCGTGTCCTGTGGAGGTCATCGGCGCGGCTTGTCGGCCACTTCCTTGGCGATGTCCTTGGCAGTTTCCTTGGCCTCGCCCAGCTTTTCCTGGGCCTTGCCCGCGACCTTCTCCGTGGCGCCCTCGGCCTCGAGATGGGTGTTGCCGGTGACCTTGCCCAATGCCTCTTTCACCGAGCCCTTCACCTGCTTGAGATTGCCGTTCACAGTGTCTTTGTTCATGGTTTCAAGTTCCCAGACTCCCGAAGCACGATTGCCACCGGGCTCCGCTCTACGTTGCGGACAGGAGGATCGTAGGGAGGACCCCGGCGGCGCGACAGGGCAGGATGCACTAGGCCGAGTAGGTCATTTGCCCTACTCGGCGTCATTCTCAAAGGCTGGCACGGGTCACCTCGCACAACCCTTTCGCCCATGAAAAAAGCGCCCGAAGGCGCTTTTTTATGTAGCAGACGCAGCACGTTGGCCGGCCTGCGAGGGCTCCTCCCTCAGGCCGTTGCCAGTACCGGTCTGGCGAGGCGCACCGCATGCATCCAGGCACGGCGCAGCACGGCGGGCGAACGCGATTCTTCGGGAATCAGCAGGAAGCCGCGGTCACGCAGCGTGGTGCCCAGCGCGATCTGGCTGGTCAGCACGGTCAGCGGAATCGCCAGCAGCAAGGGCAGGCCGACCGGCATCAGCCAGACCAGCGCGCTCGGATCGATCATTGCGATGCCGACAGCCAGCGCAGCAACCACGAAGCTCATCGGCGCGAGCTGCGAGGCCGCAATCTTCCAAGGCACGGCATTGGCTTCGCGCGGAGGCGACTTCCAGTCGAGCTTGATGCCGGTGAGGGCCACCACCACGAACAGCGAATGGGCCAGCATGCGTACCGGCGCCTGCACGATGGCGAGGGCGCTCTCGAGGGCCGTGCTCTTTGCCAGGCCCCACACACCGCCATACTGGTTTTGCTCACCGCGCATCAGCACGGCGGCAACGCCAAGGATGCGGGGCAGGAACAGCAGGCACAGCGTCCACAGCCACAGGCCGGCGAGTTCCATCGGCAGCACGTTGAAGCTGGAGACGAGGCTCGAGCCGCTCAGCCACAGGGCCGTGCCCAGCGTCAGGAAGGCCAACCACAGCGGTGCCGAGACATAGGCCATGGTGCCGGTCACGAACATCGCGCGGTGCACCGGGTTGATGCCGGGCTCTGCCATCAGGCGGGCATTTTGCAGGTTGCCCTGGCACCAGCGACGGTCGCGCTGCAGTTCGGCCAGCAGGTCTGGCGGTTGCTGTTCGTAGCTGCCGACCAGGTCGGACACCAGCCACACGTGGTAGCCGGCACGGCGCATCAGCGCGGCTTCGACGAAGTCGTGCGACATGATGCCGCCCGACATGCCGCCGGTGCCCTTGATCGGGGCCAGTGCGCAATGTTCCATGAACGGCTGCACGCGGATGATGGCGTTGTGGCCCCAGTAGTGCGACTCGCCCAGCTGCCAGAACTGCATGCCGAGCGTGAACAGGCGACCGGTCACGCGGGAAGCGAACTGTTGTGCGCGGGCGTGCAGCGTGACGTGGCCGATGGCCTGGGTGGCGGTCTGGATGATGCCGGCGGAAGGATTGGCTTCCATCAACTTGACCATCGAGGTCAGGCAATCGCCGCTCATGACCGAGTCGGCGTCGAGCACGATCATGTAGCGGTAGTCCTTGCCCCAGCGGCGGCAGAAGTCGGCCACGTTGCCGGCCTTGCGGTGCGTGCGGCGGGTGCGCAGGCGGTAATACACCTCGACCTGCGGCTGGTTGGGGCTGGTGGCCAGCGCAGCGCGCAGGTCTTCCCAGGCGGCACGCTCTGCAGCGGCCGTTTCAGGGTTGTAGCTGTCCGACAGCACGAACACGTCGAATTGCTTCGAATGGCCCGTGGCGGCAACCGATTCGCAGGTGGCGCGAAGGCCGGCGAACACCGTGGCCACGTCTTCGTTGCAGATCGGCATGATGATGGCCGTCCGCGCTTCGGGGTTCATCGGGTGGTCGACGACCTGCTTGGCCGACAGCGCGTGCTTGTCGCCGCGCACCGAAACGTAGAAGCCCATGAGCGCGGTCACGAAACCGGTCACGACCCAGCCCGACAGCAGGCCGTACAGGCCGATCTGGCCGTATTCGAGCCAGAGGTTGTCGTAATCGGGCTGCACGCTGGCGAACAGCGACGAAGCGATCACCGTGCTCAGCAGCGTGAGCAGCATGAAAGCCATGCGGCGTTGCTTGGCGGCGCGTTCCCACGGTTGGGCCGGACCTGTGTCGCCACGGGTCTTGATCGGGGCCGACGTGTCGCGGCCAGCGCCGAGCTTGACCAGGGCAGCGGTGCCCAGGCTGTTCCAGAAACCACGCCATGGGCGCGGCGTCATCGAACCGCGATTGATCGGCGGTGCGGTGACGGCATTGGGGTGGCGTTCTTCACGCACCGCGCTGCGGTGGCTGAAGTCGGCCTCGTCGAGGACGCTCAACTGGGAGAAATCGTTTGGCTTCATGGTGTGGATTACCAACGTTGCTTGTTGAGGGAAGAAGGGGTGTCGCCAATTGCCGGAAGGCGCTTGAAGACGGAATCTGCGAAGAAGCCGCTGGCCGCGTCGATGGCGCCCAGCGAATGGCCCGCGACACGTGGTCGTGAGAGGGAAACCTGCTTTTGACGCAAGCCATCGCGCTGCTGGCGCATCGCGAAAGAGGGGCTGATTTGTGCTGTCATGCCTCTACAGGGGCAAACCCTGTGCCAGGCCTGAAAAGTCCTTTTGAATCAAGGACTTGGGCGGATTCTTCAGCTTTTTTGGGGTGGACTGCCCTGGTCGGACCCCAAAACCCCCTCTTTTTGTCGCTGGATCACGACAGGCCGAAGAGCGGCCTAAAGAAAATTCAATTAAATCAACGGTTTAGGGGCGTCGCTGAGAAGCGACAGCCTCAAGCCGCCGGCGACACCGGGTCGGCCTTGAAGTGTCCGGGCGTCAGTTCGTGCTTCTGCAGCAGGCGGTAGAGCTCGGTGCGATTGCGATCGGCCAGGCGTGCGGCGTCGGCCACGTTGCCGTCGGTCAGCTTGAGCAGGCCGACCAGGTAGTCGCGCTCGAAGCGGTGCTTGGCCTCTGCGTACGTCTGCACTTCGACGCTGGGCACGCGCAGGGCGCGCTGGACCAGCGACAGCGGGATCAGCGGCGAACTCGACAGCGCGCAGACCTGCTCGACCACGTTGAAGAGCTGCCGCACGTTGCCCGGCCAAGACGCCATGGTCAGCGCCTTGAGCGCTTCGGGCGCGAAGCCCGACAGCCGCTTGCCGTACTTGGTCGACAGGCGCTGCAGGAAGTGGTTGGCCAGGAGCGGGATGTCCTCGCGGCGTGCATTGAGCGGCGGCAGCGTCAGCGTGACGACGTTCAGCCGGTAATACAGGTCTTCGCGAAATTGCCCGTTTTCCATGGCGACGTCGAGGTCGCGGTGGGTGGCCGAGATGATGCGCACGTCGACCTCGATCGACTGGCTCGCGCCCAGCGGGCGGACGGCGCGCTCCTGCAGCACCCGCAGCAGCTTGACCTGCAGGGCCGGCGGCATGTCGCCGATTTCGTCGAGCAGCAGCGTGCCGCCATCGGCCTGCTGGAACAGGCCCTTGTGGTTGGCCACGGCGTCGGTGAAGGCACCCTTCATGTGGCCGAAGAGCTCCGATTCGAGCAGGGCTTCGGGAATGGCGCCGCAATTCACCGCCACGAAGGGCTTGTCGGCGCGCGAACTCGCCTTGTGGATGGCGCGCGCCAGCATTTCCTTGCCGGCGCCGCTGTCGCCGCGCAAGAGCACGCTCGCGTCGGACTTGGCGACCATGCGGGCTTCGGCCAGCAGCTCGGCCATTCGGTTGCTGCGGCTGATGATGTCGGCGCGCCAGCTCTCGTCGCCGCTCTTGCTCGGCGTGGTGGCGGGTGCGCCCAGGGCCAGGGCCTGCGCGATCTTGTCGAGCAGCTCCCGCCCGTCGTAGGGCTTGGTGAGGTAGGTGAAGACGCCGCGCGCCGTGGCCTCGACTGCGTCGGGGATGGTGCCGTGGGCGGTCAGCAGGATCACCGGCAGGGTCGGATGCTGCTTCCTGATTTCGTCGAACAGCGCCAGGCCGTCGCGGCCGGGCAGGCGGACGTCGCTGAGCACCAGCTGCGGGTGCTCGATCTCCAGCTGCGTGAGGGCCGATTCGGCGGAGGTCACGGCCGTGACCTGGTAGCCGGCCGAGTTCAGGCGCATCGACAGCAGGCGCAGCATGTCGGGGTCGTCGTCGACCACCAGCAGGCGGGCGCCAGTGGCTTTCACGGGGGCTTTGTCGTCGCTCATGGGGCGGGCCGGTTGGCGTTGGTGCCGCCATTGGCGGGCAACGAATGATTGGGTCGGGCAAAACTGCGCTCGATGGCGCGCAGCGCCTCGAGGCGGTCGTTGAGCTGGTCGATGCGGCGCTGCGCGTCGCGCACCTGCTGCACCTGGCGGTCGCGGTCGTCCTCGACGCGGCGCTGTTCCATGTAGCGTGCTGCCAGCGTGCGGGCGAGCGGCTGGAGCGGCTGCGCTTCGGTCGATGCGTTGGCGGCCACGCGTTGCATGAGGCCCAGCGCGCGGGCCAGGTCGGCCGGCACGCGCGTTTGCGCCAGCACCAGGGCCACCTGCATCTGTGCGCCAGGCGCGTCACCGGGTTCGCCCAGTCGGGCGAGCTCGGCGCTCAGTTCGTTGTTGCCCAACGAGCGCACCCGGTCGGCATAGCTGAGCATCGCGACCACGGGCGCGGTGTTGGGTGTCACCCATTGTTGAAGGAAACCTGGGCGGGTGGCCGGCGCGATGAGCTCGACCTCGACCGGGCGCACCTGCGGAATCGCGAGGGTCGAGGAAGCCGGCGCCGGCGCAGCGGTCTGCTTGTCTGCAGGCGCGGCGACAGGCTGCTGCGGTGTCTGGCAAGCCACCAGGAGCAGCATCGGCGCAGCGAGCGCCAGAACAGCAAGAAAAGGGCGGGCGAACGAAAAAGACATGGCTCGTAAAAATCGCACGTGAGGCGTGTGGGGGATGCGGCGGCTAGGCCGTGCGCGGCAGTTCGATGCGAAAGCGTGCGCCCGGGCCGCCGGGCAGCAGACTGATCCGGCCGCCATGGGCACCAATGTACTCCTGCACGATCGACAGGCCGATGCCTGTGCCTTTGAGCGCGTGTTCGGGCTGGCGCTCGCCACGGAAGAAGGGTTCGAAGATGCGCTCCCGGTCGCCTTCGGCCACGCCCGGACCCGCATCGGCGATGTCGATGTGCGCCGTGTCGGCCGTGCCCGAGACGGTCAGCGTGATGGTGCCGCCACGCTCGGAAAAGCGGATGGCGTTGGACAGCAGGTTGGCGATGGCCGTGCCCATCTTGACCGGGTCGACCGTGATCACCAGCGGCTCGCCCTCGGCGCGCACCGTCAGGCCGTGGGCCTGCCACTGCAGGCGCTGCGCGTCGATCTGCTCTTCGATGAGCGGCAGCAGCGGCGTGCGCTGGCGGCGCAGTTCGCGCGCCTCGAAGGCGGCGGCGTTGAAGCGCAGCAGCGCCTCGATCTGGCCCTGCAGCGAAATGGCGTTCTGCTGAAGAATTTGCGCGACTTCCTGCTGCGCGGGGTTGAGCGCGCCGGTCACGCCGTCTTCCAGCAGGGAAATGCCTTCGCGCAACGCTGCCAGCGGGGTCTTGAGCTCATGCGACACGTGACGCAGAAAGCGTGCCTTGTCGGCGTCGAGTTCGGTCAGCCGCAGGCGCAGCCATTCCAGCTGCTGCGACAGCCGCCGCACGTCGGCCGGGCCGCGGATATCGATCGGCTCGTCCAGCTTGTTCTCGCCCAGGCCGACGATGGCGCGTTCCAGCCGCTTGAAGGGCCGGGCCAGCCACACGCCGAACGCCAGCGCCAGCGCTACCGCCAGTGCGCTGGCGGCAACGACCTGGCGCATCAGGCGCGTGCGGGCCGCCTCGATGCGGTCGGCCAGCGCCTTGTTCTGGTTCTCGATGAGGGTCTGGGCCTGCTGCGCGATCTGCGTGTTGAGGGCGTCCAGGTCGCGGAACTGCATCGCCATGGTGCCTTCGCGCGCCAGTGCCGTGTCGGCCGGACCGCCGAGCAGGCCCTGGATGGTCCCCAGTTGTGCGCGCCAGGCCTCGACCGGCGCGGGCGGCAGCCGGTTGTCGACCAAGCGTTCCAGAATGCCCTGTGCGTCACGCGCGGCGTCGTCGAAGCGGCGGCGCAGCACGGCGTCGTTGAGCACCAGCGACTGGCGACCGGCGCGCTCCATGGCCGCGCTGCGCTCGGCCAGCGACTGCGCCGAGCCGGACAGCGTGAGCGCACTGGCCGCCGCATCGCGGCTCTGGGTCATGAGCGCGTCGTACTGGAAGACGGAGCGCAGCGCCACGCCCACCAGCAGCGCGGTGATCAGCAGGAACGCGAACAGCAGCAGTTGCTGGAAGGAGCCTCGGGCGGTCTTGAACTTGGCCATCAGGCGGCAACGGCCGAAGAAGCCAGAGCCGCAGCGCCGACCGGCACCACGGCCGATTCGCGCGTGAGCACCTCGCCGCGCAGCGTGTAGGCCAGCGAGCGGGTGATGCGCAGGTCGGTCATCTGGCCGATCAGGCGCGCGTCGCCCTCGAAATTGACGACCCGGTTGCAGGCCGTGCGGCCCATCAGTTCGTTGGCGTCCTTGCCTGCGCTTTTTCGTGAAGCGCCTTCGACCAGCACGCGCTGCGTGCTGCCCACCAGCGCCTCGCCGAAGCGGCGCACGTTGCCGTCGATGACCGCCTGGAGCTGCTGCAGCCGCGCGAGCTTGACCGCGTGCGGCGTGTCGTCGTGCAGCGCAGCGGCCGGCGTGCCGGGCCGCGGGCTGAAGATGAAACTGAAGCTGGCATCGAACCGGCAGTCGTCGATCAGCTTCATCATCTTGCCGAAGTCCTCGTCGGTTTCGCCGGGGAAGCCCACGATGAAGTCGCTGGAGAGCGCCAGTTCGGGCCGGATGGCGCGCAGCTTGCGCACCGTGCTCTTGTATTCCATGGCGGTGTAGCCGCGCTTCATTGCCATCAGGATGCGATCGCTGCCGTGCTGCACGGGCAGGTGCAGGTGGCTCACCAGCTGCGGCACCTTGGCGTAGGCCTCGATCAGGCGGGGCGTGAATTCGTTCGGATGGCTGGTGGTGTAGCGGATGCGTTCGATGCCCGGGATCTCGGCCACGTACTCGATGAGCAGCGCGAAGTCGGCGATTTCCGCTGTATCGCCCATGCGGCCGCGGTACGCGTTCACGTTCTGGCCCAGCAGCGTGACTTCGCGCACGCCCTGGTCGGCCAGTCCGGCAATTTCGACCAGCACGTCGTCCAGCGGGCGGTTGACCTCTTCGCCGCGCGTGTACGGCACCACGCAGTAGCTGCAGTACTTGGAGCAACCCTCCATGATCGACACGAACGCGGTCGCACCGTCGACCCGAGCAGGCGGCAGGTGGTCGAATTTTTCGATTTCCGGAAAGCTGATGTCGACCTGAGGGCGGTCCTGTGCCACGCGCTGGGCGAGCAGTTCGGGCAGGCGGTGCAGGGTCTGCGGGCCGAAGACGATGTCAACGTAGGGCGCCCGCGAGATGATGGCCTGGCCTTCCTGGCTGGCCACGCAGCCGCCCACGCCGATCTTCACGCCCTTGGCCTTCAGATGCTTGATGCGGCCGAGGTCGCTGAACACCTTTTCCTGGGCCTTTTCGCGCACCGAGCAGGTGTTGAAGAGGATCAGGTCGGCTTCCTCGACGTCCTGCGTGGGCTCGTAGCCGTCGGCGGCGTAGAGCACGTCGGCCATCTTGTCCGAGTCGTACTCGTTCATCTGGCAGCCGAAGGTTTTGATGAAGACTTTTTTGCTCATGGCGGGGGAACCTCTTTTCGGGCGGGCGGAGCGGCGCGAGGCCGCGTCGGCGAATCGGGTGGGGCAGTGCGGTGCAGGGCAGGGCGAAGCGGGACGCGTGCCCGGCACGGGTCACGCAAAGACGCCGGGAATGTCAGGCGCGGCGCGGCGTCGGCGGCATCAAGCCGCAAGCGGTGCTGCCGTATGGCGGGATGAACGGTGTGAGGGAGGCGATCGCGAGGCGGATGCAGCGATTCATGGGTGTATCCAGAGGCTGTCGATCCCGGATTTTAACGGGCCGAACCCGCTGCAAGGCCCTCGCCCGCCGTTCAGGTGTGAGGACTGTCCTCGCATTGCAACGAAATGTTGAATCCCGTCGGCCGGTTTCAGTCGCGCGTGGCACGCCGCTGGACGCAGTCAACGTAGGCATTGCCGTCGGGTGGCCGGCCCGCGCGCTGGGCCTCCCACATCATGCGGCCGAGGCATTCCATCGCCTCGTGGTGTGCGTGGAGCAGCGAGCCCCGGCGCGCCGCCAGCAATTCGACCGCCTGGCGGATGCCGCGCGGCTGGTCGATGGAGCTCTGCTCGCTGATCGACAGGTGCATCGACAGGTGAAGAAAGGGATTCTCGCGGCCGTCCTGCCCGTCGTAGACGCGGGCGACCGCGGCGTCGGCGTCGGCCAGTTCCGCGTGGTATTCGGGATGCTGGTCGATCCAGCCGGCAGCGATGGTTTCCAGCGCTTCCATCGGCTGGCCGGCGCGGCTCTTGGCGTACACGCCGCAGAAGAACCGACGGACGTCTTCTTGGGAGGGATTGAACATGCCCCGAGCGTACACGCGCCCAGCGCGCGACGCAGCCTGCGGGGCCTTGCGCCGGCCCGGCTTGCGTCAGTGCCGCGGTTGCAGCGTCATGCCGATCAGGCGGGACACCACCAGCGCCAGGTACATCACGCCGACGAACATGGCCACGCTGGCCGCCGCGCGTGCATGCACGGTGACGGGAATGACGTCACCGATGCCGGTGCTCGAGAGCAGTGCGAAGCTCAGGTACATCAGTTCGGTCCACGTGCGTGCCGCCTGCGGGTCGACCGCTGCGAGAAAGCAGCCGGGTTGCAGTTCCTGGACCAGCACGAACAGGTGGGTGAAACCCCAGGCCAGCAGCGTGAAGGTGGCGCCGGCCGCGAAAAGCTCGTCCAGCGAAGCCTTGCGGTCGGCCATCATGTAGGCGATCAGGCTGCCGGCTGCGTAGAAGTAGAAAACCGATTCGAGCGCCGACGACACGGCCAGTCCATACGGTTCGCCAGTGATGGCCTGCACCGTCAGCAGCACCAGCGTCGGCACCGCGAGCGTGGTGCTCACCCATACCAGGCCGGGCGTGCGCCGCACCATCCGGACCGTGACGAAAAGCACCAGGATGCCGAACACGCCCAGTGCCAGCCGCGCCGCGGGCGTCGATTCTGCAAACGGATACAGCAGGATGCCGAGCAACTGGACCAGCAGCAGCACCGCCGACGGGTGGCGCCGGGTGTGCACGATCATTCGCACGAGTTTCATGGAAGGAGAAGAGGAAGGGCGGCGGTCGGCCTGGAAGGCTGGATGGTAGCGGCGACCCCGCGATCAGAGCATCCGCGAGATCCGGTCGGCCGCGTCGCGCAGGGCGGGCAGCATGGTGTCCTGCATCACCTTGGCACTCGTGCGGTTGGCCTGGCCGCTGATATTGAGTGCCGCCACCATGCGCCCGGCGCGGTTGCCGATGGGCGCCGCCATGGAAATGAGCCCTTCTTCCAGTTCCTGGTTGACCAGGCACCAGCGCTGGCGGCGCGCCTGCGCCACCTTGGCGACCAGCGCCTCGACGTCGGTCACCGTGTGGCGGGTCAAGGCCTCGGGCGCCGATGCCGCCAGGCGCGCGCGCAGCGACGCATCGTCCAGTTCGGACAGCAGCAGCCGGCCCATCGACGTGCACCAGGCGGGCAGCCGCGAACCCACGCCCAGGCTGATGCTCATGATCTTGTGTGTGGCCACGCGCATCACGTAGACGATGTCGGTGCCGTCGAGCACGGCGGCCGAGCACGACTCCTGCACCTGGGCGACCAGCGTTTCCATCACGGGCTCGGCACGGTTCCAGATCGGCATCGACGACAGGTAGGCAAAGCCCAGGTCGAGGATGCGCGGCGTCAGCGCGAACAGCCTGCCGTCGGTTTCGACGTAGCCGAGCGTCTGCAGCGTGAGCAGGATGCGGCGCGCGCCGGCCCGCGTGAGCCCGGTGGCAGCGGCCACTTCGGACAGCGTCTGGCGCGGCGCGCCTGCGTTGAACGACCGGATGACCTCGAGGCCGCGCGCGAAGGATTGCACGTAGCTGTCGCCGGGGCGGGGCGGGGCGGGGATTGCGGGATCGGTTGCCATGGGGGGCTGTATCTCCTAGAATTCATTATAAGAACAAACGTTCGATATACGAACAAAAGCAGGCGAACAAAGCCGAGCTGTTTGATTCGGTGATTTCCCTCAACCCTGCAGGAGACAAGTTCACATGATCGACAAGATCGCCCGTTCGGTGGCCGACGCGCTCGCCGGCATCCAGGACGGCGCCACCGTGCTCATCGGCGGCTTCGGCACTGCCGGCATTCCCAATGAACTCATCGACGGCCTGATCGAACAGGGCGCCAAGGACCTGACGGTCGTCAACAACAACGCCGGCAACGGCGAAACCGGACTGGCCGCGCTGCTCAAGGCCGGCCGCGTGCGCAAGATCATCTGCAGCTTTCCGCGCCAGGCCGACAGCCAGGTGTTCGACGGGCTCTACCGCAGCGGGAAGCTCGAACTGGAACTGGTGCCGCAGGGCAACCTGGCCGAGCGCATCCGCGCCGCCGGCGCCGGCATCGGCGCGTTCTTCTGCCCGACGGGCTACGGCACGCAGCTGGCCGGCGACCGCGAGACCCGCGAGATCGATGGCAAGCAGTACGTGCTCGAATACCCGATCCACGGCGACGTGGCGCTCATCAAGGCCGAGCGCGGTGACCGTTGGGGCAACCTGGTGTACCGCAAGGCGGCGCGCAATTTCGGCCCGGTGATGGCCATGGCGTCGAAGAAGACCGTGGCCACCGTGCACGACGTCGCCGAGCTCGGCACCCTCGACCCCGAGACCATCGTGACGCCGGGCGTGTTCGTGCACCAGGTCGTCCGCATCGAACGCATCGCCACCCAGGCGGGCGGTTTCAAGAAGGCCGCATAAGGAGACTCCATGACCTACCAACGTCGCACCAAGGACCAGCTCGCCGCACGGGTGGCGCAGGACATCTTCGACGGCGCCGTCGTCAACCTCGGCATCGGCCAGCCCACGCTGGTCGCCAACCACCTGCCGGCCGGCCGCGAGGTCATCCTGCAGAGCGAGAACGGCATCCTCGGCATGGGCGCTGCGCCACCGGCCGGCGAGGAGGACTACGACCTCATCAATGCCGGCAAGCAACCCGTCACGCTTCTGCCGGGCGGCTCGTTCTTCCACCATGCCGACAGCTTCGCGATGATGCGCGGCGGCCACCTCGACATCTGCGTGCTCGGCGCGTTCCAGGTGTCGGCCACCGGCGACCTGGCCAACTGGAGCACGGGCGAAGAGGGCGCGATCCCGGCCGTCGGCGGCGCCATGGACCTGGCCATCGGCGCCAAGCAGACCTGGGTCATGATGGACCTGCTGACCAAGAAGGGCGACAGCAAGATCGTGGCCGAATGCAGCTACCCGCTGACCGGCATTGGCTGCGTCAAGCGGGTCTATTCCGATCTCGCCACACTCGAATGCACGCCCGACGGGCTCAAGCTGGTCGACAAGGTCGACGGCCTGGCCCACGACGAACTCGAACGACTGCTCGGCCTTCCCGTGGCCGCCGCCTGAACCCATCCCGGAGACACACACCCCATGAGCAAGCAACAAGAAGCCTTCATCTGCGACGCCATCCGCACGCCGTTCGGCCGCTACGGCGGCGCCCTCAGCAGCGTGCGCACCGACGACCTCGGCGCCATTCCGTTGAAGGCCCTGATGGAACGCAACAAGAACGTCGACTGGCTGGCGGTCGGCGACGTGCTGTACGGCTGCGCCAACCAGGCCGGCGAAGACAACCGCAACGTGGCGCGCATGTCGGCACTGCTCGCGGGCCTGCCGGTCGAACTGGGCGGCGCGACCATCAACCGCCTGTGCGGTTCGGGGCTGGACGCGCTGGGCACGGCCGCGCGCGCCATCAAGTCGGGCGAAGCCGGCCTGATGATCGCCGGCGGCGTCGAAAGCATGAGCCGCGCGCCCTTCGTCATGCCCAAGGCCGAGAGCGCCTTCAGCCGCGCCAACGCGGTGTACGACACCACCATCGGCTGGCGCTTCGTCAACAAGCTGATGAAGGCGCAGTACGGCGTCGACTCGATGCCCGAGACGGCCGAGAACGTGGCCACCGACTACAAGATCGAGCGCGAAGCGCAGGATCGGATGGCGCTCAACTCGCAGTTGCGTGCCGTGGCGGCGCAGAAGGCCGGCTTCTTCGACGCCGAGATCGTGCCTGTGACCGTGCCCCAGAAAAAGGGTGACGCCGTCATCGTGAGCAAGGATGAGCATCCGCGCGAAACCAGCCTCGAAGCGCTGGCCAAGCTCAAGGGTGTGGTGCGCCCCGACGGCACCGTGACCGCCGGCAACGCCAGCGGCGTGAACGACGGCGCCGTGGCGCTGCTGCTCGCCAGCGAGTCGATGGCCGCCAAGAACGGACTGACGCCGCGCGCCCGCGTCGTCGGCATGGCGACGGCCGGCGTGCCACCGCGCGTCATGGGCATCGGCCCGGCGCCCGCCACGCAGAAGGTGCTGGCGTTGACCGGCCTCACGATCGACCAGATGGACGTGATCGAACTCAACGAAGCCTTCGCGGCCCAGGGCCTGGCCGTGCTGCGCCTGCTCGGCCTGAAGGACGACGACGCCCGCGTGAACATCAACGGTGGCGCGATCGCGCTGGGCCACCCGCTGGGCGCCAGCGGTGCGCGGCTGGCGACCACGGCCATCAACCAGCTCCACAAGCAGAACGGCCGCTACGCGCTGTGCACGATGTGCATCGGCGTGGGCCAGGGCATCGCGCTGATCCTGGAACGCGTGTGAACGTGCCGAACCGACGGTCGTTGCTGGCCGCGCTGGCGGCAGCGGCGGTGCCGGCGTGGGCGCAGTCCGGTGGTGCCGGGGCGACCGATGTATCGGGCAACAGGCCGATCCGTATCGTCGTGCCCTTCGCACCCGGTGGCGGCAACGACGTTTTTGCGCGCCAGATGGCCCAGGGTCTGGGCGCGCTGCGCGCGCAGGCCGTGGTGGTGGACAACAAGCCCGGCGCCGGCGGCAACCTCGGCACCGAGCAGGTGGTGCGCAGTGCGCCCGACGGCCTCACGCTGCTGCTGGGCCATTCGGGGACCGTGTCGATCAACCCGGCGCTCTACAAGGGCCTGAAGTTCGATGCGCGCAAGGACCTGATGCCGGTGGCGATGTTCGCCTCCTCGGCGCTGGTGCTGGTCGTGCCGGCATCATCGCCCGTGCGCACCGTGGCCGACCTGGTCGCCGCCGCGAAGGCGAAGCCCGGCGCGTTCAATTACGCATCGAGCGGCAGCGGCACCGGCGGCCACCTGACCGGCGAGTCCTTCGCCCAGAAGACCGGCCTCGACATGAGCCACATTCCCTACAAGGGCACGAATCCGGCCCTGACCGATGTGGCCGGCGGACAGGTGCAGCTGATGTTCAGCGTGATTCCGCCCGCCCTGGCGCTGGTCAAGGGAGGCAAGCTGCGCGCGATCGGTGTCACGGGTAGCCGGCGCCTGCCGACCCTGCCCGAGGTGCCGACCCTCGCCGAATCCGGCGTGCCCGGCCTTGCCGGTTTCGAAAGCACCTTGACTTACGGCATCCTCGCGCCGCGCGGCACGCCCGATGCCTTCGTCCGTACGCTGGCCTCGCAGATGCTGCAGGTGGCCGCCACGCCGACGTTCCAGTCGCGGCTGGACGTCGAAGGTGCGGTGCCGCTGCTCGGCGGGCCGGCGGACTATGCGGCGCTGATCGCGCGCGAGAGCGCGAAATGGGCGGAGGTCGTGAAGGTCTCGGGCGCCACGGCAGAATGAAAAAAAGCGCGCGAAGGCGGCTGCCTTCACACCGCCTCCAGGAGATCTCTCATGTCTGTTTCTGATCGTCATGGATCGCGTCGCGGCTTCGGGCGGGCCGCTGTAGCCGTCGTGCTGGCCTTCGTCGGCGTGCTTCCCGCCGCCGCGCAGGATGCCTATCCCTCCAAGCCGATCCGGCTCATCGTGCCGTACTCTGCCGGCGGCGGCGCCGACAATGCGGCGCGCATCCTGGCGCAGCGGCTGTCGGTGACGCTGCGCACCCAGGTCGTGGTCGACAACCGGCCCGGTGCCAGCGGCATGATCGGCGCGCAGGCCGTCGCCAAGGCCGATCCCGACGGCTACACCGTGCTCTACGACGCGTCGACCTTCGCGGTCAACCCGTCGTTGCGCAAGATGTCCTTCGACCCGGTGAACGATCTGCTGCCGGTCTCGCTGGCCTTGACCGTGCCCAACATCCTGGTGGTACCGCCGAAGGCGCCGGTCGCCGACTTCAAGGCTTTTGTGGCGCAGGCGCGCAGCGCGCCGGGCAAGGTGTCGTTCGCGTCCTACGGCGCCGGCAGCCCGGCCCACCTGGCAGGCGAGTTGCTCAATCGCGAAGCGCACATCGACATGCTGCATGTGCCTTACAAGGGCGGTGCGCCGGCGCTGGCCGACGTGATCGGCGGGCAGGTCGACAGCTACTTCGCCAATGCGGGATCGGGCCTGAACTACGTGCAGGCGGGCCAACTGAAGGCGCTGGCAGTGACCTCGCGTCAGCGCATGGCGGCGTTGCCGCAGGTGCCGACCATCGCCGAGAGCGGGTTCCCTGATTTCGAGGTGCTGGAATGGAACGGCTTCTTCGTACCCAAGGGCACGGCGCCAGCGATCGTCGAGCGGCTTGCGGCCGATGTGCAGGCCGCGGTGCGCGATCCCGATACACGGGCGCGCCTGGTCAAGCTGGGCGCCGATCCGGTGGGTGGGACGCCAGCCGAATTCAAGACCTTCATCGCCGGCCAGACGCAGCGCTGGGCGCAACTGATCCGGACCAACAAGATCACTGCCGACTGACCACCTGCCGATGCCCTGCATGCAACCGTCTTGATCTTTCCGTTCATCACCGATCCGTTCTTCTACGCCGTTGCCGTCCCGGCAGTGCTGCTGCTGGGCATCAGCAAGAGCGGCTTCGGTGCCGGCTTCGGCTCGCTCGCCGTGCCGATGATGGCGCTGGCGGTCACGGTGCCCCAGGCCGCTGCGATCCTCATGCCCGTGCTGCTGGTGATGGACCTGCTGGGAATCGCGGCGTTCCGGCGCGACGCCGACTGGCGACTGTTGAAGTTCCTGATTCCTTGCGCGCTGGTCGGCACCCTGATGGGCGCCTTGTTGTTCCGCTGGCTGCCTGCCCACACGGTGGCCGGCATCGTGGGCGTCTCGACGCTGGTGTTCCTGGCGCAGCGGCTGCTCTTTCCGCCCAAGCCGGGCAGCAGGCCGCCACCGCGCGCGGTGGGCGCCGTGCTGACCGCATTGAGCGGCTTCACGAGTTTCATCGCGCACGCCGGCGGCCCGCCGGTCAACGCGTACATCATCCCGATGCGGCTGGCGCCGGTGACCTTCACGGCCACCATGGCCTATCTGTTCTTCGCGGTGAATTTGAGCAAATGGGTGCCGTACGCGTGGCTCGGCCTGCTCGACTGGCGCAACCTGGCGACCTCGCTGGTGCTGCTGCCCCTGGCGCCGCTGGGCGTGTGGGTAGGCATCCGCATCGCGCGCCGGATCGATGCAGTCTGGTTCTACCGCTTCGTGTACGCGGGCATGCTGTTCACGGGCATCAAGCTGACCTGGGACGGGTTTGCCGGCTGAGCGCGGCCCATTCGTCGGCCAGACCCTTCAACTGCGGTAGATCTTCTGCAGCAGCCGGATCAGCGTCTCGCGCTCCTTCGCTGTCAGGCGCGCACTTGCATCGGCTTCGAGCTGCGTGACGGCCTGTTCGGCCTCGGTCACCAGTTTTTCTCCGTCGGCCGTGAGATGCAGGCCGACCGCGCGTCCGTCGCGCGGATGCGGTCGCCGTTCGATCAGGCCCCGGCTGTCCATGCCGGCGATCAGGCTCACCAGGTTCGGCGGCAGGATGTCAAGCGTGGCGCACAGCTCGCGCGAGGTGGCGCCGGGGTTGTGCAGCAGCAGCGAGAGCACCGAGAAGTCGACCTGACGCAGGCCATAGACGGCCATGCGTTCGGCGAACACCTCGCTGATGACCAGCCAGGCGCGCCGCGTGTTGTAGCCGACCAGGCGCTCGAGCGCAGCCGTGCTGAGCGCCTCGCCGCGCGGCACGGCGGCAGGCGGCGGCACGGCGTCGATGTTCTTGCGGGACGTGGCCATCGGCATCAGCGCAAGGTGGCCGCGGGTGCTGGAGCGGCCGCCGTCACGGCCTCGCAGGCGCGCTTGACCATGCCCAGCCGCATGTCGAATTCAGGCAGCACGTGGCGGCGGAAGGCGGCGGCGGGCTGTGACCAGCGCGCGGCATCGGCATCGCTCCTGGGCGTTGCATCGATGCGCGCCCAGGCCCAGGCCATCAGCGTCAGCATGACCACGCGCAGGTAGTCGTCGGCCACCTCGTACGGCAGCGTGGGTGCGGCGTGCGCCGCCATGGCGACGGTGGTGGTGAGGTAACGCAGCTGCGCGAGCCGGCGTTGCGCGTCAGCGTCGGTGTCGCGCGACGCGTCGAGCTCGTCGCGCAGTTCGATCAGCACGCCCGACATCGCGGTGCCGCCGTCCGGCAGCACCTTGCGCACCAGCAGGTCGATGGCCTGGATCTCGTTGGTGCCCTCGTAGATCATGCTGATGCGCGCGTCGCGCACGGTCTGCTCGATGCCCCACTCGCGCACGTAGCCATGGCCGCCGAACACCTGCAGGCACTCACTGGCACCCAGGAAACCCTGCTGCGTGCAGGCGGCCTTGAGCACTGGCGTGACGATGGCGCCCCAGCGCTGCGCGCGTTCGCGGGCCTTGGGTTGAGCGTCGTGGCGGGCGACGTCGAGCATCAGCGCCGTGCGGTAGCCCAGCACCCGCGCGCCGTCGATCCAGGCGCGCTGGGTGTCGAGGATGCGGCGCACGGCCGGGTGCTCGACGATCAGGTCGGCGGCCTCGCTGCCCCGGCTCTCGGGCGTCGGGCCGGGCGCCCGCATCTGGCGACGCTCGCGCGCATAGGCGTCGGCCTTCTGCCAGGCGGCATCGAGCAGGCCGATGCCCTGCAGCGCCACGTGCAGCCGCGCCGAATTCATCATCACGAACATGGCGGCCAGGCCGCGGTGCGGTTCGCCGACCAGCCAGCCTGTGGCGTCGTCGAAGCGCATGACGCAGGTCGAGCTGCCGTGCAGGCCCATTTTTTCTTCGATGCGCTCGCAGTGCACGCCGTTGCGCGTGCCGTCGTCCAGCAGCTTGGGCACCAGCATCAGCGACAGGCCCTTGGGGCCGGGGGACGCATCGGGCATGCGGCACAGCACGAGGTGCACGATATTCGGCGTCAGGTCGTGCTCCCCACCCGAGATGAAGATCTTGCCGCCGCTCACGCGATGGCTGCCGTCGGCCTGCGGCACTGCACGCGTGCGCACCTGGCCCAGGTCGCTGCCGGCGTGGGCTTCGGTCAGGCACATGGTCGCCAGCCACTCGCCCGTGGCGATCTTCGACAGGTAGCGTTCCTTGAGCGCGTCGCTGCCGTGGTGGCGCAGGCATTCGTAAGCACCATGCAGCAGGCCGGGCGCCATGGTCAGGCCGTGGTTGGCGGCGCTCATCCATTCGTAAAACACCGCTTCGAGCACTGCCGGCAGGCCTTGGCCGCCGTCGCTGGGCGCCGAGGCCAGGGCCGGCCAGCCGCCGTCGACCAGGGCCTGGTACGCCGCGCGAAAACCCGGTGGCGTGGCGACTTCACCGGCTTCGAAGCGGCAGCCGTGCGCGTCGCCGACCGTGTTGAGCGGCGCGACCACCTCGCCGACGAAGCGCGCTGCGCCCTCGAGCACCTGCGTCTGCAGCGCTGCGTCGAAGTCGGCAAAGGGCGAGAGCGCGGCGAGGCGCGGTGTGACGCCCAGCACGGCGTTCAACACGAATTCGACGTCGGCGGGGCGGGGCTGGTAGTCCATAGGGATCGATTGTGTTTCAGCTGGGAAGCCTGCAGGCGAAGCTGGCGGCTTTTTCGGTGTCGCCACCGGTGTAGGTGGCCACGCGCGGGTAAGGGCAGAGCGGGCGCGTGCGCTGCGCGGACCATGTGGCCGGCACTTCGGCGTTGACGCTGGCGCTGCCCGGCCCGCGTGCACTGGCAGTGACCGCGTCGGGTGCACGGCCCTGCTCGACCCAGTCGACCAGCGCGCTCAGCATGTCGAACTGGTCGGTGGCAGGGCCGCCCGAGCAGTGGTTCATGCCAGGCACGGGGAAGTAGCGGGCAAAGGCCGCGGCGTCGCCGCCGTTGGCCGCCTGCACGCGCTCGTACCAGGCGGCGGTGTCGTCGGAAGAGAACACCGGGTCGCTGGTGCCGTGGTAGACCATGATGCGGCCGCCGCGGTTGCGCAAGCCGCTCAGGTTGGCGTCGTCGGGCGGCGTCATGAACGACAGCGACGATTCGGCGAACGCCCCGCTGGTCGCCTGGATGCGCGGTGCGTCGCGGTCCATGTCGAAGCCCAGCGCGAAGGGCAGTCCCTGCGCGCGGTCGGCCAGCGGCGGTGTGGAAAAGATGAAGGCGACCGCGCCGGTGTCGCGGCTCTGCGAGCTGTTGAACTTCCAGTCGCGCCAGTTGCTGCCACCGATGCCCGCGTCGAACGGAAAGCTGCTGTAGATCGGCGTGCCCGCGCTGTTGCGCGCACCGGCGAACACCCTGGCCAGCACGTTCTTTTGCGGCGCCGAAAGGCACTGGCCGTCGCGGGTGGCCGCCATGCCGGGTACGCAGGTCGGCACGTCGGTCGCGAGGTCGAAGCGCGCCTGGCAGGACTTGACGTCCGAGACGATGCCGTCGGCCAGCCCGTCCAGGGCGTCGCAGCGGGCCAGCACCCGGTCGCCGACCCCCTTGAGTTCGGCCGGCGTGAAGGCGCTCTGCAGATCGGCCAGGCCGGCGGGCGTCCTGGCGGTGGCGATGCTGGCGTACTGCTGTGCGCCGTAGAGCTGTGCCACGGCCGCCTTGGGCAGGTTGTAGCCCGGGTTGCCGGCAAGGATGCCGTCGTACTCGCCGGCCGAACGCACGGCCGCCACCATCGCGTGGCGCCCGCCGTTGGAGCAGCCGCCGAAATAGGAACGATCGGGTAGCCGGCCGTAGGCCTTGGCAATGAGGTTCTTCGCCATGGGCGTGAGCTGCGCGACGGCGTTGTAGCCATAGTCCAGCCGTGCCTGCGGGTCGAGCCCGAAGCGCGGGCCGAGGCTGCCCGCATGGCCGGCGTCGGAGCTGATCACGGCAAAGCCCATCTCCAGCGCGCTGCTGCGTGGCGCACCACCGCCGATGCCGCCCATCGCGGGAACCACGACGCCGTCGAGCCCGCCATTGGCCTGGTAGAAGAAGCGGCCGTTCCATGCGACCGGCAGGCGCATCTCGAAGCCGATCGCGTAGCGCTGGCCATCGACGGCGCTGGTGCGCTCGTTCATGCGGCCCTGCACCAGGCAGTGCGCGGGCGCAGCCATGGTGGCAGTGCCGACCGCCACCGTACCGGCCGGCACGTCGCTGACCTGCGTATAGACCGTGCCCGGCAGCGCGGCGCGCGCGGCCAGGTCCTTGCAGGCCTGCAAAGTGCCGGGGCGTGCGGTGGCCAGCGGTGCGGCTGGCTCGCCAGACCCGGGATGGCTGCACCCGGCCAGGGCGAGCAGGGCCAGCGCAAGGCCCGAAACGGGGCCCAGGCCCTGCGGCGTCGCCATGGCGTGCAAGGGCGCGCCTTCGGGCTGAGCACGGTGGCGCCGGGCATCTGCGGTGGGCCGGGCGGCGTTCATCATGATTCCGCCGTGAAGCCGATCTTCTTCACCAGCGGGCCCCAGCGCTCGTACTCGCTTTGCAGCGAGCGCTTCATATCTTCCGGGCTGGAACCGGCGGCGATCAGGCCGACGCCTGCCAGGCCCTCGATCACGGCGGGGTCCTTGAGTGCCGCCTGGATGGCGGCGCTGGCCGCGGCGATGGTGGCGGCCGGCGTCTTGGCCGGTGCGAAGAAGCCGAACCATTCGTCGGCCACGATTTCCGCGAAGCCCTGTTCGGCGAAGGTGGGCACGTCCGGGGCGTAGGAGGCGCGCTGTTTGCCCGAGGTGGCCAGCATGCGCAGCTTGCCGGCCTTGGCAAAGGGCAGGCAGTCGCCGCTGGGCGTCATGCTCGATGCAATCTGGCCGCCGACCACGTCGTTGATGGCCGGCAGCGAGCCGCGGTAGGGCACGTGCTTGAGATCGGTGTTGGTGTGGATGCCCAGCAATGCGCCCAGGAAATGAGGCGTCGAGCCGGCACCGGGCGAGCCGTAGCTGGCCTGGCCGGGATTGGCCTTGGCCCAGGCCACGTAGTCCTTGAGCGTCTTCACGCTCTCGGGAACCAGCGGCCCGACCGACAGCGCGTGCGTCATCACGGCCCCGATCGACACCGGCGCGAAGTCCGCCATGGCGTAGCTCAGCTTGGTGTAGATGTAGGGGTAGGTCGACAGGGCCGAAGCCTGTGCCAGCGCGAGCGTGGCGCCGTCGGGTGCAGCCGCCTTGAGCGTATCCAGCGCAATGCGTCCGCCCGCGCCGGGCTTGTTCTCGACCACCGGGTTGTTCCTGGCGTAGGGCGTGTTGCCCACCTTCTCGGCGACGCGCCGTGCGACGCTGTCGCCGGCGCTGCCGGCCGGGAATCCGTAGAGAATCTTGACCTGCGCGATGGCTTCGGCCAAGGCGGTCAGCGGCTGCAGTGCGGCCCACGCGGTGGCACCGCCGAGGGTTTGAAGCAAAAGGCGTCGTGTGGTCATGGTGTTGTCTCCGTTTGAAAAGGGCTCGAGGTGCGTGCCGGGCTCAGCGTGGCGCCATGCGCAGCGCACCGTCCAGGCGGATCACTTCGCCGTTGAGGTGGCCGTTGGTCACGATCTGGCAGGCCAGCTCGGCGAATTCCGATGGCTTGCCCAGGCGCGGCGGGAAAGGGATCGACGCGGCCAGCGACTGCTGCACGGCCTCGGGCAACTCCAGCAGCAGCGGCGTGGCGAACAGGCCGGGCGCCACGGTGCACACGCGAATGCCGTGCTGCGCCAGGTCGCGCGCCATGGGCAGCGTCATGCCGACCAGGCCGCCCTTGGAGGCGCTGTAGGCCTGCTGGCCCACCTGGCCGTCGAAGGCCGCGACCGAGGCGGTGAACATCATCACGCCCTTCTCGCCGCCTTCCAGTGCGTCGAGCCTGGCGCATTCGGCGGCGAACAGCCGGCTCATGTTGTAGGCGCCGATCAGGTTCACGTTGACCACGCGCACGAAGTCTTCCAGCGGCGCGGCGTTGCCGTCGCGACCGACGATGCGCTTGGCGCTGCCGATGCCCGCCACGTTCATCAGGATGCGGGCCGGGCCGTGCACGGCCGCTGCGCGTTCGATGGCGGCCTGCACGCTTTCCGTGTGGGTGATGTCGCAGGCGCAGGCGATGCCGCCGATCTCCCGCGCGACCTTTTCCGCCAGCTCGGCGTTGCGGTCGAGCACCGCCACCTTGGCGCCCAGGCGTGCGAGTTCGCGCGCCGTGGCTTCGCCCAGTCCCGACGCGCCGCCGGTCACCAGTGCGCTTTGTCCTTCGATCTTCATGGCATGTCTCCTTGGGGGATGTGTGGCTCTGTCTTCGTTCGTCGTTCAGTTCGGCTTGAGGGTGAAGGGCAGCGTGTCGGCATGCAGCGCCTCGGCCAGCGCCGCGCGGTGCTTGAGCACGGCGCGCTGGTTGATGGAGCCCTTGTCCGTCACCTCGCCCTTGTCCAGCGCGGGCGGCTCGGCCATCAGGTGCGCCCGCGCGATGCGGTTGGCGCTGCCGGTGGCGTCGCGCGCCAGGCCGTCGAGCACCTGCTGGAAGTGCGCCTGCACCGGGGCGCTTTCCAGCACCTGTTGCAGCGTGGCGTCGGCTGCCAGCCCGGCGAGCTGGCGCACCGCTTGCGTCGGGAAGATCAGCGCGCCGACTTCCTTCAGGTTGATGCCGGTGAGCACGGCGTCGGCCACGTAGGGCGCGCCGGCGGCGGTGATGCGCGCGCGCAGCGGGCCCACGCTCACGAAGGTGCCGGTCGCCAGCTTGAAGTCTTCGGCGATGCGGCCGTCGAAGCGCAGGCCGCGATGGATGTTCGCGGGGTCGATCCAGCCGACCGCGTCGCCGCTGCAGAAGAAGCCCTCGTCGTCGAAGGCCTCGCGCGTGGCCTCTTCCGAACGCCAGTAGCCCGGCGTGATATTGGGGCCGCTGTAGCGCACCTCGGTCTTGCCGTCGACGTCCACCAGCTTCAGGCGGATGCCTGCGGCCGGCAGGCCCAGGTCGCCCGAGGTGACCTCGGGCCCCGTGACGTAGAGCGCGAACGGCGCGGATTCGGTCATGCCCAGGCCGGTGCCCATGACGACGCGCTCGCCGATGGCGGCTTCCTGGATGCGGTGCAGCTTGTCCCACACCGCCTGCGACAGTGCTGCGCCTGCATAGAAGAACATCTTCACGCGCGACAGCAGCGTGTCGCGCAGCAGCGTGTCGGTTTCCATGGCGTCGGCAATGGCCTCGAAGCCGGTCGGCACGTTGAAGTACACCGTGGGCGCGATCTCGCGCAGGTTGCGCAGCGTCTCGGCCATGCCGTTGGGCGTGGGCTTGCCCTCGTCGATGTAGAGCGTGCCGCCGTTGTAGAGCGCGATGCCCAGGTTGTGGTTGCCGCCGAAGGTGTGGTTCCAGGGCAGCCAGTCGACCATGACCGGCGGCTCGTCGGCCAGCGCCGGGATCGACTGCAGCAGCTGCTGCTGGTTGGCGCACATCATCCGGTGGGTGTTGATGACCGCCTTGGGGTTCTTGGTCGAGCCCGACGTGAACAGGAACTTGGTGAGGGTGCCGGGATGCGTGGCGTGCATGGCAGCGTCAACGGCCGGCGTGGCCTCGGTCGCGATGAAGTCTGCCCATGGCAGCGTGACGCGGCCGTCGAGCGAACCTTCGCCGAGCACCACTTCGACGTCGTCGCCCAGCGTGGCGCGGATCGCGCGGCCGTAGCGCTTGGCATCGGCCGCGAACACCAGGCCCGGCGTGAGCGTGCCGATGACGTGGCGCAGCTTCTCGAAGTCCTGGCTCACCGTGGCATAGGCCGGCGACACCGGGCTGTAGGGCACGCCCGCGTACAGGCAGCCCAGCGCCAGCAGCGCGTGCTCGATGCTGTTTTCGCTCAGGATGGCCACGGGCCGGTTTTCGTCGAGCCCGCGGTCGAGCAGGGCCTGGCCGATGCGGCGCGCATGCTGCAGCGCCTGCGCATAGCTCACGTGCACCCAGTCGCCGGTGCTGCCATCGGCCAGCCGCTCGCGACGTGCGATGAAGGTGCGCTCGGGGGTGGTTTCGGCCCAGTGCAACAGGCGGTCCGTCAGGCGATGCGCGTAGGCGCCCAGCGGCTGTTCGGCCTGCAGGTACTGCACGCCCGCCTCGCCCTGGCTCAGCGTGGCGCGCGTGATGCCGAAGGCCAGTGGCCGGTAGCGCGGGCTTGCGCCGGTCGCCGGGCCGGCCGCGGTGGCGGCGATCGAGGGGGAAAGGGTGCTTGTCTCGCTCATGGTGGATTCGTCCTGTTGTTCTGCGAAGCGCGCGAGGCGTCAGTCCTTGGACACCTTGGCCGCACGGCCTTCGAGGAAGTCGCGCACCCGCTGCTTGGCTTCGGGCGCGTTCTGCGCGATGCCCGCCATCAGCGCTTCGGTGAAGAAGCCGTGGTCGGCCGGTTGCTCGGCGATGCGCGGCAGCGCGTGCATCAGCGCGTAGTTGGTGAGCGGCGCGTTGGTGGCCACGCGCCTGGCGAGTTCGAGCGCCTTGTCGAAGGCCGTGCCTTCGGGCACCAGGTACTGCGCGAAGCCGGCACGTTCGCCTTCTTCGGCCTTGTAGACGCGTCCGGTCATCATCATGTCGGTCATGCGGGCCGCGCCGATGAGTTTGGGGATGCGCACCGAGCCGCCGCCGCCCACGAAGATGCCGCGCGAACCTTCGGGCAACGCATAGAAGGTGGTGCTGTCTGCCACGCGGATGTGGCAGGCGCTCGCCAGTTCGAGGCCGCCGCCCACCACCGCACCGTGCAGCGCCGCGATCACCGGCACGGGGCCGAACTGCACGCGCTCGAGCGCGCTGTGCCACATGCGCGAATGGCGCACGCCCTGGCCGGCGTCGCGTTCCTGCAGTTCGCTCAGGTCGAGGCCCGCGCAGAAGTGCGGGCCCTCGCCGTCGATCACCGCGGCGCCCACGGTGTCGGGGAAGTTCTCGAAGGCGTCGCGCAGCGCGAGGATGATGCCGTCGGACAACGCATTGCGCTTGGCGCCGCGGGTCAGGCGCACGATGGCGACGTTGTCTTGAAGCTCGATGTGAAGGTCAGGGTGAGTCATGATTGCGTTCCGATCTGGCTTCGATTATGGTTATGAGAGATAACCAATTCAAGCTGCATCGGGCCGCTTGGCATGAGGACTTACCCGCACGACAAGGTGCAAGGAGACGGCATGGACCACCAGAATCTGATCGCGATCGACACCCACACGCATGCCGAAGTGAGCTGCTGGAACCCCTTCGACAACTACGGCGAGGAATACGACCGCGCCGCCGACAAGTACTTCAAGGCGGGCCGCCGCCCGACCATCCAGGAGAGCATCGACTATTACCGCGAGCGCAAGATCGGCCTGGTGATGTTCATGGTCGACGCGGAGTCGAACATGGGCCGGCGCCGCATTCCCAACGAGGAGATCGCCGAGGCCGCGCAGAAGAATTCGGACATCATGATCGCCTTCGCCAGCATCGACCCGCACAAGGGAAAGATGGGCGCACGCGAGGCACGCCGCCTGATCGAGGAGTACGGCGTGAAGGGCTTCAAGTTCCATCCGACGGTGCAGGGCTTCCATCCGTACGATCGCATGGCCTGGCCGATCTACGAGGTCATCAACGAGTACAACCTGCCCGCCGTGTTCCACACCGGCCACAGCGGCATCGGCTCGGGCATGCGCTGCGGTGGCGGCCTGCGGCTCGAATACAGCAACCCGATGCACCTGGACGACGTGGCCATCGACTTTCCCGACATGCAGATCGTGATGGCGCATCCGAGCTTTCCATGGCAGGACGAGGCGCTGAGCGTGGCCACGCACAAGCCCAACGTCTGGATCGACCTGTCGGGCTGGAGCCCGAAGTACTTTCCCAAGCAACTGGTGCAGTACGCCAACACGCTGCTGAAGGACCGCGTGCTGTTTGCGAGCGACTACCCGTTGATCACGCCCGACCGCTGGCTCAAGGACTTCCAGGACGCAGGCTTCAAGCCCGAGGTCATGCCGGGCATCCTCAAGGGCAACGCCGTGCGGTTGTTGAAACTCGACACGGCAAGCGCAACCCCTGTCGCGCCAGTGGCTTGATGCCAACTAATGCACAGTTCAAGACCTAATCTGTGACTTTCCTGGTGACGACGGTTATCTTTTAGTTACGTTTGTTAAAATAGTTGCATCGAGGGTCAGACGGCGGAGATCGTCCTGCCCACGAGAGGTGGCCCCACCTCTTCCATCGTCCGCTCGTGCTGGAGACGGTTCGCGCAACTGAGTTTCTCAGGTGCGTGGACGCGGTGCCAGTGCGGCTCCTGACACCTCGAATGCACGTTCTTTCCATTTTCGGGACCCGTCCCGAAGCCATCAAGATGGCGCCCCTGGTCCTCGCGCTGCGCGACGAACCTGGTCTGCAAAGCAGCGTCTGCGTCACTGGCCAGCATCGCGAAATGCTGGCCCAGGTCATGCAGCTCTTCGACCTGCGGGCCGACCACGAGCTCGACGTGATGCGGCCCGACCAGACGCTCAACGGCCTGTACGCCCGGCTCGTCGCTGGCGTCGACCAGGTGCTTGAAACGGTGCGACCGGACTGTGTGCTGGTGCACGGCGACACCACCACGGCCACCGCCTGCGCCATGGCCGCCTTCCACCGTCGCATCCCGGTCGGCCATGTGGAAGCGGGGTTGCGCAGCGGCGATCTGCAGTCGCCTTTTCCCGAAGAGATGAACCGCCGTTTCGTCGACTCGGTCGCGACCTGGCTGTTCGCGCCCACAGCCACCTCGCGCGACGCCCTGCAGGCCGAGCGGGTCGCCGGCCGCATCTGGGTCACCGGCAACACGGTGATCGACGCGCTGGCCACCACGGTCGCGCGGCTGCGCACCGATGGCGCCATGGCCCGGACGCTCGCGCAGCGGCACGGCTGGCTCGACCCGCGCCGCAGGCTGGTGCTGGTCACCGGCCACCGGCGCGAAAACTTCGGTGACGGTTTTCGCAACATTTGCGCCGCGCTGCGCACGCTGGCGGAGCGCGCCGACGTGCAGATCGTCTACCCGGTGCACTTGAACCCCAATGTGCGCAACGTGGTCACGACCGAGCTTTCGAGCCTGGGCAACGTGCACCTGATCGCACCGCTCGATTACCTGGACTTCGTCTGGTTCATGCAGCGCGCCCACCTGATCCTCACGGATTCGGGCGGTGTGCAGGAAGAAGCGCCGCATCTGGGCAAGCCGGTGCTGGTGATGCGCGACGTGACCGAGCGGCCCGAGGCCGTGGCGGCTGGCACGGTGCGCCTGGTGGGCACGTCGCGCGAACGCATCGTGGCCGAAGCCACGCGCCTGCTCGACGACGACGCCCTGCACGCCAGCTTCAGCCGCCACGGCAACCCGTATGGCGATGGCCATGCCTGTCGCCGCATCGTCGATGCCCTGTGCGAGCGGCCCGTGGCCGAGCTTGCAGGTTGAGCCGTCGGCGACCGATACGCCGACGGGGCGTCCCCGTTTCTTCTTGGATTTCTTGGGCGGAGTTGTTCTGATGGTCTCGCGTTTCGTGCTTTCGTGTTCTTTCGCATCGCTGCGGCGCCCGGTCGCGCTGTTCGCCGTGGCCGGCCTTGCCACGTCGTTCGCCGTGTCTGCCAGCCCGGCCGGCGATGCCCTGTTGCGGCTGGGCGCCGACCCGTGGGTCACGCGCAGCTACACCCTGGCGGACCTGGGCATCACCGAGCCGGTGGTGCTCAGCGGCAGCGACGCGCGGCAGGACTTCTTCCTGCCCGTGCCGCGCAGCCTGGCGTTGAGCGATGCGACGCTGGCTTTGAGCGGTCGCTTCCAGAAGACCGAGGAAGGGCGCACGTCGATGCTGCTCTACGTCGCAGGCAAGCCGGTGTTCTCCCGTCGCGTCGAGGGCGCTGAAGGGGATGCGAGCCAGACCGTGAAGATCGACGTTGCGGCACGCAACACCGGCTTCGTGCGCCTGGGCGTGAACTGGTCGTCCACCGTCAGGCTCAACGGCTGCGAAGCCGACCGGCCCACCGGCAACGTGCTGTCCATCGGGCCGGACACGCGCTGGAGCTACCGCTTCCACAACGACGCGCTGACCAGTCTGGCCGATGCATGGGTCACGCTGCCCGCACGGCCCGTGCTGCTGGTGGCGGCGCGCCAGGTGTCCAAGGCCGGCTTCGACACCGCCTGGCGGTTGGGGGTGGCGCTCGACCTGGCACGTCGGCAGGTCGAAGTGCGCGCTTTCCCCGTGGTCGGCGACGTCGTCGACGCCAGTGGACTGAAGGTCCCCGCGGGCCTGGCCACGCTGCCTGCTTTCGTCGGACTCGCCGCAGGCGCGCCACGGCACGTGCTCAAGAATGCGGCTGAAATCGGCGCGCTGGTGATGCTCGGCGCGTCGGTGGCCACCGGCGACATCGCCATCGCCGACGCCGCGCTGCAGCAGCAGACGGCCCAGGCGCTCGATGCGCTGGGCGCGCAACTGGCCAGCGATGCCGACGCGGTCCACGCGCTGGCCGAATGGCGCGGCGCCCAGACCGCGCTGGTCGGCGCGGCGCTGGCCAGCCACCAGGTCCGGCTCGCCACGCTGGGCGCGCGTCCGGTCATCCAGGTGGCGGAGGACGCCGGTGCCCAGGCCGCAGGCGTGTTTGCCGACATGTGGCGCAGCATCCTGACCACCCGCGAGGTGGGTGTCGAACGCGCCGACGTGCCGTCCCGCGGCGATCGCCCGGCCGTCCGGCTCGACAGCCTCGGCGGCACTGCTTCGACGTTCGACGTGACGGCGCGCGGCGAGTGGACGGCCACGCTCGCGCTCGGCGCGGTCGCCGGCAACGGCGGCGTGCCGTCGGAGTTGGTGGTCGACGTGGCAGCGGCGCCGGGCGCGTCATCGACCCGGCCCGTGGCTTCGCTCTACTGGAACAACATCCTTCTGTCGGCCAAGCGCCTCGAGGCCGATGGGCGGCCCGAGCGGCTGGACGCACGCATTCCGGCCTACGCGCTGGGCCTGAACAACGTGGTGCGCGTCGCCTTCCAGCGCCAGCCCTATTCCAACGACTGCAACGAGACGCCGCAGGGCTACCCCGTCAGCGTGTTGCCCACCAGCCTGGTGCGCCTGGGCGACGCGCGTCCCGACGGAACCTTCGTCGGCCTGATGCCGCTGATGTCCGACGCGCCCGAGCTCATCGTGCCGCAGGCCTACCTGGCCGACGCGCCCGCCCATCTGGCGACCGTGGTGCGCATGGCGCTGGCCGGCGGCGTGACACCGCTGCGGGCCGAACTGGTGGTGGCGCCAGCGGGCGAGGCGGTCAGGCCGAGCCGACCTTTCATGGCGCTCGAGGTGCCGGTGGACGGCGCAAGCACCAAAGTCCAGGTGGACGGCGCGCGCCTGCGCATCAACGGGCGTGGGACGCCCTGGCTGGACGTGAACGGCCTGGCCGGCCTGAGCGCGGTCGAAGTCACGCACGCGCATGGCCAACACGGCCTGCGCTGGCAGTCGTTGCGCGCGCCGGATGCGATGAAGGCGCCGAATTCGCAGGGCGCCACGGGCGCATTCGCTGCGGTGGCCGAGCAGAAGCCGTTCGTGCTCAATCGCGGCGACATCGCACTGATCGGCCCGCAGGGGCCTGTCGGCTGGATCGACAGCAGCGACCCCGAAGCCGGCCAGCCGCCGCGCGCCGGCGAGAGCGTGTTCCACGAATGGCGACGCTACCTGTCGTGGGGCGTGCCCATCGTCGGCCTGGCGTTGCTGGCCTTCTTGGTGCTCATGGTGCTCGCCTACCGTGCGCGCCGCCGCGCCGGCAAGAACGCGGCCTGATCGCGCGCACGGCTCGGCATGGATTCCCTCTACTGGCCCTACTTCTTCGCGGACTACTACCGCGGACTCGAACTGGTGACGGCCGTGGTCGGCGTGATCATCCTGCTGTCGAGCATCGACGACCTGTTCGTCGATGCCTGGTACTGGACGCGCGAGAGCTTTCGCGCGCTCACGGTGCGCCGCAAGCACAAGCGACTCACGGCCGAGCAATTGCGGGCAGAGGACGAGCAGCCGATGGCGATCATGGTGCCGGCCTGGCTGGAGTACGACGTGATTGCGCCCATGCTCACCAACATGGTCGCCACGCTGGAGTACAAGAACTACACGATCTTCGTGGGCACGTACCGCAACGACGAACGCACCATCGCCGAGGTCGAGCGCATGCGCCGACGCTATCGGCAACTGGTGCGCGTCGAGGTGCCGCACGATGGCCCCACCTGCAAGGCAGATTGCCTGAACTGGGTGGTGCAGGCCATCTTCCGCCACGAGCAGCAACTGCCCGTGCCCTTTGCAGGCGTGGTGCTGCACGACAGTGAAGACGTGCTGCATCCGCTGGAGCTCAAGTACTTCAACTACCTGCTGCCGCGCATCGACTTCATCCAGTTGCCGGTGTCGTCGCTCGAGCGCAACTGGTTCGAGCTGGTGGCCGGCACCTACATGGACGAGTTCGCCGAATGGCACAGCAAGGACCTCGTGGTGCGCGAGAGCCTGTCGAACATGGTGCCCTCGGCGGGCGTGGGCACCTGCTTCTCGCACCGTGCGCTGTACGACCTGTCGGTGGAGATGGACAACCAGCCCTTCAACGCCGACAGCCTCACCGAGGACTACGACATCGGTGCGCGGCTGGCGAGGCGCGGCATGCGGCAGATCTTCGGCAAGTTCAACGTCGAGTACGTCACGCGGCGCATTTCGTGGTTCGGCATGGGCCGCGAAAAGATCGGCAGCATCCGCATGCCGATGGGCGTGCGCGAGTATTTTCCCGACACCTTCCGTACCGCGTACCGTCAGAAGGCGCGCTGGACGCTGGGTATCGGCCTGCAGGGCTGGGAGCAGGTCGGCTGGGCCGGTTCGCTGGCCACCAAGTACCTGCTGTTTCGCGATCGCAAGGGCCTGGTGACGGCCTTCGTGGCCCTGCTCGGTTACCTGCTCATGTTCAATTTCATGCTGTTCTTCGCGGCCGAACTGCTGGGCTGGTGGACGGTGCATTACCCGCCCGTCTTCCAGGTCGGCGGCTGGCTGATGACGGTGATGGGCATGAATGCGGTGGCGCTGCTGCTGCGCGTGGTCCAGCGCGTGTACTTCGTCGCCAGCATGTACGGCTGGGAACACGGCCTGCTTTCGATCCCACGAATGATCATCGGCAACTTCATCAACGCCATGGCCGCGGCGCGCGCGTGGCGGCTGTTCTTTGCGCACAAGTTCTTCGGCACCCGGCTCGTCTGGGACAAGACCATGCACGACTTTCCGTCCGCCGACCAGCTCACGCGCCATCACCAGCGCCTGGGCGAACTGCTGGTGTCCTGGCGCGCCATCGACGAGAACCACCTGGCGCAGGCCCTCGAACTTCAGCGGCGGTCCGGGCAACCGCTCGGGCGCATCCTCATCGAGAACGGCTGGCTCGACACGCGCACGCTCGACGAGGCGATTTCCTTTCAGCGCAGCGACGGCGTGGGCGCCGTGCTGCCAGGCAACGTGCCGGGCGGGGTGCCGGCGTGAACCGCGTTCGTTCACCCGGGCGCAGGCCGGTGCGCCATCCGGAGCGCATGACCGAGCACATGCCTGAACATGTGCCCGAACCTATGCCGGCGTTGCGACGCACCGCCGCGTCGGCCCTGTGGCTGGCCGCGCTGGGCACCGTCTGTGCGGCGACGGCCGTGCACGCCGCGCAGCCGCCGTACGCGGTGCCGTCCGCCACGCCGTCCGTGACGCCTTCTGTGATGCCTTCTGTGACGCGCAGCGTTCCCGCGCTGCAGGGCCGCGCGTGGCGCCTGGCCGACGAGGCCGACAAGGCGTACGCACGCCGTGCCTACGCGACCGCGTTGTCCCGCGCCGAGGCCGCACTCCGACTGCGGCCCGACGTGCCACGGCTCCATCAATTGCGTGTCTACGCGCTGCAGCAGCTGGGTCGCATGCCCGAGGCCATCGCCGCCGCCGCCCAGGCCATCGCCGCGGGACACGGCAGTCCGGCCTTGCAGGCGGCGCTGGGCAATCTCCAGCCCGGCGCTGCGCGTGAACCGGCTGCCGCCACGAGCGATGCATACCGGCGCGCTTATCCCGTCGCCGCGCAGGCCTACCAGGAGGACCAGCGTGGCAACCCGGCCGCTGCCGCCAGGCATGCCGAGGCCGCCTTTCGCATCGATCCTTCCCAAGGCGCCTGGGCGCTGCTGTGGATCGACGCGTTGCAAAAGCAGGACCTGTTTGCAGCGTCGATCGATGCCGCGCGTGCGGCCATTGCGGCGGGCGCGCCCAACCCCGACGAGCTCAACGCGCGGCTCGATGACGGGCAGCGCGCGACCGCCTCGCGCCATGCCGAAGCCGCCTACCGCGCCGTCGCTCTTGATCGCCAAGGTGAAGCCCTTCAGCAGGCGCGCAATGCGTGGCGCCTGGCGCCCACGGTCTCGGCCTACCGCTGGCTGCTGCTCGACCAGCTGCGCGCCGTCGGCCAGCCGTTGGCGGCGGAGCAGGCGGCCTCGCAGATGCTGCAGGCCGACGCGGGCCTGACCGCGGTCCGCCTGCTGCGCAGCGTCCTGCGCCAGCAACTCGGCCGCGCCGATGCCGCGCAGGACGACATCGACGTGCTGTTGTCGCAGCGCGGCTTGGCCGACGCCACCCGGCGTGACGCGCGCCTGATCGGCGCCGACCTCGCGCGGGTCGCAGGCCGGCCTGCGCGCGTGCGGGCGCTGCTCGCGCCGCTCGCGGCCGATGACGCGCAGGCCATCGCGCGCCGCCGGCTGGTTGACGCGGCCGTGGCCGTGGCTGCAAGTGCGCCAGGTATCGCCGCCATCAAGCCGCTGCAGCTTTGCCGCGTCGGTGCGACCGACACCGTCTGCGAGCTCAAGCCCTGGGACGATGCGGGCACCGACCTGCCGGTGGTGCGTGCCAACGTCGCCTACGCCCAGAAGCGCCATGCGCAAGCCATTGCCTTCGCGCGCGCGGCCGTGGTCGAGGACCCGGTCGACGACACCCGCCAGACCTTGCTGACCACCACGCTCGCGGCCGGCGACGCCTGGCAACGCGACGAAGCGCTGCAGCGTCTGAACCGCGCCATTGCCGCGCGGCCGGATGACGCGACCTTGCTGCGCCAGCGCGCCTTTCTGCACCAGGCCGACGGGCATCCGGAACGTGCGCTCGCCGACTTCGTCGCAGCGCGTGCGACCGGCCGCGCGCCGCCCCAGAACACGCTCGACGAAGCCTACGCGCGCGCCGCCGTGGGCGACCGCCGGGCGGCGGCCGGTCTGCTGCGCGATGCGCTCGATGCCGCCGCACGGGGCACGCTGCCACTCGACGCGCAGCAGCGCTACGACACGCGCAGCAGCGCGTCGGCCTTCGCGCGCCAGTGGGGCGCCTCGGTGACGGTCGGCTACCGCGGGGCGCGTGCTGCGTCGAACGGCCTGGTGGGCCAACCCGTGTCGGTGCCTGGCAGTCCGGTGTTCAGCACGTCCGAGCTGTTCTGGCGCCCGCCCGAATTGCTGAACTCCTCCAGCCGCACCTTCGAGGTCTATGGGCGCCTGCTTACCACCTTGAGCAGCGGCACCGACACCTTCACGTCGCAGGTGGTCGACAACCCCTGCGGCGGCTCCTTCCAGGTGCCGCAAAGCCAAAGCCGCGGCATCGCCGGCCTGCCGACCACCACCGGCGCGCTGGGCGTGCGCTTCACGCCATCGGCCGACCTGAACGTGGTCTTCGGGCTGGAGCGCCAGTTCATGCTTGGCAGCGCGACGCGGTCCGGTGCGATCGACCCCGCGCCGGCCGAACTGCGCTGCCGCTTCAACACCCGCGGCGAGACGCTGCGCTATCAAAGCGACACCGGCAGCGGCGGCTGGCAGGCCTACGTGGCCTATGGCGTGTCCGAGGGCACGGCCATCCGCATGGACACCAACCAGTGGTTCACGATGGAAGGCTACGTGCAGGCCGGCTATGCCCTGCTGGACATGCCCGCACGCTGGACCGTGCAGGACAACGCGAGCCGCGACGCCACGGCCAGTGGCGACGGCCGCCTGCGCCGCGGCCTGGGCTTCGCGTCGGGCGAGCTCCGCGTGGGCCGCAGCTACATGACCGCGTACAGCGAACAGCTCGTGATCTTCCCGCACGTGATTGTGGCGGCCGACTGGCTGTCCAGCCGGCAGCGCGTGCGCGGCGTGCCGGTCGGCGGCTTCGACAGCTTCGACCTGAGGGGCAACGCCGCGTCATGGTCGGCCGGTGCGGGTGTGGGCGTCAACCTGCGCTACTGGCTGCGCGAAGACCGCTACAACGCGCAGCGTTCCCGCATCGACACCAGCCTGCAGTACCGCACGAGCCTCGGCGGTGGCCAGGCGGACCGCGCGAAGGGGCTGTTCCTGAGCGTGTCGCTGAGCTATTGAGCCGGCGTCCCGGCGCCGGGCGCGTCGAGCAGCCACGGGTCGACGGCGAACGCGATGGTGCGCTCGGCGCCCGACGCCCGTGCCAGTTGCAGCTGCGCGCGAAGACGGGCCGGCGTCGCGGCGCGCGCGCGGAAGGCGCTGCTGCCATCGGCGGCGGGCAACTGCTCGAACAGTTCGACGATCCAGTCGAAGGCCACGCCGCGCTGGCGCAGCAGGGCGCTCAGCGGGCCGAGCCCTGCAGCGTGGTCGATGCCCGCCACGCCCACCCCGTCCTGCAGCATCGGCCGCAGCGGCATGCGGTCGAGCAGCGCAGCCCACACGGCGGTGAGCCGGCCTTCGGTCGGCAGGCGGGTGTGAAAGGTCGACACCGCCAGCGGCGGCTGCCCATTGGCGCGGGCGGCTTCGGCCACGGGCTGCAGCCAGTCGGCCAGCGCCTGCTGCCGCTCGGGCGTGGCCCAGTTGTAGGCGTCGATTTCATAGGGCAGGTACCAGCCGCGAAAGCCGGACTGGCGCGTCCAGCGCGCCGACCGCAGCGCCTGCAGGCTGCGCGCCTGGGTCGCGCGAAGGAAGTCGCGGCGCGCGTCTGGCGCAGGGGCTTCGAGTGAAGGCCACCAGCGTTCGTCGTAAGGCAGGCCCAACCGGATGCCCATGCCGGCGCGGCCTGCTTCCTCGAAGAGCCATTCGAGCAGAGCGTCCGGCAGCGTCCACGCCGTGGAACCGCCTTCATGGCCGCTCCACTGCAAGACGATTTCGTCGCAACCCAGCGCGCGCGTCGCCTTCAGGCGGCGGCGCCATTCGTCCTTGGGCAGTGTCTCGTAGCTCTGCCAGGGCTGCAGGAAGCTGCCCTGAAAGCGCAACGGCGCCGCGCAACCGCCCAGCATGGCCGCGCCCAGCACCGACCCTGCGCCCCTGCGCAGCCAGTCGCGCCGCGTCGAATGCGACCGTGGCGATGGCGATGGCGATGGCGGTTCAGTCCCCACCGCGGTCCCATTGCGAACCAATGCGCTTCTTGCGCTCTTCGCGCTCCCGCGCCATCTGCTCCTGGAACTGCTGGCGGCCCTGCTTGGCGACGGCGATCAGCTTGGCGCGGTCGTTGTAGTGCGGGTAGCCGTCGACCGTGATCTTCAGGTTGCGTTCGCGAAAACGCAGTGTCGACTCGCGCGCTTCGTGCGCGGGCCAGCCCAGCACCTCCAGCACCGAGCGCGCGCTGCGCAGCGAGGACTCGAAGAGCTCGCGTTCGATGTGCTCCACACCGCGGTCCTTGAGCCTGTAGAAGTGGCCCACGTTGCGTGCCCGCGCCACGATGGCCGCCTGCGGGAAGTGCGCCCGCGCCAGGTCGACGATCTCCAGCGACTGGTCGATGTCGTCCACCGCCACCACGATCGCCCGGGCGCTGCCCGCGCCCGCGATGCGCAGCAGGTCGAGCCGCGTGGCGTCGCCGTAGAACACGCGGTAGCCGAACTCGCGCAGGCCTTCGACGGTGTCGGGGTCATGGTCGAGCACGGTCACCTTCAGGCCCTGTGCGCTCAGCACGCGCCCCACGATCTGGCCGTAGCGTCCGAAGCCGCAGATCACCACCTTGGCTTCCTGCTGCTCCGAAATTTCCGCCAGGCCCTTGCGCGCGCCCCCGCCGTTGCTGTAGCGCGGCAAGACGAACTTGTCGATGATCACCAGCAGCAGCGGCGACACCAGCATCGACAGCGCGACCGCACCGATCAAGAACGACGACACGGCCGGCGGCAGCACGTCGGGCCCGGCGGACTGGAACACCACGAAAGCGAACTCGCCGCCCTGCGCGAGCAGCAGCGTGAACACCGGCCGCTGCTGGAAGGGCACGCCCATCGCCATGCCGATGCCATAGATGACCACGAACTTCAGCACCAGGAAGCCGACCACCACCGCCGCCATCAGGCCCGGATGCGCCATCAGCACGCCAAAGTCGATCGACATGCCCACCGCAATGAAGAAGAGGCCCAGCAGCAGACCCTTGAAAGGCTCGATGTCGGTTTCGAGTTCGCGCCGGTACTCGCTTTCTGCCAGCAGAACGCCGGCCAGGAAGGCGCCCAGCGCCATCGACAACCCGACGAACTGCATCAGCGCTGCGATGGCCACCACCAGCAGCAGCGAGGCGGCGGTGAAGATTTCCGGCGTATTGCTGCGCGCGATCCAGCGCAGCAGCGGCCGGATGAGCAGCCGGCCCCCGAGCACGATGCCGGCGATCACGCCGACGATCTTGGCCGCCTGCAGTGCGCGTGCCATGCCCGTGATGGGTTCGTGCGCATTGGACCCGTCGGCCAGCAGCGGCAGCAGCGCGAGGATCGGGATGGCCGCCACGTCCTGGAACAGCAGGATGGAGAACCCGGCCTGGCCGCTCGCCGTGGGAAGCAGGTTGCGTTCGCCGAACACCTGCAACGCGATGGCAGTCGACGACAGCGCCAGCCCGAGCGAGGCGACCAGCGCCACCTGCCAGCTCGCGCCGGCCACCCAGCCGACCACGAACAGCACGGCCGCGCAGCCCGCCACCTGGGCCGAACCCCAGCCGAAGATCGGCCGGCGCAGGCTCCACAGCCGATCGGGTTCGAGTTCGAGGCCGACCAGGAACAGCATCAGCACCACGCCAAATTCGGCGAAGTGCAGCACCTCCTGCACGCTCGACACCAGCCCCAGGCCCCAGGGCCCGATGGCGATGCCGGCGGCCAGGTAGCCGATGATGGAACCCAGGCCGAGCGCCTTGGACAGCGGCACCACCAGCACGGCGGCGCCCAGGTAGATCAGCGAACTCAGCAGCCAGGCGGGTGCGTGTTCCATCTCAGGCCGTCCTTTCCTGCACGTCTACCTTCACGTCTTCTTGCACTTGCGCCTCGGGGCGGTCCTGCAGCGGCACGACGCATTGCGGGCAGGCGCCCAACTCGTCGATTTCGGGCCATTGCGGATAGCTCGCCAGCCGGTCCGTGAAGGTCTGCACGTGGTCGGCAAGCTCGGGTTCGCTCACGCCGCGCGCGCCGTGCAGCACGAGCGGCGGCAGAAAGCGCATGCCGCAGAGCGCTGCCGTCTGTTCGTAGGGCGGCAGGAAGGCGTCGAAGAAGTAGCGGTTGTAGCTTTGCGGGTGGTAGCTGGCTTCGGGCCCGCCCGTGGTCGCCACCAGCCAGCAGTCCTTGCCTTGCAGGGCCGTGCCGCCTTCGCCGTAGGCCCAGCCGTAGCCGAGCACGTCGTCCAGCCAGAGCTTCTGCAGCGGGGGCATGCTGTACCAGTGGATAGGGTGCAGAAGCACCAGCAACTGCGCACCGGCCACCCGGGCACGTTCGGCCTGCACGTCGATCAGGTAGTCGGGGTAGCTGCCGTAGAGGTCGTTCACGTCCACGTGGCCGACCGAGCGTGCGGCCGCCAGCAGGCGGCGATTGACGCGGGAATCGCGCCAGTGCGGATGCGCGGCCAGCACGTAGACGGCCGCCGGAATCCGCGAGTCTGTTGTTGTTGTCATCCCGCGAACATAGCGCAGGTGGCGGCGCAATGGGGGCCACCCCCTGTGGAAATCCCTTAGCCAGGCTTGTCGCGGTGCCGACATGCAGCCACGTGCACGGGCGATAGAGTCACGGCATGACCACCCTCAAATTCCAGACCCTTCAGGATCTCGCCGCCTGCGTCGGCCAGGAGGTCGCCGTCAGCGACTGGATCACCATCACCCAGGCGCAGGTGAATCAGTTCGCCGAAGCAACCGGCGACCACCAGTGGATCCATGTCGACGTCGAGCGTGCGAAAAGCGGGCCCTTCGGAGGTCCGATTGCACACGGTTTTCTGACGCTGTCGCTGCTGCCGCGCTTTTACGAGACGGCCTTCGAGGTGGTCGAGTCGCGCATGGGCGTGAACTACGGTCTCAACCGCGTGCGCTTCATGTCGCCAGTCCCCGTGGGCAGCCGGCTGCGCGGGCGCATGACGCTGTTGACGGCCGAGCCGATCGACAACGACGGGCTGCAGATGACGTGGGAGACCGTCATCGAGCTCGAAGGCGCGACCAAGCCCGCCTGCGTGGCGGAATCGGTGGTGCGGCGCTACCGTTGAGCTGCACGCACCTGCGTTCCCTCGGGCCGTGCACAGCTCACATGTCCGACACTTCGCCGTAGTTGGCCGAACCGTCGCGCGTGGCGGCAACTGCTGCGGCGCGGACGGTCGCCCGGTCCGTCGTCGACTGGATCGCCAACACACCCGTGCCTCCATTGGTGATCTGCACCGGACGCACCGCCTGTGCGCTGACTTCGGCGCGTGACTGCGTCGACTGGAATGGCTGCGGCGGCAGCGGACTCAGCTCGCCCTGAAAAGCGTGAGCGCCCAGTGCGGCGAAGGCGGCGATGGCCGAGAGGGCAATGTGCTTGGTGTTCATGATGGAGTCCTGACAAGGTTGGCGAAAGAAACTAAGGGAAGGGTGTGAGGAGCGGAGTGTCTCGATGCCTGCTGTTTCCTGATAGCTCGCTGCACCGATGGGTTGAATGTAGACTGATCGGTATGCGTCGTAAACTTCAAAGTCATCAATTGAACGTTTCGGTATTTGCAATGGTGCAGCTTTGAGGCATTGACATGGACAGACTGCTTTCCATGCGCGTGTTCCAGCGCGTGATCGACGAGGGAGGCTTTGCTGCCGCCGCGCGCGCGCTCGAGCTGTCGCCTGCGGCGGTCACGCGGCTCATCGGCGACCTGGAAGCGCACCTGGGCGCCCGGCTCATCCAGCGCACCACGCGGCGTCTGAGCCTCACCGACGCCGGCGAGCGCTACCTCGACAGCGTGCGCAACATCCTGCGCGAGATCGAGGACGCCGAGTCCGCCGCAGTCGCCAGCACGCGCGAACTGCACGGCACGCTGCACATCCTGTCGACGCCCGTGCTCGCCACGCACTTGCTCGCGCCGCGCATTGCGCGCTGGCGCGCGCTCCATCCGGGCGTGTCGCTGGACATCGTGGTCGACCCGTTTCCGCAGCACCGCGTGGAATCCTTCGACGTGAGCTTCCTGCTGCTCGAGGACAGCATCGACCTGAACGTGGTGGCGCGACCGCTGGCGCACACCGACATGATCGTCTGCGCCTCGCCGGCCTACCTGGCGCGCGCAGGCACGCCGCTGCAGCCCGAAGACCTCGTCGTGCACCACTATCTCAAGTTCCCCTGGCAGCAGGCCACCGGGCTGAGCGCCAGGCGATTTCGGCTTCAGCCGGTCGACGGCATCGCAGCGCCGGTGGAGGTCGACATGCCGGTCGCCCTGCAGTCGGCGAGCTTCGACGTGCTGTACCGCGCCACGCTCGAAGGCGCCGGAATCGCGGCGCTGTCGACGGCACTGGTGCGCGCGCAGCTGGAGAGTGGCGCGCTGGTGCACGTGCTGCCGGACTGGATCTTCGGGCGTTTCACCATCTACGCCGCGTTGCCCACCCGCAAGCTGCTGCCCGCTCGCACGCGCGCATTCCTGGACTTCCTGGGCGACACGCCGCCGCGTGGGCGCCTACGCGCGTGAGCGCTCCGCCGGCCTGAGCCGGATGGCTCAGGCGAAGTCGTTCTGGCGCCAGGCTTCGAACACCGTCACCGCCACGGCGTTCGACAGGTTGAGACTGCGCTGGCCTTCGCGCATCGGCAGGCGCAGGCGTTGCGCCTCTGGAAAACGATCGCGCAGTTCGGGCGCCAGGCCCCGGGTTTCCGCGCCGAACACCAGCCAGTCGCCCGGGTGAAAAGCCAGCTGATGCGCCGGTGTGCTGCCGCGGGTTGTCAGCGCGAACATGCGGTCGGCGGCGGGCTTTTCGGTGTCGAGCAGGGCCTGCCAGTTCGCATGCCGGCGCACGTCGGCGTACTCGTGATAGTCGAGGCCGGCGCGCTTGAGCAGCTTGTCGTCCATCGAGAAACCGAGCGGTTCGACCAGATGCAGCGTACAGCCCGTGTTGGCGGCCAGCCGGATCACATTGCCGGTGTTGGGAGGGATTTCGGGCTCGACCAGGACGATATGGAACATCGGGCGATTGTCGCGTCGGCGCGGGGGTGTTCAGTCCGCAAACTCGGTGCGGGCGATGACCAGGGCGGTGATGTGGCTGGCACCACCTTCGCGCAGCACGCCCGCTGCGGCGAACAGCGAGGCACCGCTGGTCATCACGTCGTCGACCAGCACGATGCGGCGACCGCGGATTTCGTGGGCACGCAGGGGTTCGAGCGCGAAGGCGCCCTCCAGGTTGTGCAGGCGTGCGGCGCGCGTCAGTCCGCTCTGTGCAGGGGTGTCGCGCACCCGCAGGAGCAGCTTGGGGTCGCTGCGATCCGGCGCCAGACGGCGCGACAGCTCGTAGGCCTGGTTGAAGCCGCGCTCGCGCAACCGCTGTGCGCTGAGCGGCATCGGCAGCGCCAGGTCGCACTGTTCGAGCGCAGGTTCGGCCCAGGGCGCGCTGCGCATCAGGGTAGCGAAGGCACGGGCCCAGCCCGCGTCGCCACGGAACTTGAAGTCGCCGATGCAGGCGTTCCAGGGCCACGTGTAGCTGCAAGCGGTCACGCAGCGATCGATCGGCGGCGGCTGTCTCAGGCACACGGCGCACTGTGGCGACCCCGGTGCGACGGGCAGCGCACAGGTGGTGCAGCGGTCCGTCGGCGGGGCGAAGCGCGCCACGCAACCGTCGCAGACCGGCCGCGACGGCCAGGCGCGGCACACCGCGCACTGGCTGGGCACATGGGCACGCAGTGCGGTGAAAAGGCCAGGGGCATGCCGGGACAACATGCCCTCAATATACTGACGCGCCCATGCTTGAAGAATCCGCCCAGCGCCCGCCGACCATCGACCCATCGGCCGCGCACCGTTGGGCACGCCTCCCCGTCGGGGACACTTCGCCCTGGCTGCACGAGGAAGTGGGGCGGCGCATGGAAGAGCGGCTGCAGTGGATCACCGTGCCTCCGCGCAGCTGGGCCGACTGGTCGCCGTTGCGCGGCGGCCTCGACGCCCACGCGCTGGTCGCGCGTCGCTACAAGGACGCCACCGCCTTCGTGATCGAGCACGACCCGGCGCTGGCCGCCCGCACCACCGAAGCGTTGGCCGTGCCGTGGTGGCATGCAAAGCGCTGGCAGGCGGGCGGCCAGCCGCGTTTCGACGCGCTGCCCGAAGAAGGCGTCGGCATGCTCTGGGCCAACATGGCGCTGCACATGGCCGCCGACCCGCAGGCGCTCATCGCGCAGTGGCACCGCAGCGTGGCGACCGACGGCTTCCTGATGTTCTCCTGCCTGGGGCCGGACACCGTGCGCGAGCTGCGCGCGCTCTACCAGCGGCTGGGCTGGCCGCCGGCCTGCCACGAATTCACCGACATGCACGACTGGGGCGACATGCTGGTGGGCGCCGGCTTTGCCGAGCCGGTGATGGACATGGAACGCATCGTGCTGACCTGGGCAACGCCCGAGGCGGCGCTGGCCGAGCTGCGCACGCTCGGGCGCAACCTGCATCCGGCGCGTTTCGCCGGCCTGCGGGGCCGCGGCTGGAAGAAAGCGCTGCACGAAGGGCTGGCCGGCCTGGCGAGCGCTGGCGGGGGCGGTGTTGCAGATGGTCGCATCGCGATGACTTTCGAGATCACCTACGGCCATGCCTTCAAGCCAGCACCGCGCGTGGCCCTGGCTGCCGAGAGCGCCGTCTCGCTGCGTGACATGCGCGAGATGCTGCAGCGCGGGCGGCCCGGTTGAGCCCGGCGGGCCCGCTGGCGCGGGTTTCGGCCGGTCCATCAGGGTTTCCAAGGCGACATCAAAGGGTTAGCCCGCAGTCGTCAGCCGGTACAATCCGCCCTTGCGTGAACTTCCGGGTGTTCCTGGAATCGAGGCGGCCGGGCACAAACCCGGCGGTCACCTGAAAACCGATTTACCGAACTCGTCTGTGCCGACTTCCGTGTTTCGCTTCGCCAATGTTTCGGGCCAGAACATCCACTGGTTCCTCAAGCGCAATTGCTCGGTCACGCCCAGCCAGTTGTGCTGGATGTACGCGTCGCTGTGCGTCGTGTCGCTGGGCATTGGAACGGGATTCTGGATCCATGGCGCGCGGCTGGTACTGCCCTTCGCCTGGATCGAGCTGGCGGCGGTCGGCTTTGCGTTCATGGTGTACGCGCGGCACGCGACCGACGGCGAGAAGATCGCCCTGCAGGGCGGTCGGCTGGTGGTGGAGCTGGAACACGGCGGGCACTACGAGCGCATGGAATTTCTGCCGCACCAGGTGCGGGTCGAGCCCCAGGCCAGCGATCGTTCGCTGATCGAGGTTTCGGCGCAGGGTCGTTCGGTCAGGGTGGGGCGCTATGTACGCCCGGAGCTGCGTGCAGCGCTGGCTCGCGAGCTTCGCATGGCATTGCGCGGCGCGTGAGCGCGGCGTGCACGCCTGGCGACGTGCGGTGAGTCGATGGGTTCAACGGACATTGAAGAAGTAAACACGATGAAGAGCAATTGGCGCAACAAGTTCAGGCCGGCACATCTGCTGCTGGCCGCCGGCGCGGCATTCGGCGGCGCGGCACATGCGGTCAACGACCTGCCCGGCGGCCCGTCGGTGCGCCAGCTCAACATGCCCGTGGGCGTGACCAAGATCGCCCAGGAACAGCATCTGCTGCACACCTGGATGATGATCCTGTGCACTGTGATCTTCGTCGGCGTGTTCGCCGTCATGTTCTATTCGATCTGGAAGCACCGCAAGTCGGTGGGTCACAAGGCGGCCAATTTCCATGAATCGGTGGTGGTCGAGGTCATCTGGACCATCGTGCCCTTCCTGATCGTGATCGTCATGGCGCTTCCGGCCACCAAGGTGCTGGTGGCCCAGAAGGACACCACCAACGCCGACCTGACGATCAAGGCCACCGGCTACCAGTGGAAGTGGGGCTACGACTACATCACCGGCGAAGGCCAGGGCCTGGGTTTCATCTCCACGCTCGACAGCTCGCAGCGCGCCATGTCCGACAACGGCGCCAAGGGCGAGATCCCGGTCGACTACCTGTTCAAGGTCGACAACCCGCTGGTCGTGCCGGTCGACAAGAAGATCCGCATCATCACCACCGCCAACGACGTGATCCACGCCTTTGCCGTGCCGCAGTTCGGCATCAAGCAGGACGCGATTCCCGGCTTCGTGCGCGACACTTGGTTCCGTGCCGAAAAGATCGGCGACTACTACGGCCAGTGCCAGGAACTCTGCGGCAAGGAACACGCCTACATGCCGATCCACGTGAAGGTGGTGTCCAGTGCCGACTACACGGCCTGGGTCGATGTCAAGCGCAAGGAAGCCGCGGCCAAGCTGGACGACCCGAACAAGGTCTGGGCACTGCCCGAGATCCTGGCGCGCGGCGAAAAGGTGTACGCGGCCAATTGCGCCGCCTGCCACCAGGCCAATGGCAAGGGCGCCGGCCCGATCAAGCCGCTCGACGGCTCGGCCAAGGTGCTCGACCCCGACCACACCGACCAGATCAATGTGCTGCTCAAGGGCCAGGCGGGCGGCGCCATGCCGTCCTGGAAGCAGCTGAGCGACACCGACATCGCTGCCGTGATCAGCTTCACGAAGAACAGCTGGTCGAACAAGACGGGCCAGCTCGTGCAGCCCGCCGAAGTGAAGACCGAACGGGCCAAGCTGTAAAGCGCCGGCGCCCCGCGACGAAGCCATTGCAAGGAACAACGACATGAGTGCAGTCCTCGACCCCCACGGTCACGTCCAGCCGGACCATGATGGCCACGCGCACGACGACCATCACCACGACATGCCCACGGGCTGGCGTCGGTGGGTGTTCGCGACGAACCACAAGGACATCGGCACGCTGTACCTGCTGTTTTCCTTCACCATGCTGATGGTCGGCGGCGTGCTTGCGCTGCTGATCCGCGCCGAGCTGTTCCAGCCGGGCCTGCAACTGGTGAACCCCGAACTCTTCAACCAGTTCACCACCATGCACGGCCTGATCATGGTGTTCGGCGCGATCATGCCGGCCTTCGTGGGCTTCGCGAACTGGATGATCCCGCTGCAGATCGGCGCCTCCGACATGGCGTTCGCGCGGATGAACAACTTCAGCTTCTGGCTGATGATCCCGGCCGCGCTGATGCTGGTCACGTCGTTCTTCATGCCCGGCGGCGCACCTGCCGCAGGCTGGACGCTGTATGCGCCGCTGACGCTGCAGATGGGCCCTTCGATGGACGCCGGCATCTTCGCGATGCACATCCTGGGCGCCTCGTCGATCATGGGTTCGATCAACATCATCGTGACCATCCTCAACATGCGCGCCCCCGGCATGACGCTGATGAAGATGCCGATGTTCTGCTGGACCTGGCTCATCACCGCCTACCTGCTGATCGCCGTGATGCCGGTGCTCGCCGGCGCCATCACGATGACGCTGACCGACCGCCACTTCGGCACCAGCTTCTTCAACCCCGCCGGCGGCGGCGACCCGGTGATGTACCAGCACATCTTCTGGTTCTTCGGCCACCCCGAGGTCTACATCATGATCCTGCCGGCCTTCGGCATCATCAGCCAGATCGTGCCGGCCTTCTCCCGCAAGAAGCTCTTCGGCTATGCCTCGATGGTGTACGCCACCTCGTCG